>Ga0137372_10006707_pt1 | contig 11160 bp, 10 predicted proteins | sample SagtaG_6_FD_104911 | JGI IMG/M metagenome (GOLD analysis project Ga0137372, IMG submission 104911) | Vadose zone soil microbial communities from Sagehorn Ranch, Mendocino, California, USA - Sage1_R_60_16 metaG | ecosystem: Environmental > Terrestrial > Soil > Vadose zone | place: USA...
AAAAATTCGATCGAGATGATCGGAACGTACAGCACTTTTCCGGAAGTGAACTGGGCCGTTATTGAGCAGCGAAGACTCGATCAAGCGCAAAGCGACACGGGCGTCACCGAGCTGAACAAGCAAGCGCTGGCTTTCGTCACCGTTGTCATCCTCGCGGCCATTCTTGTCGGCTATTTCTTCGCGGTCGGTATCAGCGGGCCCATCCGCGGACTGGCCGCCTCCACGCGCGCGATCAGCCGCGGCGAATTTCATCAGCGCTCTCCGGTCCGCGGGGCGTTGGAGATCAGCGAACTGGCTGAAAACTTCAATAAAATGGCCGGCGACATCGAAGAGTACATCGAGCGCCTGAAAGAAGCGGCCGAAGAAAACCGCGAGCTGTTTATCGGTTCGATCCGCATGCTCGCCGCCGCGATCGACGAAAAGGATCCCTATACGCGCGGTCACTCCGGCCGCGTGGCGAAATATTCGACGCTCATCGGCCAAGAATTGGCGCTCTCCGCGGAAGAGCTGGACAAGCTGCGCATTTCGGCGCTGTTGCATGATGTTGGCAAGATCGGCGTCGAGGATCGCGTCTTGAAAAAGCCCGGGGCGCTGACGCCGGAGGAATTTGGGCTGATGAAACAGCACACCGTGAAAGGCGCGAACATCATGCGCCCGGTTTCGCAGTTGAAGGAAATACTGCCGGGCATCGAGCTGCACCACGAACACGTCGATGGCCGCGGGTATCCCTACGGCTTGCAGGGCCAGCAGATTCCGCTGATGGCGCGCATCATCGGCGTGGCCGACACGCTCGATGCCATGACCACCAACCGCCCGTACCAGACGGCGATGGATCTCGATTACGCGATGGACCGCATCCGGGCCCTGGCTGGCTCAAAATTCGATGCCGTAGTCGTGAACGCGCTCGAATCCGCCGTCAACGCCGGCAAACTCCGGCTCAGCGCCGTCGAAGTGCACGTCTGACAGCGAGTCCTGCCTACTTGCCAACTCGTCTTGCTTCCGCATGGTAAGCACAATGAATCGTGCCCCTATGGAGAGTGGTAGGAAGCCGCTGGGCATCATCTGCTACAATTTTCCGTTGCGCGTGATTTGCATCGCGCAATCTTATGATTTCTCTCTTCGGCAAACCGGAACCAACATTGGCGGAGCGCCTTAAGGCTTCCGTCAGCAAGACCAAGGCGGCGCTCTCCGAAACCGTCGACACGATTCTTTTCGGTGAGCGCAGGATCGATGCTTCGATTCTCAAGGATTTGGAGACCGCGCTTCTTTCCGCCGACCTGGGCGTGAAACCGACGCGCGAGATTCTGGATGCCGTGCGCGAGAAAATGAAACGCAACGCGCTGTCAGATGGTGCGCAGCTCAAGCGCGAAATCAAATCGCACATCGTGCGAATCCTGAATGCGCCATCGAAGCCGGACATTGCAGGCGCGAGCGGGGTCGCCGCTTCGCCGAACGGGGGCGGCACGCGAGTGATTTTCGTTGTCGGCGTCAACGGCGCGGGCAAGACCACCAGCATCGGGAAGCTTGCCAATCGACTGCGCCAGGAAGGCCGCAGCGTCGTGCTCTGCGCGGCAGACACGTTCCGGGCCGCCGCCATTGAACAACTCGAGGTTTGGGCGCAGCGCAATGGCGTTGAGGTCATCAAGCAGAAATCCGGGGCCGATCCTGCCGCGGTTGTTTACGACGCTGTCGCCGCTGCGAAGGCGCGTTCGGCTGACGTCGTCATCGTTGACACGGCTGGTCGCTTGCACACCAAGTCTAACCTCATGGCCGAGCTGGAAAAGATGAAGCGCACGGCCGCGAAGGTGATCCCCGGCGCCCCGCACGATGTTCTGCTCGTTCTCGACGCCACCACGGGCCAGAACGGTCTCGCACAGGCGCGCGAATTCACATCCACCGTCGGCATCACGGGCATCATCCTTACGAAGCTCGACGGCACGGCCAAGGGCGGCATCGTGGTCGCGATTTCGCGCGAGCTTGGCTTACCTATCCGCTTCGTTGGCACCGGCGAGCAGATCAACGACATGGTCTCCTTTGACGCCGAGACCTATGCCAATTCGCTGTTCGACTGAGCCGTGGACGCGCACGCCATTCGCTTCATGCAGCACGCGCTGGCGCTGGCGCGCAAAGGCATTGGCCTCGCCAGCCCCAATCCCATGGTGGGCTGCGTCATCGTGCGCGAAGGCCAAATCGTCGGCGAAGGTTTTCATCAATACGAATGGCGCGACCACGCGGAAATCATCGCGCTGAAATCGGCGGGCAACAAAGCGCGCGGCGCGACGCTCTACGTCACGCTTGAGCCCTGCAACCATACCGGCCGCACCGGCCCTTGCACGGAAGCGATCATCGCTGCGGGTGTGCAACGCGTCGTGGCCGCGATGGACGATCCAAATCCGGTCAATTCTGGCCGTGGATTCGAACGCCTCCGCGCGGCGGGCATCGATGTTTTCACGGGTGTCTGCGAAGAAGAAGCCCGCCGCCTCAATGAACCGTTTGCCTGCTGGATTCGAACGAAGAAACCTTTCGTCACGCTGAAGTCGGCACTGACGCTCGACGGCCAGCTCGCACTGCCGAAATCCGGTAAGGAGACCGGCAAAAGCTCCGGCGAGCGCGGCGATTCAATGTGGATTACATCGGAAGAGTCCCGTGCGGAAGTTCATCGCATGCGCCACGCTTCGGACGCGGTTGTCACTGGCATCGGGACGATTCTCGCCGATGATCCACTGCTTACCGACCGCAGCGGCCTGCCGCGCCGCAGGCATCTTCTGCGAGTTATCCTCGATTCGAAGCTGCGCCTCTCGCATAAATCCCGCATCGTTAAAACTTCCGACGACGACCTCCTGGTCTTCACCGCTGTCTTCCCAAAGTCGGCTAAAGCGCGCAAATTGCAGAAAGCTGGTGTCGAGATCATGCGTACGAAAACGAAGAACGGCCGCATTGATCTGTCCGCCGTGCTCTCCGAACTCGGCCGCCGCGAGATGCTGAGCGTTATGCTGGAAGCCGGCTCATTGCTCAACGGCGCCGCTCTCGCCGCAGACATCGTTCACAAACTTGTTCTTTTCTATGCCCCCAAAATCGCTGGTGGCACCCGCATACCCTTTGCCCTTGCTCCCAAACTGACGCACTCGACGCTTCAGAATGTTCAAATCCATCAATTCGGCCCGGACCTGGCCATTGAAGCCCATTTACGCGACGTTTTTCCGGGTTGACTTGTTCCATTGCCACCGACATACTCGCTGTCAAGTACCCTTGAGTTCCCATTCCCGAAGATCGACGCTTTTGCGCTGAAAAGGAGCTGTATGCGCCGCACTGTTATTCTGCTCCTCGCTTTTCTTTGCCCCGGATCGCTGCGTCTGGCCGCTCAAGAGCACCACCACGAACTTTCGGCCGAAGAAGTAGGCTCGGTTCACTTCCTGACCTCCTGCTCGAAAACGGTGGAGCTCAGTTTCGACCGAGCCGTGGCCCTGCTGCACTCTTTCCAGTACGAGCAAGCGAGGCAGGCGTTCAACGAAATCTCCACTCAGGATCCATCCTGCGCAATGGCGCAGTGGGGCGTCGCCATGTCGCACTACCACGGTTTGTGGGATAACGGCGATACGCCCGCCGGCAGGCTCGCCTTGAAAAAGGCCATGGAAATCGCCGCCTCCAACGCCAGAACCACGGCCCGCGAAAAATCATATATTGAAGCGCTGGCTGAGACTTACGCGGAAGACGGCAAGGACGCCGCCGCGCACTCCCGGGCATTCGAAAAGAAAATGGGCGAAGTGCAGGCCGCTTACCCCGACGATAACGAAGCTGCGATTTTCCACGCGCTGACGCTCTCCATCACCGCGCCCAAAACCGACAAGACCTTTGCGAATCAGCGGCGATGCGGCGAAATCCTCGAACCGATGTTCCAGCAGCAGCCGCACCATCCCGGTGTCGCGCATTACATGATCCATTGCTTTGACAACCCGGTGCTGGCGGAGCGAGGCCTGCCGGCCGCGCGCATGTACGCGAAAATCGCGCCTGCCTCGGCCCATGCCAATCATATGCCTTCGCACCTCTTCACCCGGGTTGGATCGTGGGATGAATCCATCAGTTCGAACGTGAAATCCGCGCAGCTCGCAGCCGCAGCGGAGCCTACTTCTCGGAACGGCGAGGCGCGTGACCAGCGTCTTCATGCCATGGATTACCTCGAATATGCATACCTGCAGAGTGGCCGGGTGAAACAAGCGAAGGGCGTGCTGGATGAAATGAACGCGCTGCCACCCGTTTCGGGGCTCACGCGGACGGGTGACTATGCCCTCGCGGCGATTCCCGCCCGCGCTGCGATTGAGCTTGGCGACTGGGAGCAGGCTGGCGCCTTGAAGGCGAGAGAAGGCGCGGTGCCGTATGCGGAGGCGATCACCTGGGCCGCCATCGGAGAAGGCAGTGCGCGGTCCGGTAATCTGGATCGCGCCGCCAAGGCCGAGCAGACTCTTGCCGCGCTCCGCGACGCAACCTCAAAGCAGAACAACGTTTATTGGGCGAATCAGATCGAAGTGCAGAGGCGCGAGGTATCGGCATGGATCGCGGAAAAAGCCGGCAACAAGAGCGATGCCGTTTCTAAAATGCGATCCGCGGTAGAGCTCGAAGAGAGCATGGACAAGAACGCCGTAACGCCGGGCCCGGTTACGCCCGCCAGGGAAATGCTTGCGGAATTGTTTCTGCTGGAAAACCACCCTCAGGAATCGCTCGCCGAATACGAAGCCGTTCTGAAGGTCGCGCCCAACCGATTCAATGCCGTCTATGGTGCCGCGCAAGCTGCGGAAGCCTCCGGGAACGGAGCCGTCGCCAAGCGCTACTTTCAGAAATTGTCGGAAATCTCGCCCGGGGAAGAGCGGCCCAAATTGCCCACGAAAATCGCGTCTTCTTCGCGCTAAAACTGAGGCTCATTCACTTACGCGCAAAACGGCCGCGCCGGGGATGGCGTCGTTCTTGAGCGCATTCAACGCGCGATTGGCCTCGCGCAGCGGAAACATCTGAACGTGCGTGCGAATTGGAATTTCCGCGGCGACGCGCAGGAAATCTTCGCCGTCCTGGCGCGTGTTGTTCGCCACGCTGCGAATCATGCGCTCCTGATATAAGAGGTCGTAGTTGAACGAAGGGATCGGGCTCATGTGGATGCCGCCGAGGACGAGCACGCCGCCTTTCTTGAGCGCCTTGAGCGCCGCGGGCACAATTTCTCCTGCGGGCGCGAAGACGATCGCCGCGTCCAGTTTCTTCGGCGGTTCATCAAACGTTCCCCCGGCCCACGCAGCGCCCAAATCCAGCGCCAATTTCTGATGACGCGCATCGCGCGTGGACGCGGAGACTTCCACGTTCCAATGCCGCGCCACCTGGATGGCCACGTGCGCAGCGGCGCCGAAACCATAAAACCCGAGCCGCCCGCTCGGCTTGATTCCCGACATTCGAAGCGAGCGGAACCCGATGATTCCCGCGCAGAGCAGCGGCGCCGCCTGTTCATCGGGAAAGCCTTCCGGAATCGCGTAAACGAAATCTTCCGGCGCGACGATGTACTCGGCATAGCCGCCGTCCACGGTATAGCCCGTAAATTCCGGATTGTCGCAAAGATTTTCCGCGCCCGACCGGCAGTATTCGCAAACTCCGTCGGTACGATGCAGCCAGGCAACCCCGATCCGCGCGCCGATCGCGAAGCGCCGCGCATTTTCGCCTTGTTTTTCGACGACACCCACAACCTGGTGGCCCGGGATCACGGGCGACTTGCGCGGCGGCAATTCTCCCTCGATCACGTGTAAGTCCGTACGGCACACGCCGCATACGCGCGCGCGCACCAGCACTTCGCCCTTGCCGGGCTCCGGCGTCTTCACGTCAGCGAACGCAAGCGGATTTGTTTCAATCGCGGCGGGAGAGCGCAGCAAGCAGGCTTTCATCGCACAACCTCTGTAGATTTCAGCGAGCCGGTCGGCTTCAGTCTAGTGCTTTCTGCTGCCGGCGCGAAATGCTGTACACTCGAACGGGAAGTCAAGCCAAACAAACTGTGTTCACCGGAATCATCGAAAATCTCGGCACGATTGAGACTCTCGACCTCAAACCCGACGGCGGCCGGGTGAGGATCCATGCGCCTTCCCTCGCACCGTCGCTCGCAGTATCGAACAGCATTGCTGTGAACGGATGCTGCCTGACCATCGTGGATCTCCGCAACTACCGGTTTTCCGCGGATCTTTCCGGCGAAACGATTTCCAGGTCTTCTTTCGGCGCAAATAGCGGTGAGCTAAAGAAGGGCGCGCGCGTCAATCTCGAGCAGCCGCTCACCGCCGGCAAGGAATTCGGCGGCCATTTTGTTCTGGGCCATGTGGACACCGTCGGCCGCGTGACACATCTCGCACGGGAAGGAGAAAACTGGTGGTACGGCGTGCAAATCCCGGAAGAATTCGCGCGCTATATCGTGCCTAAAGGCTCGATCACAATCGATGGCATCAGCCTCACCGTCGCGCGCTGGCGCGACAACGTCGCCGAAGTGGCGGTCATCCCCTACACCTATGAACACACCAACATCCGCGACCGCAAGCCCGGTGACCCGGTCAACCTCGAAGGCGACGTCCTGGGGAAATATGTCGAACGCTACCTTGAAGCGCGACAAGCATCGGTGCAGCCCCCCAAACTCAGCATCGCCGATCTGGTTGGCCAGGGATTCTAGTCGCCCAGGCACAGGCCCCAGGCTATTGCGCCTCGTGGCTCTTCGCCCGCGCGCCGCGAAAATAGAGGATCAAGCCAAGAGCGAGCGAACCCGCCGTCCAGCCCACCACTTTGATGAGAAACGCTCGCCGATCCGCGGAATCACCCGGCGGATAGAGAGACACCGCGATCGAAAGCAACGTCACGACGAAACCCAGCCCGCTCGCGATCCACACGCCCGCTTTTCCACCTGGAACAAGAATCGCGTGCTCATTTTCCGCGCGGTCTTTTCTTCCCGCCAGCTTGATCGCCGCCGCGAACATGTAAAGAAACGGGATGAAGTAGAGAATGATGGCCGCGTCGATGAGCACCTGGTAGGCGCCGCGCGTTGTCTCGCTGATCTGGCTCACCCGCAGCACCAGAGCGGAAACGGCGGCTTGCACGAGAATCGAGACATACGGGGTGCGCCATCGCGGATGAATTTTCCCGAAAGCTTTCGGCAAATATCGGTCAATCCCAACGACAAACGGGACCCGCGCGATTCCGGCCACTGTGCTTCCCACTCCGCCGGCGTTTCCCACTGTGACGAGCAATGCCGCCAAGACGCCGACAAATCCGATCTTCAGGGCCATTGAGCCCACCGTAATCGCGTGAAACACGCCGCTCTTCGGATCCACGTCCGCGCTGGGTACCAGGGACAGCACCGACGCTGTGCCCACCATGTACATCAGAGCAATCAGCGCGCCGGCTCCGAGCGCCGCGCGCGGCAGCGTGCGTCTTGGGTCGCGAATCTCCCCGCTCATTGCCGAAACCAGTTCGAGTCCCGTGAATGCAAACGCGATCTGTGACCAGAAGTTCACGGTGTCCCAGTTCCACGTCGGCATCATGTTGGCCCAAGTGAAGTGCGTCACCGAGCCGCTGCGCATCCACATCACTCCGGCCACGCTCGTCAGAATCAGGAGCGGCAAGTAAGTCGCAACGCCTCCGGCGTTCTGCAGCCATTTGCCGATGTTCAGCCCGATGATATTCAGCCCCACGGCAACGGCGAGCATCAAGTAAGACCCGATCTCGAGGTAGGCGCGGTTCTGCGCGAGGTCCACGCCTTTTCCTCCGAGCACATAAGCGCTCATCGAAACGCTGGCCAGCAGCAGTCCGGGAAAATAAAAAACCGTGTAAATCCAGTAGTTCCATCCGGCGACGAATCCGTGAAAATCTCCAAATGCCTCCTTCGACCACACATACAATCCGCCTTCTTCGGGGAAGCGGGAGGACAGCTCGTTGATGACCAGCGCCATGGGCAAGAAGAAGAAGACCGCCGCCAGCACCCACAGGCTGATGGATGAACTGCCGTTGTGAGCCGCGGCAGCAATCCAGCGCGGACCCAGGACCGTGGCGATATCGAAGAGCAGGACGTCCCAGAAGCCCATGTCCTTGCGCAATTGTTTGATGGGATCGGAAGTGCCGCTGGACGCCGCCGGCCCTGCCGGGCTTATGTCTGAGCTTGTCGCGCTCACAAGGTCATGTCCAGCGGGGGAATCAGATCATCCTGCAGGCGGAAGTTCCTGAGGAATGGATCGGTTGAATTCTCAAAATCATCCCAGGGCCCGAAAAAAGTGACTCTGCCATCCTGGAGAAATACCACCACGTCTGCGAGTTTTTTTGCCAGGTGCGTATCGTGGGTCACAACGATGGATGTCTTGTGAAACGCCCTCTTCAACCTCAAGACCAAGTCGCCCATATGACCCGCCATGATGGGATCCACCATCGTGGTGGGCTCGTCGTACAAAATCGCCTCGGGATTCTTCGCCAGCGCCCGCCCGATGGCCACCGCGCGCTTCATCCCTGTCGAAAGCTCGCTGGGCAATTTCTCGAGAACGTTCTCTACCTCCAGCATGTGCGCGATTTTTTCCACATACTCGTTTATGTCCTCGTAAGTTAAGCCCGGCTGCCCGTCGAGCGGAAACGAGATGTTCTCCCGCACCGTGAGCGAGTCGAAGAGCGCCCCGGACTGAAAGACCATCGTCACCTTGCGCCGCACTTCTTCAAATTCCTCTTCCTTGAAATTGGTGACGTCCTGCCCATCAATCAAAATCCGCCCTGAATCCGGTTTCAGAAATCCCATAATGTGTTTCAGCGAAACCGATTTGCCCACGCCGCTGCGGCCCATGACCACGCAGGTCTCACCGCGCTTCACCCAAAAGCTGACGTGGTCGAGCACCAGCCGCTCATCGAACGACTTGCACACTTCGCGGAATTCGAAGTAATTGACGGCCTGGCCGTCGCCTCCAACATCAAAGATTTCGCTGTCAATCCTGGAGAACTCGCTCACCGGCGCTCCACTTCCCAAACGCGGCGCACTTTTTCAAAATCTGCAGCCGTGTTCATATTCCAGAAAAGCTGCCCTGCCGTATCAAATCGTTTCCAATCGGCCCCGTCAAGGACTTCCGCGCGCAGCGTGTTGATCCCGTCCGTCACTTTGCGGATGCCGCGGTTGAACGCCGCGTGCAGCGTATCCAGCGCGTCGGTGCGCCAGCAGGCGCACAACGGCTCGGGCCCGGACGCTGAATGCGGAATTACAACTTGCGCCTTGCTCTTGACGGCGCGATTCGCAAGGAATTGCAGCCAATCCTGCGTCAAGAACGGCATGTCGCAACTCAGCATCAGATTCCAGACAAATTCACCGGGCCTCTTCGCCGCGTCCTGAAGCGCGGTAATGATTCCCCCAAGCGGCCCTTCTCCAGGCCATTGATCCATAACCGTCTCGACCCCAAAGTCCAAATATTTTCCGGGCGGCCCGACGATTTTCACCTGGCTTGCCACGTTCCGTAGCAGTTCGAGCATGCGCGCCAGCATCGGCTTCCCGCCGAGCTCCACCAGTGCCTTGTCCCGCCCGAATCGCGAGCTGGCCCCGCCTGCCATAATGTAGCCCGCCAGCCATGACGGGCGGCCGGTCTGTCCTTCACAGGTCACGAGTCACTCTTCTTCCAGCGGTTCACGTCCCGGCCGGCGGATACCCAGCTCGCGCAGCTTTTCCTGGAGGCTTTGCCGATGCAAGCCGATTGTGGCCGCGGTTCGGGACACGTTCCAGTGATGATTCGCCAATTGTTTGGTCAGATACGCCACCTCGAATTTCCGCTTCGCCTCGCGAAAATCCCGTTCGCACATTCCGTGATCCTGCTCGTCACCGCCATGCTTGTGCGAAATCGTCTCGCCATGGACGACCTCCGCGGGCAGGTCTTCAACACCAATCTCTTCCCCGCGGCAAAGCACCAGGCTTCGTTCCAGTGCGTTCTTCAACTCGCGCACATTGCCCGGCCAATCGTATTTCTCGATGGCCGCCATCGACGCGCGCTTTAGCCCGGCCGTCCGTCCCAGCCGCGTTCCATGCATCTGCAAAAACGTTTCCGCAAGCACGGCAATGTCTTCTTTGTGCGCCCGGAGCGGCGGCAGTTCGATGGTTACCACGCGGAGCCGGTAGAACAAGTCTTCGCGAAACTTCCCAGCGCGAATCTCCGCCTGCAGATGGCGGTGCGTCGCGCTGATCACTCGCACGTCCACGGGAATCGACTGCGTTCCGCCGAGCCTCTCGATGGTGCGATTCTCCAGCACGCGCAGCACCTTCGCCTGCGTCACCGGATTCATGTCGCCGATTTCATCGAGAAAGATCGTTCCGCCGGACGCCAGCTCGAACTTCCCTTTTTTCTGCTGCGACGCGCCCGTAAACGCGCCGCGCTCGTACCCAAACAGTTCAGACTCGATCAGCGTTTCCGGCAGCGCCGCGCAGTTCACTGCCACATAAGGTTTGCCGTTGCGGGGCGAGCGAGCGTGAATCTCCTGCGCCAGCAAATCTTTTCCCGTGCCGCTCTCTCCGAGAATCAGCACCGTCGAATCCGTCGGCGCCACGCGGTCAGCCATTTCGAAGGCCCGGCGCATCTCTGCCGAGCGGCCAATCATCTGGCCGAACTGCCCTTCCGTCGTCAAACGCCGCCGAAGCGCATCATTCTCTTTTTCGAGCGATGCAAGCTTCAGCAGATTCGCCACTCGCTGGCGCAATTCTTCCAATTCGAATCCCTTGACCAGATAATCCGCTGCCCCGAGCTGCAGCGCCTCGACCGCCGTTTTGGCCGTGTCCAGCGCTGAAACCATCAGCACCGGGATTTCGCTTCCCTGCTCGCGCATCCAACGCAAGAACGAAAGCCCATCCTGCCCGGGCAGCACCACGTCCAATAGCACTAGATCCGGTTGCTCGCGTGGGAGGGCCTCGCGGGCCGCTTCGGCCGAGTCCGCCTCCGCGATCCGGTATTTCGCTTCCAGCGCCCGCCGCAGCCCGTATCTAGCCGAGGGCTCATCGTCCACGATCAGAATCGTCTTCATAATCTCCGTTCCTTACTTCCCCTTGCCCCGGCTGAAGCGAGGGGCACTTCCTTACTTTTTTACTCCTTCAAGGGGGAGCGTGACTTGGAACCTCGTGCCGTGGCCATCCCGCACCGGGCTCTCCCA
>Ga0137372_10006710_pt1 | contig 11157 bp, 23 predicted proteins | sample SagtaG_6_FD_104911 | JGI IMG/M metagenome (GOLD analysis project Ga0137372, IMG submission 104911) | Vadose zone soil microbial communities from Sagehorn Ranch, Mendocino, California, USA - Sage1_R_60_16 metaG | ecosystem: Environmental > Terrestrial > Soil > Vadose zone | place: USA...
ACAAAATAGAGCAGCTGTCGGCGCTGATTTCCATGGTAATAAATTAGTAGGAGATGTAAATGCAGACTTCACATCGCAGGCAACAGCGGGGCATTTGGTTCAATTAATACTAGGCGAAGATACCGCATTTAATAATGGCACTTATGCTCAGATTATACGGTATAGTAATGCCACAGCCGGTAATTTTCATCCGGGAGATTTACTAATATTTAATAATGGAGACACTATTACATTAAGCACTAATTATTCAGGTGGGCAACGACCGGATCTCCAAGTGCTACCAAGTGGCGCGACACGATTCGGAAATGCATTTACATTCCCCACAACGGATGGTTCAGCTAATCAAGTACTGCAAACGAATGGAAGTGGAATTGTGACATGGCAAACTGTAGGGGGATCGGGGATTACTACATTAAATACACTGACGGCATCTACCCAAACATTTGCTACAGGAACAAGTGGCAGTGATTTTAATATTGTATCAAGTAGTTCTACTCATACATTTAATCTGCCTAATGCCGGAACATCGACAAGAGGCGTTGTTAGTGTAAGTAGCCAAACGTTCCATGGGCAAAAGACATTTGAAAATGGTGTAATAATTCCATACTTAACTAGTGGAGCGCTTGTGATGAGTAGTGATGTATCAGCTTCAGTCGCTCCTGGGATATCTGGAATTGGGCTGGCTCTTCAAACGTATACATATACCGATAACGGGTCCGCAAGAACAGAATCCACTGCGCAAAATTTAAATTTAATAGGCGCGCCGGTAATTACATCTAGCAATGCTATAACATATTCAGATAATAGCAGCACAATACGTATAACTGGTGCCCCAATCGCAAGCGGCAGTATGACATTATATCACCCATGGGCGCTTTATGCAAATGATGTGAATTTCGTGCAAACATTAGCGATTGGATTAAATGAACAAAGTTCTAGTGCCACATTGGGTAATGGGTCAATGACGATATATACTGGTACTGGGGGCCATACATTTACATTGCCAGCGTTGGCAACCCATCCCGGGAAAGTATATTTTATAAAGAACGCAGGAAGCGGTTCGGTCACGATTGCAAGGGGCGGCTCTGATAATATTTATGACACTAGTTCAGTTACAAGTATAACGGTTTCGGCAGGGTCGGCAGTTATTATAGGCGCAGGAAGTTCATTTTGGTACGTACAATAGGGCGGCAATAAAAAATTAATACATGGCATATCAACCATATTCATATAAGTTATTAGGTAGTTTCATTGGAGCTAACATGAATACTACTTCAGATCAGGCAATAACAATGTTAGCTCCAAAATATTACATAGATAAGGTAATTGTAACAAATGCATCTATAAGTTTAACTTTGGCAGTAGGAGGATTATATACGGCGGCATCGAAAGGTGGCTCTTTAGTGTTAGGGTCTGCGCAGGCTTATTCAGGATTAACCGGTAGTACAAAAGTAGTAAATTTGGCTTCTTTGTTAACGGCAGATACACTGACTGCATCTACTCTTTATTTATCGCTAACAACCGCCCAAGGATCGGCGGCCAGTGCGGATTGGTACATATATGGATTTGAATTGAAATAAAATATATACCCTAAATTTTAAGCCGTATCATAAATGAAAGAACCCAACATTATTATGTTACTAATTTCAGCTATTGTTGCGTTGTCTGGTTGCATTGTTTGGCTAGCACTTTATATTAAAGGGCTACACAAAGGACATGTAGAGATGGTGGAAAAAACAGTTGAATCACAAGAGAAATTAAAAAGCTCAATTGACAATTTAGCCCATAACATAGCTAACAATACAAAGGTGTCAGATGATTTGCATCATTTGTTTTTAGCTAATTTTTCACCCTACAAAACCATATAACGGATGTTACATTATTTCATAGATTACGGATCATTTCTATTAGGGGCGGCTCTTTACGTGCTTGGTAAAATACAAGAATTTAAAAAGATGGCTGAAGCAAACCCAAATCCAGATGTGCAATATGATACTAATCATATGCTTAACAAGGAGTGGGTTAACCTCGCTCGATTGTTTATTGGCGGGGTAGCTTTAGTGATATTCATGCCCATGCTCATAGGGGGCACAACAGTGGATATTAAAAATGCGACCGGCAATGTCGTGACTTCTTTAACGATGTCGACAGTATTAACCCCATTCTATTTTTTAGTAGGGTACGCTGGCCTAAGTGGGCTGCTGGCAATATTTGGCAAGTATAAAGAAACGCTTTTAAAGCAAGTTGGCGTAGATGATAAATGATTATTCCTTAGGAAAACTGCAACAATAGCCGGAATAATATTTCGGCTATTGTAAAAATTATGTATATAATTGCCTAAACATAGAAAAGAATGACCTTAAAAATAAACCCGATTGTAGCGACATTAATTATTGCTGGAATATTGATATTATTCTTTGCATTATTTAAAGGATGCAAGCAGAATAGAATAGAAGTAGCCGCAAGAGAAAAAGCAGAACAATTGGCCGATAGCACATTAAATGTATTGGAGACATTCAAAGCTAATACAGATAGCACAACGGTAGATTTTCAAGTAAAGACCGAACTTTTGACCGGTCAAGTCGAATTAGCAAAGAATCAAAAAGAAAGGGCTGAAGCAGCATTAGAAGATCAGATTATAATAAACAATGCGCTCATAGATAAACATAAACTAGCTAAGTATACAGACACGACGGCTACTCTTGTGCCTGCGGAATATATAGCGGACTGCGAGGGTTGTTTCACTAATCTTGAAAAGACCAATAGAGAAGCAAATAGATATAAGAGTGATGTTAATGTATTACAAGGTAAACTTAAAAAACAAGATGGGCTTTATCAAAACAGATTTAAACAATTAGAAGAAGAAAAACTAGGCTTCTACAATAAGATCAAATCACTTACTATTCAACAAAAAGAAACAGCAGATAAACTAAAACCACATAGAAGGCTTTATTTATCATGGGGAATACTATTTGCCCCTTGGCCAACGGCGGCAGGCGGGGGATTTTTATATCAAAATAAGCGCAATTTCATCATAGGCGCAAAGTGGTATTACGGGGAGCATGGCCATATGGTAGAAACAACAATGAATTTTCCATTATCAATAAAATTATAAATTATGACAACTACTAAGAAAAGAGATGATGAATTATTAACCTGGATAATCGTTGGAGCTATTTTTACCGGTGGCCTTATATTCATAGACTTCGGCTACTCTTCTGTCAATAAAATGGCACTTATTGCAAGAATAGCTGTATGGATTGGTCACGGACTATTAAGCGCATTGTGGTTGTTGTCATTGTCTCAGTGGAAGAATCCAAATTTTGATACAACAAGAAAAGGGGTGGTTGCGCTGTCCATAATCCTATCTCTCGTAATAGGCATTCATCATGCAACTACAGTAGAAGATACTCAGGTTATAATTGATTCAGAGCAAAATGCAACCAAGCCATGAGTTTTTTGTTCAACCAATTAGCATTGGCGATTTGGAATTACTTAAATTCCTTTTTTGATGCTTACCGGATATTAAAGAACAAGTCAATTGCGCATGGGATTAATTTTGCAGCATATGTTTTATATGTTGCCGCGATAATTTATGTTTCCCAGTATGACATAAAAACAATTGCTTTATTTTCAGTGAGTGCTTTCTTTAATCGTCAGTTTAGCTTTGATTTGCCGCTTAATTTAAGGAGACATTTAAAATGGTATTATCAATCGACGGCTAATCCTCCAAAATCATTGACAGATAGAGTAGAGCGGCTTATTTTCGGCAACCATCCATTGGTAGGAATAAAAATAGCAATCGTTTATTGGGTATTATATGGGAATATCATAGCCTTATATTATTATAGCAAATGACAATAACCGTAGATATACTAAAAGCATTAGCGCCCGGCAGTAAAAAAAGCAATTACAAGAATCTTTTCGGTCTGTCTGTTTGGATGAATAATTGGTTTCCTAAGTTTGAAATAGACACGAAAGGGGAGTTATGCCACATATTAGCTCAATTAGCGCACGAAAGCGATTCCTTTAATGCGATGGAAGAATATGCAAGCGGGCAGGCGTATGAGGGCCGTATTGATTTAGGGAATAGTAAAAAAGGAGACGGGATTAAGTTCAAAGGCCGGGGTCCGATCCAGGTTACAGGGCGCGTTAATTATAGCTTGATGGGAGTAAAAGCAGGAGCGCCAATGAAGTTTCTATATAACCCTGAATTGCTGGCGACTCCTGAGTGGGGTGTTTGGTCTGCGTGTATATTCTGGACAGATAGGGGATTACTTGATATTTCTAACATGCCGGATACCGCTGAAATATGGTCAAAGAAGTTGAATAAGAACTTAAGCCCATTGGAGTATATAACATGGCGTGTCAACGGTGGGTTTAATCATCTAAATGAAAGGGAAGAGTTTTATGAAAGAGCCAAAAAGATTATCGTTTTTTAGTGTTATGTGAATGCTTCATTGACTTAGGCGTATTTAATGTTTTTTCGACAGTCCAGCCGCTGTTTAGTCTGTGATAAATAAGGTGGCGCGGTAATGACATTTTTTCTGCCCAATCGGTTACGCACATTTTAATGCCTTTATATTCAATAATTCTATTTAATGAGTAATTTCTATTTTGTTCTTTTGTGGTTGCCCAAATGCAATTCCATTTAAAATATCCCTTTGTATTATCTTTTCTTTCAATGGAGTGCTTAGGAGAAGGGGCTACCCCCATGTCTTTAAAAAACTCCTCAAAAGAGTTCACCCAATCTTCTTCTATGCCTTTGCCTTCGTATGTTTTGTATCGATCTTCCTTCACGAAGGCTCTTCTTTTCATTCCAGCCCACGAATGGTATTCGTGAGAGTGCGACATCCCGTGTTTTTTTATAAAAACGCCTTTTTCATTTCTTCTTCGCATGACACAAATATAGAGTAAATGACTGAATGATGGAGTGGATTTGTATACCCTGAAGTAGTCATTGAAATAATGTTTAATGGTTAATTAAAAAAACGGCTGCGCTACATAAAAGTAACCATGCCGTTATCTCAACCTTATCTATGAAAAAACATAACTTTATTGACGAGAATGGAACATGTTTTTAGGATCAATAAAAGAGCATATAACAGCCCCGTCTTTATCCAATATAAATACTTTCTTTGTTTCCCTGCATTTGATCCAGCCGAAGCCGCTCATGCCCTTATGGGACGGGCATCCGGAATACTTAGGACTGCAACTTGATGCAATGAATACGATAATAACAATTAGAAACAAGATAACAACGTGAATAGATTGTCTGCGGTATGAGTGTGGGGTTTGCATGTGGTTTAATCAATTGTTGATATAATTTCGTTTTCATAAACAGCCTCGAAGTCTTCCCAGTTCATTTGTGCGGCCTCGTTCCAGTAGTCCGTCCATTCTTTTTCTTCTTCATCCCACATGACTACAAGGATAACATTGCAGTAATCTGGGATCATTTTGTTTTTGTATAGCCAGATATGTTGATCGGCTAATATATTAATTAAGCTAGCGGCCTCATATTCGTCTTTTACGTCAGCACGAAATGGGTTGCACGGGACTTGTGGATAATGATGTACTTGGAGTCTTTTACCTGATAGTGTCATTTATTGCGTTTTTGTTTGTTCTTTAGATATTTAATGTCAGCTATAATATCAGTCACGGCACCATAATAACCGTCCGAATAGAATCGCTTATTAGTTATATCTCTTTTTATTGAAAGCAACTCTGATAATGTATTATTGGTTAATAATCCCCTATGCACTGGAATTAATGTACATTTCATGATTTGATGATTTTGGGAAATATAATTCGTTAAGTTTACCCAGTCTTGTTCACTAATCATAAATTAGTTTTAGCCCATTCTTTAATACTGTTAGCTACGTCCTGAGATAAATAGATAGCATACTCTTTATAAGGCCCATTACGGTCTGCTTTATATTTAATTGTAATGGACTTAAACTGTTCTCCAAACTTCAGGGAGATGTCTTTAAAAGCCTGTTCGGAATAGCTAATGATTTTCGCTCCCGTCTTTGAGTAGGTCAGCCAGGTTTCGTCTGCAATCAATGATGAGTCTTTGCTTGGGACAATTTTAGCTACATTGCCTTCTGCTCCATATATGGCAGCTTGTGAATGAGCGCTCATAAATGTACCCAGGAAACACAGAATAAGAAAAGTGATAATTAATAATTTAGCTTTCATGATTATGGTAGTTTAATGTTATATGTTGTTGTTTGGTCGTCTCCGGGGATCATTAATATTTGCTTATATTCCTTGCCTATAAGCTGTTGAATTATGATCCAATTTAAATCTAACGGCTGTTCTACTTTGAATGATATAAATGTCTTTTTAAGTTCTGGGTTATAAGTAACGGTATAATTGGTATACGTAATAGGAAGTATTGATGTAGTGATATTTATAATCAATGTACTACTGTTACCGCAATCGCCATGCGCCTGTAGTTTAATCTTCCCTATTTTGGCGCTACCGTATAATTTAAATAGGACAGATTGATTAGCTGCCATGATACTATTATTACCACCGGGAGAAATGCTATCTATGTTCAAGCCATTCCAACCCCAATTTATTGTAACTGGACAAGATTGTAAATTAGTTAATTGTATGGTATAGCCACCATGACCATCATAAGCCAATAGAACGGCTTTTAGTCGGGTATCTTGTGCACTGTCCAGCCCAACAGTTTCAACACGGGCGGTCTTAGTAGAAGTAGTTACGGTGTCTCCTGCTTTACCTACGAGCAATACGCGATAATTGCCGGGTGGGTGATTCGTTGTTGGAGAATCTTCTTTTTTACAACTAAAAAGGGCTACGGTTGCCAATGCGGCAATAAATAAATGTTTCATTTTGTATGGGGTTAAATTTGTTTTATGGTGTATATATTATTCGCTTGTTGGCTTTATGAGATTGGCAATTGCTTTGAAAATATCCGAATTGTCAATCTCTTTCTCTTGTTCACGTGCCAATTCAAACCGGATGACTATATTTAATGCATCCCATTGGCTAATTTGATATTTATAAAACAATTCCTGAGAAATATTTTCGGCAATACTTCCAATGGCTTGTAGTTCTTGTTCCAGTTCACGAGGTTGTAATTTCAATACGTTGTGTCTCTCGTCAACTGAATAATGGAATATCCCATAACTATTATTGTTCCAGAAAGAGGTGAACATTGTAACGGTAACTTTCCGCCTTAATTCATATATATCCATGATAATATCAGTTTAAATGTTTATAGTATTCAGTAACATTATAGGCTAATAAAGAAATATTGGTTAATTGAAACAGCATGCATACGGAATCCCAGTCTACTACATATAACCCCATCCCGCCTGTATAGCCATGCATAACCCCTGCATCTGGCTTTAATATGTCTGGTATCTTAATAGGTGCCATAAGAAGTTAGTTTAAATGATTAATGATATTGCCTTTAGGCTTTTATATTTGAAAGTTCATTATTTATTTGCTCAACTAAATCGTCAAATCCTTCGCACGACAAGACGGGGCGGCCTTCTTTAATTAATTCAATTAATCGTTTATATTGTTCTTTTTGCCATTCTGCCCCTGCCTGAAAGCTGATATTTAGGCTTTCAGTAAAACTCCGGTTAAATTCACGATGTGAATTAATTGCTTTATTTGCATGTATTACGGCAGCTTGCTCTAATGTTAATTGTTCCATGAATAGATTATTTATTATAAATTTTAGAAATAAACATACCGAAGTATACGGGCAAAATAAAAGGGGATAATAACCATAGCAATAAATCCAAAGATTTATATTTACTGTCATCTCCCCATAATATCCCCGCTATAATTGGGTAAGAAAAAACAATGTAATAGATCATTTCGCTCCCGTCTTTAATTAGGTTACTTAATAAGGATTTGATTAGACGTATGTGGCCGTATCAATAATTCTCCTGCTGTCAGTTTAGTGATAGTCAATCCTTCTTGCATAGGATCGTAGCGTATAGTTAGCTCCACGCCATTAGGAAGGATAATGTTCTGAGAATTGAGTGGAAATTCTTTTAATTCTCCATTTCGCTCAGTAAGATATCTTATCTTCATTATATTGATTATAAGTGTTTTAAAATAAAGGCAGACTAATCAATTAATAAGGGCGTAGAAATAGCAAGTTCGCCATTAAAACAATGTTTCTTCACTTCTTCAATAGTTATCCAATCCTTAGACCATTCGGCTTGAGAAGCGCGTCCTTCGTCTGTCTCACAAGTGTCAATTAATGCTTGTTTCATTGCCTCTACTTCATTAGTAGCGCGTACCAAAAATAATTTGTTTTCATTATCATAGAAACTTAAGAGGGCTACAGCGTATTTATTCATATAAATTAATTAAGTAGTTTGTGATTGCTTGTATTGTCGTTTAATATTGTTCATTAATACGGCTATCTCTATTAATGTATCCTGAGTGATTCCTATTGCACGACCATGACTAAAAGAAAGCAGATTGCCATCTGTATCAATACCGCCAATAATTCGATTGCTTGCATCTAGCCGCCACCCGTATTCCTTCACATATATAGCTGTATATATCCCGCATGTAAATTCTGTTTGCATAATGTAATAAAGATTAATAGAAGTAACTAAACGCATTAACTAAATACAAGGAGCGAACTAAAATAACATGGCCACCAGCTTTGAATTGCTCGTATTGAGAAGGCGTTAAAATGTCTGAAATATTTTGTTCGTGTAGCATTCCTGGAAATGCATTTGCTCCTGTCTTTATCTCTTATATCCCATACCTCGTAATCATATGCAGGATTAATGCACTGTTTTATTTCAATCTTTATCTTTTTGTTAGGGTTATAGGTTGACATAAGCAATTGATTTAGAGTTAATAAAATGGCCTACTCCCTATATGGTTGTGCTGCATAGGTTTCAGCCACTATTGACAACACAAACTATTTATCTCCCCAAAGTTTTATGGCTAATTGTAGTTTCTTTTCTAGTTCATTTACTTCCTTTTTAGCATAAGTAAGTGTAAATGAATGCTCTTTAGGATATTTGCCGGATTTTACCCCAGCGTGGTATTCCTTAGCTTTATCGAGTTTATAGGTATAGAAATCAACACTTTCCGGCATTGATAAGTTAATATCATTCGTTTTGCCTTCCCAATACTCCGCTTTGTTTTCATGCGCTTCTGCCTTTTCTGAAAGTTCAACGCTCTTCCTCATATTGTTGTCTCTTTCCTCAAAGGCACGACGGTGTTTGCCTTCGCTATGATGCCCTATTTTAATGGGTTCTCCCAAACTAAGAAAATCAGCATCTTTATTGGAGCGGTTATAATATTCGTCTGATTTACTTTCAGCCCCAGCAGCCCATGTGCTATATTTCTCGGCTTTCTTTTTTGCCCGTTCCTGAGCATTGAAGCCGTCTGCCCTTATTATAGAGTAGTAATAAAATCCGTCTTTTTGAAATATCAGATTAAAGACTACGCTATCATTCTCTTTACCGTATTGAGTAGTGACAGGAATAGTTTCGCCTTTTTCATGTTGCTCAGTGCATTTAGCTAAGAAAACATTAGGAGCATATTTGCTGTAGGTATTCATAATAAAAAGTTATATAATTTATAATGGCATTTCTTTTACTTCCAACTTAGGCGGTTACTACATTAGTAATATTGTTCTCTAAAGCTAAGGCGGTTGTAATGGTATAGTTATAGTCCTGATAGCGGCCCTTAATTGTTAAATCGTATGTTTTCATTTGCGCTTTTTAATACGCCATACGGCAACTAAAGACTCATGGTGATAGCATATCTCTTTTTCTTTATGATTATAGAACGCTATCTCTATCCCTTCGCTAAAGTGGTAGCAATATTGAACTATAATAGGATTGTCAAAGGTGCTACCGTATTCTATTATAGAATAGCCTGGAAGTTTTGTTGTGTAAGTTGCCATAACGAACAATTTAACGAGTATAATTAATGTAGTTAAAGCCTGATAAGTAAGTAACAGTAAACACAACAGCCATTACCAGCAGGCCGATAAAAATGGGATTAATTAAGATTTTTTTCATGATAGGTAGATTTACTTTAAAATGGCGGCCTTTGCTTATTGCCATGGCTAAATAATTAAGTACCGATCTATACAATAACACTCTTAACCTTCAAACTTACGCATATGAGTAAGTTGTAAGTAACAATTTATTTCTGTTAATTATTTGTTAGCGATAACGAAATTTATTCCTTTTTATATAACTATATGAAAATCATGGTTTTTGCCATTCTTAATTAATTCATATATATAGGATGTATTGCAATTACGCTCAGCGGCATATTCACTAACACGCATTGCCTGCGCGGGGAGCTTATCTACAATCTCATATGTGTTGCGTCTTGTCTTCTTCATGTTCACAAAGATAGCATATATGTATGTAAGTTGTACGTTATGACTAAAAAAGATCATTCAATTCACTGTCAATAAAAGACAGACATTCATCTAACTTGGATTCATAATTAATGTTAATTAGTTCAATATGAGTAATATTGTCTTCCGTATCTGCGCTAACGCGCATTATTCCACCTCTTTTTTCTCTATCTCTTAACACTTCAATTGATACGACATAACGCGGGGGCTCTGATTGCAATGCCTTGTCATATAGCGCAACACCTGTATTAGCATGGGCCGATCTCTTATAGCTTGCATCACAATAGCCACGGTGATTAGCAACGCGAATAGTAGCAGGCAAGTTGTTAATTGTACCATCTAGGCGATAATAACAGCTATTGTATGCAGGCTGCGTTCCCTGGTCAACTAACCCGGCAACATATGCGTTGATTAGTTGTTGTGCCCAATATTCAATGTTATTAGCATCAACACTATTGTAATCACGAATGCGCTGCCATTCATCTTGCATTCTCTCATATCCTCTATTAATATCATTGTTAGTAAACATATTGCATGGAGTTATAATTACATTCAAAGGTAACGTATAATATTGTAAGTGACAAACTAATTCCCGTAATAAATCTTATAATAATTCATACGCTCGCCATCGTATTATATCCCCCTCACAACTCCCCCCAGATAACACCAAACCATTCTTCCTCTTTAATCCTCCTCCGACCACCCAGACATACACCCTCCCCCTGCACGATGCACCCTTTGCCCTGTACTAGCGCAAACAGGCG
>Ga0137372_10006711_pt1 | contig 11156 bp, 9 predicted proteins | sample SagtaG_6_FD_104911 | JGI IMG/M metagenome (GOLD analysis project Ga0137372, IMG submission 104911) | Vadose zone soil microbial communities from Sagehorn Ranch, Mendocino, California, USA - Sage1_R_60_16 metaG | ecosystem: Environmental > Terrestrial > Soil > Vadose zone | place: USA: California...
CCGCAGCCGCTCGGCCGTCCAGGCAAGGCAGGACCTGCAGGATTCGGGGATCCCCAGCCGCGGGTGGCAGACCCGACAGTACCCCGACACGTAGGAGACGCCGACGCCGCAGCATTTGCACGCCGGTGGCGGCACGTCGGGGTGCAGACAACGCCAGCAGCGCTGCCGGTTGACCTCGCACACCCCGTCGGGGCAGGTCCGGCAGGGCCGGACGGTCAGCGTGGGCATCGCGGGCCGTGGCCTTACACCGGCGGCGCCTGGCGTCCGGGGCGTCGACGGGCACTTCGACCCGCTCCAACGGCAGTAGCCTGGTGGGCCTGCGAGGGTTGCGTGCCGGGTGCCGCGTCGGGTGTGGGGCGGCGGGCAGCGGCCTTGTCCGGCTCGGGCGCCAGCAGCTCCTCCACCCCACAGCCGAGCACCGCGCAGATCACGTCAAGATCATCCAGTCGGATGGTCACCGGCTGTCCCGACCACAGGTTCGACATCTTGCCCGCACTGATCACCAGCCCCGCCTCGGCGAGCATCCGCTGCAATTGTGAGGACTTCCAAATATCGCGTCTGGCCGCGGCCATCCGCAGATTCCACCGCATCGCCGCCTCCAATCTTTCGGTCCGTCATCCGGTGAAGCGGGCGCTGGCACGCTGCCCAGCCGCCACCCAGGCGTCTTCGATGTGGGTCTTATTGACATGCACGTAAATCATCGTGGTGTTCACCCAGGAATGGCCGAGCGCGTCTTGGATCGCGACGATATTCATCCCCTGGGCGTACAGGTCCGAGGCAGCGAAATGCCGCAGCACATGCGGGGAGACCTTACCGGCGTAGGCGGGGAGATGCCGGGCCACCGCCTGGGTCAGCCCCGCACGCAGCGCGTTCTCGCGCACCCGGGCCGACACCGCCCCGGCGTGGCGGCGCTCGGAGGGAAACAGCGGCGCGGCCGGATCGTCGGCGTGGTCATCGAACTCCCAGCGCGGACCGGCCAGCCACCACTCCAACAGCGCCCGTGACCCGTTGATCAGCGGGACCAGCCGTTCCTTCTTCTGCCCACGGCGGCCCTTGCCGCGCAGCAGCACCTTGCCGAACCGGCCGAGGTCGAACCGCACGTCCCCGACCTGGAGCAGGCACAGCTCCGAGACCCTGGGGCCGATGAGGCTGGTCAGGCGGCTGGCAGTGTAGTTGCGTGCGCCCGGGGCGTACTTGCGCACCCCTGGCAGCTCCTCCCGCCACCGCGCAAACAGTCGCTCCACCTCGGCCGCCGGCGGCGGCACCCGCACCTGCATCCCGCGTCCGGCTTTCGGCCGGTTCATCTCATCGACCGGGCTGGCGACCAGATACCCGGTCGCGGCATGAATCTCAGGCCGGTGGCGCAGCTCAAGGAAGGCGAAATACACCGCGATCGCCTGGGCCTTGCGCACCCTGGTCCCGGCCGCCATCTCTCGCTGGTCGCGGCCCAGGAACCGGTCCAGGTCCTGCGGCTGCATCTGCCACAGCGGCCGGCCGAACCACCGCCAGAGCTCGGTGACCACCTCGACCTCCCCGGCGATGGTGCGATCGGCGACCCCAGCCGACGCCCGCGCCAGGACGTACTCCGACAGCAGGTCCTGTTCGAAGTCGGCGATCTGCTCAGCCGTCTCCAGCAGCGGCCCCGACCGCAGCGCCTTCACCACCGCCAGCCCCACCCGACCACCCCGCTTCACTGATCCTCAGACTTCACCGATGTTGCCGAGCGTGTCTCAACAATCGCGAGATCATCTCACACGTACGGGCGGCGCTAGCAACTCGACGAAGCCCAGGCTCAGCCTGCAGCGCGGCAGCAACGAGACCGTGGACGCTCAAAGGAACTCGAGTGCGGAAGAACAGACGGCCGCCGCCAGCTCACCGTCAAGGCCCACAAGGGCGAGACCATCACCGCCACCGACGGCTTCTACGTGATCGGCGGCCACAACCCCGGCGTTGCTGGCGCGGTGCTGACGGAGGCGCTGGCAAGCCGGTTCGGCGTGCAGGTCCAGGTGGCCACCTTTACCGACCGGGTTCACCGGAATTGGGTCTCTGACCTGCGCCGATGCGCAGCATACATGCTCGCGACGGAAGATCGATAACCCTCGGACCGGCCTTCAGCCAACGACGGTGTCGGGCCAATGTCGGCAAGTTAGCGGGAAAGCGTCGGCCCGACGAGGTCTTGCGGGCACCGCAGGGTCGCAGTAACAACCGACCTGTACCGACGCTAAGCCGTTAACCGGAAGTTTCGCCTGTAACCCTCGCCTGCGCTGAGGCGTCTTCGTCGGCCTGACCCAGTTGACGGCGCAGCAGCTCGCGCACGTCGACCCCACGGCTGTGGAGGATCAGCGTCTTCGAGGCGAATGGGTCCAGTCTCGAGAACGTGGTCAGGACTAGGCCGTCGTCACGCAGTTGATGCTCGGTGATATCGCGCAGCGCACCAAGCGGCAGCGGGGTCTGCGCCCAGGGATTGTGCAGCAGGTGCAGACCCTCGCTGAAGGTTTCCCGTTCATCCGGGCCCCGGTCACCGACTATGTAGCCGAAGGTCTGGGGTGTGGTGGCGTTGGGATTCGGATCAGGGATCGTGCCGAAGCGGATCATGGCGACGTCGGGTGGACCGTAGCCACGCTCGGTGCCAATGCGGTTGAACTTGGACACCGTGCTGCTGTTGGTGAACAGCACGGCCGCCAAGTGGGCCGCTTCAGGCATGGCGAACAAGCCACTCGGGATGCTCTTACCGCCATGCTGATGCTGACCGATCTGCGCCGCCGTCAGCTGCAGACCCCCACGAGCGTCGTAGGCGACGATGTCACGTCGGCCATACAGGTATTCCGAGAGCCACCCGACGGCGTGGATCAGGGCGCTGGCGGCATGAAAGGGCTCCAGGGCGATGACGAAAGGTACCCCGGCGACGTGCGGCTGCTCCCAGTAGGCCAGCTCGGCCGCGTCCCGTTTCAGGAGCTTGCGCCGTAACGCCTTGCCGGCCTGGAACACGAACTCCCGCTGGCTTGACGGCAGGTCGTCCGGTATCCCGAGCCAGGCGTTCGTGGAAAGGGCGGCATCATCTTCATCTGCATCCTGCGATGGGTTCGACGTAGTCACCTCGATGGCAACCGGCACATCCCCACGAATCACAAAGTCCGGAGCGGGGCTGTTGCGGTCGAGGTCGTAGCCCTGCTCCTTCAGGTAGGCGAACAGCGCCAATTCGAACACGCGCGGGGAGAACCCGCCGGTCTGGAACTCCCGAACGAAGCTGTGGTCGACGTCCCGGAACTCAGCGAAGACCTCGTCCATCAGACGTCGCGCTGCTGTGAAGCCGGCGTACTCCCGGATGTGGCGGAACTCCCGACTCGTGGCTTCGATCGGTACCACCAGGTTGAACAGGCTGCGAGTCATGCCCACATGATTGCCGATCAGCCCCTTGCCCACCTTCGCCTTTCCCCCTTGTCCGCAGCCCCACCCAGATCCTGGCGACCGCCGTGCCCTCCAGCTCATAGCTGCCCGAGGGTTACGCGCAGAACTTCTACGAGGCCGCTTAGATCGCCTCGGGCGCTTGGAAGCGTGTTGGCGACGCGTCGGGAAGATCGTCATCTCCTTCGTCAGCTGAGGCGACCGCTTGGACCTCCTCCGGCGTGACGGGAGGCCAGTTCGCGTTTGCGTTGGCGAAAGAGATGAGCTGCTCGATCTCCGAGCGGAACTGCGGACCGAGCGACCAGAGCCGCCGAGTTTGCCGAAGCCAAGCTGACCGTGTCGAGCGGTTGCCATATACGGACCACCGGCGTAGAGCGCTGACGACGTTGGCCAACCCGTCCTCGACCATGTCGTTGCGTCCCCCCGAGAGGCCCAGTTGGAGCCGCGACCATCCGAGGAAGAGCCGAGCGTACTCATCAACATCGGCGACTGGCTCTAGAAACTCGACAGCATCCTCATACCGACCCTGGTGGTGAAGGAGCTGGCCGAGCGACGATCGAGACCTGATGTTCGTGTAGTCGCGGCGAAGGCTCCCGCGCCACAATGATTCTGCGAGCTTCATTCGCTTCTCCCGACGCGCAAGAGCGCCTGCGGTGCCGAGTTCACGGGCAGCCTGCTGCGCACCGCCTGGCCCGAGCGCGATCCGCTCTCCGGCCAGCGCGTAGAGCAGGCACGCTGCGTTGATCTCCCCGCGGTTCCTCAGGTGCGTCGCGATACCCTTCAGAGCGCCGATCGACTGTGGGCCCTCTGCGACTGCGTCGGCGGTGATGTCCTCGCGGATGTCGTCGGCCGATGTCGCGCTATGAACCGGCGCATCGACTGACGCCGAGAGGATGCTGACGACGAGCTGGTTGACCGAACAACCTTCGGCCTCGGCGCGAAGTGCGAGCCTTCGGTGCAGCGAGCGCGGAACGCGGAGAGAGAACCGTCCGCTGTAGGTCTCGGGCTCCTCCTCGCCACGTGGTGAGGGGATCTCGTTGCCCAGCTCGACTGCGGCGGCGAGCCATGATTCGAGCGCGCTTTCGAGGTTCGAAAGTGCCTCGGTTGGCGTTGCGCCCTCTGCGAAGCAACCCGGGAGTTCCGGCACGCGTGCTGCGATTACTCCCTCGTCGGGAACGAGCTCGCGCGACCAGGGGCGGCGGAGCAACTGCTCAACGACGTCCTGGTTGTCCTTTGTCTGAACCATCTTGGTCGAAGACCTCCTCGAGCGTCCTAAGGATCCCTGTTGCTGTCCTTAACCCGAGCACCTTGTTTCCAGTCGGGATCGTGATGGCAGGCGCCCCCGGACGCAGCGCCAGCCAGTGCGACCCCTTGCCTCGGCTCTTGTCGATCTCGTAGCCCAGCGCTCGGCACACTGCCGCGGCGGCTTCTGGGGTAGCGGACCTGCGATTGAGGCGAAACTCGGCCATGGCCCGCTGTGCAGCAGACCGGTCGTATCGGGTCGACATACCTGATCTCCTAGGACATCGACACCGCATCCGGTGTTAAATGATGACGTCATACTAGGCGCCACTGTATATGGTGTCAACCAGCTCGTGGTCTCCGGCTGGAGCTCGTTAAGTCCGAGTCGGTCAGAACGCGGGGAATCGTCGCTCTGACCAACATCTGCACGGACACCCGGGTCGCCGTAGGTGACCGGCATTGGGTGTAGCGCCGTCTGGACGCGCTGACGCGCGACTGCGGGCTCGGCGAGTGTGATCGGCCGCCGGTCAGGATGGCTCGTGCCCGGCTGTCAGCTTGCCGCATGGCGGGATCTCGACGGGGTCGATCATGTGCCGTCCGTGCTCGTCCAGCACCGGCACGGTGTCCTCGTCGACCACGATGTGCACCGGCCGCCCGTCGGTGGTGAGTACCGGGTAGCCGTCCCAGTTCCAGGAAGTACTGCCGGCCCACCATCGCCACCTTGGGTGGGCGGTCCAGCGGCACCCCGAAACCCCTAGTCAGAACCCCATGGGCGCCGCCGGTGGGGATCGTGGCCGAGGGGGTTGGGTGCCAGGTCGAGCGCGTCGGCCGGCTCGAACCGCTCCGGCGGCTCTGGCACAGCGCCACGCCCTCGCCAGCAGGACGTGCTCGCTGTGGAGCACCGCCCAGACCTGCAGGGGATAGTCGCCGTCGGGTGGGACGACAGGGCCGGTGAAGACCGGGCCGGGATCAGGATGGGCGGCAGCCCACGCGTGGATGGCTGCGCGGGGCCACCGCCGGCCGCCGGTCGGGTGGGCTCGACGGGCGAGAACCCGTCCGTATCGGCTAGCTCCAGGACCCGCCGGCAGGTGACGCCGAGCAGGCAAGCGGCCTCGGCGCCCGTAACAAGCTGGGGGTGGGCGTGGACGGTCGAGGGCACGCTCCCCGGCGAGGCGAGGTCCCGTGCAAGGTCTGTGCTGAGGGTCGCCGACTCTCCGGCCAGGCTCCAGCCGTCGTCGCCATTCCGCGCGTCGCGTAGCACCCCCTGGCGTCCGAGGTGGCGGCGGCTCGGGTCAAGGCCGGTCGGCCATCAACCAACCGGTGGATTCGCGAGCTGGGCTTCGAGGTCGGCGAGTCGACGGTTCTGGAAGCGTAGGTTGGAGCGCGCCGCCTGCAGCCGCCCCTCAAGGTTCCGGTTGTCCTGGGTGAGCTGGCGCACCCGCTGCTTGAGGGTGGTGTTCTCGGTGGTGATGCGCTGGATCGCTTCCTTGGTCCATTCGGCTTCCAAGTCGCGGATCTGCCCCATGAGCTCGCCGATGCCGGTCCGCTGGTTGCGGATCTCGGCGTGCGCGGCCTTGAGGGCGTCCTCGGCGTTGAGGGCTCGCTCTCGCCAAGAGGCTTCCTGCTGGATGGCTTGGTCGGCCTGGTCGCGCGACCGCTGGCGGATGACGTGTGCGGCAGCCTCGGTGATCAGCGCTCGAGCGTCGGGGTTCTGGTAGAGGAAGGTCCGTGAGACGCCCGCACGTCGCACCACCGCCTGGTAGGTGATGGGCGTCTTCTCGCGGCGTAGTCGTTACACGGTATCCCGGACACGCTGCAGCATCTCGGCCGTCCGCGCCCGACGTGCGGCGATGGCAGCGGCCGTCTGCGGCGAGGCAGCAGGCGTGCTCACGCGGACGCGTCCTGCGGCTCGTCGATGCTGCCGTCATCGAGGTCGAAGGCGACGGCGTCGCGGATCGGTTCGTCGTCGCTGTCTGCGGCGGCAAGCTCGGCCGCCGGGAAGGAAAGGCTCCACAGGCGATGGAAGTAGTCCTGCGGCCGGCGCAAGTCCAGCGCTAGGGCGTCGTCGAGCAGGCCGAGCCCGGCCAGGGCCTTCTCCAGCCCGTCGATGGGCGCGGGCGGTCGGCTCGAAGACCTGGTGCAGGTAGTCGGCGGTGGCGTCATCGGGGGCGCGCTCGGCGATCGAGGCCCACTGCTCGCGTTTGCGGCGCCAGTAGAGAAGGTCGGCGCCCGACAGCACGAACTTGTCGCAGCGGTGGCAGTCGAGGTTCCAGGGGCAGGCGCCGCCGTCGACGACCGGCTGGAAGGTGCAGAAGCCGCCCTCGGCCGGGGTGCTGCGGCGGCTGAGGTCGATGGCCAGGGCCAGGGCCTGCTCGCGGGTCATCGGCGTCGTGTCGGGGCTGGCGAGGAGCTCGCCAGGGTTGGGCGCGCCGGGGCCGGCCACCCAGACATGGTTGAGGACGTCCTCCAGGTCCGAGTGCGCGAGGTGGACGTAGTGTTCTGCCATGCGGTCGGAGACCTGGCCGAGGTAGCGGCGGATGTGGGGCATGGTGGCGCCGTGGCGTAGCAGGTTGGTGGCCAGGGTGTGCCGGGCCTGGTGGGGGACGCAGCGGCCGAGGTCGAGCTGGGCGACCCACTGCCTGAAGCGGCTGTGGAACCAGTGGTAGGTCAGCGACGTCGCCCCATCAGCGTTGCACCGGCTGCTCGGGAACAGCGCCATCCGCGCACGTTCCTGCTGGGTAGGGCGGCGGCCGTGGCGGCCCTCGAAGCGGGCCAGGGTCTTGCGTTGGCGTTGCTGGAGGAGCTGGTAGAGGCGTTCGGGGATGCGGATCGCCTGGTCGTAGTTGCCGACCTTGGTCTGGTCGTGCCACAGCATCGCCAGCCCGCCGTAGCGGTCGATGCAGTCCAACCGCAGCCTGAGGATCTCGTTGGTGCGGCGGCCGGTGAGGATGATCGCCTCCCAGACGTCGCGCAAGCCGTGGTCATTGGGGTCGTAGGTCGTGGTGAGCTGGGCCAGGTTGGCCTCGTCGGCCAGGGCGCGGGCGACTGTGTCCGGGAACGGGCTGCGTGACTGCTTGGGTTCCCCGGCGGCGGGGATCGCGGTGATGAACTCCCGGTCCAGGCCCAGCCGCTCGGCCGTGCCAGTCTCCAACGCGTCGCGCAGCAGCCGTCGGAGGCTGTTGAAGACGATGCAGCGCTTGAGCGGGGTGACGGTGTCGGACGGCCTGCCGCCGCCGGGGCGCTTCGTCGCCAGCGGCGGCAGGCCATGGCGTTCGCGGTGTCGCTGGTCGGCCACGAACCGCTGGGCATGCTCGGCGCGCAGCCGGGTCGGATCGTGGCCGCCGCCGGGGGCATCGGTCTCCAGAAACGCGCTCAGCTCGGTGCAGGCCCGGCGGATGCGGTCGGTCGCAAGGCCAGTGCGGGGACAGTGCGGGGACCGGAGCAGGCCGGCCAGGTATTCCCAGAGCAGATCCCGCAGCCAGCGCTGGGAGATGGCGGTCAGGTCGACGTGGCTGGCGGGGTGGGGGAACCGCACACCGAAGTGGTCGGTCTCAAGGAAGCCTGCCTCGCGGGTGTCGGTGGGCGTGAAGTAGACCAGCCGCAGCTCGTTGCGCAGCTCTCGCAGGATCGCGGCGGGCCGGGGCGACGTCGGAATGTGGTTCGGGTCGAAGTCGGGATCGGCCAGCGAGTTCACGCCGTGTTCGCGGCAGGCGTTCACCAGGTTCTGGGTGCGCCCGAGGTCCCAGCGGGTGGGCCGTGGCCGCTGGGTGTGAATCAGTGTCCGTGATGCTCTTGTCATGTGGGGACCCGGTGAAGCCAGCGGCCCAGGCAGATGAGCGCGCCGGCGGCGCGGAAGACGTCCCGGACGCGGTACAGCAGCCCCCGCCAGCGGCGCAACGCCCAGGCATTGGCCAGGTGGGCGATCGACTGTCCACCAGCGCGCGCAGCCCGCCTGCAGGCACAGCACCAAACCATCGCTGCCGGGGCTGGCTGATCAGCCGAGGCAGCCATGACCCGGTATTGGATTTCCCGTGGACTGTCCAGACCCCACAGGCCGCCGGGACATTGCTCTACTGGCGCCCGGGCGATCCGCTGCCGCCTGTCTTGCTGAGGCTACGGCACGACCCACACTCGCGGCGTTGGCGCTGTCATCCTGCCGAGTAGGGAGCGCGTACCGGGAAGCATCGCCACTTCGTCGTCCAAACCGAGTTCTCGGATGACGAGTGCCTCGCCATACCCGAAACCTAGCCGACGGCACTGGGTGAGGAGTTGCTCCTGCGTTGGCGAGTCAGTCAGACCGTGGCGGCTACGCAGCAGTCCAGCCAGCACCAGATGCAGTGCCGATGGTGAACGCCGCTCAGCACTGGCCAGCAGCCCTTCAATGCGGGACCTGCTGCTCTGCGCGGCTGGAAGAAGCGACACCAGGCTGAGCTCGAACGACGCCCTGCGGAACCCGGTGTTCAGGATCGCGCTTTCACAGACTCGTTCGAGCAAGCGCTCGAAGTCCGAAAGCGCGGCCTGGGTCACGCCATCACGAACGACGCCGGCGCGGATGCGGCTCGCGTCCGCATCCACGCCCAGCAGTGGGTGGCGGCGGCGGGAAACCGCGAAGCTGATCGGCTGGCTGGCCAGCGCGGCCGAGGCGGCCCGTCCATCGCCGAGCATTGCGTGGAGATCGGACTCCTCCAGCCGCAGCCACGCAGCCCAGTTGGGGTCCAGCAAGGCGGCCCGCTGGACGTGCTCGTCCCAGATCTGCTCCCACGCCTCGATGCCTCCCTGGTAGCGCAGCGCCCACAGCAAATTATAGGCGGCCTTGCCGCGCATCGAGGGCGGCTGGTCGCCAAGCTGGTCCTCGTCGATCAGTTCGCCGACGTGAGCAAGATCACCGAGCAGCTTCGCGTGTGATGCGGCCGAGACCCTGGCCGCGAAGTCCCATGCCCGCACGGGCACGCGCCGCTCGTAGCGCTGGGTCTGCCGCGCAAGCGCGCGGCTGGTCCCGGCGGTCTCGTTGAAGAGCAGGTAGTACCGCCAAGCGCGGCGGCGAAGCGCCGGCAGTGGGGTCCAGCTCAGGGATCGGGTGGCGGCCCGCGCGATGCGGTTGACCGGGGGGATGTCGAAGGCGGCGCCCCGTGCCAGGCGGCCTGCAGCCTGGAGGCGCAGGCCAACTGGGTCGCGTCCAAGGACCACGCTTCGCCGCAGTTCCTCTCGCGCCCGGCGTGGCTCGGCGAAGTGGTCGAGCAGGACCGCCCGTGCCAGGTGGGTCACACGCAACGCCACTGGCTCTGGTGTCTCCTTGCTGACCTCCGGGTCTGCTGGGATCTCGTCCTCTGGAAGTTCGAGTAGCGCCAAGCATCGGCGCTGGAGGAGAACGCTGGGGTTGCCCTGCTCCACCGCCACTGACCGAGGCAGCGTCTCCCGGAGCCGGTCGACATTGGCTTTGCCGCCCTCGAACCAGACCCCCGCCTGCATGTCCTGCTTGGCTCCGCGCGCAGCTTCCACGATCACCGGCATGATGTCGATGTCGTTGCCGCTGTATCCCGCCAGCACGACCTGCCGCTCGCGCAGGTCCAGGTCGCGGCGGAGGGCGCGCTCCCAGTCGCCGCGCAAGCCCTTCAGAACATCGGGCGACTGGTAGATCAGCCGCTGCTCGCGCGGGTCGTCGCCACGAAACGTTCCATGCGGCTTGTAGATGTGGGCTGCCTGACATCCCGGCTGCTCGCACTCCGGAGGCCCAGGCCACGCGAGAACGTGATGGTCGACACGCAGCTCCTCCGCAGCCCCCTCGATCAGCAGGTCGTAGTTCGTCGTCCACACCGTGGCCCCCTCCTTGAGCGCACGGGCGAGAACGACATGGTTGCGGTTCGGCGGTCGCCCGCTGAGGTAGCGGAGCAGGGTCGCGTTGATGGAATGCTCGTATGATTTCCCAAGCGAAGCCAGCCGGTAGAAGAGCTGTTTGGGCGGGAACAATGCGGCGGCATCCTCATCCTCCGCCAGTCCACTAAGGTCGACGGCCGACTTGGTGGCAAACCGGGCCAGGTATGCTCTCCAGAAATCGCCGAACAATGGACATCCGGAGTTCCGGGAGATCCCAGCGCCAACAAAGTATGTCCAGCGCCGCAGCCGGCTGCCAGCAGACTCTACCTGGGAGCCAGTCACCTGCGAGCCTCTACCGAGTGTGGTCTTGACGGACCGTCACAAGGTCTGCCCCGACGAGAGAAGGTCCGAAACCGTGACGTAGGCTTCTCGCAGGTCTCCCTTCCTCTTCCCCATGAAGAACAGGACGACGTCACCGCGGCGCGTCTTCAGGGTTAAAAGAGGTTCGCTAGTTCCGATGACATGGTCGTTGCTCACCACAGGGACAGGCCGCAGTAGCGCAGGAACGAGAAGGGCAGGTGGTGGGTGTGGCGGATCCGGTGGATGCCACGCTCGGCCGCCGCGACGACGTCGTCGAGGGTGTCGCCGGCCAGGTTGGCCAGCTCCACCCCCTTGAGACTGGACCACAGCGGCTC
>Ga0137372_10006712_pt1 | contig 11153 bp, 10 predicted proteins | sample SagtaG_6_FD_104911 | JGI IMG/M metagenome (GOLD analysis project Ga0137372, IMG submission 104911) | Vadose zone soil microbial communities from Sagehorn Ranch, Mendocino, California, USA - Sage1_R_60_16 metaG | ecosystem: Environmental > Terrestrial > Soil > Vadose zone | place: USA...
GCGGTCAAAGCCGCAAGGTCGTCGGCATAGTGATCCATGTCATGGCCGTCGCTCGTCTGGGTGGACCGGCCGTGGCCTCGTCGGTCATGAGCGATGACGCGATAGCCGTGCTTGAAGAAGAACAGCATCTGCGTGTCCCAATCATCGGCCGACAGCGGCCAACCATGGCTGAAGACGATGGGCTGTCCTTTGCCCCAGTCTTTATAATTAGATGTCGATGTTAGCTCCGTTTTCTTTTCCGACAGTTACGTATGGCATGGTAGTCGATCTTTCTGTGAGGTTCCGGCCGGCCGAATGGCCGCGCTGAGGCGATTACATGCCTCTCGGCGCAAGTTGTCACGTAACGTTTGTGTGACTTTCATCTCGTCCCGTTCTCGTGAGCTTTGAGCGGGTTGAAAATTCGGTCCCAGCCGTTGCCGCGATTGAAGATCGACATGTTGAGCACGAGCATTGGGTCGTGCACTCGACGACCACGGAATATTTCTCGCCATCTGGCAGTGAAACTTCGTCGAGCATGGTCGATTTCCCTCGTTGAGTTCATTCGTTTTATTTTCTGACGGTCCGCAGATGTCAGCTGTCCATGGTTAAGACAACGCGGAACCGCACCTTGCCGCTGTGCATTTGTTCGTAAGCCTCCGCCACTCGACTGAGCGGATATTTCTCGATCATCGGGTGCACACCGGTCAGCGCGCTGAATTCCAATGTGTCCTGCGAATCTTTCGCGGTGCCGGAGTACCAACCTGCGACCGATCGTCTTCCCGCAATCATCGACATCATACTTACAGTCAGCGGTTCGTTAGGCGCGGCCGGCACCAGCAGTTTGCCGCTCGCTGATAATCCATCGACCAGCGCGGAGATCGCCTTTGCGCTCGGCGCCGTCGCCAGGATCACGCGCGCGCCGCCGAGCTTTTGCAATTCCGCGACAACGTCGTCGTGATCGGTGTCGATGTAGCGATGCGCGCCCAATTTCTTCGCGAGGTTTTCCTTATCTTTTCCACGACCCAGCGCGACGGTATTAAATCCCATCTGGCGCGCGTATTGAAGTCCGAGATGTCCCAGTCCGCCGATGCCGTGCACCGCGACCACGTCGCCGCCGCGCGCGCCCGAATTGCGGAGCGCATTGTAGACAGTGACGCCCGCGCACATGAACGGCCCTGCTTCCTCCGCCGGTAATTCATTTGGAATCAGTGCCACCGCTGCCGCCGGTGCGATCATGTACTCGGAATATCCGCCGTCGAAATCGATGCCGGTCACTTTGCGATTGACGCACATTGCGAAATCGCCACGCCGGCACTGTTCACAAACAAAACAATGTCCGCCGTGCCAGCCTACGCCGACCCGCTGACCTTTTTTCCATTGGGTGACATTGCCGCCAACCGCGTCGATGCGTCCGGCGATCTCATGACCCGGCACCCGTGGATACTGAAGGCCGGGCCACAGTCCGTCTTTGACCAGAACGTCGCTGTGGCAAATGCCACACGCCTCCACTTTCACGCGAACCTGTCCAGCGCCCGGCTCCGGAATAGCGCGCTCGACCAATTCCCAATCTCCACCCGGTTTGCTGATTTGCGCCGCCTTCATTTTCATACTCACAATTACTCCTTTGAATTACGAATTTCTTTCCGTTATCTCAAAGTCCACCTTTTTTAATTTTCCCTATTCTCAAGGAATCGGGCCGAGCCGGTCCAGCTCTTCCATTGTTGAATCATCAAGCTCAATCAGAGCCGCGGCAGTGTTCTCCTCGAGGTGTTTGACCTTCGAAGTTCCGGGGATCGGAAGCATTACGGGAGATTTCTGAAGCAACCATGCGAGCGCGACCTGCGCGGGCTGCACGTTGAGTCTCTTCGCTGCGCGCGTCAGCGGGCCGTCGTGTTTCGCGAGCTCGCCGGTGGCGAGCGGAAACCAGGGGATGAAGCCGATCTTTTCGCGGGTGCAATACTCCAACACGTCTTCAGAATCTCTATCCACCAGGTTATATCGGTTCTGAACCGAAACGATCGGCGTGATGCGTCGTACCGCTTCGATCTGATTTAGGTTGACCTCAGACAATCCGATATGGCGAATCTTGCCATCGCGTTGAAGATCAATTAGCGCGCTGATTTGATCTTCCATCGGTACTTTCGGATCGATCCTGTGCAGTTGTAATAAATCGATCCGCTGGAGACGCAGCCGCCGGAGACTACCTTCGACCGCCGATCGGAGATGCTCGGGCCGGCCGTCCTCGACCCATCGGTCTGGGCCGGGCCGCTGAAAGCCCGCCTTGGTCGCGATCAAAAGGTCGTCGGGATATGGATAAAGCGCTTCGGCGATAAGGCGCTCGGAAACCTCGGGCCCGTAGGAGTCGGCGGTGTCGATAAGGTTGATTCCCAACTCCACTGCGCGCCGCAGGACGGCGATCGCCTTGGAATGATTGTCCGGTTCTCCCCAGACACCGTCGCCGGTGAGTTGCATCGCGCCGAAACCGAGCCGGTGAACCGGAATGTCGCCGATCAAAAATGTTCCGCTCGCTTCGGCAGGTCGGGCATTGAACGGGCCAGAGGCTCCTTGCGTGGCTGTGGATGTTGAAGTGGTCATGATTTTCTCCTTGTTACTGACGTGCAGTAACGTGTTCGGATCAGGTCATCGGCTTGCGTTCGTTCGATTGAAAAACAGTAAGTAATTCTGCGAAACGCGATTCATAGGACTCGCAGGCAGGGCAATCCCCGTCTTGTTCAATCCGGCTGTCCAACGGGGACTCACTATTCGAGCTCGTCGCGTTTCTGCTCTTCCTCGGATGCCTGACGCATCTGATCGTGCTCCGCTTCGGTGACGCCTTCTTCGAACATCTGCGCACTCTCGCTCCGTCCCTCGGCATCTTCATCTTCTCCGAGGGAGTCTGCTGCTTGCCGTCCGGTTGAGCCCGGCACGGGATTCCAACCCTCCGAGTCGGGTATGGATTCACTACTCTCTTCCTGCGGATCCATTTCCGATTCTCCCGTCAGCTCACGTTTGGCCTGTTGATAGTCAGCCTGGGACGGTTCGGAAGACGGACGACCGTTAATCGCGGCTAACTCGCGCGCACGGGCTTCAACCATCTCAGAGGTTACCGTCCCAATGCCAGCAGCGTTCTCCATTATGATGCCTTTGTTCAACGGATTTTTTCTCATGTTTCGATCACTCCTTATATGTATCGATCCTGAGTCGCACGACGAGTGTCCAAGTGAGCTTCGTCGCGAGTACGCTCAGCGCTTGTTTATTGCCGACCGCGCTTTATCTCCGATAGGAACCACGTGCGGCGCTCGGTTTCATCGATCCAAACTTCGATCAGGCTCGCTGTGGCAATGTCGCGATGCTCGTCACAAACGTTGTGCGCTTCGCGGAGGCGAGCGGCCAACGTTTTGTTGTCGTCGGCCAACTCTGCAAGCATGTCCAATGGCTCGACATATTCGGCATCGTTGTCGAGCACGCGCTGGGTGCGAGAAATTTGACCGATTGAGTGCAGTGTAATTCCGCCGATCTTTCGAACTCGCTCGGCGATTGGATCGGTCATCGCGAAAAGCTGCTCCGCGTGTTCATCGAGCAGCAAATGGTAATCGCGAAAATGCGGGCCGCTCATGTGCCAGTGGAAATTTTTGGTTTTCAGGTAGAGCGCGAACACGTCAGCGAGAATGGCATTCATCGTCCCGGTTATGTCTTTGACGGCCGCATGTGATAGATCCGTTCGAGTCGCGAGTGGTGCGTCGCGTCTCTGCGCGAGCTCCGACTTCTTCTTCGAATTAGGTTTGTTCATAATATCGCTCCACTACTCCCGCTGTTAGTAACTCGTGCCCTTGCGTAATCCCATTACCGCCAGGGTGTCGCTGTCGAGGTAACCAGTGGTGGGCAAGCCGTTGGTGATTTGATAACGCCTGACGGTTTTCTGCATCTCAGGGCTCAGCGCCCCGTCTGTCTCGCCGTGATAAAAACCTTCTCGCGCGAGTCGCTCCTGCGCGCGGACGACGATCGAGTTGTTTGATTCATCGGCATCGCGATTCTGATCGTCATAGTCTTCCCGTTGGTAAACGCTGGAATCGTAATAACCCTGAGATTGATTGGGATAGGCGTTTTGATCGTAGTACATTTGACCCTGGTAATCGCCGGAATCGTAGTAACCCGGATCATAATTATAGGAATCCGGAAGATCGTAGCCGGAGTACGGGTAACCGTAGGCATAGTAATCGTCTGGGTAGTACCAAGACGGCCACCAAGGATCGAATCCGATGTTAAAGATTACCCACGAGCCGTTAAAGAAGTGACATCGGTGCCCATTCCACCAATGACCGCTGTTGCGGTCCCAATCACGATGCCAGTTCGCCGAACGCTGGGAGAAGACGTGGTTTCGCCAGTCAGCACGCAGACGATTGTTTCCATTGCGGGGATTGTTTCCATTCCGGAACTGGCTTCCTGTATTTCGCTGGTTCCAGACGCTTGTGGCGCGTTGATTTCTGTAGCTCGCAAATCGCGGGAAACGATTACTTTGATTAGGTTGTCTGATGGTTGCCGCAGTAAATGGACCCGAGCGCGTAAACGTCGCCCGATTACGATAGATCGAAGGCTGGCGAAACCCAGTCGGCCGGTACGCACGCATTCCAAATGACGAATAGCGTTGGCCTGAGTAAAACGGTCTACTGCCGTACGCGCGCATCGGCGTCGAGTGGAAGGACGAAAAACCGCCGGGCCGCATCGGAGTGTGAATGGCCGGGGCACTATGTGCAACTGCGCCTCCGTGAAATGCCCCTGTGCCTGCGTGAAAACCTCCTGGATTTGCTTGAGCAATCATGCCCAGGCTGGCAAAAACTGCGACCGATAACCATTTCGTTTTCATGATCTACGGTTCCTTTCGGGTTGTTGAATGATTTGTTAATCCAATCTAACGAAGGCCTCCCGCAATTACCAGCGTTTCGCCGGTGATCCACGCAGAATCGTCTGAAGCGAAGAACACTGCGGCGGGCGCGATATCGTCTGTTTCCCCGATGCGGCCCAGCGGCGTCTGCGATTCAAACATTTTTCGCATATCGCCTTCGGTGTAACCGCCAGCTACGGCCCCTTCCGTTACTACCATGCCAGGATTAACGGAGTTCACGCGGATTTTCTTTGGGCCAAGTTCCTTCGCAAGCGTCCGCGTGATAGCGTCCACCGCGCCTTTCGTCGCGTTGTAAACCACCGCTGTCGGTGGAGTGAGAGTGCTGGCGAGTGAACCGATGTTGATGATGCTCCCGCCATCGGGATTGAAATGCTTGAGTGCTTCCTGAGTGGAGAGAAGCATGCCCAGAACATTCACATCGAACATTCTGTGAAACTGTTTCTCGGAGACTTCTTCGAGCGGCACGAATTCGTAAACGCCTGCGTTATTGACGAGGATGTCGACCTTGCCAAAAGCCTTCTCCGCTTCAGCAAAGAACTGCTCGACTTCCGCCTTTTTTGCGACGTTTCCTTGAATGGCGATTGCTTTTCCGCCGCGCTTACTAATTTCATCCACCACGCGGTCTGCGTCTTGCTTTGCAGAAGCGTAGTTTACGACCACAGACGCGCCCTCCGAGGCAAACTCCTTCGCGATGCCCGCACCGATTCCTTTGGACGCCCCCGTTACTACCGCAACTTTTCCATTTAGTTTTCCGTTTTTCATTTTGTTCCTTTCATTTCAAAAATTTTCTTACCCGCATAGAGCGAACGCGGGTTGATGATCATCGAGCTTCGTGAAGTCGTGCGGCACTACGACCTCTTTGTGTCGCGCCTGCCGCGCCGCAGCTTTGCGGAGACGGGTGGACGACGCCGGTTGAAGATTCAGTCTGGCGACGTGCGCCTCGACCAGATCAGGAAAAAGCAAATGCGGGAACAATGACAGTTCCCAGGCCTTCGTTTCTTCCTCATCGAGGACGAGATGAACGATTTCGCGCAGGTCGGGATAAGCCTGTTGGTAATCTTGCTGTAACCGTTGTTCCAGTTGCGCGATAGCGACCGAAACTGTCTGGAGGAAAACTGCGGGTTCTGCTTCTACTAACTGATCAGTTTTCATAGGGTTGAGTTCTTTTGGTTTCTGTTGGTTGATACTTGACCGGTCGTCTATAAAATTGGGAAAAAAGAGAGAAACACCTCACGAGGGGACCGCCTCCGTCTGCTTGACGCCCAAAACATCCTTCGCCACCTGCTTGAATTCGCGCACCAACTCAATGTCGTTTTGGATCCGCGCTTGCGCCATCGTTCCCTGATAACAAGAGAAAAGCGCCTTTGCTTTGGCCACCGGATCGGGCGTATCAATCAGTCCCTGCGCCTGAGCGTCTCGTACCGCCGAAATAAAGTAATTCATCTTGCGGTCCATGATCCGATCAATTGCTTCGCGGACGATTTGGTCCTGCGTACTCACTTCGCTGCCGACACTCAATAGAGGACAGCCCAGGATAGAACCGCACTTTTTTTGCAGTTCAGCCAATCGATCATGAACAAAATCAAAATAATGATCCAAGCGTTCGAGCGGCGGAACAGTCGGCGAAAAGATCGAATCCATTTGCGCTTTCTTCTTGTCCCAGTCCGCCTCTAACGCTGCGGCTGCGAGATCCGATTTCGATTTAAAGAAATAATAAAAGCTGCCCTTCTTTGCGCCGGCACGCTCGCAAATGGCGTCCACCGAAGTACCGCCGTAGCTGTTTTGCCAAATAAGTTCCATCGCCGCCTCGGTGAGACGTTCTTTCATGTCACTTACTCTTGGCATAACCATCCTTTTATACTTACTAGACCGACCAGTCAACTATTCTTTTCGACAATTTTTTAAATTGCGACTTGTTCGCGTACTGGTTCGGGGAACAGCGCCATTATTCCGCCGGTGTGCAAGAGGAAAACTTTGTCGTTCCGGTGACAAAACCTCTTTTTCGCGCGCTTGAGCGGCAAGGAATTCCAGTTTTCGCATCTTGTTGCCGCGAAGTGCAGGCGAGTCCAAAGGAGCGGCGGCTTCGAAACAAACAGCGATCCCGAAGATCGCTACTTCTGGACGCTAGTAGCGTTCCGCGGCGAAAACGGCTTCCGGATCGGAGCCGGAAACTTTGCCTACCGCGATCCAGCCGAATCGGCTGACAAGTGCGCCAATCAGAAATGAAATCGCTGCGAGTGGAACCTGACCAAACATTCGTAGCACGAGCGCGAGTGGGCCGTTCAAAATTTCGCCGATCCGAATCAGCCAGCCCGAACCGTGCTGGTGTATGGCGCGATCGGCAGCCCCATGTTTGTTGACGCTGAGCCAAATGAGGAGCGCCGTCTCAACCGTGGCCGCATAAAACCCGAGGAAGTTGAGCGCAGCGATTCTGTGCCCGAGCAATTCCAATAGGGCAGCGGCGGACCCTAATCCCGCGGTTCCAAAATGAATCGGCAGGAGGGTGCGATGCAAAAACCAGGCGGGAATGGCCGTCGCACCAATGAGCACTCCCGTGTAAGTGGCCAGAAACATTCCCAAAAATGCAGAACCGAAGATGAGCAGATCGGCGGCAATCCGGACAAGCTGATCGAGCGTGCCGCTGAGAATCTGATGTGTATGAAGTTCCAGCGCAATTGACCCAGGAACGGCGCATGCGCCAAAAAATACAAGAACCCACGCGCCAACCGACATCGGCGATTGGTATTTAAAAACGCGCAGCATGTTGATGAACAATCGCGGTCGTCCCAGGTCCAGGACGAGCAAAATGGGTGAAAGAATCGCGCCAGCTATGGACGCAACCCATATAGCTGCACGTGCAAGATCGACATGATGAAAAAGCAGAGCGACAAATGCAATCACCGCGGCCATTCCAGCGAGGCCGCCGACGAAAAAGTAAATCGGAATCTCCCACGTCCAGACCGGCGGTTTGACCACGGGCTGACCATAGTAACCGGGTTTGCGCGGAATCGGGCCACCGGCAACATCCACGCCTTTCCCCGCGACGACGCCTTCCTTCCACGCCTGCTCGCGCAACTGCTCAAGTCGCTGTTCGTTGGATCGCTCGTTTGTCATACGCAGTGGGGAGCGCGGGCATTTTGCCCGCTCTGTCCGGCACGTTGCCGGGCAGCTTCAGTGGAAACCGATACTGATGCGTAAAGCGTTGTTCGAGGCGACGGGTGAGAGGCCGCCGGCAACATGCCGGTGGCAGCGAGCAACATGCTCGCGCTCCCCGATCTTCGCGCTTCTTGATATTTCGTCATGAGAAAAACGCGAACGCCAGGAGCGTTGCGATGATTGATGCAATTGCGGTCGCGAATGCAGAGGTCCACGCGGACTTCAAATAAATCGTTGGAACCTGCGGCTTCGGCGGAAGTCCATAGGCTTCGGGTTCGCCGAGAATCAGAAAGAACGCGTGAATGCCGCGGACGGAAGTTTCCATTGGATCGTAAAGTTGCGCGTCGCTGTAACCACTCTGTTGTAGTTGCTGGACGCGCTCCGCTCCGCGTGCGCGTAAATCATCGAGCCGGCCGAACACGATCGATTCGGTTGGACAAACCTTTGCACAGGCCGGAACGAGTCCGCTCTTTTGTCGATCGTAACAAAATGTGCACTTAAACGCGCCACCGGCATCGGGAAGCGGCTCCGGCCGGCGATCGATCACGCCGAACGGACAGGACACGACGCAATAACCGCAGCCGTTGCAGACATCGTTCTGCACGAGCACGGAGCCAACTTCAGTACGCACGATCGATCCGGTCGGACACGCTTCAAGGCAACCGGCTTCTTCGCAATGCTTGCAAACATCGGATAGAAAAACCCAGCGAAAGGGATCTTCACCATCGCGATCAGCTAGCGAATGCGAGCCGACAATCTGATGTCCTTTTTGTCGATCTTGCTCGAGAAACATGACATGGCGCCACGTCGATGCACCAAGGTGGCCGGTGTTGTCGTAGGAATTTCCCGACCACGTGAAGCCGTCATCCGGCACGTGGTTCCATTCTTTGCACGCGACCTCGCAAGCCTTGCACCCGATGCAAACAGTCGGGTCGGTGAAAAATCCCACTTCGACGTGATCTTGTACGAAGAAATGTCTTCGCTGGTTGGAGCTTTTAGTGCCTTCGCCGATCATGGCTTATGCGCGCGTTTTGCTGTGGCTTGGGAAGCGGAGGCGCCTCGCGTGCCGTTCGCGACACCATCGCCGGCAAAAATTCGTGCTCATTCTTGTCCTTCTGTGGCGTGACCCCCGCCGCTGGGCTGTGCACCGGCTGGTTCTTCGGGATGCAGAATCGTCGGGCCTGCTTGTGGCGCGTATTTGTTGAGAAACTCGGCGAACGCGCTTCCCCGCGGCAAACGGCCCGGCACAATGTTACAAGTGCACGCCTTGGCTTCCATGATCGTGACATTCGGTTCGCCGGAAATGCTGAGAAGATCATTGGCGGCGCCGCCGCGCACCAGACCGGCTGTCCCGTAATGATAAGGCAACGCGACTTGGTGCACCCTCTTTCCATTGACGCGCAACACCCGAATCCGGCGACTAACAAGCGCGCGCGCTTCAATCGCCGCGCGCAAAGTAACGATGCAAATGTGATCGCCATTGTTGATCTTGAGCTCCCGCGCGAGCTCGGTCGAAATTTCGGCGAACATTTCGGGCTGGAGTTCGGCGAGATGACTGAGAAAACGCGACATGCCGCCGGCTGTATGATGTTCCGTGAGGCGATACGTGGTCAGCACGAATGGAAATTTCGATTCTCCCGGCGGCGCGAACCGATTCTCGGCACGGGGAAACCAGTGCACCGCCGGATTTGTGTTGTGCGAATACAGTTCATTTGAGACGGGCGACTCGAGCGGTTCGTAATGCGTCGGCAACGGTCCATCTTGCAAACCCTTGGGCACGTAAAGCCAACCCAATCCGTCCTCGTGCAGAATAAACGGCGCATCACCGGGAATCGCGTCGAGTCCCTCCGCGCCTGGCTCCGGTTCGTACCCCGGGGCTTTTCCTTTTACGAATCCGGGAACGTCGATACCTGTCCATTTTTCCGAGTCCCACCACACCAATTTTTTCCGTTCGCTCCACGGACTGCCGTCCGGCCGTGCACTCGCGCGGTTGTAAATGATTCGGCGATCGCTCGGCCATGCGAAACCCCAGCCGTGGCCGAGATAATCTCTGGACTTGCGTGAGTTCGCCTTGTTTACGCCATCGCGGCCAAGAACGCCTGAGTAAATCCAGCAGCCGCACGAAGTCGAGCCGTCGGATTTCAACTCGCCGAAACCATTCACCTGTGGGCCATGATGAGCGTTACCGTCGCGATCGATACCGAACACCACTCCGTCGCCGCGAGCGGGATCCGTGTACCAGCCATTGATCTCCGCTAACACCGCTTCCATTTTTGGATCGCCGAGTTCGTCTTCCGAATACCACCAATCGAGAACGCGCAGCGGCTCGTCCGTCGGATCATCCGATGCTTTTGCCTTTGCGATTAAGCGCAACGCGAGCTGATGCATGAACCATGCATCGGAACGACAATCCCCGGGCGGATCGACAGCTTTTTCGCGCCACTGCAAAAGTCGCTGCGTATTAGTGAATGCCCCTTCCTTTTCAGCATGACCGGCAGCAGGGAAAAAGAAAACTTCGGTATCGATGTCCTCGGCCTTCAACTCCCCGCGCTCAACCTCGGGCGATTCGCGCCAGAAATTTGCCGATTCAATTTCCACCATCTCGCGCACCACTAGCCATTTCAATTTCGAGAGCGCTTTACGCTGGAGCCGCGCATTAGGAGCACCGACAGCTGGATTTTGCCCCATCAAAAACATGCCCTCCATTTTTCCGTGGAGCATGTCGTAGAGGTACTCAAAGAAAGAATGGTTGCCGGTGAGTTTGGGAAGCCAACAGTAGCCGAAATCGTTTTCTGCGGTCGCATGCTTCCCGTAGTACGCCTTGAGCGTGCTCACGAGGTATTTTGGATAATCCGCCCAAAGGCCGGTCTTTTTTGTGTAGTTCTCGAGATACTGCTGAAGCGTTTCGTCGCCTTTGCGAGGCATTGCCAGGTAGCCGGGAAGAATGTCGTAAAGCGTTGGAATGTCAGTGGAGCCCTGGATCGAAGCGTGGCCGCGCAACGCGAGAATTCCACCGCCGGGCCGGCCAATATTTCCAAGCAGTAACTGTAAGATCGCAGCCGCACGAATGATCTGCACTCCCTTCGAATGCTGCGTCCAACCCACTGCATAACAA
>Ga0137372_10006716_pt1 | contig 11149 bp, 5 predicted proteins | sample SagtaG_6_FD_104911 | JGI IMG/M metagenome (GOLD analysis project Ga0137372, IMG submission 104911) | Vadose zone soil microbial communities from Sagehorn Ranch, Mendocino, California, USA - Sage1_R_60_16 metaG | ecosystem: Environmental > Terrestrial > Soil > Vadose zone | place: USA: California...
CGGGCGGAGAAATCCGCGGCCAGTTGAAGCCGTAACGTCTACAGGGGTGGAGGATCGGGGTCGGGCGATGCCTGACCCCGGTTTTTTTTGAGGCTCGAAGATTGCGACGAGTGCCCGGGGCCGGGATCGAACCGGCACGGCACGATTAGGCGCCTGCGGATTTTAAGTCCGCTGTGTCTACCAATTTCACCACCCGGGCGAACGCCGATTGTACGCAATGTCCGACGCTGGTCCGGTGCTGCCGTGCGCCGCAAGAGCGGGCGAGTGTGGCGTGAGTGCGTCGTGTCAGCCCGCCGCGGGCGCCGGCTCAGTCGTGCCTGCTGCCTGCCGCTTGTGGTGCTCGGCGCCGAGGAACAGGTACATCGCCGGGACCACGAACAGCGTGAAAAACGTCCCGATGGAAAGTCCGGTGAAGATGACGAGGCCCATGGCGTGGCGACCGGCGGCACCGGCGCCGGACGCGATCACCAGTGGCACGACACCGAGCACCATCGCCGCCGTCGTCATGAGGATCGGGCGCAGGCGGACCGCCGCGGCTTCCTCGATGGCTTCGCGCTTGGACCGTCCCGCCAGCTGCAGCTGGTTCGCGAACTGGACGATCAGGATCCCGTGCTTGCTGATCAGGCCCATCAGCGTGACGAGGCCGACCTGCGTGTAGATGTTGAGCGTGGCCAAACCGAGGTTGATGAAGATCAGCGCGCCGAAGAGCGCCATCGGCACCGAGATCAGGATCACGATCGGATCGCGGAAGCTTTCGTACTGCGCGGAGAGCGCGAGGAAGACGATGATGACCGCGAACAACAGCGTCGGGACGAATCCCCCCGACTCCTGGATGAACTGCCGTGAAGGTCCGGCGTAGTCGATTGCATAGCCGCTCGGCGCGACTTCGGCGACCGTCTGCTTCATGAAATCGAGGACCTGCTTCTCCGACACCGCTGGGCCATAGACGCCCATGATCGTCGCCGAATTGAGCTGCTGGAAATGATTGACGCCTTCCGGCACCGTCTCGGTCTTCTGGGTGGCGATCGTCGAGGCGGGCAGGAGCGAACCGTCGGGCGCGCGCAGATAATAATCGAGCACCTGCGACGGGTTGAGACGGTCGACCTGCAGCACCTGCGGGATCACTTTGTACGAGCGTCCGGCGATCGAGAAATAATTGACGTAGCCGCCGCCGAGCGCCGAGGTGAGCGCGGCGCCGATGTCCTGCTGCGTGAATCCGAGCGTGGCCGCCATGTCGCGGTCGACGACGACGGTGGTCTGCGGCTTGTCGAGCTTGAGGTCGGTGTCGACGAAGAAGAAGATGCCGCTCGCGCGGGCCTTGTCGAGCACCTGTTGCGAGACCTCGTTCAGCCGCTCGAACGGCTCGGTGGTCTTGATGACGAATTGCAGCGGCAGGCCGCGCGCGCCGGGAAGCGCGGGAAACTGGAACGCCGCGACGGTGGCGCCGGCGATGCCGCCCCACTTCTCCTGCAGTTCCTTCTGCAACTCCTCGGCGCCGCGCTTGCGCTCGTTCCACGGCTTGAACAGGACGCCGCCGATGCCTTGGTTGACCACCGGCACGCCCGTGACTTGGAACATCTGATCGTATTCGGTCAGCCCGTGCGAGATGTCGAATACCTGCTTGGCGTAGGTTTGCATCTGCTGCGGCGTTGCATTGGGCGGTCCCAGGACCTGCGCGAGCACGATGCCCTGGTCCTCCGGTGGCGAGAGCTCCGCCTTCGACGTGGCGAACAGGTAGACCGTGCCCGCGAGCAGCAGGAAGCCCATCACGACAAAGACGAGCCACGTGTCGAGCAGGCTGTGCAGGAGCTTCTGATAGCCCGAGTGCAGCCGACCGAACGTACGGTCGATCAGATGGACGAAGCGGCTTTCTTCCTGCTCGGCGCGGAAGATGCGCGAGGTCATCATCGGCGACAGCGTCAGCGCGATGATGCCGGAAACCGCGACTGCGCCGGCGAGCGTGAACGCGAACTCGGTGAAGAGCGCGCCGGTGAGCCCACCCTGGAACCCGATCGGGATGTACACGGCGACGAGCACGATGGTCATCGCGATGATCGGGCCGCCCAGCTCGCGCGCGGCGATGAGCGACGCCTCGAGCGGCGGCTTGCCTTCTTCCTTCATGTGGCGGTCGACGTTCTCGACGACGATGATCGCGTCGTCGACGACGAGGCCGATCGCCAGCACCAGCGCGAGCAACGTCAGCAGGTTGATCGAGTAGCCGAGGAGCAGCATGACGTAGAACGCGCCGATCAACGAGAGCGGCATCGCGATCAGCGGTACGGCTACCGCGCGGAAGCTGCCGAGAAAGAGGAAGATGACCGCGCTCACGATCAGGAGCGCCAGTCCCAGCGTTTTCTCGACTTCCTCGATCGAGCTGCTGATGAACTTGGTGCCGTCATAGACGATCTGCCCGTTGATGCCGCTGGGCATCGCGGCCTGGATGTCGGGGAACACATTGCGGACGCGTTTCGCCACGTCGAGCACGTTCGCGTCGGGCGCCACCTTGATGCCGATGAACACGGAATTGCGTCCGCCGAAAGCCGTCGTGAAGTCGTAGTTCTCGGCGCCGAGGGTGACGGTCGCGACGTCCTCCAGCCGAACGATGGCTCCATCCTTCTGCTTGACCGAGAGCCGCTTGAAATCGTCGACCGAATGCAGGTTCGTGCTGGCGGTCAAATCGACGCTCACCATCTGGCCCTTGGTCGTGCCCAGGGCGGCGAGGTAGTTGTTCGACGAGAGCGCGGTGCGCACGTCGCTCGCGGTGACACCGTGGGCGGCCATCCGCTGCGGATCGAGCCACGCGCGGAGCGCAAACTGGCGCGCGCCCAGGATTTCGGCGGTCTGCACGCCTTCGACCGAGTCGAGTTGCGGCTTCACCACGCGCACGAGGTAGTCGGTGACGTTGTTGTTGGGCAGCACGTCGCTGAAGAACCCCATGTACATCGAGTCGATCGTCTGGCCGACCTGCACCGTCAGCACCGGCTGCTGGGCTTCGGGCGGCAACTGGTTGCGCACCGAATTGACCTGCGTGTTGATCTCGGTCAGCGCGCGGTTCGCCTCATAGTTGAGCCGCAGCGTCGCAATGATCGTCGACACGCCGGTCGTGCTCGTCGATGACAGGTAGTCGATGCCTTGCGCCTGCGCGATCGCGCTTTCCAGCGGCTGGGTGATGAAGCCCGCTACCGTCTGGGCGTCGGCACCGTAGTAGGCGGTGCTGATGGTGACCACGGCGTTCTCGGTCTTCGGGAACTGCCGCACCGAAAGGCTGGTGAGCGCGCGCAGGCCGAGCACCAGGATCAGCAGGCTCACCGTGATGGCGAGCACCGGCCGGCGGATGAAGATGTCGGTGAAGTTCATCGGCGCCGCCTCATTTTTCCTGCGGCGTTGGATTGGGGCTGTTCGCCGGCTGCACGCGGTTGTCGATGACGAGCGGCGTGCCGTTCTTCAACTTGACGGTGCCGCTTGTCACCACCGTCGCACCCGGCTCGATGCCCTTGAGAATCGCGACCTGGTCGCCGCGCCGCGGACCCGTAGTGACGAACACCTGCTGGGCAACGATATCGGAGGCCGGCTTCCCGTCCTTCTCTCCGGGGCCCTTGGCCTCTTTCTGTTCACCGCCCTTGGTCTCCTTGGGCGGCGCCGGCTTGGCGATGAACACGGTGTCGCCGTAAGGGTTGTACGTGATCGCGGTCTGCGGCAGCGTCAGATAGCGCTGCTCCTCGCCGGCGCCCACAGCGACCGAGGCGAACATTCCGGGCAGAAGCAGCTTTTTCGGGTTGGGAATCGTCGCCTCGATCTGGACGTTGCGCGTCGCGGGATCGATGCGGGGATTGATGGCGTTGACTTTGCCCTCGAAGCTTTGCCCCTTGTAGGCGTCGGCGTTGACCGTGACCTTCTGGCCGAGCGCGACCTGCGGCAACTGCTGCTGCGGCACGAAGAAGTCGATGTACACCGGATCGATCGTCTGCAGTGTCACGAGCTTGTCGCCGGGGTTGAGATACTGGCCCGGATTGACCGCCGTGATGCCGAGCTTGCCCGCGAAGGGCGCGCGGATCGTCTTCTTGTCGACCAGCGCGGCCTGCTGGGCGACGAGCGCCTTCTTGCTCTTGACATCGGCAGCGTCGGCGTCGACCTGCGCTTTGCTGACCGCCTCGGCTTCGAGCTGCGCCTTGTCGCGCTCGTAAACCGTCTGCGAAAGCTCGGCAGCGGCCTCGAGCGAATGGAGCTGGGCGACGTCCGAATCGGCATTGAGCTGCGCGAGCACTTGTCCCGCGCGCACCTCATCCCCCGAGCGGAACTGGATGCTCCGCACCAGGCCCGCCACTTCGACCGTCACGTCGACGCCGCGCACCGCGCGCAACGTGCCGACGGCATTGAGCGCAGGCTGCCACATCTGATAGTCGGCTTTCATCGCCGTGACCGTGGCGGAGGGCATCGGCGCGCTCCCCATGTACTTCTTCATCATGTAACCCTTGAACAGGTTGAAGCCGACGATGCCGCCGAGGACTACCCCAACGGCGATCAGCATGATGATCATGCGTTTGGTCAAAGGCTTCTTCTTGGCATTGTCCATGCGCCTTCCCTCGAGTGCCTTCTCTGGAGCTAATCAGGTTTGGAGCTCGCCGGCAATTCCGCAGCCGCTTGAGGTTGCCACCACCCACCCCCGAGCGCCTGGAACAGAGCTGCCGTGTCGGCGTAACGGTCCGCCTGCGCCCGTGTGAGCGCGATCCGCGCGAGATGGTATTGGCGTTGCGCGTTGAGGAGCGTGAGATAGCTGACGGCGCCGAGCCGGAATTGGCGTTCGGCAAGGGCCAGCGCTTCGCGCGCGACGGCCTCGGCGCTGGCCTGGGCCTGGAGCGTCCGCGCGTCGTCGTCGAGCGTCCGCAGCGTATCGGCGACGTTCTGGAAAGCGAGCAGGACCGTCTGCCGGTATTGTGCTGCCGCTTGATCGTACGCATCGATGGCGGCACGGCGCTTCGCCGTAAGCGCGCCGCCACGGAAAAGCGGTTGCAGCAGGCCGGCGCCGATGCTCCATACGCTGGGACCGGCGAAGAGGTCGCCGGCCTTGAGCGACGCGCCGCCGAAACTTCCGGTCAGCGTGATTTTCGGATAGAGATTCGCGGTCGCGACGCCGACCTCGGCGCTGGCCTGATGGAGCAGCGCTTCCGAAGCCAGACTGTCGGGTCGCTGACGGACGAGCGCGGAGGGCACGCTCAACGGAATCTCCTGCGGCAGCGTAAGCGACTCGAGCTCGAATTCCGGCAGCGCCGCGAGACTGGGCAGTCGTCCCGCCAGTACCGCGAGCTGGTGCCGCGTGCGTGCGAGATCACGCTCGAGCGGCGGGAGCGTGGCCCGGGTTTGCTCGAGTTGCGTGCGCTGTGCGAGCACGTCCGAACGGGATACGGCACCCAGCGCGAACTGCCGCTCGACCGTGGACAGCTGCCGCTCGAGCGCGGCGATGATCTCGATCGTCGAGCGCACCTGCGCGCGCAACGCCGCTTCGCGGATCGCCGTCGTCACGATGTTCGACGTCAGCGTGAGGTGGGCGCCGCCGAGCAGAAACGCCTGGTAATCGGTGAGCGCCTGCAGGCCCTCGACTTCCCGCCGCGCGCCGCCGAAGGCATCGAGCGCGTAAGAGACGTTGACATTGGCGTTGTAGAGCGTGAACAGGCTCGTGCCGAGATTCGGTTCGCCGAGTGAAGCGCCCGAGATCTTCTGTCGCGTCACCGAGCCCTTCGCATCGACGGCGGGGTAGAGCAGTTCACCCCTGCCCGCGGCGAGGTTCTCGTTGGCCTCGCGGAGCGCTGCCTCGGCCGCAGCCAGCGTGGGGCTGTCGGCCAGTGCCTGCCGGATCAGATCATCCAGGGGCGGCGAGCGGAACAGGGTCCACCATTGTCCGGGAAGATCGGATCCGGGGATGAAGCGCTGTGCCGCGCCGCCGAGGCCAGGCGTGGCGACAGTCGCCTCGGCCATCGGGGTCTCGGTGTATCGCGGTGCCTGGGGGGTCGACGGACGCACGAAGTCGGGCCCAACCATGCACCCGGACAGTGCGGCGCTTGCAACTATTGCAATGGCGACCCGAGGTTCCGCCACGTTCACCTTTTTAGGCTCCTGTTCTTATGAGTGCACGACGGTCCGGGCCCGGAAGCTCAAGGGTCCACGCGAAAACCGGGGCTTCATCCTCGGGCGCGATTAAGCCCTCGGCCGATTCGACGTGCGGCGTCCCCTAAAGACAGATCGCCCGAAGAATCGTTCAGCGACGCCCCCGACACCCGCCTCGCCATTGCCGGCGCGGAAGTTCGGCGGCGGCTCACCCTACCTCGCCTTGACCCGGTTTGTCCGTTGATCCAGGTCAAATGCCTGCGGTTGGTCGACTCGCTGCGTCTTTGATCCAGGCCAAAGGGGCGGACGGCTGTCCCCCCTATTGTTTAGCGCATTCCGGGTGCCGCAAAAGCGGTGCGATAGGGGAATGGAAATGTAGCACGACGGCCTCGACCCCAGTGGGCAGAGTGCCCGGTCCTCCGCGGTGGGCGGATCCCATCAAGATCGACGATCGGGAGTAAAAGGATGGCGACGATGAAGATCAGGATCGTGTTGGTCGCGGCGCTTGCCGCTCTGGCCAGCGGAACAGCGCTGGGTGCAGAACCGGATGTGCAGAAGCAGATCGAAGAGCTCAAGGGCGCGTTGCCGAAATTCGCAATTCCGATGCGCGAGGTCGGCGACCGCTTCCAGGACATGTACTTTGCGGCCAACGGCGGCAACTGGGCGCTCGCGGCGTACATGTCGAAGTACATGAATGGCGCGATGAACCCGGCCCGCGTGACCAAGCCCGACGAATACAAGGTCTGGAAAGGCTTCTACGAGACTACGTTCGACGCGACCAACAAGGCGATCCAGGCGAAGGACGCGAAAGCCTTCAATGCCGCGTATACCGCGGTCATCAAGGACTGCAATGGTTGCCACGCGGCGATGGGCTACGGCTTCATCCAGATTGCGAAGCAGCCGGCAGCGTCCGACCAGGGCATCGACTACAAGGTCAAGTCCGAGCCGGGCGACGTTCCCAAGTAAGGTGCCACGATCGCTTTACGCGCCGAGATACAGCTCGGCGCGACGATCGGCGAGCGTCACAGGTGACCTGAGCGAAGCACGTTGGTGTGACCTCGCTCAGGCGCTCGCCTTCGGGATCGTGACGACGAGCTTCGTCCCCTCGCCGGGCCGACTCGACACTTCGAGATCTCCGCCCAGCGCGCGGGCGCGCTCGCGCATTCCGCGGATGCCGTGCGATGTCGGCTTTTGCAGCGCGTCCTCCGCGAGGCCGGCGCCGTTGTCCCGGATCGTGAGTGCGTGACCCGATCCGGAATCCGACAGGGTGACGGCGACCTCGGTCGCCTTCGCATGCCGCGCGACGTTGGTCAGCGCTTCCTGGAAGATGCGAAACAGCGTGAGCGCGCAGTCGCGCTCGATGGCGACGTCGGGATCCGGCGTTTCGACGGTGATCTTGAGATTCGCGTGCTTTCGGTATTCGCCGGCCTGCCATGCGAGCGCCGCAGCGAGCCCCAGATCGTCGAGGATGCTCGGCCGCAGGTCGGAGACGATCTTGCGCGTTGCCGCAACGGCGGTATCCACCAGACGGCTCATGCTCGTGCACTTTTCGCGCAATGACGCGCCGTTGACCGGAAGGCGATCGGCAACGAATCCGAGATCGATCTTGAGGGCAGTCAGCGTTGCCCCCAGCTCGTCGTGGACTTCGCGCGCAATACGCGCCTTTTCCTCCTCGCGCACCGATTGCAGGTGCCGCGACAGAGCGCGCAGTTCCTCACGTGAACGCTCGACCTCGAGTTGCGCGAGACGGTTCTGCGTATCGTCGAACACGAGGCCGTCCCAGACGATCTCGCCGCTATCGAGGCGGCGTGGGCGTGCCCGGATCGACAGCCATTTTTCGCTGGCTTCGTGCGCGGGCCGCAGCGGTCCGCTCCAGGTCCAGTTCGCGAGTTTGGCGGCCGACGCGTCGAGTGTCGCGTCGAAATGGGGGCGGTGGCCGGAGGGAATCAACGCGAAGAACGCTTCGGGATCTGCGCGGAGCTGCGCTTCGGGTGCGCCGGTCAGCGGCTCGCAACCCGGGCTCACGTAGGCAAACGAATAGGCACCGTCGGCATCACGGACGAGCTGGAACACCAATCCCGGCACGTTGGACGCGATCCCTTCGTAACGCGCGGCACCCTCCTTCAGCGCGCCTTCCATCGCCCGCCGCGCGGTGAGGTCGTAGCACGACCACAGGAAGCCCGAGAAGCGTCCCTGCATGTCGTGATACGGCCGCGCGTTGCACAGGATCGTTCCGTAAGTGCCGTCGGCGCGCGCGAGCCTCGCCTCGAGCTCGAACGGAGTGCGCTCGCGCAATGAGCTCGCATAGACGTCGCGCCAGCGCGTGCGGTCGTCCGGATGCACGGCGCCGATCCAGCCGTCTCCAAGCTGGGTTTTGCCCGAGCGTCCCGTGTAATCGACCCACGCGTTGTTCACATAGTCGCACGCACCGTTCGCGTCGGAGCGCCAGACGAGGCTCGGCAGGTCCGAGAACAGCGCGAAATAGAAATCGCGCGAGCTTTCGGTCTGCCGCTGCAGCTCGATCCGCTGCGTCACATCGCGGGTGATGACCGAGAATCCCTGCAGGGCGCTGGCATCGTCGCGAATTGCCGAAATGATGTCTTCGCCGTAATAGCGGCTCCCGTCGCGGCGGACGTGCCAGCATTCTTCCTCGAACGCGCCGACGCGGGCCGCCTTTTCGAGGGCGCGCGCGCAGGACTGCATGCGCCCGGTTCCATAAAGCATTGCGTAGTGCCGGCCGAGGACGTCGATCTCGGCGTAGCCTGTCAGTGCGGCCGCGCCCGGATTCCAGCTGGCGATCCGGCCGTCGGGCTCGAGCATGAAGATCGCGCAGTCCTTGATCGCATTGACGATGAGCCGCGTGCGCCGCTCGGCGTCCCGCAAGGCCTCCTCGGCGCGGTTGCGGGCGACCATGTCGGCGACGATCCGTGCGTTGGCCGCGGCGAGGTCGCGGGCGCGCTGCAGCGCCGTCTGGAACAGCCACGTGCAAAGGGCGAGCAGCGTCGCGAGCAGCACGCCCAGCGCGAGCGCGATCTCCGGCAGCGGCGATTTCCGATGCAGCAGGGCGTCGCGGGTCGGCGTCACGCGCAGCAACCAGTTGGCACCCGCAATGCGCAAAGGCTGCTCGTCCGCCCATTCGCTGCCGGCCGCTTCGTCGTCACCCCCGACCGACGCAACCGGCTTGCCCAGTTCGTCGAGGTCGATCTCGTAGTCCGGGAAGCGGCCGCGCAGCAACGAATGGAACCAAGTATTGCCCGGCATCTCGGCGATGGCGACGCCGCGCAGCTCGTTGCCGTCAAACGACGGAACGACCAGCGCAAACCCGTTGCCGCGGCCCTCGACGTCAAAGAATCCGGTCGCCGCGGGCCTGCGTGCCGCGATCACTTTGGCGACGACTGGACCCAGCGCCGGGTCGGTGCGAATATCGGTCGTCGGCGGCGTAAGCTCATTCGGCGAGGCGAACCAGTGCGGCATGTACTGCGCGTCGATCCAGCCAAGGGCGGAGAGCTCGTCGCGCTCGGGCAGCAGCACGCTCGCGTCCTGTTGCCATTGCTCGGGCGCGCTCGCGTAACTCGGCACGCGCGCGGCGAGTCGCCCCAGCAAGGCCACGTGCCCGCCCAGATTGCGCTCGATGCGGCCGCGGATGTCACTCGCGACGAGCCCCGTATTGTTCTGGATCGCCCGGGTCTCCTGTTGAACGAGCGCGCGCCACAGCACGAGCGCGCAGACGAACACCGTGAACCACACGATGACCGGCAGCCAGCGCCACACGACACGACGCTCCTCCGCGCTGCCGAGCGAGGCATAGACGAGCACCGCACCGCTGACGACGATGGCGAGCACGGCATTGGTCCTGTCGCCGCCGGTCAGGAGCAGCCAACGCGCGGCGGCGGCACCGCCCGTCCATGCGCCGAACAGGAGCAGCAGTGCGAGGGCGAGCGTGATCGACGCAATCAGCGTCAGGAATACCGAACGCACCGGGCCGCGCGCGGCCGGGCGCAGCGTCGCCAGCGCGCAGCCGAGCGCGATCAACAGCAATGCGGTCAGCAGCCCCATCTCGTTGTAGGCGCCGGCTTCGAAGGGCAGCCACGAATTGGCGAGGATGGGCCGGACCGGTACCGAGCCCGGCACGACGTAGGCGACGATGCGCAGCGCGCCGAGCGCGATTGGAATGGCGGCCAGCAGGCGGGTCAGCACCGTAGCCCGAGAGGCCGCCGATACGAGTGCGGCCCCGACGAATGCGAATGCCCAGGCCGTGTCGTATTGGATGCGTTCCAGCCCAAGGGTCGCAAACGTCGCCGTGCCGACTGCGTGCCAGCTCAGAATCACTCCGGCGCAAAACGCGACGATCAGCAGTCCTGCCCCAAGCAGCGGCGCGGTTGACCACATCGTCGAGCGCTGAATTGCGACCATCGTGGGGCGATGACGTTTCGCCGGCTCTTAAATCCGGGAAGAGAAGGCGAAATGTTACTCCTGCAGGGAGAGGCGCCGCGCCGCCGCCTTGCAGCTCTCGCCGACAGGCGCCGCCACCGAGACATGCGCAGACCGCCCGCCGGTTCCCAAAAAGAAAACCGAAGCGGGGTGCGGAACTAAAGCGTTACTGCCTTACTTCGCTATTCGGGCCCAGGGAAACGGAGTACCTCGACCGTGTGTCCCGCGGCGCCAACGCTCACCGTCGTGGCCGTGTCACTTTGATCGGTGCGAATGGTGTAGCGTCCGGGCGGAACGCGTGCAAGAAGCCAGGGACCGTTGGTTACGGTATCGAGCACCGGCTGGCCGCGCGCGTCCACGATGTTGACCTTGACGTCGGACAGAAAATAGCCAGAGCCGCTTCTGGCGAGCCAGATCCACAGGTTGTAACCGTTCGCCTGCTCACGGATGGCGTCGCGTTCCTCGTAGCTCACTCCGCCAGTGAGATAGCGGATGCCGCCGCCCGTCTGCGACGTCGAGCCTGCGGCCGGCGCGTTGATTTCCTGCGCGGCGCACACGGGCCCCGTTGCGACAAGAGTCGCGGCCAGCACCAAGGTGACGACTCGTATCGGATTCA
>Ga0137372_10006719_pt1 | contig 11147 bp, 5 predicted proteins | sample SagtaG_6_FD_104911 | JGI IMG/M metagenome (GOLD analysis project Ga0137372, IMG submission 104911) | Vadose zone soil microbial communities from Sagehorn Ranch, Mendocino, California, USA - Sage1_R_60_16 metaG | ecosystem: Environmental > Terrestrial > Soil > Vadose zone | place: USA: California...
ACGAGGCCTTCCCCTCGACGGCCGACCCGGCGCCGGTCATCGCGGCACCGAGCTGTTCGGGCGTGACGCTGCCGGGATCGACCTGCGCCACGAGCCGCCCGCGCAGGATCACCTTGAGCGTGTCGGACATACCGATCAGCTCGTCCAGATCCGCCGAGATGAGCAGCACGGCGAGCCCGAGCGCGCGGGCGTCACGCAGGTGATCCCAGATCGCGGCCTGGGCGCCGACGTCGACGCCCCGGGTCGGGTGTGACGCGATGAGCACTCTCGGCGAGCCGCTCATCTCCCGGCCGACGATGAACTTCTGCTGGTTGCCGCCCGACAGCGACGCCGCGGTGACCTCGATTCCCGGCGTGCGCACGTCGAACTGCTCGACGACGCGCCGGGCGTCCCTTCGGGCACCGAGGCGATCGATCCACGGGCCGCGGGCGTTCGGGCGCTCGGTCTGATGGCCGAGTATCCGGTTCTCCCACAGGGGAGCCTCCAGAAGCAGCCCGTGCCGGTGGCGATCCTCGGGGATGTAGGCGATACCGCCCTCGCGCCGTTCCCGGGTGTGCCACCGGGAGATGTCACGACCCCCGAGCCGGACCTGCCCCGTCTCGGCCGGTCGCATGCCCATGATCGCCTCGACGAGCTCGGCCTGCCCGTTGCCCTCGACGCCGGCCAGGCCGACGATCTCGCCCTTGTGGATCACGAAGCTGACGTCGTCCACGAGCGCCCGTCCGTCCGGTGAGCGCACGGTCAGCTGCTCGACGGTGAGCTCGGCGACATCGGTGACGGTCGACTCGCGCAGCTCCGGCACGGGCAGCTCGCTGCCGACCATCAGTTCCGCGAGCTGCCGGGCGGTCACGTCGCTCGGCCGCACGGTGCGCACCGTCGTACCTCGCCGGATCACGGTGATCTCGTCGGCGACCGACAGCACCTCGTCCAGTTTGTGGGAGATGAACAACACGGTGAGGCCCTCGGCCTTGAGCTCGCGCAGGTTGGCGAACAGTTCGTCCACCTCCTGCGGCACGAGCACGGCCGTCGGCTCGTCGAGGATCAGGATGCGAGCGCCCCGGTAGAGGACCTTGCAGATCTCGACGCGTTGCCGGTCGCCGACGCCGAGGTTCTCGACCAGTTCGTTCGGGTCGATGTCCAGGCCGTAGGCGGCGGAGATCTCCCGGATCCTCGCGCGGGCGGCCCGGACGTCGAGGACCCCGCCGCGCGTCGGCTCGCTGCCGAGGACGATGTTCTCGAGGACGGTGAGGTTGTCGGCGAGCATGAAGTGCTGGTGCACCATGCCGATGCCGGCCGCGATCGCATCGGACGGTGAGGAGAACACGACGTGCCGGCCGTTGACGGTGATCGTCCCCTCGTCGGGTTTGTGCATGCCGTAGAGGGTGTTCATCAACGTCGACTTGCCGGCTCCGTTCTCGCCCACGATGGCGTGGACGTGCCCTCGCTGCACCACGATGTCGATGTCGTGGTTGGCCACCACGCCCGGGAAGCGCTTGGTGATGCCGTGCAACTCGACCGCAGGCGCGGCAGCCGCGGTCCCCGGTGCAGCGGGCTGGTCTGCGGCAGCGATGGCGCACCCTCCTGGTAAGGGCGGAGAACGACGAGGAACCGAAGGCGCCCGGGGAGCCGAGGTTATCGCGCTCCCCGGGCGGCGCTCCGGCCCGGATCGGTCGCTACGGCGTCTCAGGAACCTTGATCGTCCCAGCGATGATCTTGGCCTTGAAGTCCTCGATCTTCGTCTTGTAGGGGGCGATCTTCGGGTTGGACGTCGCGTAGCCGACGCCGTTGTCCTTCAGGCTGAACCGGGTGAAGCCGGACTTGAACTCGCCCTTCGAGTCCTGCTCGATGAAGTTGAAGACCGCCGTGTCGACACCCTTCAGCGCCGAGGTCAGGATCAGCGGCTTCTCGTCGGCCGGTGCGGTCTGGTACTGGTCGGAGTCGACCCCGATCGCCAGCTTGTTCTTCTCCTTGGCCGCCTGGAACAGGCCGCTGCCCGAACCGCCCGCCGCGTGGTAGACGACGTCCGCGCCGTTGTCGTACTGGCCTTCGGCGATGACCTTGCCCTTGGCCGGGTCGTTGAAGCCGCTGAAGTCGGGCGCCTGCGAGATGTACGCGACCTGGACCTTGATCGACGGATCGATCGCCTTGACGCCGGCCTGGTAACCCGCCTGGAACTTCTGGATCAGCGGGGTCTGCACGCCGCCGATGAAGCCCACGTTCTTCGCCTTGCTCGCCAGGGCGGCCGCGACGCCGACCAGGAAGGAACTCTCGTTCTCGCTGAACACCAGGCCTTCGACGTTGCTGGCCTTGATGCTGTTGTCGTCCACGATGGCGAAATGGACCTTCGGGAACTTGGGCGCGACCTTGCCAAGAGCCGTGGCGTACGCAAATCCCACGGCGACGATCGGATCGTAGCCCGATGTCGCGAGCAGGGTCAGTCGGTCGGCCTTCTGCTGGTCGTTCTCGCCCTGGACCGCTGACAGTTCCTTGGTCTGAATGTTCAGGTCGGCCTTGGCCTTCTCGAGCCCGGCCGCGGCCAGGTCGTTGAAGGACTTGTCGCCGCGCCCACCGACGTCGTACGCCAGGCCGACCTTGACCGTCTTCTTGGTCGGGGTCGAACTGCCGGATGTGGATGCACCGCCGCCGGGCGCATTCGTACTGCTGCCCTTGCTCTTGCTGCCACACGCCGTGAGCAGCAGCGCCATGGCAACCAGCCCTGCGGTAATCGCTAGGCCATACCTGCGACGCAACGCCATCACCTCTCCCGTTTGTCCGGACTCCCTTGGCCGGCCCAACGCGCAGCAGGGAGATCGCTGAAATCGCGACACACGGTAGTCGCACTAGGCAGCAACCTAGCCCACTGGGGAGGCGTCGTCACCCGATCGTTGCACCCGCAGCGAGGGTCAACTCCTGACGTTGCCCGTTTCCTTCGGAGTTATTCGACCCCCGGCGACGGCGAAGTCGCCGTGGGTCGAACAACCCGCCGTCAGGCCGACACGTCAGACGTCAGGGCGTCAGACGTCGGCGAGGCGTTTCGGCGACGGGCGCAGGTACACCACCCAGGTCACGACGAAGCACACCGCGTAGAAGGCGATGAAGCCGATATACGCGCCGTTGCCGTTCTGGTAGGTCAGGAACGACTGCCGGAACGCGACGTTGACCAGCACACCGCCGAAGGCCCCGACGGCGCCCGCGATTCCGATGAGCGCGTTGGCGAATCGGCGGGCCTCGCGATCAGCCGCCGCGGAATCCGTGCCGGCATCGATCCGCAACGCGGCCTTGCTGCGGAATATCGCCGGGATCATCTTGTACGTCGAGCCGTTCCCGATGCCGGTGAAGACGAAGAGCGTGACGAAGCCGATGAAGAACAGCACCAGCGACTTCTGGATCGACGCGGCGAGCACACACGTCGTACACACCGTCATCGCGACGAAGTTCCAGAACGTCGTCCTGGCCCCGCCGACCTTGTCGGCGAGCCAGCCGCCTACCGGCCGGATCAGCGAGCCCACGAGCGGGCCGAGGAATGTCAGGTAGGCGACCTTCACCGGATCGACGACGTGCTTCCCACTGGCATAGAAGTGGGAAGGGAACTGGTTCTGCAGCACCTGGCCGAACGCGAAGCCGAACCCGATGAACGAGCCGAACGTGCCGATGTAGAGAAACGACATGATCCAGGTGTGCGGGTCGCGGCACACGTCACGCATGGCGCGCTTGTCGTTCTTGACGTGGCTGATGTTGTCCATGAACAGCGCGGCGCCGAGTGCGGCCAGCACGACCAGCGGGATGTAGACGCCGACCATTACCCGCGGATGCGCCTTGCCGGCCGTGGCGAGTACCGCCAGGCCGACCAGTTGCACCGCCGCGACCCCGAGATTGCCGCCGCCCGCGTTGAGGCCGAGGGCCGCGCCCTTGAGCCGCTGCGGGTAGAAGGAGTTGATGTTCGCCATGGACGAGGCGAAGTTGCCGCCGCCCACGCCGGCCAGCGCCGAGAGGAACAGCAGCTCACCGAAGGACGTGCCGGGCCGCAGGGCGATCGCCACCGCGATCGTCGGCACGAGCAGCAACACAGCGCTGAGGATCGTCCAGTTGCGGCCGCCGAACTTGGCGACCGCGAACGTGTACGGCAGCCGGACGCCGGCGCCCAGCGCCGTGGGCAGCGTCGTCAGCAGGAACTTCTCGGCGGCCGCCTGCTTCGGGTCGGTGCTGATGCCGTAGGCCGGCGTCAGGAACAGCACGAACACCGACCACACGCTCCAGATGGAAAAGCCGATGTGCTCGGTGAAGATGCTGGCGACGAGGTTGCGGCGGGCGACCTTGGCGCCGGTCCGCTCCCAGAACGTCGGGTTCTCCGGGTCCCAGACGTCCAGCCATCGGCGGTGCGCGGCCGGTGCCGGAGCGACGACCGGTGCTTGCTGGGTCTCCACGGCTTCGGTCATGAGATGTCCTTCCGGGGCGTGCTCGCGGTCGTAGGTCGTGGGTCGTGGTCGCGGGCCGACGCTAGGGACGGCAGGTTTCGCCTGCCGACCCCTCGCCGAGACATCCGTGCAACGAAGCCCGCACATCGCTGCCGGGGCCGGTGTGAGCACGCCGGGATCGCACACCGGCCCCGGCCTGCGGAGAGAGGGACGTAGCGAGCCGTTAACGTCCGCGACCCAATCGCGGAACGGTCGGTGCGGACTGTTGAGCGATGGCCGTCGCGACGCACTGCCCGTACTGCGCCCTGCAGTGCGGCATGCACCTGCGCGTCGACGACACGGTGACCGTGCAGCCCCGCGACTTCCCGACCAACCGGGGCGGGCTGTGCCAGAAGGGCTGGACGGCGACCGATCTGCTCGACTCCCCCGAACGGCTGCGGACGCCGCTCGCCCGGCAGGGCGGCCGGCTGGTCCCGGTCAGCTGGGATTCGGCGTTGGAGCGGGTCGTCGACGGCATCCGTGACGCGCAGCGCCACGGCCGGGATCGCGTCGCCGTCTTCGGCGGCGGCGGGTTGACCAACGAGAAGGCTTACCTGCTCGGCAAGTTCGCCCGGGTCGCGCTGCGCACGCCGAACATCGACTACAACGGCCGGTTCTGCATGTCGTCCGCGGCGGCCGCCGGCAACCGGGCGTTCGGCGTCGACCGGGGCCTGCCGTTCCCGCTGTCCGACATCCCCGACGCCGAGACGATCCTGCTCGTCGGCAGCAACGCCGCCGAGACGATGCCCCCCTTCATGCAATGGATCACGGCGCAACGCGAACGCGGCGGCCGGCTGATCGTGGTCGACCCGCGGGGCACGCCGACCGCGCGCACCGCCACCCTGCACCTGCAGATCACGCCCGGCACCGACCTGGCCCTGGTGAACGGCCTGCTGCACATCGCCGTCGTGAGCGGCCGCATCGACACGTCGTACATCGAGGCGCGGACGACGGGGTTTGACGAGGTGCGCCGGGCCGTCGCGGCGTACTGGCCGGAACGCGTCGAGGCGATCACCGGAGTCACCGTCGCCGAGCAGTACGCCGCCGTCGAACTGCTGACGCGGGCGCGGACGGCGATGGTGCTCACCGCCCGCGGCGCCGAGCAACACGCGAAGGGCACCGACACGGTGTCCGCGCTGATCAACCTGGCGCTGGCCCTGGGCCTGCCGGGGGGTCCGGGCAGCGGGTACGGATGCCTGACCGGTCAGGGCAACGGCCAGGGCGGGCGCGAGCACGGGCAGAAGGCCGACCAGCTGCCGGGCTACCGGTCCATCGCCGATCCGGTCGCGCGCCGTCATGTCGCGGATGTCTGGGGCGTCGACCCGTCCGACTTGCCCGGCCCGGGACGGTCGGCCTACGAGCTGCTCTCGTCGCTGGGCACGCCCGACGGCGCACGCGCCCTGCTCGTGATGGGCAGCAACGTCGCGGTGTCGGCGCCTCGGGCCGGTCACATCAGGGAACGCCTGGCCGCACTGGACTTTCTCGCGGTGAGCGACATCGTGCTGTCCGAGACGGCAGCGCTGGCCGATGTCGTGCTGCCCACTACGCAGTGGGCCGAGGAGCACGGCACGATGACGAACCTCGAGGGACGGGTGCTGTTGCGGCAGCGGGCAGTCGCGCCGCCGGCCGGCGTGCGCTCGGACCTATCCGTGCTCGCCGCGCTCGCTCGGCGGCTGGGCGCGCCTGGTACCTGGCCGGACGATCCGGTCGACGTGTTCGACGAGCTGCGCGCGGCCAGCGCCGGCGGCGCCGCCGACTACAGCGGCATCAGCTACGAGCGCATCGCCGCCGAGGACGGCGTGTTCTGGCCGTGCCCGTCGCCGGGCCACCCCGGCACGCCGCGGCTTTTCGCCGACCGGTTCGCCACGCCGGACGGGCGGGCCCGTTTCGTCGCGGTCGAACACCGCCCCGCCGCCGAGGACATCGACGACGTCTACCCCGTGTACCTGACGACCGGGCGGGTGCTCGCGCAGTACCAGAGCGGCGCGCAGACCCGCCGGGTCCGCGCGCTGGCCGGGGAGCCGTTCGTCGAGATGCATCCCGACCTGGCGGGCGTCCACGATGTGGCCGACGGCGACCTGCTGCGCGTCGTGAGCCGCCGCGGCGAGGCGGTGGCGCCCGTGCGCATCACCGACTCGATCCGCGCCGACACGGTGTTCATGCCGTTCCACTGGGGCGACGCCGGCTGCGTCAACCTGGTCACGCACGACGCCCTCGACCCGACGTCGCGGATGCCGGAGTTCAAGGTGTGCGCCGTCCGCGTGGAGGCGATCACATGACGGCTCCTACTCCGGATCGCGCAACTTCTGGCACCCTGACGCTGCCAGAAGTTGCGCGATCCGTGGTGATCGTCGGGAACGGGATGGCCGGGGCGCGCCTGGCCCAGGAACTGCGCGCGCGCTCCGGCGACGTGCCGATCACCGTGATCGGCGCCGAGGCGGGCGGCACGTACAACCGGGTGCTGCTCTCCAATGTCCTGGCCGGCACCGCCAACGCCGACGACATCGCGCTGACCAGCCCGGACTGGTACGCCCGCCACGACATCGCGCTGTACGCCGGCGTACGGGCCGCGGCGATCGACCGCGAGCGCCGCCTGGTACGGATCGAGGACGGCCGCGAGGTGGCCTACGACGTGCTGGTGCTGGCGACCGGCAGTACGGCTGTAGTTCCCCCGATCGAGGGCCTCGACCGGGCGCCGCACGTCGCGGCCTTCCGCACCCTGGCCGACTGCGCCGCGATTCTCGACCACGCGCGGACCGCCCGGCGCGTGGCCGTCATCGGCGGCGGCCTGCTCGGCCTGGAGGCCGCCCGGGGCCTGGCCGGGCGCGGCCTGCCGGTGACGCTGCTGCACGCGGCCGGCCACCTGATGGAGCGCCAACTCGACGCCGGCGCCGGCCGCGTCCTGGGGCGGACGCTGCGCGGGCTGGGCGTGGACGTGATCACGAACGCGAGCACCACGGCAGTGCTCGGCGGGCAGGTGCGCCTCGACGACGGGCGACGCGTTGACGCCGACCTGGTCGTGCTGGCCTGCGGCGTCCGCCCGGACGTGGGGCTGGCCCGCGACGCGGGGCTGGCCGTCGAGCGGGGCGTGGTCGTCGACGACCGGCTGCGCAGTGTCAGCGACGAACGGATCTACGCCATCGGCGAGTGCGCCCAGCACGACGGGCAGGTGTACGGGCTGGTCGCCCCGGCCTGGGAACAGGCCCACGTTCTCGCCGACGTCCTGACCGGCCGTACTGCAGCGTACGGGGGCACCCGGACGGTGACCCGGCTCAAGGCGGCCGGCGTCGAGCTGGCCGCGATGGGCGACACCGACGCCGATTCCGGGGACCCCGACTTCGACCTCGTCACGTTCGTCGACGCGGCCCGCGGCGTCTACCAGAAGCTCGTGCTCCGCGAGGGCCGCATCGTCGGCGCCATCCTGCTCGGCGACACCCGCGCGGCCGGCACGGTCACCCAGCTGTTCGACCGGGGCAGCGTCGCCCCGCAGGACCGCGCCGCCCTGCTGATCGGCGGTGGACGGCCGGCGGCCGAGGCGGAGTCACCTACCCGCATCCCGGATCGGGCCACCGTGTGCCAGTGCAACGGCGTGACGAAGGGCGCGATCCGCGCCGCCTGGCAGGCCGGCGCCGGCAACGTCGGCGACATCGCGGCGACGACCCACGCGACCACCGGATGCGGCACCTGCCGTGACGCGGTCTGCGGCCTGCTCGACTGGCTGGCCGCCGCCGACCCGGACGCCGCACCCGCACTGGAGGCGTCGTGAACGAGCTGACCCGCCCACCCGCCACCTGGTTCGACCCTCGGGAGGCCGGGACACGCCGACCGTCGAACAAGTCGCCCGGGACACGCCCACGGTCGAACAACTCGCAGTGGGAGGCCGCAGCATGATGCGTGAGTTAGTCGTAGTCGGCAACGGCATGGTGGGGCAGCGCTTCGTGGAGGCGGTGCGCGAACGCGACACGCAGCGCCGCCGGCGGGTCACCGTGCTGGCCGAGGAGAGCCGTCCGGCCTACGACCGGGTCAACCTGTCGTCGCTGTTCGATGGCACCACTGCGGAGGACCTGAACGTCGTCGCGGACGGCTGCTACGACGACGGCGCGTACACCCTGCACCTGGACGACGAGGTGGCGTCGGTCGACCGGGCCGCCCGCGCGGTCACGACCGTACGCGGACGTACGGTCGAGTACGACGCCCTGGTGCTGGCCACCGGCTCCTACCCGTTCGTGCCGCCCGTGCCCGGACGCGACCTGCCCGGCTGCTTCGTATACCGCACGATCGACGACCTGGACGCGATCCGCGCCGCCGCGGTCACCGCGCCGCGCAAGGGACGGCGGGCCGGACTGGTCGTCGGCGGCGGCCTGCTCGGCCTGGAGGCGGCGCGTGCCCTGCGGCTGCTCGGCCTGTCGCCGCACGTCGTCGAGCTCGCGCCCCGGCTGATGCCGCTGCAGGTGGACGACGGCGGCGGGCAGGTGCTGCGCCGGCTGATCGAGAGCCTGGACGTGACGGTGCACTGCGGCACGTCCGTGACCGCCATCGCGCGCGACGGCGACCGGCTGCTCGCCACCCTGGCCAACGGCACCGAGCTCGACGTCGACATGGTCGTGTTCTCGGCCGGAATACGCCCGCGCGACCAGCTCGCCCGCGCGTGCCACCTGGACGTCGGCGAGCGGGGCGGCATCGTCGTCGACGAGAACTGTCAGACCTCTGACGAACGCATCTACGCGATCGGCGAGTGCGCGTGCGTCGGCGGCCGGGTGTACGGGCTGGTCGGCCCGGGCTACGACATGGCCGAGGTTGTCGCCGACCGGCTGCTCGGCGGGTCGGCGACCTTCGAGAGCGCCGACACGTCCACCAAGCTCAAGCTGCTCGGCGTCGACGTGGCCAGCTTCGGCGACGCCCTGGCCACGACCGAAGGGGCGCTGGAGGTCACGCTCAACGACCCGGTGGCCGGCACGTACTCCAAGCTCGTGGTGGACGACGCGGCGACGACGCTGCTCGGGGGCGTCCTGGTCGGCGACGCCTCGCGCTACGCCGCGCTGCGCCCGCTCGTCGGGCGGCCGCTGCCCGCCGACCCGGTGGCGATGATCGCGCCGTCCGGCGAGCAGCTCGGCCTGCCCGACGACGCGCTGGTGTGCTCGTGCCACAACGTCAGCAAGGCGACGATCTGCACCGCGATCGTCGACCAGGGCCTCACCGACGTTGGCGCGGTGAAGTCGTGCACCAGGGCCGGCTCCGGATGCGGCTCGTGCGTGCCGCTGCTCAAGACGCTGCTCGCCCAGAGCGGCGTCGCGACGAGCACGGCGCTGTGCGAACACTTCGCGATGAGTCGGACGCAGTTGTTCGACGCCATGCGCAGAGAAGGCCTGACGACGTTCACGTCGATCGTCGAACGGCACGGCCGAGGGCGGGGCTGCGACATCTGCAAGCCCGCGATTGCCTCCATGCTGGCCGGGGAGGGCCACATCCTGGACGGCGAGCAGGCCGCCCTGCAGGACACGAACGATCACTTCCTGGCCAACCTGCAGCGCAACGGCAGCTACTCGGTGGTGCCGCGGGTGCCGGGCGGCGAGATCACGCCCGAGCGGCTGATCGCCATCGGCGAGGTGGCCCGCGACTTCAGGCTGTACACCAAGATCACCGGCGGGCAGCGCATCGATCTGCTCGGCGCGCGCGTCGAGCAACTGCCCGCGATCTGGCGGCGCCTGGTCGACGCCGGCTTCGAGTCGGGCCACGCGTACGGCAAGGCGCTGCGCACGGTGAAGTCCTGCGTCGGCTCGACGTGGTGCCGCTACGGTGTGCAGGACTCGGTGGCCCTCGCCATCGACCTCGAACTGCGCTACCGCGGGCTGCGCTCGCCGCACAAGATCAAGGCCGGCGTGTCCGGATGCGCCCGCGAGTGCGCCGAGGCACAGGCCAAGGACGTCGGCGTCATCGCCACCGAGGACGGCTGGAACCTCTATGTCGGCGGCAACGGCGGCTTCCGGCCCCGGCACGCCGACCAGCTGCTGCGCGACGTCGACACCGAGACGCTGGTGCGCACCGTCGACCGGTTCCTGATCTTCTACATCCGCACTGCCGATCGGCTACAGCGCACCGCGTCCTGGATCGAGTCGCTATCCGAGCGCGGGACTGGCGGATTGGACTACGTCCGCGACGTGATCGTCGAGGACGCGCTGGGCATCTGCGCCGAGCTCGACGCCGCCATGGCCGACCACGTGGCGTCCTACCGGGACGAGTGGGCCGACGTGCTCGACGACCCCGAACGGCTGCGCCGGTTCGTGTCGTTCGTCAACGCGCCCGACGCGCCCGACCCGAGCATCACCTTCGTGACCGAGCGCGGCCAACCGCGCCCGGCCCGGCCACTGGCGGTGGTGCAATGAGTACCGTCAGCCAGTTGAGTGGTGCGGAAATCGTCGAGTGGGGCGATACAACGCACCACTCGACCGGCAACGCACCACTCGACGAGTGGGGGGCGGGGTGCGGGATCGGCGAGCTGCAACCCGAGCGAGGGGTGGCGGCGCTGGTGGGCGGCGGACAGGTGGCCCTGTTCCGCACCCACGACGACGAGCTGTACGCCCTGGACAACCGGGACCCGTTCAGCGGGGCGTACGTGCTGAGCCGCGGCATCGTCGGCACCCGCGGCGACGCCCCGACCCTCGCATCGCCCATGTACAAGCAGGTGTTCGACCT
>Ga0137372_10006723_pt1 | contig 11145 bp, 14 predicted proteins | sample SagtaG_6_FD_104911 | JGI IMG/M metagenome (GOLD analysis project Ga0137372, IMG submission 104911) | Vadose zone soil microbial communities from Sagehorn Ranch, Mendocino, California, USA - Sage1_R_60_16 metaG | ecosystem: Environmental > Terrestrial > Soil > Vadose zone | place: USA...
GCGAGGTGCTGGCCGCCCGCCGGAACGGACAGATCCTGCGCTACTCCGCCTTCGCCCCGGTTCGCTAGGACCGAAGCTCGCCGAGAAGTTGCAGGAGGCGACGCTGACAACGGCCCGTAGCGCATGCCATGGCCGCCGGCACCATCCGATAGAGATACGAATCCCGGGAGGCCGTTCCTCGGATAACAGCGTCCAGACTTGGTTGATCGCGATGTCATCGGTCTTGACCGATGGTTGCAACCAAGCCGGCGCTCAAACCCGCCGTAGCCCTCTTTCGCTCGCTGGCGGATCCAATTCGCCTGGCCATAATTCGGCGCCTGGCCGAAGGCGAAGCTCGCGTAGTCGACCTGACGACGGAGCTGAGCCTGCCTCAATCCACGGTGTCGACCCATCTCGCATGCTTGCGCGACTGCGGCCTCGTCGCCGGTCGGGCGGTGGGTCGCCAGGTCTTCTATGCCCTGACGCGAGACGAGCTGCTGGCGCTGCTCAAGTCAGCCGAAGGACTACTCGAGGCCACCGGCGAGCAGGTGGCATTGTGTCCGCGATACGGGGAGCCGGGGTGAGCGAGGCGCAGGCGCTGGGTCGGCCAGTGACTGGAGAAGCCGGCTGGTTACGCGCGGCTCGGCTCGCACGCTGGCTCGCCTGGGCGAGCCTGTTCTGGATGACCGTCGAAGGCGCGGTCGGCCTTGCCGCTGGATTGACGGCCGGATCGATCGCGCTGGTCGGCTGGGGTCCACCAAAGTTCATGTTCACGCTGGCACGGCGGTGCCGAGAAAAGTCTGAAAGGGGCAGGCGGACGGGCCGTGGGATCGTGGGCCCGCCCGCCCGCTAGAAGCTACGGAGAGACTCTGGTCACCCACGCATCGGTCCGGTTGGCCGGGTCGCCCGAATTGGCCATGATGAAAAACGGCACAAAGGAGTTGCCGGTCGATGTCAAGCCCTGGTAGTCGCCGAGGAAGTAGCCGCGGGCGACCGGCGCGATCTCCACGTCGAACGACACCGGGCTGAGCCGGGACTCGTCGCTCCAGGTTGTGCCGCCATCGTGCGAGTGGACGAACCAGTAATCGGTCGGCAAGCCCGCACTCGTGTCGTTGTTCCGAAAGTCGTAGTACGTGACGCCCACGGTGCCGTCGGCCGCCACCTCGACCGAAGGCGTGAAGGCCGGGACCGGTACGGGAGTCTGATTCACCTTGACCGGCGCCGACCATGTGCGGCCGCCGTCCGTCGAGCGGGAAAGGGCGACGTCGTCACGGGCACCGCCGCTGAAGCGGCTGTCCGACCACACGGCATACAGCGCTCCGGTGTCCGAATCGACTGCGATGTCGGGCAGGCCGGCGCCGGTCCTGAGCGCGATTCCGGTCTCCGGGTCGATCACGGCGACCGACCGGTCTAGCGCGATGTCGATCGGGTTCGACCATGTCATTCCCTTGTCGTGCGAGATGATCACCGCTTCGGTGAACTGGTTCGGCGACGGCTGCACCCCCGAGCCCTTGAGGCGCTCGAAGACGTCGACCAGGTCGCCGTTCGGCAGTACGACGATCTGGTTACCGATCGTGAACTCGTTCTTGTTGCTCGAAAGGATGTCCCGCGGAGCCGACCATGTCAGGCCGCCGTCCGTGGTCCGAGAGAACATGATGTCGCCGCGAAACGCGTAGGAGTGAAGCGCGTTGAAGCTCGCGTTCTCGCCAGGCTTCCGGCTGCGGTCCCAGACCGCGTAAACGTAGTTCGCATCGTGGGGATCGGCGGTGATCGATTCCTTGTCGTTGAAATGGAACGCCGTCGTCTCCCTGATCAGCGTGGTCGGTTCGCTCCACGTATTTCCGCCGTCGGCGGACTTGCTGACCAGGACTGCGGATGTAAGGAGATCCGCACTGGCCGACAGGCTGATCTGGTAGGCGCTGCCGTTGGGAGAAAACGTGACCCATGGGTCGGATGCCCGATCGAAGTCACCGCCGTTTGCCGCCGTGCCACCTGAGCAGGTGCTGAAGTGCGCAAACGTCAAACTCCACGTTGCGCCGCCGTCGTAGCTGACCGCCGTCACCAACCCGTGCGCGCCGCCATTCGACCAGCGGTCCTGCTGATAGACGGCGATGACGTTGCGCTGGTTGACTGGGTTGACGGCGACCCACGGCTCCACCTCGGAGTTGACATAAACGGTGCCCGGCCCGCCGACGGTGCAGCCTGCAAACATGCTGGGCCCGGATGCAATCGTCAAAGGTGCGAGCGTGTATACGCTGGCCACGGCTGGTGTCAGAGCCAAGGCGCAGACGACAGCTGACGCGAGAATTGGAAGACATCTGATTCGATGCATCGGACACCCCCATTTCGATTCCCAGCCGAAGCCTTCGCTTGGCGCCGGCCGGCGCTGCCTGTTCGACGTTTATCTATAGCACTCGAAAAGGGATTTGGATCAGAGAAAGTGCGGAAAGGCGAAAGTCGGGATAAGGCACCATCCGAAGCGCTCCTTAAAGACGATGAGGAGCGGGCAGGCTTAAGCTCCTCGCGTGGTCGAGGACGAGCTCAGCCGCCTTCGGCCCGAAAACGTCGAGCTACGCCGGCTGCTGACCAAACGTCAATGGTCCGGCCTGACGCCAGTCGGCTCTGTTGGCGCATGTCCCGAGTGCGGCGGTTGCGAACCACCGGATGGTCGCGGACATCGACCCGGCTGTGCTGTCGCGGCTGCGTTGGCTGGGAAGCCGTTACCCACCTCGCACTGACAATCTCGTCGTACTGGCCGAGTCCGATCTGAAGAGGCTGATCGGCCGACCGACGAGCGTCACCTGGTTCGCGTTACGGAAACTACGGCCCACCACCCACATAGCGCCGACGGCGGTCTTGACTAGCTTGCGCTCACCCGATACCGCACGGCGTTGCCTAGCTCATTCGTCGCCACGATTCTCAGGAGTTCTGACCGAGTGATGGGCTGTTCACGAGACGGTTCGTCGCCTGCCCATGCCGCAACCAGCTCGAATTCTTCCGGCATCAATTCAAATAGGCGCTGAAGGGTGGCAACGAATCTGTGAAGTTGTGCCGGGTCGAACAGCCACGTCGACGCATTCCAGTCAGCCTTGTAGTCCAGGATGTCGTGCGCGCCGATGAAGAGTTCACCCTGCGCCTTGCCCTTGCCCAACCATCTGGAAAGCAGGGGGGATACGTCGGTCATCACAGGCAGGGCGTCCGATGGCCAATCCGAGTCCTCGATTTGGTGGGCAGCATCGCGGTCCATCGACCTGGCCGTGATTGTCACCACGAGGTCAGGGCTCATCCTGCCGACACTAGCTTTTGCCTCGCTACGCCGACCAAGTCACTGCTGATAACACCCCGTCGCGTCGTTCGATCGTTCGAATACGACGCTGCGTCGTTCACGCCGCGACAACGCGGAGGTAGGTGGTTCGAGTCCACCGCGGCCCATTTGTATTCGGGCTGAGTTCCCACAATACGAACCCCAAGATCTAGTGGTCCGGCTCTGCCGAGCCGCAAATCGCGACGAGGCAACTCGACACTTTCGCCGACGCGGGAAGCCGTTGTCATAATTCGTCGTAATCCGACGGATCCTGGGCCGAACGACGATGGTTCGCCTCAGCCCTGCAAGCCTCCAATCCGGGGCCTCGCTCACTGCGCTCTTGCACCGAACCTGTTGAGGTTCTCCAAGCCGATCTCGGCACTCTTCCTCCGATTCCCAGAGCTAGTCCGAACTAATTCCTCGAGGTATGGGCGCGCGGGTTCGTAGCCGGTTATCCCGAGCGCCATACGCGCCCAGAACAGATTGTCTTCGGGATAGGCCTGTACGTATTCCAGGAGAGAGCGGCCTGCGAGTTCGCCCAACCTTCGGCGGCGGGCTGGGTTCCTAACGAGGCTGATGAGCTGACCGAGCGAATCGGCCGATTCCTGGCGAACGTCCTGACTCTCGTCTTTCAACCACCTGATGAGGTGTGGGATTGCGGCCATACACGGCCGGCGCCGGAAGTGAAACAGGTAAGCCAAACGGTCCTTCTGGGTTGTCGTCTCAGCCTGCGCCATGGCCTCGGCTACAGCGCCACATGGAGCGTTCCGCTCCAAGTAGTGCTGGACGTCTCGCCAGTCCCTCCACTCGTCAGGATCGATGACGGCAAGGATCTTGGCTGGCGTCAGAGCCTCAGAGCTGAGTTCTTGCTTCGTGAGAATCCGCTCCTCATCGCTTCCGATCCATTGGCCCCGAAACCAGTTGCGGAATCCGTCGCGGTCGTCGCGGTACGTAGCGACGTCTTTGGGGATCGACTGGATAGCCCGGTTCCAATCGGTGCAAGGGATGTAGTAGAGCATGTCGTTCTCCCAAGACTCGCGGGTGACTCGAAGGGCGATTGCTACCTCGTCGGGACAAAGGACCGCCCTCAAGACCTCGAGCGCACCAATAACGTGACCAGCCTCGAATTCATCGGTGACGACGAGTTCCAGATGCTCGGGCCAGGCCTTCTCGACAATCGGCTGAATCGCGAATCCGGCACGAGCAAGGGCCTGCACTACTTGATCGACGTCGCGCTCCTCGCCGACGGCGAGCTTCAAGGTCACCACTGCGCAGCCCTGGCCGATAGGCCCAGCAGTGGCCCCGGTGAGCGCCGTCTCAGTTGGGTGACCTTGGTCCTGCTCAGACTCGCTGCATCTTAGTTCCGCCCAGCTGCCTGGTCACATGGGCTCAACTGAGCAGCTGGCGCGCGATCGGACAGGAAGGCGCGGCCGAGGCGAAGTGGGAGCCGCAGCTACGGCAGGGGCGCCAGTCCTGCGGCTTCTACGGCGGCTCGGAAGCTGCCGAAGCGCTGCCTGACGGTGCGTTCACACGGGGTCACCCCTGCGGCTGCCCACGAGTCCTGAGTCGGCATGTGTCCGTGTTCCTGAACAAAGCGCCGAACGGCATCAAGAGCCTCAGAGTCGCGGGCAGAGTCCTTGGTCTGCCACCTGAATGCCGGTCCGCCGAATACGTCGGCTGGGTTCGTATTGTGGGGACTTGGGTCCACACCAATTCTTGGGGCTTTCCATAACGCGAACCCACAGGCTTGGGGCGATCAGCGCCGATAGACGTCGCGGCGGTGGGCGATCCTGGCAATGAGAACGAGGTCTTCGGTGTCGTACACGGCGTAGACGATGCGGTAATCGCCAACCCGGATGCGGAAGTCATCCCGCCCGGCAAGCTTCACCGAGCCTGGCGGGCGCGGGTCAATCGCGAGGTCATCGATTGCAGTGGCGACACGATCGTCGACCGATCCACGGAGCCGGCGGTACGCCTTGCTCGCCTCTGGGTGGAGGCGGACGTCGTATCTCTTTCTCGGTGCTACTTGCGGACCTTCGACCAGGGTACGGCGAGGTCGACTTCCTCGCGGGCCTGTAGTGCGGCGAGGCTGTCCTCGAGGTACTCGGCTCGCTCGACCATGGCCCGATACTGCTCGACATCGATGAGGACCGCAGCAAGCCGCCCACGCTTGGAGACGAAAAGGACTTCTTCACTCGAACGCAGCTGATCCAGCTCACGGCCAAGTTGGCTTCTCAAGTCGTCTGCTGTAACTACACGGGGAACTGCCATATCAAGCCCATTGTAGACCTTACGATCAACCGTAGGGTTGAGGACCGAGTGATCCCGTGAGGCAGGTCCAAACATTCGGGAACCCAAGCGGATGATCCTCACCGATTGGGACCGCGGAGACCGAGCGCTTGAGGCTTCCGACCGCCTTGGTCTTGCTCGCACCCAGCTCCTACATGGATATGTTGCACGTACCTCCGCGAGAAGAGCGGCTGAAGCTCGCGAACAGTCGTTTAGATCCAGTAATCCAGGCTCACGCTATGCCACGTCTGGCGTTCGATCGACTAATCGCAGCGGTTGCGTCCGCACAGCGATCAGGCCTGCCTTACGAGGAGAGCAGCAATGACCGTCAACCCGATCGATGCTCGGCACGCCAGTTCGGCCGACTGACCACGTCAGTGGACGAGAGGGGGCGCGGGTGCGGCCCCCTCTCTGCTGGGTCCTAGGTCGGTGTCGGGTCTGGGTACGAGCCTCCGAAGATATCGGAGTTGCCGAAGTTCGCGGGACAGTCCTGCTGGGGCGCCGGCCGCGCGACGGTCGTGCCGTTCCGAAGCGACATCCGCCAGGCGTCGATGGCAGAGCAGTCCCCCGCGTTCCTGGCATCGTTCCAGACCGCCGCACCGTAAGTCCGGGTCGCGACGGCGTAAACGTAGTCACCTAGGAACTCGCCGACCAGGTTGTTCTGGCTCGAGCCCCTCGGGTCACCGTTGGCACCGCGGTTCAGCTCGGTGAACGCCCCGGTAGCGTTGGCACTGACATCAGCGTGAAGGACGACCCCGACCAGGTTGCGCGGGTCGGTGGTGTTGGTGCGGTAGGGAGTGGTGAACGCGTTGTATACCACGTAAACGTCGGTTCCGTCCGGCGAGATGGCCGGAGCGGTGTAGTAGCCGCGGTCGCCTGCGGTTTCGATCGCCCGCGGCGTTGACCACGTCGCCCCGCCGTTGCCCGATTCGGTGAAGTACACGTGCGGGGTGGCAAGGCTTCCGCTCACGTAGGTCAGCACCATCCGGTCAGTTGCGTCGGCGCCTGTAGGCGCTCCGTTCGCGATGTCGACGCTGGGTGCGGGTGCCAGGTCACTACGGGCGCCCGCGATGCCATCGATCGTCGGGCGGCCAAGGATCGGGTCGATTACGCCCGGCTGGGTGACAGGGCCCGCCACAGTGCGCGGTGCCGACCAGGTGGCGCCTCCGTCGCTGGAGATTGACACAAACTCAAAGGCCTGGTGACCGCCCGAAGACTGCGTGCCGACGCCGAAGACGTACGCGTTGCCATTGCTGTCAGTGCGGACCGTGCAGCCATCCATCGGGTTGCGTTGGCTGTTGTTCGCCGCCGCGCCGATTGGATGCTGCGTCCAGGTAGTGCCGCCATCTCTTGAAACGGCGACCTGCAGTTGCGCAGGCGCTGCGTTTGGGCTCAACTCCTGCCCCACGAAGCTTGCCCAGCACACGTAGACGTTGCCGAAGAATCTGCTGGACGAGGCGTTGTCGGCCCAGATCTGCTCTTTGTCTGAAAACGTGGTCGAGGATTGCCGCGAGATGAGCACTGGTGGCAGCCACGCGCTCTTCACGCTGGCGGCTGCGGCCGTCACGTCGTCCGTGCGAGAAACCGCGATGGCCTCGAAACCGCGAAACGCCTGCTCCCCAGAGGCGGTCGGCGCGTTTGAAGTCAGGTTCGCGTAGTAGAGCCTCGAACCGTTGGTCCAGCTGAATCCCCCTGAGCTGGGCTTGGGTCCAAAGGCGAGCGCGGGGTCGCCGTCGGCAACGAGGCCGTTCTCGTAATACCAGGGCAGGGTGCCGATTGGCCCGGGCGTCGGCGTGCAGCCTGCATCGGGTCCGACCACGCCCAGGCAGTTGCGCGCCGTCAAACCCGTGTAGGTGGGCTGGACCCAGCTGTGACCGCTGTCGAAGGAGAAGTAGATGCCTGAAACGCCGATCCCGGCCGTGAAGGGGCAGGTTGTGTCGGCGCCGGCGTTGCATGCTTCCTCGTCGATCTCGTCGTTTGACCCGGCGGCGAGGATGTTCGGATGGGTCGCGTCTACGGCAAGCGCGGGCTCGTTCTGTTTGTTCTGCGAGAAAGGCGTCGATGGGCTGCCGACGCTGACGAGCGTATCGGCGCCGGCCGTGGCGGAGATCGTGGTGGCCACGGCAAACAACGCAGCGACCGGTAGCGCCCAGAGTTTCTTCATACAACCACCCCCTCGAGACTGAAGCCAGGACCTTTTGACGAAGTCTATCCCGATCGGAGGTCCGGCGCCCACAGACCCCCTTGCGGGGAAGCGTCTGGCGCCATGGGGTCGTCCGGGTTGACCTTCGGTGAGCAATCAGGTTCCGTCGGATATACCGAGGCTGATCCCCAGCCTGACAATCGTCGGTTGGTTCGCGTTACGGACGGCCCATTCAAAACCGCGTACTAATGAGCCACCGCGCGGTCCCACGGAAAGTCGCGCCGCCCGTAGGGGGCAACGGACGGGGCAACGCGGCGTGCGTCAGTGTTCCGGAATGATCCCTGACGAGGTTAACCCGGATCGGCCGGAGCAGCGATGAGTCCGTGGTGGTTTGTCAGTCTCTACTGCGTACGGAGCCAGGCTGAGATGCGGCCGGAGCCGGCGGTCGAGAAAAAGGAGTCATGAGATGACGCGGTACCTGATTTCGTTCCCCAGCGGCGCGATGGATCACATCCCCCATGAGGAGTTCCCCGCCGTAGAAAAGGCCGCTCACGCGGTGGTCCAGGAGGCCATGGACGCAGGCGTGTGGGTGTTCGGCGGCGGGCTGGCCGAAGACGTGGATCCCATCATGGTGGCCGGTGACGGGACGATCACCGCCGGCACTTACCCGCAGACCAAGGAGTTCAACGGAGGGTTCACCGTCCTCGACTTGCCCTCTCGGGAGGCAGCCCACGAGTGGGCCGCGAAGATCGCCACCGCCTGCCGCTGCGCTCAAGAGGTCCGCGAGTTCATGCCCGACCCAGCGGTGGGCAACTGAGCGAAGCCCCAAATCGCGACTTGCACCTGGACGTCATCCCCGCTCGGGCAATCGGGTATTTCGGCAGCCGAGACCGCCGTTTCTCGCGGGTATCGGTGGTCATTATTGGCGCATGGCGCTGATCGTCTGCCCGATCACGGTCGTCAACGCGGCGATCGAGCGCGTATGGGCGATGCTGACCGATCCGGACAGCTATCAGCGCTGGGCCGACGCCGAGTTGGTCCGCGCGTCGCCTCAGGGGCCGGTGCGCGAAGGCCAGGTGCTGGACTTCCGGACGCGCGAACTGGGAGTCGCCTTCCGCGTGCGGATGGACATCGGCAAGCCGGAGCCCCCGCTGCTGCTAACGCTTCGAGTCCACATGCCGTTCGGCATCGTGAACGACGAGCACATAAGCTGGCGCCGCTCGATCCCCTTCACACCCGCATCACGCTGGATTGAAACTTCGAGCTCCCGCCCGGGCGGCGGGGACGACTCATCGAGCTCCTGGTGGGGCGTGAACTGAGGCGAATGCCTGAGCAGACGCTTGGCCGCCTCAAGCAGGCGGCGGAGTCGGGCTAGGGGACCGGACCGTCAGGCTCCAGAACCTTTCGGGCGCTTACACGACGAGCATACTTCGCCTGTGCCCCCGTGTCCGAGCCGGCATGAGGCGAAGCTTCTGGTCGCATGGGACTGAGATCGCGCGAAATAGGTCAAGACCTGGTGCACACCGGGGTCCTCGTCCAGGCCGATATCTCCGGGTACACACGCTACGTAAGCAGGACTGCAATTCAGGACTCTTCAGCCACCGTCCGTGAGTTGCTGGGCGTACTCGTCGACGAGATCGGAGGGCGCCTCGAGCCAGCCCAGTTCGAGGGCGACTCCGTGACGTTCGCCGGTGACCTCGGCGCTCCCCAACTTGTCGAGCAGCTGGAGCATGCGTACATCGCCTTCAAACGCAGGCTCCGCGACATGCAGAAGTGCAACACGTGCACGTGCGAAGCCTGTGCTCGAACAACAGACCTTGCGCTCAAGTTCATTGGCCACCGCGGCGAGTATGCGTGGCAGCCGCTCGGCCACCGGCGGCAGCAGCTCCACGGCCCGGAGGTCAACAAGTCGTTTCGATTGCTCAAGAATCATGTCCCTCTTGACGAGTACCTCCTCCTAACCTCGCCCGTGCTGGATCAGCTCGACACGGACAGTCGCACGGAGTACACGCCTCACGTCGAGGAGTACGAGCACGTCGGACGTGTCAATTGCGGATACCGCCCGCTGAGCCCGGTATGGGAGGCGGCCATGGCCCGTGAGAGGACGCGCGTATCGCGCGACGAGGCGCGCCTTTACTCGGAGGTAACGCTGCCGACCGGAATCGACCAGACATGGCGCATGCTCATCGAGCCTGAATCAATCCGCCGGCTGCACGGCCTGCAGGACATCAAGACCCGAACTGGAGCGCGCGGGACCGAGCTCGGAGCGGTGTACTCATGCCGGTACGCCGATCCGCACCGTGAACCTGAGGTGATCCGGGTCACTGAGTCCGACCAAGGGGCCGTGCATTCGGTGGTCTACGAAACGAAATCGACCGGACCCCTGTACATGACCGCCTACCTGACGTCAGATGGAGCGGTGACCCGAGTTGGAACTGCCTGGCTGTGGGAGCCGGGCAACCGCAGGCCCCGGTTCACAAGAAACTCGGTGAAGGACCGAATGAACCAACTGAATGATCGTTTGCTCGAACTGGCGGCGTCCGAGTCGAGTCGGCAAGGAAACGGGTAGCTAGGTCAAACACCTGCCGTGCCTCGATGGCAGCGGAGTGCTCGGCTGGGGGCCGTCTGGTGGTCATCGCTGATGGAACCCCGAATGTGCCCGCCGATCACGGTCGGCGCCCGTTCGCGTTACGGAAACTACGGCCCACCAACTCTTGGCACGAGGTTGTCGAGAGAATAGGAGTCCAGTGGCAACTCCTCGGCCGGTCACAATTGCGTTGGCGGGTACTGGTTCGCGGGGCAGCATGTTCGCAAGCTTTGCGCAGCAGTATCCGGACCGGGCTCGCATCGTGGCGGTCGCCGATCCACGCGCCGATCGCCGTGACGCTTTGGCGGATCAGCTCGCGGTGGCGGCGGACCGACGTTTCGACGACTGGCGGGAACTCGTCTCGTTGCCCCGGTTCGCCGATGCCGTGATCGTCGCAACGCCGGACCGCGAGCACGTGGGACCAGCTTGTCGCTTTGCCGAGTTGGGCTACCACGTACTGCTGGAGAAGCCGATCGCACCAACGCGGGCAGAGTGCATCGAGGTAATCGACTCGGTCGAAAAAGCCGGGGTCATATTCGCGGTCTGTCACGTTATGCGCTATACGGCCTACACGGATTCGGTGAAGGACATTGTCGCCACGGGTCGGCTGGGCCAGGTCGTCGGCATTGAGCACCTCGAGCCGATCGGCTGGTGGCACTTCGCCCACTCGTATGTACGGGGCAATTGGCGCCGCTCGGACCAGGCAGGGCCGAGCATCTTGACAAAGTGCTGCCACGACATGGACTGGCTCCGGTACATCGTCGACCGGCCTGCCGTTGCAGTGTCCAGCTGGGGCGGCCTGCACCACTTCACGGCAGTCAACCGCCCGGCCGGCGCGGCCGA
>Ga0137372_10006734_pt1 | contig 11136 bp, 8 predicted proteins | sample SagtaG_6_FD_104911 | JGI IMG/M metagenome (GOLD analysis project Ga0137372, IMG submission 104911) | Vadose zone soil microbial communities from Sagehorn Ranch, Mendocino, California, USA - Sage1_R_60_16 metaG | ecosystem: Environmental > Terrestrial > Soil > Vadose zone | place: USA: California...
ACACGTCCTGTGCGAAAGACGCCCGTCGGCTTCAAAGTCTGGCAGACCTGCCATGAGGCCCTATCGCTGGATAGGGAGAGTGACAGCAAACCCAGAACCCCCTGGATTGATTCAGGGAATGTCTCAGTATATGATCTTAGAACACCCGTACTCCATGATTTGGTATCATCAAAACCTCGATTATTCCTCGTGGTTGAACGCTCCATCAGCCTAAGCAGCCACTTCATAGTCACTTGTTAGAACGGTGAACTCTTCAGACCGCGGTTGGGAACAGAATACAGCTTCCTCAGTTGGACAGTGAAGTAGCAGAAGAGACAAGAGAGGCAGATAGGGTATCATGCTCTATCTGCTTTTTTATTGCCATCTTCTTTAAACGTTGCTTCAACAATGCTAAATTCTGATAAACCCAACAATAAATAAGCCATACTTTCAAAGTCTCCTTGATTTAAGGGCGTGCCTTTCCTTTTCGTGCTTTTACCTGAGTAATGATGTAGATTTCCCCTCATATCGACTATCAACTCTATAATTCCGTCTACATCGAAATTCAGGTCTTCTTCCATAAGGAAATCCTGAATGTTTTTAAAATGATGTCCTTTTATAGAAGTATCTATCAACTTTTGAACGATTTTCGTAAATGTTTGACTTACCTTAAATCTTTTAATAACCTCATTCTTACTGGTTTTGCCTTGTAAGTACAAATCCTCTAAAACAAAGTAAAAATTATAAAACGCCTGTATATAGCGAAATGAACCAAATTCCCGAAGCCCTTCCCTGTGAAACATCTTAAGCACTTTCAATGGTTCGTATTTGCTTCTCTGTTGAATGATTTCTTTAAAATCACCCACGGTAAGTTTCCTTGTTTGTTCTGGATACGGCTGTTTCCGAAGTGAATAACTCATAACGTCAATTTTCATCCCCTCTTCTTCATTTTCTGGAACAAAAAATCTCTCTGCTTCCTCCAAATAAATCTTTTTAGTCTCGAAATGGAATGAAAGCATTGACTCTATATACTGAATCAAGGCGTGGAGCTCATCATGAACTTGTTGGTTGGAATCCACCGTAACTGTCCATGCTATGCCAGGAAAATTAGATGGAGCGATTTGGGAGACGAAATCTTGTCCTTGCTCAATAGGAATGATAGCAGTTAATCCAGTTAATAACCCATCTTCTGAAGGCTCTAGTGTAAAATCTATATTATTAACAGTTATTTGAACAGGCTCTTTGCCAATTACAGTATTGGAGTCCACGCGGCATTTGATGCCATATTTCATAGCTAACAACCTTTCATTTGGTAATGTTCAGCCTATTATACAGCATTTGCCAGATGGGGAATGAGCGATGAGAACTTTCGGGTCAGCCGTGGTCAATCCCACTATACTTCCTCCGCTGGACTTACACCCGTACCCTATGATTTGGTATAGTATAACCTCGATTATTCCTCATAGTTGAATGCTCATGCCGCTTCACAAGGTAGTTGAGGGGTGATTTTTTGACCGAGGAGCTGAACAGGCCGCGGTTGGGAACAGAATACAGTTTCCTTAGTTGGACATACTAAGTTACCTGTATTGCTGAGGTTCGTATCTTCCTACAAAGAGATACGAACCATGCCTGATGAAGTAACCCCAAAACGCCTCTACGATTACGATAAGCTGATTGCAGAGTGTGATGGCCTCTATAGACAGTGGTTGATTATGTGGAAACGTATCCATCCAGAGTAGGCGATACAGAAAGATGTAGCTGACAAACCTCAGCCCTATGCTTGTGATAAGCCAAGATTATCTATGTTAAACTGTAAAAGATGCAGTCACGGGTGGACATCTCGGAGTAAGAAGAAACCTGTCCATTGTCCGAAGTGTAAGAGTCCATATTGGGATAGGAAAAAGAAGGTATGAAAGTTACATATACACGAGTTAATAGTCCCTCCGTGCGTGGGGAAATAATCGAGGCTCGATACAAGAATGTCATTATGGAATTGGAAGAAGGTGACGATTTGGTTTTTATTTAGTAACTGCCCAGGTTCGCTGGGGACTTGCCAAACGGTGTCAAACCCAGTAAAGTACGGGCATGACGATCGAAGAAGAACTGGTCTGGCTGCGAGAAGAGAATAAGATGCTGCGGGAACGACTGGCGCAGCGAGACGAACTCATCCAGCGGCAACAAGCATTGCTCGCGGAACAGAACGCCGTGATCCAGCACCACGAGGAGCAGATGAGCAGCTTGAGTGAGCAAATGAAAGCTTTGCGAGACCAGCTCGCGAAAGATAGCCACAATAGCCACCTGCCGCCCTCCTCGGATCGTTTTGTGCGCAAACCGAAAAGCTTGCGCCAAAAGAGCGAGAAGAAATCGGGAGGGCAACCAGGACACCCGGGATCCAGCTTGCAGTTCTCGTCCACGCCAGATGAGATTATCGAGTTGCCAGTAGAACAGTGTGAGGTCTGCCAGCACGACCTGCACGAGGTGGCAGCGTGTGGAAGAGAGCGGCGTCAGGTCGTGGATCTGCCGTCGCCTTGTGTGGTGGTGCAGGAATATCGGGCAGAGCAGAAACAGTGTCCCCACTGCCAACAGATCACCATAGCGGCATTTCCAGCCGGAGTACAAGCTCCCATCCAATATGGACCCAATGTGGGAGCGGCTGCGGTGTATCTGGTCGACCAGCAACTGTTGCCACTGGCCCGCACGAGCGAGGTGATGAGCGACTTGCTAGGAGTCGAGATGAGTGAAGGCACGATCTGTGACCTGATCAAACGGTGTGCGGGACAGTTGGTCCCAGTGGAGCAGCAGATCAAAGAGGCACTCAAAGAAGCTGCGATCATCCATCAAGATGAAACAGGATTGTATGTGGCAGGAAAACGGCAATGGATGCATGTGACCTGCACGCCGACCCTCACGCACTATCACGTCGATCCGAGCCGGGGTCAGGGAGCATTGGAAGCCATTGGGATTTTGCCGAATTTCGTAGGGATCTCGGTCCATGACGGATGGGGATCGTACTTCTTGTACGACTGTGAGCACGCCGCTTGTATGGTGCACCTGCTGAGGGATCTCGTTTTTCTCGAAGAGCAAGGGGTACAATGGGCAGCGGACCTCAAAATCCTGCTGCTGGATATGAAAGAGGCAACAGAACAGGCGCGCCAACAAGGAAGGCATGGGCTTGACCCACTGGAAGTTGTTGATTGGGAAGCACAATTTCTCCGGGTGCTCGATGAAGGAGATCTGGCTCATCCTCGGGCGCCGGCTCCACCTGGCAAACGGGGTCGATGCAAACAAAGTGATGCGCGCAATCTGCTCGATCGCTTGCGTAAACAACAGAAAGCCGTCCTGAACTTTCTGGAGGATCCTCGTGTGGATTTTGACAATAATCTGGCCGAAAGAGATCTTCGGATGGTCAAGGTGCAGCAAAAAGTCTCCGGGTGCTTCCGTAGCGTTGCAAGAGCTCAAGCCTTTGCTCGCATTCGCGGCTATTTGTCCACGCTGCGCAAACAAGGTCTGCCATTGTTGTCGTCTTTGCAAGCCACCCTTTGTGGTCATCCCGTCCTTCCCTCATTTGAGCGAATCTGAGATGTTACAAAATAATGAGCTTATGGTGCTGATCCAGAAAAAAGGAGCGCATTCAATGGAAAGCTTCACGCAGCAAACATTAGAGCTATTTATCGTCCAGGCAAAACAAAGCACCTACGTTGGAGGGAGCAGAAAGCTTCTTCCCTATCGCTTAGGCTCAAAAGATTTGCAATTTACGGAAGGCGATTGGGCCTATCACGACAGTTATCTTGGGGAAAGCGATTTCATTGGACAAGAAATTGTGTATTATCAGATGAAACCTGTCTGGGGCATGAACTATTTCGGCGTGATCATAAGACCAGACAAAATCACTTCTTCCCAAGCAGGCCAGATGATTATGAAAAGCCTCTCGCGTATGTACACAGAGGGAAGATTCTTAGGCGGCTTCGAGCATCAAGAAGGATCGCTCCGTTATGTCGATCAGAATACGGGGGACGTTCGCTCGTTTCAGGGCAGAGAATACCTCTCTCTTGCGGACGAAGTTGTCTATGAACTGCTCTATCATGGTGGTCTCCTCCAGGATTGAGCAGTGAGGAGAGATCCTCAATAGGAGAGCACTCCACCCCGGTTTCCGCATAAGCTCTTGCGGTGAGCGGACCTGAGCAGTTACGTTATTTATGGAATGGAGTCTTCTAATCAAGGTAAGGGAGAATGTCAAGAAATGATAGACCTTATTAAGGAGGACTTCAAGGGAAAGAGACTGCGTGGATCACCTCCACTTAGCGCAGCCTCAAAACACATTTTTGATAAAATGGGCGTGAATTATGTAGATTATCAGGACCCACGGGATGCGCAACGAGATGGAACTCATCAGCAATCTGGCTTCAAAGCATCCTTCCTGACTCTCCTGCTTCCATAAGGCAGAGATATTTCTGATCCTTGCCAATAAAAAGTGTGGGCATTGAACGAGCCAGTGAAGCTCCTTTAGCCGAAAGTACATCTCGTTGCGCATCCCGTGGGAGAGGTCTGGGTAGCCGAAGCGCCATCGCACCTCATTCACTTTAATGGTGAGAGATTTCTTGGTCCCTACTAAACCAGTCCCTCATATCAGTTTGTATTTACTCTGCTTCTGAATGAAGTGGAAATGACGAAAAGTTCATCTCCGCTAATTGTTCCTCAGGAATCTCCAAAACAGGAAGCGTTTCCAGATTAAAGAGGAAGATAAGACCGTAGATATCGATCTGAAAGCCTGTACCACCCAAATCAGGATAGTAAGATGATGTGATATTTGGGTGAGGTTTTGCATTCTTGTTCATTAGCAGGTTATTAGGAAAATCTTCTCCACTGAGAATGAACGCTCTTGCGGCATCATACCTGCTATCACACGCAACTTCTCGCCCCTGGTGGAAAGCAACCATGCCCAAACCAATTTTATACAGCGCTCTCCCTATGGTCTTAGGTTCAAACTTTTTCCGGCCTGTCATCTTTATCGAAAAATGTATGACCCCGTTTTCGTCTGGTTCACTAGCAGTAAAGTTTTTCTTCGATGGGCTTTTAAAGACTATATGACTAGGGCGAGTCTTTTTCATGGTAAGGTTTGGAAAGATTGCCTGCGGCAGCTTTCCATCCTTTGTATGTGGCATAAACACAGTTTTGAGAAATGCGATTGGGTCAAATTTAAGAAGCTCTGTATCCAATCCAGACAGCACCTCATTATTGCATGTATCACACACAAATCCTTTCGGCAAAACGGTATCGGAGTTCCCCAGCGACTCAGGAACAATATGTTCCTCAGAGGTGAAAGTACCGTTATCGTTCAGGCAATAGATGCAGCGCGTGTCTGTAGAGTTTTCTTCTTGAAACAAGTTGCTATATTGTTCGCTGCGTTCTATTACCAACATAATATCAAAGAGGATTGATGCTACATTGAAAAGTGCGAGGTTGTAGGAATAGAACTCATATAACACAAGTTGCTCAGCGGGGGTACCTGACAGGCTGTGGAGAAATACAACTGCTTCCTCGTCGTTTCTCCCAAAGTAGTCACCATCAGCTACTCTATGATAGATATTCTCTGCTGTGACTGGCTGCTGATTAACAATGAAGGAGAACGGCCCTTTATTTAACACATCAATAAATTGTTCGAGTTGTGAAGCATGCTCAGCAGGAATAGCTGCCGGAAAATGTTCTTTCAATGCGTTCCATATGCGCTTATAATACAGCACGCTTCCTGGGTACAAAAACCGACGCATGAGCACAACAAACCGTATAGTCGTTTCATCGTCTGGTGTCTCAACCTTTGACTGTAGTGCCTTGTCTTTCTTGAAGGAATATGAAAAAGAGAAGGAGCCATTACTTGCTGCTAATATTTCGGCGACTTCTTTTACCTTATGATAGTGCCGTTTAAACGATTTTATTAAAAACTGTGGGGTGCTTTGAAATTGCATCTGGCTCTTCCTTTCCAACCTGGAATCAGAGGATACGTGTTTCACTATGTTGACACAATAGGGTTTTTTGCCTTCTTTACCTCGATGGGAAATATGTTCCAGTTTCCTAGATTGTGGAACGTATTGGTCAACGATATGTAACGCCTAATATCCCTCATTTGGACTTCCCGCAGGCTTATGTCAGAGATCATCAAATTGTACGACGCAACCATAAAGTCATCTTACTGTTCATATTGTTCACGTAGTAAACACATGGGCGTGGGTACTTTATCAGGATTGGAAATAAACGCTTTATGTGAAGAGTGAAGCGGAGTGTAGGTTGTTTGCTTTCCATTTATTGCGATTATGATAGTCCCTCCACAACAACTGTCACTAGCAAATCCAAGAGCTGGCAAGTTAGATAGATGGCCAAAATCCGAATTCGGATTTTTAGCAGCACACTTTCCAGACAACTGTGTACACATAATGTGAGCGTCAGGACTAGCAGATATTACGCCTTTCATTATATCGTCTCGTGGGTTTTCGGTACGGTTCTTACCAAAGAGGCGTCCTCTTTCTAAAGAAAATATCACTAATTTAGGTTTAACTAAGCTACATAATTTCCGAGCAAAGTTATAGTTATCCATGCTCTTGGCAGAACCTCCATGATGCGGAAAGATCAAGATAGATGCTTCAATATTTTCTTGATCCATCAAAAGATTATCTAGACCTACCTCATCAAGATCTCCTAGTAAAAGTACTGCTCTGTGGGAATTATGGATCAAACCTATTACCGCTGACACAGAATTAGATTCTAATTTACGTCTTTTCCTATCTTCTCCGCTAGCTCCACTCAGTCCTTCTTCTAAAGAAGGGGCTAAAATCTCTATTTCTACCTGGCCTGAATTAATTTCCTTAGAAACTTCTGTACCCAATACACGATGGACTTTAGTACCTAATTTATTATGTAAAGCTAAGGCTGTCCGAATCTCCACCCAGCGTGGGCCTCTTTTGCTTGCATCTGGATTAATATGCACATTACGAACGCGGATTTTACTTAACAGAGTTGGTAGACCGCCAGCATGGTCTACATCCGCATGGGAAATGAGGATATGATCAATGACATTGATATCTAATACTTCAAGTGTTTCTACCAATGTCGTGGCAGGTGGAGGACAATCTATAACAGTTATAGCATCTGTATCTCGAAGAACAGCACAATTGCCATGCCCCACATCTAAAACTATCAACTCAGGCAAGTCCATCATCTGGATCCAATTCCGGTGCTAATCTAATCGCTTCAAAAGACAAATCTTCAGCTTTTTTAGCTCCAACATTAACTTCTGCGAGTAATAATACATCTCGATCAAGGTTAGCCCGTAAGTTTTGAGGAACAAGGGACACTGGAAAACGAACAGTGAGATGTGGGTTCCAGTTCATAAGTGAAACTTCTACTACTTCATTACCTTCCTCATTTCTAACATCCTCAATCCTCATTATGGATGTATAGAGTCTTTTTGTGGGGGAAGCGTTTAGCTGCACCGATGAGAATGGCCCTGGTCTTTCATAACCATGAAAGTACTCAAGCAGTTCAAATTCAAGCTCTGTTGGAAGGTTGTAGGCAGCAAGCAATTCTGCATCAATCTGCTTTATAATTCCTCTACAGCGACTTTCAGAATGTTTTGAATGCTCTTGCCAGGGCTCCCAACGTTCCCGCAATGACATGTATTCTCGCACAAGAGAGACAATGAGACGTATTTGTGAGGGTCCGAGTTCGGGAATTGGAATCTGTGTAATTGTTTCTTTCCTATTGTGCCAAGCGGAACGGTGTGTACTAAGAAAAGCATTAGCTACTGGACTATTTAATAGCGCTGCAATAACCTCTACAGGTATATTAGCCGTTGGCCAAATGCCGTGAAAGTTTTGATAGCATACAAGCCCTTTATCATCGACAATACTGGCAATAACCCAGCGATCACTTCGTATACGTCCAGCGTTTACTATGACCTTTGGTTTCTCCCAGGGCAGTTTGTATGCCTCGTAAAGCATCTTCTCAGGATTCATATTAAAGTAAGCGAAATATGTAGGAACATATGGTTCAAAACCTTTGGTTGTAAGTCTTAACCCTTTAGCAAATTCTTCGCGTGGTACATCTGAAACAAGCTCTGCTTTATTTTCTCTAAATGATTTATATTCTATCCCCCTATGGATCTCTGCTATAGACTCCAAACGATGCAGCGATGCCAACACATCCCATAGGCGATGCATCGGCGTATACCAAAAGTTGGGATTTTTTTTATTAATCTGATTTTCGATAAAGCTAGTTGATGCTTGTACTTGCCATGTTGTTTGACCTGTAAAGAGGAATTGCTTATAGTCTTTCCTGTCAACTAATGCAAATTTCCATGTAGGTTGAGCAGTGCGCTCCCCATGTGCAATAAGAAGCACTGTTTCAGCGTTAGAGTAGTTGAAAGCGTTAGCAGGGAGTGCGACAAACGAGACATTATTATACAATTTCGCAATTTTTTTTCTTACTTCAACATACATCTGACCATCAATGAACGTGCGCGGTAACACAAACCCCAGCATTCTTGGTGCTTTTTCCAGCACACGACTCAATGCTTCTACAGCCTTATTTACCGAGCTAAGAGAAGGATAAGACTGCCGCTCATTTTGCGGAAATCGCTCATAAGGTGGATTGCAAAGAACAATGTTTGCTTGTGTTAAATAATCATCCAACTTAGGTGAAGTAAAGACATTAGCCTTTTCGATACGCCATCCATTAGGATTCGGATAATCAGCTAATATTAAAGAGTAACCCGCAACCTCACATGCAAGTGCTTCATACTCCATGCCTGCTAACAGCCGTACAAAATAATCATGTCTTTTCTCCGTAGATGTGCCTGCTGGTAGCATGGTTCGTAGTTTTCTGAGGGCTGCAATTAAAAAAGGAGCGTGTCCAGCAAAGGGTTCAAAAAAACGGCATTCTTCAAGTGAAAGATCATCAATAGGTAGTTGCTGAATAATATATTCTGCAACCAGGTATGCAGTAGCATGTATGCCTAGTTTTTCACGAGTATCAGGGTCAACAAGCGTATTCTCATATATATATGCTAATGCTTCAACTGATAGGTTTTGGAAGGAGAACGCTGAGAGAATTCTATGCCATGCTGCATTCTGTACATGAATATCCTCTAATACAGCTTGAGGAGGGGTATTCTGGAAATAGAAGTTTTCCACCTCCCTAATTACCGCCTGTGCATTACTGTTAAGCCATTTGTCTGAATGTTGTCTATCACCAAGAAGCTTTGCAGCAATTAATCGAAAAACAAGTCGAACTAAAGCATCATAATTCGGATCTGCATCATGATACTCTCGATAAACTGACCTAGATATAGCAAGAACTTCAAGGATAAGCTCATCCAATTTTTTATGTACAACTTCTTCGATCATCGAGATTAGCCCAATATCAATGAAATCTAGCTGAACAGGTTGCCCTGTAAAACGCATTGATTTTGTGCGTAATACTTTCTCTGGATTCCAATCATCTTTATTTGTTAGGATAGCATTATGTAAATGGGCTGGGTCAATAACTTCAATCAGTTCGGGTTTACTAGCTCCCAGAATTTTCCAACGCAGAATTTTCTTATCATCAGGATGCAATGCTAGGATCTGAGGTGCGCCCAGCGATCGATATGCCATGATACTTTCAGGATCAGGTTGAGAAGGTACAGCAATTCCAATGCAGGAGCTAAGGTAAGAGAGTGGTTCTTGGGCAAACCCTGCTATCTCAATCTTACGTGGTTCGTTTTGACCAAGGATATCAGCGAATTTATACTCTTCGGGGAGTAAATCATCTTGGTAGCCAATGGCACGCAGTCCTTCTCGTGCTGTAGTGAGCAAAGCCGCTGTTGTGTACGCTTCAGCCATGACTTATACCTAACTAACAAATATTCTGCAAGGCCAATGACGAGCCTACTATCTTCTTGACAGCAGTATATCATAGAACACTTGATCTGTGAATCTGTATACGCCCTATATTCCTAGTATTAAAAACCGTGTGAAGTCTCTTTGCCTGGCAAATATACCCTCTCTAGCAAGTCAGTTGTCTAGAACTCACTCCTCACGTCAGAAATCAAAGATTTTCTTCCCCATCTTATAGCAATTTTTCCTCGCATCGCCTTTTTTTCTTGTGCGACGTAGGAAAATAGTCTCAAAGCTATCGTTTCCCGACCAGATCACCACTACAGGGTTGATTTTTGCGTTTTATAGGCTGTTTCGGGAATTCTCTAATTAAGCCGAAATTATAGCGTAGAACCTATAGAAAAATAAGGCACGCTACGCGAATTGATAATCCCCTCCCCGCGTGGCTACCGTCTCCACCTTGACTTCATGTGGTAAAGCACTGCGTGCCGAAACGACCGACCGACACGACCGACGCCAGCCCTCCACCATCTTCGGTCATTCGTTTCGCTCTGCGAGTTTACCACATGGTCAAGGTAGTACGGCTTCACGCCACTTCCCCGCCAAAACGTGCCTCACTCTCTCCCTCTTCTCTCTCTGCTAGCCTTGATCCTACTAACCCCCCACCAGGTGTCACTCTCTCCCACACTACCTCTTCAACCTCCAACGTCTTACCAATTTCTTACTTCTCTTCCCTCTCTCTTTTTGTATCCTCAGAAGATACCAAGCAAGCGGTGATTATGTACCTTGCTCTGCTTGGTAGCACCTTGAGAGATTGTTGCCGTTAGTTTTTTCCACAGGAGGAGAAGCAATGAATGACATGGACTCGCTCGATTGGAGCAGGAAGTACGAAGTCCTCACGATTAGCCGCTTAATGCTTCGTTCGCTTGGATTTTCCACGGAGCACATTAGCTCTCTTTGATGGTGCACATCAATCGTTCTGCATAGCTATTTTGCCAGGCAGCTGTAAAGGCAGTAGCCGCATACAGCAACCTTGATCGGCCCTTCTCCTTTTCCCCTCTTGCCCTCCCCAACCTCCCTATGCTAATCTCTACCAAAGACCCAATTCATGCCACAAAAGCGAGGTAACCACCAATGACCTACAACATGGGAGAATACTACGAGCATGTCAGCGACTACGACCTTGAATACCAGAGCCAGACCGAACAGGACGTCCCCTTCTGATGCGAACTGGTCATGCGCTACACTCCTCAACGCCTCCTGGAACTGGCCTGCGGCAGCGGACGCATCA
>Ga0137372_10006739_pt1 | contig 11132 bp, 17 predicted proteins | sample SagtaG_6_FD_104911 | JGI IMG/M metagenome (GOLD analysis project Ga0137372, IMG submission 104911) | Vadose zone soil microbial communities from Sagehorn Ranch, Mendocino, California, USA - Sage1_R_60_16 metaG | ecosystem: Environmental > Terrestrial > Soil > Vadose zone | place: USA...
CGGCCATTATGTGGGTGACCGGGGTCAAGGGGCTGTGGATAACTGGTCTCGCGAGGCGTTCTCCTGGAGCCTGGCGAGCGGCCCGTCGAAGATGTGCTGCCGGCCGACGCGGCCTTTGGCCGCAGCGTCGTCGCGCTGGCGCTTGAGCGTCGGCAGGAACTCGGTGGTCGTCTGGAAGAAGCTGCAGGATTCGCGGATCGATTCGAAATGGCAGTCCAGTCCAACCGGCCGAGCACAATGGCCATTACCGAGCATCCGGCGGTGCATTTCGCGGCGGAGCTTGAGCATCTCGCACCCTTTGGCGTCAGCAGGAAGTTGCTTGGGCTTGGTTGTAGAGCGCTTCAACCGTTTCTGAGACGGTGAAGTACTCGTCGGCGACGGTCCGGTTGGCGATCCGCGCATACACCATGGTCATGCGCATCGAGCGGGGACCGAGCAGGGCAGCAATCGCCTCGAGGCTCATGCCGCTGTTGATGGGCTGCGTGGCCCGTGTGTGGCGGAGCTAGTGCGGCGTAACGTGCCCGATGCCCACCGTGGGCAGCCACCTGGGCGACCGCACGGTCGACGCGCGGTGGCCGGCGATGCGGCGCCGTGTTCGATGAACAGGCTACTTGCTGCGCAGCGTCGTCGGCCGAGCTGCGAGGAGGAACGCGAAGGGCGCAGGAGCGCCTGATCCCGGCTCCCGGCGCTACTTGCCTGCGAGCGCCATGGCCCCAATCGCTTCTGCGAGCGCATCGTTTTCTGCGACGTAGAGCAGGAGCGGCGACGCGAGATCCGGGGCCGAATGTCGAATCGACACAGAATGGCTAAGCACGCCGCGCCTGCTCTCCAGCCCGAGTATCTCCTCCTTCAGAATCGCGCGGGGGGCCATGAATATCGGCTTAATGACGATACCGGCAGGATGCGCGGAGACGGTGAGCCCAGCACTGTAGCTCACCAGTCCGAGTCTCCCACCGCAAGACGTCGATGCGATCATCGGGCCGGACTCACGCACCGTGTTCACTCTTTGCGCCGTTTTTGGTCGTGCTTGCCCGATGGCAGCAGGGAAGACGAACGAAAACAACAGGTATGCCATGCCGGCCATGGCCAGCGGGTGAGTGACGAACACGCTCAGGCCGTGGAGCCGGCTGTGCTCCCATTGCTCGGGCGTGACCTCACGATAGGAGCCATGGCTGCCGACGAAGTAGTGCCCGTCGCTTTGGTAGCCGGCCAGGGCACCTCCGCCGAGCTGAGCTTCCTCGGCCAGCAGCGAAAGGAAGTTGAAGGCACCGAGGGCGAAAGCCAGCACGGCCAGCGCCGCCAACAGCACTCGCCGGTTCGATGTGGCAGCCATAAGACGTCTCTTAAGGATCGGCCAAATCTCGATAACCCAGTATGTGGGTGACCGGGTCAAGGGGCTGTGGATAACTCGCGTCAAGACGCGTTCTCCTGGAGTCGAGCCAGCAGCCCATCGAAAATGCGCTGCCTACCGATCTGGCCCTTGGCCGCGGCGTCGTCGCGCTGGCGCTTGAGCGTCGGCAGGAACTCGGTGGTCGTCTGGAAGAAGGTGCACGACTCGCAGATGGACTCGAAGTGGCAGTCCAGGCCAACAGGCCGCGCACAGTAGCCGTTGCCGAGCATGCGCCGGTGCATCTCGCGGCGGAGGCGTGCCATCTCACTCCCCTCGGCGTCAGCGGGGAGTTGCTTGGGCTGGTTGTAGAGCGCTTCAACCTTCTCGGAGACAGTGAAGTACTCGTCGGCGACGGTGCGGTTGGCGATGCGGGCATACACCATGGTCATGCGCATCGAGCGGTGACCCAGCAGAGCAGCAATCGCCTCGAGGCTCATGCCGCGGTTGATGGCCTGTGTGGCCAGCGTGTGCCGGAGTTGATGGGGCGTGACGTGCCCGATGCCGGCCGACGCAGCGACCTGGGCGACCGCACGGTCGACGCGGTGGTGGGCGATGCGGCGACCGCGTTCGATGAACAGGTACTTGCTGCGCAGAGTCGGCGGGCGAGCCGCCAGCCACGCGTCGAGGAGTTCCTTGAGCTGAGGGTGGAGGGGAATGTAGCGATCGGAGCGGAGCTTGCCGACTGGAACATGCAGCCAGTAGGCCGAGCCGATTTGGACGACGGCATCGACCGTCAGGTCCAGAAGCTCGCCTTTGCGCAGTCCGGTCCGCGCGAGGAACTCCACCGCCAGGCGCACGAACGGGTCGGGATCGTTGCGGGCAGCCTGCAGCAACTTGGCTGCCGCGGCGTCATCCAGGAAGCGCGGCAACGGGCTGTCGCGCAGTGGGAGGTCGCCAGCGAATACCAGGATGCGGGTGGGGACGTCGTCGCCGGCCCACTCGGTGAGCCGCTCGAAGCATGTGCGGAGGCAACCGAGATGCTCAGCCAGGCTGATCTTGCTCAAGTACCCACCGCGCGCGGAGGGTCGTCTGGCCAGATGCAGTTTGTAAGCCTCGATGTGCCGCCGGGTGAGATCGGCCACGCAAGTGACGCCTGGATCGTGCTGGGCGATGAAGACGGCGAACTCACGTAGCGCGCCTTCGACGCCGTACATCGTGGACGGACGCAAGGAGAGGCGGACCTGATCGATGTAGGCACGCAAGGTCACGGCCAGTCGCGGCGGAACCGAAGCCCACTCCGCTTCGCGAAGCGCCGTCTTGTTGAAGTGCAGCTTGCGTGGGGGGACATCGGTGACGCCCAGGTGGAAGAGGGTCGCTTCAGCCCCGAACAGCGCGGTGGTCAACGCGCGCACCCCGTGCGAGTCCGGCCGGTGGCGGCGGAGGCCGGCAATCAGGGAATCACGGCCGGCCTCCAGGTCCGCATGCGTGAGCGCATCAGGCGCCCGACCGAGCAAGGTCGCCACTTTGATGGTCGCCGACCACTGCAGAATCGTGGATCGCCGATCGAAGCCAAGCGCAGCGGCGGTCGCACAGAAACGGGCGTAGAACGGGCGGTGGTGACGGGCGGCCACCTCCCCGAGGTAGGGGCGGCCCAGGATCAGATACTCCGGACTGGGCCGCAGCTGCCCGATGACCATCAACCAGCTCACCAGGCGGCGCTCTGAGAGTGGTGTGGCGCACTGTTGCGCCAGGTCCAGTCGTGCCCAGCCGTCGACGCCCACGCGTTTGAGCCACGCCCGCGCGACCGAACCGACCGGGTGGCCGGCATACATGCCGGCTGCGAGCAGTGCTGCTCGGTACGCCTCTACCTGCGCCTCGATCTCGGCAGAGCGTGCGGAGAGAGCGGTCATCATTGGAGCACCGCCACCGCCTGGGCGTCGATCGCCTCAAACGCCCGTCGATACTCACCAGCCAGCCAACCGTTGGCCAGGTGAAGATAGATACATGTGGATTCGATCGACGCGTGGCCGGCCTGGGCCTGGATCGCCTCGAGCGCCATGCCAGCCTCGCGGAGCCGGGTGAAGCATGTATGGCGTAACTGATGGCAGCTCAGGTGGGGCAGCCCTGCACGAGCGCAGGCACCCTCCAGGACCTCGTCAAGCCCAGCCGCCGACAGCGGCTGGCCGCGCCGCGGTCCTTTGAGCACGACGAACAGCCGCTCGGTCGCCGAGGCTGGTGGCCGCTCCTGGTCAATGTAGGCACCCAAGGTGCCGAAGAAGCGCGAGGAGATTGGCACAATCCGCTGCCGACCGCCCTTACTCTCGGTGATGAACAGCCGCCGCTCGCCAATGTTGACATCGGTCATGCAGAGCCCGAGTACCTCGCACCGGCGCAGCCCGCCAAGCAGCATGGCCTCGACCATCGCCTGATCTCGCCGTGTGCGCAATGCCGCCAGCAGCGCGTCGACGTCAGTTGGAGACACCACCCGCGGCAGCGTGCGCGGGGTGCGGATCAGCGGCACGCCCCGCCGAGCTCGAGCGATGCTAGGTTGGCGGGCGCCCAACCCGTGCGGCACGGGGTTCACTCGCAGCCCGGCGTCCCCGTGTACCGCCAAGTAGTCAAACAGACCACGGATCGATGACAACCGGCGCGCGATCGTCCGTGCCGCGAGTCCGGCCTCACCATCCGCCAGACGTACCACCGTCGATCCGTGACGTGGACTCCGCTGACTAGTGAGAAAACGCAACACATCCGGCGTCCTCACGTCGGCGGGCGGCTTGCCGACGACCGAGAAGAACACCTTGAGATCGAAGGCGATCGCCAGCCAGGTGTTGCTTCGGGCTCGGGCTCCGACGAACGCCAGGTACTCATCCAGCAGCGGATCTCCCAATCGGAGGCTCTGGAGCTCCGACCCCTGCATGGAACGGACAAGCTGCGCCGTGAACGTCAACGGATGGTCCCTCCTACTTGGCCCGTTGGTCGGTTTGACCACGCGTGAACGTTATTCCCCAAGCCGCGCGACCGGAGACCGGGTGGGGAAATGACGCCCTGCTCACGCAGGGCTTGGACAAGCCTTCGGCTTGCCCATAGTTCCCCACCCCGACTACGACGGTGAGGCCCCCACCCAGCCTGATAGATCACCCACATATGCAACACAAGAGCCTGAAGATGACCATGCGGTACGCAGCCGTCATGCCCGAGACACTCCGACGCGAGTTCGACCAGGCCTTCGCTGCCATTGATGATGAGCATCGCATTACCGCCCAGGTCCATGTGGTGCTCTCGCCGGAGGCGCACCTAGCTGCAGCCGCGGCATGGCGGGAATCCCTTTGGGTTGATCTTGGCATTGGCTGGTGTGGGCTTAGCGCATTCCTGCCGTGCGACAACCGCTCGGCCTGCTTGCCCTGCCCGAACTTCATCGAGAAACGTGAGCAACTGCCGCTCTTCCAGGAACAGCGTCGCAATTTGATCGAACTGCGCATGCTCGGAGACGAGCGGCTGCCCGCCGACCGCAAACACGAGATCGCTAGCGCCGTCGAGGTGCTTGACCAACGCATCGTTGCTATGGACGCGACGCGGGGCCAAATAGCCAACGCGTCTCCGAGCGACGAACCAGCTATTGATGGAGACCAACTTGCCACATCTGAACATCACATTCGACACCGTGACCGGCGCGGTGATCGTGGAGGAGCTGCACCGATTCCCGGATAATCTGCGCGAGAGCCTCACATGCCTTTTCGGGCCCGCGAAAGAGATAGCCTGCGCCGCACCCGCGGAGGTTCTTCCGCTGCCGAGGTCCGCCCTGACCGACATCGCTGCGGGCCCCTGCGTCCGTCTCGCAGGCTATTGGCATAACAGCCTCATCGAGGGGCCGGGCCGCCGGACCGTGGCCAAACTACAAGGGTGCCCCATTCACTGCATCGGGTGCATTACGCCCGATAGCTGGGATCCGTCCCTGGGTTCTCTCGTCCCGGTGGACCTGCTGGCCGACGCACTGATGGACACGAGCTGCGAGCACGACGGGATTTCGATCCTGGGAGGGGAGCCGTTCGTCCAGCCTCAAGGTCTGCTCGCACTGGTCCGGGCGCTGCGCAAGCGCGGGTGCAAGCACATTCTTGCCTACTCGGGCTACACGTACGAGCGGTTGCGGCGGATGGCGAAGCATGACGCCGCCATCGGCACGATCCTCGACGATATCGAGATCCTCATCGACGGTCCATACGTCGCGGCGCTGGCTGATACCTCTGGCCCCTGGACCGGCTCCGGTAACCAGCGAGTCATCGACCTCGTGGCTACCCGACGGGCCGGCAAGGTCGAGTTCTTTGATGAACCTGAGCGGCGCGCCGTCTGACAGACCCGCGCTCGTAATGTAGATAACTGCTTCCTGCTTCGTCCCGGAGTCCCACTCACCAGATGCTGGCGTCACGCTGCCAGTGGACATTCTCGTTGACGCGTTGCTGGACCCTGTTGGCGAACCCCGCGACGGCGTGTCCGTCCTCGGTGGCGAGCCGTTTGGCCAACCGTACGGCCTTGCAGCGCTCCTCCGCCGACTCAAAGCAAGGGGCATTCACACGCTGGTGTTCAGCGGCTTTACCCTGCGGGCGCTCGAGGGCCGCCGTGATCCGGCTGTGCATGCGGCGCTCGCGTTCACTGACCTGCTTATTGACGGGCCATTCATCGAACCACTCGCTGAGGGTGCGGGTGAATGGCGCGGCTCACGCAACCAGCGGATCATCGCGCTACCCGGCCGGGCTACGACATATGGCGACTCCACGGCCGGATCAGCAGGTTAGGCTTTGGCCCGTCGACGTCGTGGAAACCCGCCATTCGCATGTGCGATCAGGACTGCCGGCCGCAATCTACATCGAACTGTGTTTGGCGAATCGGCGCTCAGCAAAGCCGCACAGGAGGTGCTCCGCTCCAGCGAGAGCGCCGGTGGTGGTTGGCTGGACGGCGGTTGTCTCATTCTTGCGGACGCGCTCGCCGACCGACTTGGACAATCCGCTGAGCGGCTCATGGTTGTGGACGCCAACGGCAACCCTCAACACGTCGTCGTAAAGTACGGTGGGCGGTTACTTGACGCTAATGGCGCCAGCACAGAACGCGTGCTGCTGCGGCGATGGAGCACACTGGAACACGTAAACAACCCCGCCCTGGCTCCGCTCAATGTCAAGGCCGTAGTGGCCGCGGGAATTCCACAAGATGCCGAGGCTAGCGGGCGACTTGGTGATGTGATCGCCCCGCACGTTGCTAGCCTCAGCGCCGCCTTGGCAGCGCAGGCGAGCTTCTCTGCCAGAGCGTTCCACAGGATCCCCTTTGAGGTGGCTTGCAGTTGCGACGATTTCGCTGCCTCTCACCGACGTCGCATCGGACCATGTATAGGTTGGTGCGACCAAACCTGTGAGGCGTACCGTCCCGTGCCGCTCGACCGGACCTCGTCCGCCTGGGAAGCGCTGCTGGCTGAAGCTACGCGCGTTAAGTGGCCCGAACACTTCACTTGCGACCTGTTTCGTGACTGGCAACTCCTGACGCGCGCGGACGCTCCATCCGAGTTTGTCTGGGCACTCCGTCGGCTGGGCACAGAGCTCCTGATTCTCGGCGACGCCAGCAGCGCCTGGCAGGAGCTCCTGGCGCGACACCATCCCGAAGCATGCTGGTACGTCTGGCGGGCAGAGCGGCTGATACCGGTCACACCGGAGGCAGCCAGCCGCCTTTTGGCTTCCGTGAAACCGGAGTGACCTCCAACCGACGTTGATCGCCGATCGGTCTGGTCACGCCACCCGTAGGTGCGCGAGCTGGACCACTCCTTAGACGCCACTTGCCATATTCGCCACTGGCACCCTTGCGGCACGGTCGCGGCACGCTGCTGGGCACGGTCGCGGCACGCCTGCTTCTGAGACTAGGCGTGGGCGTATGCATCCACTCCCGCGGCATCGACAGCTTTGAGTAAAGGAGAGCCGCTGATGCTCCCAGATTTTGTCTTCCATGACACCAACGCACCTGAACTGCAAGCCAGCGCCGAATTGCCCCTGCACGTCCGACACGCAACTGGACGTTCCATTCGCCACCGCGCGCCTCACCAAGCAACCGTCGCCCTCGATGCACAAGAGCTGTCTCTCAGCGTACACGGAGACAATCTCACCTCTGGACCCAAAACGCACTCCGAGCCCACGAACTGGCGGCTGGGTGTCGTAACGGATCGGACTGGCCACGTTCACCTTGGCGCGGTTGTCGCAGCCCATGACACCCAACCATCGGTGTACATCGATCTGCTGGCGGCGGTCGGGGCTGCAAACGCAGCCGAACTGGACCTCGATCGACTCGTCGTACTGGTGCGCGGCGAGGACGTGGCGCACCTTCGACGGCTGGTCGAGCAGTGCATCGACGACATCCGGCTCAGAAATCGACTCGTCGAGCTCACGGAGCTCTCCACGTCTGTCCCCTCGAGCACGAAATGGACGGCATGACCACGGTTGTGGTTGTTCACGAGACAGCCTCACCCAGCGTTCGCCGCCTGCTGGCGCTCTGCAGCGAGCACGTGGCGATCCTCAAGCGAGCGTCCTGGGGAGGAGTTGACGAACTGGTCGGCTTCAGCACGGTTATGGATTGCAAGCATGCGAGCTCGTTCCGGGGTTGACCCTACCGGGCCAGCGCACCATCCAGTCCCGCCAAACCTTCCGACGCCACTTGCATCCGTTGCCTGCCAGCACATGACAGCAGAGCCGCCTCGCATATTTGCCTGGGCATGCACCTTTGGCCGCGCGATGGCCTCAGTCGGCGCATGACTGCTTCGTCGGCATCCTCGACAGAAACCAGGCCAGTCAACGACCTGCGCCCGAACCCACTCAACCCGCGTGGCGAGTTGCACGTGGCAGGTCTCGACGAGTTAGCTGACTCGATCCGCGCTCAGGGTGTGTTGCAGCCTCTTCTCGTCACACCGGGCGGTGTGGTGGTCGCTGGCCATCGTCGACTGGCGGCTGCTCTCCTGGCTGGACTCAGCGAGGTACCGGTCGTGGTGCGCGATCTGGACGCTGTCCAGCAGCAAGAGATCATGCTGGTCGAGAACCTTCAGCGGCAGGATCTCTCTGCGGTCGAGGAGGCACGCGCCTACCGGCGACTGCTGGACGACGGCCACACGACGGCTCAACTCGCACGCCGCGTGGGCGTACCTGCGGCACGAATCAACGCCCGCCTGGTCCTCCTCAAGCTGGATGAGCAAGTGCAGTGGATGTTCCATCGCGGCGACCTGCCGCTCACCCTCGCATCAGTCCTCGTGAAAGTGGCCGATCCCATTCGCCAGCGGCAGGTTGCGACCATGGCCGTCCGCCGTCAGCTCACCGTGCCCGAGATCGAGCGAATCGTCGAGCGCGGCGCTGGTGCTCTCCAGGCCGTACCCCCGAGGACCAGCTTGCCACCCGACGAGCCGGCGAAGCAAGGGCTCAGCCCCAGCCGAGTCGCGGCGCTGGACAACCTCGCGACGCATGCTGCCGCCTCGGTTTCGGTCGGTGATCTGGCGGAGCTATTCCGAGCCACGTGTTGCGCCTGCGGCGCGGAGGATCTTCCGACCTACTGCACCGCCTGTCCGATGCTCGACCTCGTCAACCGAGTGCTCGCTCGCTTCAGTTCTAGTGACTGCGCTCGCTGAAGAGACTCCGAGTTTCGGGCATCCGGCGTCACCGCAGGGCATGCATCCTCCTCCGACGCGGAGGACCTTTGCTCGCGCGTGGTGGACCCGCGTACGGGTCATGGCTGGCCTGCGCCGTTTCTACCAGGATCGCTCCGTCGCTCCGACATCGACCGAGGACTGGCACCAGCTCACAGGTAGGCATGGTTGTCGTGGCGGTGGTCCGGGTACCCGGCGACCGTATCCGTCGCTGTACGCGGTTCTGCGCTACTTCGACACCTTCCGCCAGGCTTGGGCGGCAGCCGGCATCGATGTCGGCCGGCGTCAGGAGTCCTGGAGCGAGCTGGAAGACTGGTACCTCCGCGAAGGCATGGGGCTGATTCCGCGCACCGAACTCGCGCGCGACCTGCATCGAACCCCGGACGCGATTCACCGACGCCTGTACGACCTGGGCCTCCATTCGTACCAGCGTTGGGGCTGGACTCTCCACCACGTCGAACGCGTCGCACAGATCCCTCGCAATCGACTTCAGACGTACATCGAACGGGGTGATCTGCCGTACCTGCGTGGGTCGAAATGCGTGTACGTCGATCCCGGCGACCTGCTGGTCGTCCAGGAGATCGACTGGCAGCACCCGCCCGCAGAAACTGGAGGAAGCCGTGCTTCAGGCCTGGCGGGAGCGCCTCGTCAAGCTGTTGGCAGGTCAGAACTGGCGCGTCGGAAGGCCCTTCAGGTCGCAACCACTTGTCCGCACGGACCGTAGGTGGGGCCCGCGACTGATTCATCCGGGGCCGAAGCCGATCGAGGTCGACGCCGGTGATTGGGTCGAAGTAACCGCGCCTGTCCCCCGCCGCCCCTATTGCCTGGGCCGCCATTGCCGCGTGCACCTTGTCTTCTGGTCCGTCAGCCGCAATTTCAAGCGGTCGGCGCGGTCCAGTCCTGAGCCGCAGTGGATGGCGCGGGTCGAATTCCCGAGCCCGCGCGGGCGGAGTCTCGGACCCCGAGTCACGTACAGCCTTCCGCTCTCCTGTCTGCGCAAGACCGGCCCACCCTCGTGATCGCAACCCCTTCTGGTCCGCGAGATTTGCATGCCCGGGTACGGCGGTCTGGCGCCGCGCCATCAGCAGCGTGCGCCGACTACATCACATTACCCAGCCAACTGCCAACAAGGAGGACTGAATGTTCATCCCTGAGTCGGCCAACAGTTCGACAGAACTTCCTTCGCCCACAACGACGACAAGAAAGACGACGACAGTTTTTGTGGCCGAGGTCACATGCGTCATGTGCAGTCGTTTGGTAGGGACCGCTGTCGAGACTCACTGGCCTCCGGTCAACAGCGTGCTGATCCAGGTGGAAGGATCCGCCGTCCTTCGACGCATCGCGCTCCAGCAGCTCCGGTGTCCGGATTGCGGTGGAAATACTGCGCCGACCGAAGTCACAACACGGCTACTTCGCCGTGAGCGCCCCATCGATTGGCAGCAGGATCAACCGCGCCGGGGTCGGCCGCCGACGTGGCTGGTCGCACAGCGAGCAACCGCTCGCCTGCGAGGAGATCAGAGCACCTGATGGGCTACGCCATGTTGCTGTTCGCGTGCGCTGCGTGTGCCGTACTTGCGCAGGCGAACCCGAGCCTGGTGATGAGCATACCGGCTCGGTGGGACGGCGCCAGATACGTTGCCGATCCGAATGCCAAACGGGAGCCGATCTGTGAATCGTGCGCTCACCAGCTGCTCGAGCGGTTCGAGCGTGAGCACCTGCCGATTCCGCCGTCGGTGAGTGAGCCCGACTACTTTGAACAGGCGTATCACCAGGGTGCCGACGAGCAGGACCTGTGGTCCGCCCGGCGGCCAGCGTTTCGGTCCCCGGACGCGGCTCGCGCTGGCCATGTCGTGCGGTGCAGACCAGCCTCCACCATCCCACCTTCGTCTGCGTCGTCACCACCGATCAAGTCGTCCTCGCTGCGCTGCCACGATGGCCGTCGAACAAGTCTGACTGCCACCAGGAGTATGTGCGTGGTCTCCAGCATCAGCCGCGTGATCCTGCCCGGTGTTGGGCCCGTCTGTCCCGAGTGCCTGTCTCGGGGCCATCTTCCGTCCCTGCGCCTATCTCCGCGAGAGGTGTATTCCTTCGGTTTGACCGAGCCTCCGAGCCAACTCGACTGGGATGTGGACGCGGCCC
>Ga0137372_10006742_pt1 | contig 11126 bp, 12 predicted proteins | sample SagtaG_6_FD_104911 | JGI IMG/M metagenome (GOLD analysis project Ga0137372, IMG submission 104911) | Vadose zone soil microbial communities from Sagehorn Ranch, Mendocino, California, USA - Sage1_R_60_16 metaG | ecosystem: Environmental > Terrestrial > Soil > Vadose zone | place: USA...
CATCGAACGACACAAACGTATCCGCACCGAGCCATTTGCCTTCATAAGCGATGACGCCATCGGCGAAGTCGCCGCCCGCATCGAGCATCGCCAACCCCGCCTCCACCGCCGGACGATTCACTTCCACATTCTCCGCCGCCAGCAACTTACGGATGGCGTTGGCTATATCCGATGGCCGAAGGCTGTAAATGCTGCGCATTACCCAGGCAAATTCGCACAGCGACGGGAGCGCGATGGCTAACATTTTGGCTCGGCTCATCAGTCTTGTCGCGGCGTCAGTCTGCTCGGGATCGTCGCGTACGGCGGCCCGCACCAGAACGTTCGTGTCTAACGCGATCTTCATTTCTTCTTCCGGGCCCAGTGTTTGCCGGCCCATCCGGCTGCGGCCGCCTCGTTTATTTCTTCGACGGTTGCGACCTTCCTCGTCCTCCCGGCAAGCACGCCGAAGAAGTCATCGATTTTCCCCGCAGGCCGCGCTGCCCGGATCACGCCCCGGCCATCGGGCAGCAGGTCGAGCTCAATTTTTCCGCCGGGTTTTATGCCCAAATGTTCCATCACTTTCTTGCGGAAGGTGACTTGCCCTCTGATGGTAACGGTCAATGTCGACATGGCACACCTCGTGCTTGCCGCTAATTATAATGCATATTTACATTACCTTCAAGACGCCTCGAAAATCGTGCACCCTGAGGGCAAGAACGGTACTCAAATGATTCTGGCAGCTTCGCCGTGCCTCGGGTGTCTCCGTGGTAAATTCAGAGTTGAGCAATGACGACAACACTAGAAACCAGCGAAACGAAACTCGCAACCGATCTCAAGGAAATCGCCACCGATGTGGTCAGCCGCGCGATGAAAGGCGGCGCCACGGCCGCAGAGTGCGTCGTCCGCGAAGGCGACGAATTTTCCACCGTCGTGCGTCTCGGTCAGGTCGAGACCCTGAAGGAATCCGGCTCCAAGTCCATCGGCGTACGCGTCTTCTTCGGCCAGCGCGCGGCCAGCACGCATTCCAGCGACTTTTCGGCGGCGGGTATAGAGCGCATGCTTAAGTCCGCGCTCGAACTGTCGAAGATCACTTCGGAAGATCCATATGCAGGTATCCCGGAAGCCGCGAAGCTCGGTTCACTTTCCGGCGATCTGAATCTCTACCATGAAAACGTCTACTCGCTTCCCGGACCCGAACGCATCGACTATGCGCGCCGCGCGGAAAAGGCGGCGCTCGATTCCGACCCGCGCATCAAGAACTCCGAAGGCGGATCGTTCGACGCCGCGACTGGCCGCAAGGTGCTCGCCAACTCTCACGGGTTCGTCGGCGAGTATCGCCGCTCTTACTGTTCCGTGGCTGTCGTTCCCATCGCGCAAGATGAGCAGGGCCACATGCAGCGCGATTACTGGTATTCGGTCGCGCGCAGCCTGGCCAAACTTGACTCTGCCGAGCAGGTTGGGAAAGAAGCGGCGCGCCGCACTCTGCGTCGCCTCGGCGCGCGGAAGGTAAAGACTGCGCATGTTCCGGTTGTGCTCGATCCCATGGTCGCCAACTCGATGCTCGAACATATTTTCGAGGGAGTAAATGGCGACTCGGTCTATCGCGGCGCATCCTTTCTGGCCGGCAAGCTCGGACAGAAGGTTGCCGGCCCGAACGTGACGGTCATCGACGACGGAACGATGGAGGGCGGCTTCGGCACCACGCCGTTTGATGGCGAGGGCGTTCCCACCCGGCGCACAGTCGTGATTGAGAACGGAGTGCTCAAGTCGTATCTGCTGAACACCTACACCGCAAAAAAACTTGGCCTCGAAACCACCGCCAACGCGTCCCGTGGACTTGCCGGCACTCCGGGAATCGGTCCCGGGAATTACTTCCTGCAGCCGGGAACGAAAACTCCGCAGCAGATCATCGGTGAAATCAAAGACGGTCTCTATGTCACCGAGTTTCTCGGCCACGGCGCGAATCTAGTGACCGGCGACTACTCGCGGGGCGCGTCGGGCATGTGGATCGTCAACGGCGAACTCGCTTACCCCGTCGAAGAGATCACGGTCGCAGGCAATCTCAAAGACATCTTCTCGAACATTTCGGAGATCGGCACCGACCTCGAATTCCGCGGCAGCGTCGCTTCGCCCACGATCCGGATCGACGGACTCACCGTCGGCGGCGAATAGGTACATGGGACATGTGGCGCGGACACTCCTGTCCGCGTAAAAGCCAGCATTGTGCGGGCGGCTTGTTCCCGGCAGGCCTCTTGCAGCTGAATGGGGTACGCGGGCAGAAGTGCTCGCGCCGCCCAGGCTGGTCAGTCCAGTCTGCGCAGCGCTGCCAGCAGTTCCTCCATGTCGGGCAGTTGGCTGATGCTGTAGACCTTGGCGAAAGCTATCTTTCCATTCTTATCGACGATGAAGGCGGCGCGTTCGCTGATGCCGGGGACGGGCGGGCCTTCGCGGAGAATACCGAATTTGCGGGTGACTTCGGCGTGGGGATAGAAGTCGGCGCACAGGGGAACCTGGACGGGCCCGATTTCTTTCTGACGCCAAGCTACGTGGCTGGTGATGGAGTCTACGCTGATGTCCAGTACCTGGGCATTGAGCGCCTCGAACTCTTTGCGCCGGGCATCGAGTTCAGGCACCTGGCTGGCTCACGTCGGGGTCCAGTCGAGCGGGTGGAAGGTGATGACCAGGTGCTGTTTGCCGAGATAGTCGCGGGAGCGGACGGTGATCTTGTTCTCGCCCGCAACGGCGGGGAGTTCGAACTCGGGGGCGGGGTCGCCAACTTTCAGGGGCACATCGTTCTCCAATCCGAACGAAATTGTAAATGAGATCGTGGTGGCGAAAAACTCTCGACACAGGCGAGACTGGCGGCCGGCGTAACGGAATTAACCGGGCGTTAACATTCGCCCTGTCATTGGCCGTTAACATTTCTCGCATGCCAGAGCAACCGTTGCACATCGAAGATCTTCCCGGGGCGCGGGCGGGAATCCGCGTTCTGCGTCTTGCGGGCCACTCACGCTTCTCAATGTATTCGGCTTTCAGTCGCAGGTGCGTGCGGACGACTCGCACGCCCTGATTCTGGACTTCACGGCTGTTCCGCTGGTGGATTCGGCGGGGATTGGGGCGCTGGTCGGGGCCTATGTCTCTCGACAAAAAGATGGACGCAGTCTGGGGTTGGTGGGCGTGAATCGGCGGATCCACCACGCTCTGGAAGTCACACGGGTGGAAAGCTTCTTTCATTTCTACGGAACGGTCGCCGAAGCGGGAACGGGCGGCGTGAGGTTGTGGGGAAGGCTCTCGCGATGCCCCAAAAAGAAAGGCGGCCTCCCCGGCCGCCCTCTATTCGAATTTTGGTTGTGGCTTAGACGCCCTTGACGTTCTCTGCCTGCCAGCCCTTGGGGCCTTTGACTACGTCAAACTGAACTTGTTGACCTTCTTGCAAGCTGCGAAACCCGTTGGCCTGAATGGCGGAGAAGTGAACGAAAACGTCTTCGCCGTTCTGGCGGCTGATGAATCCGTAGCCCTTGGCATCGTTAAACCACTTTACTGTTCCTGTTTCCATGGTGTTGCTTTTGTTCCTTTGGTATTGAAGTGTGCGCTGAAACTTGTTGGATAGTGCAGGCAGGTCACGCTGTAGAGCGGGGGTACTGCTTACAACCGCAAAGATCAAACGCATCTAGATTCTACATGTTCGTGGGTTAAATAGCTACTGGATTCTGCGGTTACCGACGTAAGAGCGGCGGGTAACGGAGCCGGCGGGGGCTCGATTTGCAACTTTTTAAAGCCTGATTCATCATCAGGTTATGAGCTTTCATGTGGGGAAGTTGGGGCTGGTTCTGGCGGGAACTGTGCTCTGGGCCGCTCCGTTCGCTGGCCAGGCAGACCTGGTTGGCGACGTTCGGACGCGCCTAGCTGGAAGTGATTTTTCAGCAGCCGAGGCGGAGCTTCGCAGCTACAAGGGCCAGCGCGGCGTGACTCCGGAGTATCTGGAGGCACTCTCGTGGATGGCGCGCGAAGCAGTCGCGACGAAGCAATGGACCCAAGCCACCGGTTATGCCAGCGAGACGCGGAAACTTTGCGAACAGCAACTGACGAAGCGCAAGCTGGACGCCGAACCGCAGTTGCCGCTCGCGCTGGGAGCGGCGTACGAGGTGCTGGCGCAGGCGATGGCTGAAACAGGGCAACATACTCAGGCGATTAGGCTGCTGCGATCGGCTTTGGTGAGGTACGGGAGCACATCGATCTCGCTTCGTCTCCAGAAGAATCTGAACTTGTTGTCTCTGGTCGGACGCGCTGCCCCGCCGTTGCAGGCCGCGCAGTATCTGGGGCCGAAGCCGCTGGCGTTGGCGGCGCTGAAGGGTTCTCCGGTACTTTTGTTCTTCTGGGCGCACTGGTGCGGGGACTGCAAGGCCGAGGTGCCGATCATCGCGCGCTTGCGGCAAGAGTTTGCTCCCGCTGGATTGGTAGTGATTGGTCCAACGCAACTTTACGGCTACGCGGCGCGGGGGGCCGACGCTTCGCCGACGCAGGAACGCGCTTATATCGAGTCCGTTCGCCAGCGGTATTACAGCGGTTTGCTGGATATGCCCGTCCCACTAAGCCAGCAGAATTTCAAAACCTACGGGGCGAGCACCACACCGACGCTGGTCGTGCTGAATCGTGCGGGACAGGTGGCGCTGTACCATCCCGGCGCGATGCCGTATCAGGAGTTGCGGGGGGCGTTGGAGAAGGCGGTTAGGTAGAGCCGGCGTCTCGCCGGCAACCGCGAAATCAGAAGCCGCCCTCGTCCGGCGGTCCAGCCGTTGATTCCTACAACGGTGTAGCCTGTTCCCGCCGCCGCGCCTGGATCTCGATATAGACGTTGACCAGCGACACGGCTGCCGGGGTGACGCCGGGGATGCGGGAGGCCTGGCCCAGCGTTTGCGGTTGGATTTTGAGGAGCTTCTCCTGCATTTCGCGCGATAGCCCGCTGACGGCGCGGTAGTCGAACCAGTCCGGAATGCGGCGCTGTTCGGCTTTCTTCAGGCGGTCGATGGCGCGCTGCTGCTGGTCGAGGTAGCCCGCGTATTTGATTTCCGTCTCGATGGACTTGAGTTCGTTGCGGACTTCGGAAGTCAAGTGGTCAGTGGCCAGTGGCCGGCGGTCAGGGTTTCTTTCGAAGAACCCCGGCGCGAGCCCGAGCAGCGCGGGGACGAGTTGCTCAATGGAAATTTCCGGGCGCTTGAGGACTTGTGCCAGAGGCTGCCCGAGGACGGCAGAGAGATCGGGAATGGGCCGAGCTTCGCTCGGGAGGCGGACAGGAGTGTCCGCCCCACACGGGGCCAGCATCGCGACGGTCAGCTTTGTGCGTTCCAGCAGCCGCTTCATTTCTTCCATTCGTCGTTGCTTGGCTTGAAACTCCGCCCACGCTGCGTCTGATATCAGGCCCACTCGGCGGCCGTGCGGCGTCAAGCGGCGGTCGGCGTTGTCGATGCGCAGGTGAAGACGGAACTCGGCGCGCGAGGTGAACATGCGGTAGGGTTCGTTGGTGCCCTTGGAAATCAGGTCGTCGATCAGGATGGCGGTGTAGGCTTCGGTGCGATCGAGCACCAGGGGCGGTTCGTTCTTCACTTTCAGCGCGGCATTGATGCCCGCCATGATTCCCTGGCAGGCGGCTTCTTCGTAACCGGAAGTTCCGTTGATCTGTCCGGCGAGAAACAGGCCAGCGATCTTTTTTGTTTCGAGCGTGCGATTGAGCTCGGTTGGGTCAATCGAGTCGTACTCGATGGCATAGCCGGGGCGCATCATCTCGGCGGCGTCGAGCCCAGGAATGGACTTGAGAATCGCGAGCTGCACATCAATCGGCAGCGACGTGCTCATGCCGTTGACGTAGATTTCGTGGGTGTTCAGGCCCTCGGGTTCGAGGAAGAGCTGGTGCGTGAGCTTGTCGGGAAACTTGACGATCTTGTCTTCGATCGAAGGACAGTAGCGCGGTCCGATCGACTTGATCTGCCCGCTGTACATCGGCGAGCGATGCACATTTTCGCGGATGATGCGGTGTGTTTCTTCGGTGGTGAAGGCAATGTAGCAGGGCACCTGCGTGTCGTGGTGTGCGACCTGCTTGGTGCGAAAACTGAAGGGCGTGGGATCGGGGTCGCCGGGCTGTTCGGCGAACTTCGACCAGTCGATGGTGCGGCCGTCCAGGCGCGGGGGCGTGCCGGTCTTGAGACGGCATCCGCGCAAGCCGAGCTTCTTGAGCGCTTCGCCCAGCAGGACGGCAGGAGGCTCGCCGGAACGTCCCGCGGGATATTGCTGCTCGCCGCAGTGGATGAGGCCGTTTAGGAAGGTTCCAGTGGTGATGATGACAGCGCGGGCGGAGACGAGGCGGCCGTCGCGGAGCAGGACGCCACGAATGCAGTTCCCAGTTCTCAGTTCCCAGTTCTCAGCGCTTCCGCTTTGAACGGACGGCTGATGGCTGACCGCTGATGGCTGCTCCTCCACAATCACATCCGCCACTTCCGCCTGCTTGATCTTCAAGTTCGACTGCGACTCCAGCACCTCGCGCATTTTCAGGCGGTAGGCTTGTTTGTCGCACTGGGCTCGGGGCGACCAGACGGCAGGACCGCGGGAGGTGTTGAGCAGGCGGAACTGGATTCCAACAGCGTCGGTAACCTCGCCCATGATCCCGCCCAGCGCGTCCACTTCCCGCACCAGATGCCCTTTGGCGATGCCGCCTACCGCCGGATTACAGGACATCTGCGCGATCAGGTCCACGTTCAAGGTGTAGAGCGCGGTCTTCAAGCCCATGCGGGCGGCGGCCATCGCGGCTTCGCATCCGGCATGTCCGGCGCCGACCACGACTACGTCGAAATGTTCGTTGAACTGCATGGTTAGCTCAGCGAGGTCCCTCGCTCCGCTCGGGATTTCGCCAGCGGGCTCCCGCTTCGCTCACGCCCGCTAAGCGGCTCAACCTCGAAATGTCCCGAAAAATGCACTGGTCCCCAAATGGTTACTACAGTTTTCTTGCATTCCCGTCGCAGAGACGACCCGAGGTACGATAATTCTAACAAAGCCTCGTCGGAGGTCAGGAACCATGCAGACCCGCGCCAAGGTGGTTGTAGCCTACCTCGATGGCCGTCGGCTCAAGGGCTACACCAACGATTTTTCTCCCGTGCGCGACCAGTTTTTCCTGTTTCCCGAGGGCGCCGATCCCAAACCGGGCGGACGCGGAACACCGGTTCGGCTCGCTGAGCTGAAGGCCGTGTTCTTCGTCAAAGACTTTGCCGGAAACCCAAGCCACAGGGAAGCCCCCGACCCTTCCCAACTCCTGGGGAAGAAGATCGAAGTCACTTTCGCCGATGGCGAGAAACTGATCGGCTCTTCGGTGGCCTACAACCCGAGAAACCTCGGTTTCTTCATGCAATCGGCAGACTCGGCCAGCAACAACGAGCGAATGTTCGTTGTGAACCGCAATGTCAAACAGGTGAAGGTGCTCTGAGGCAGCGCGTCAAAGCTTGTTGCCGGATCGCTTCGAGTGCAGGTCGATCCCATTTGGTTCCACGTTGAGATATCCCCCCGATCCATGTCCACTACCTTGTCTTTGGAATGAGCGCCTCGTATAGTAGGAAGGTTTCCGGAGGTTGCCGGTGGAGATTCGTGTGTTTCTTTCTTGCCTCGACAACTGCATTCATAAATACGACTTGCTTTGCCATCCCTTCTACAAGGCTTGGGCTGCCGGCAAACTGACGCGCGACGATCTGCGGGAATACGCCGAGGACTATTACCATCACGTGGAAGCTTTCCCGACCTATCTGGCCGAACTGGGCATCCGGCTGCAGGAAGGCGAACTGCGGCGCGCGGTTCTGGCCAACATGACGGACGAAAAGGGTGGCGAAGACTGGTTCGGCGAGCCGGAACGGGCGCATTCCGCGTTGTGGCTGGACTTTGTGGAAGGCATGCGTGGAACCGGTATGCCGAAGCGCACGCCGGTTCGGGAGATTCGAGAGCTCGTCTCCTGGTTCCACCGCGTGGCCAGCGAAGGAATTGTGGAAGAAGCGCTGGCGGCCTTCTATGCGTACGAGTCGCAGGTGCCGCGCATGGCTCAGGAGAAAGACCGGGGGCTGCGCGAGTTGTATGGAGCCGATGAAAAGACGCGCGCCTATTTCACGCTGCACACCACGGCCGATGTCTATCACTCCCAGGTGTGGCGCAAGCAGCTGGAGAAGAGGATCAAGGCGAATCCACAAGTTGCCGAGAAGGCGCTGGCTGCAGCCGAAGATGCAGCAAAGGCCCTCTGGAAAGCGCTGGACGGGATTGAGGCGCGGCGGGTGGCTGGGGCGGCGGCTTAGCCCTACGGGAAGTCAGAAGCCAGATTGCAGAAGTCTGCTCACCCGCGACTGACTTCTGAATTTTGAAATCTGATTTCTGCAAACATGCAGGCCTTCTTGGAACTGTCGTGGGTCGCACGGTCTTTCCTTCTAGTCGTCCTGGTCGTGGTTCCGGCGTTAGGTGTTGCGGGGTATCTGCGTATTCGCAGCGGAAAGCCCTTACGCCCGAAGCGGGAGCGATACCGGATCATCATCGCGGTGCAATTCATTATCCTGTCGATCACCCTATGGGCCGCGCACCGGGAAGGGATCGAGCTGCTGGGGCGGCAGTGGGGGAGTCCGGAAATTTGGCTGATCACTTCCCTGTATGCGGGGCTTATCGTCTGGCGCGGGCGGCATGCGTGGGCCAGGATGAGCGCCGACCGCTTGGAGAAAGCGAGGCGGCTCTTTCCCGACGATCCTTCCCTGATGCGGCTTTGGGTCGGGATCGCGGCGATGGCGGGGATCAGCGAAGAATGCGCCTACCGCGGGCTGGCCTACCAGCTTTTTGTGCGCATGAGCTTGAATTCTGCGCCGGCCGTGCTGGTGTGTGTCGTCTGCTTTGCGATCGGACACATGACACAGGGCTGGCGGGGTGTGTTGGGCACGTTTCTGCTTGCACTGATCTTCCACGGGCTTGTTTTCTTGACGCATTCGCTCTATCTGGCGATTGCTTTCCACGCGGCTTTTAACTTAATTGTGGGAGCGATTGCCATGCCGGTTTTGAGCCGCTTCGCAAAGGCGCAGGAAGTCAATCGGGTGGTGGAGGCATAGAACCATGGCCCGTCCCATTCCCCTCGGCGCGCGTGGCGAAGCCGAAGAGACGGTTGAACTGAAGCACACGCTGGCCGATCATCATCCCGAGTTGCCCCCGGTGTATTCGACCCCGGACATGATCCGCCTGATGGAGACGGCGTGCTTCAATGCCTTGCAGCCGTTTTGCGACGAGGGTGAGATCACAGTGGGGATCTCGATCCACGTTGAGCACCGGGCGGCCAGCGGCATCGGGATGCGGATTCGCGCTGTGGCGGAATTGGAGTCGTTTGATGGGCGCTTCTACATCATGCGAGTGACCGCGCACGATGGCTCGCAGGAGATTGGAAGGGGCACGGTGGGGCGAGCCGTAGTGCACGTGCCGAGCTTCATGAGGAGGATGCGCGAGAAGGCCGGGACAAGATAGCATTCCGTAGAGACGAGGCTGACGCGGCAAGCCGCGTCTCTACGATAATGCAATTATGAGTTCTCAAATTGACAAAGCGACGCAGTTCCTCGAGCGCCACCGCGGACCGGGCGCACTGGTTCTGCCCAATGCGTGGGACGTGGCCAGCGCCCGCATTTTCGAAGAGGCGGGGTTTCCCGCGATTGCGACCACTTCGGCGGGGGTTGCATTTTCGCTCGGCTATCCCGACGGACAGAAGATTCCTCGCGAGGAAATGATCGCGCGCATCGGGCGCATCGCTCGCGCCGTGAAAATACCCGTCACTGGCGATGTCGAAGCAGGCTACGGCTCTGCTGCCCACGATGCCGCGCGCACGACCCGCGAATTGATTCAAGCCGGCGCGGTCGGGATGAATCTGGAGGATAGGAGCGGCAATGCGGCCGAGCCGCTGCTCGATCTTTCGCTGGCGGTCGAGAAAATCAAGGCGGTGCGCGAGACTGCGGCGCAGTTGCGGGTCCCGATCGTGGTGAACGCCCGCACCGATGTCTACTTGCTGCCGGGCGCACAGGCTGGGACGGGATACTACGAAGCGCATCGGCGGCTGACTGCATATCGCGATGCCGGAGCCGACTGTGTGTTTGCGCCCGGATTGAAAGATCCCGAAACCATCGGACGGCTGGTGCGGGACCTGCAATGTCCGGTGAATATTCTTGCGGTTTCGGGGACGCCCTCGGTACCGGAATTGGAGAAGCTCGGGGTGGCGCGTGTGAGCCTGGGATCGGGGCCGATACGGGCGACTTTTAGGCTGCTGCAGCGCATGGCGGAGGAACTGAAGGCGACCGGAACTTACAGCGTATTGGAAGGCGCCGTTCCGCATGCGGAAATGAACAGGATCATGAGCAAGTGATCCCCGCATGCGACGGGAATTCCTGCCGTGTGGGGCGGGCACTCCTGCCCGCCTCCGTGGCTCCATCGCCTTACTTCAATCGACCTTCCATCACGCGTTGACCAAGTTCATCATGTGGTCCGGATAACGCGGGCCGGCGACCGCGCCCAACGGAAAGACATCCTGCAGGCGGCGCAGATCGTCCTCGTTGAGCTTAAGATCCACAGCGCGCGCATTCTCTTCCAGATACTTGCGGCGCTTGGTGCCGGGGATAGGAACGATGTCGTTGCCTCGTGCCAATACCCACGAAAGCGTCAATTCTGACTGTGGCTGACCTGAGCAATCGCAAGACGCACGACGCACAGCACAACCAGCGCCCGATTGGCGAGATCCTGGGCGAATTCCGCAACGCACGCTCACGACTGGTGAGCCGCGTGGAGAAGATCGACCCTGCCATCTTCCCGCGCCCTTGTCCATCCGCGGCTGAAAACACCCATGCGATTGGTGGACCATTTGTACTTTGCCGCAGAGCACGATGACCACCACCTGGCCCACATCTGGGAACTCTCTCCTCAAACGTTGGTTGATCGGAACGCATCAGGGAGCCGTCAGCCATAAGTACCTCGATTACTATCTGGAGCCACCTGATGCACTCGCGGCATCAGCTCCGACGGAGTCTTCTTCTTACCTCGCAGAAACGTGACCTGGTGCGTATAGCCCCTGCGCTCCAAGGGGAGGTAGCCCAACCAGCCATCGGTGTGGA
>Ga0137372_10006744_pt1 | contig 11123 bp, 10 predicted proteins | sample SagtaG_6_FD_104911 | JGI IMG/M metagenome (GOLD analysis project Ga0137372, IMG submission 104911) | Vadose zone soil microbial communities from Sagehorn Ranch, Mendocino, California, USA - Sage1_R_60_16 metaG | ecosystem: Environmental > Terrestrial > Soil > Vadose zone | place: USA...
CCGTCGGCGTCGCTTCTGCACGGCGATCTGTGGAGCGGCAACGCCGGCTTTCTTGCGCAGGGTGCTCCGGTGCTTTTCGATCCCGCCGTCTACCGCGGAGACCGTGAAGCGGATATCTCCATGACCGAGCTATTCGGAGGATTTCCCCGGGCTTTCTATTCGGCCTATCGGGAAGTTGCACCGCTCGATCAAAACTACACAGTCAGGAAGATCCTCTACAACCTGTACCACGTGCTCAACCACGCGAATCTCTTCGGCGGCGGCTATGCCGCCCAAGCGGAGCGCATGATCGAGCGCCTGCTCGCGGAAGTGCGATAGACGGCTAGGAGGTGGTTTTTTCGCCGGCGAGAAGCTTGTGCAATTCTCCGGACTGATACATCTCGCGCATGATGTCGGAGCCGCCCACGAACTCGCCGTTGACGTAGAGCTGGGGAATCGTCGGCCAGTTCGCGTATTCCTTGATGCCCTGGCGGATTTCCGGCTCCTCGAGCACGTTGACCGTGAATATTTGCTCGACCCCGCAAGCCTTGAGGATCTGCACCGCGTTGGCGGAGAAGCCGCACTGCGGAAACTGCGGGGTTCCCTTCATATAAAGCACGACCGGATGACCGGTCACTTGCTGCTTGATGCGCTCTTGCGCGTTCATGTCTGTCCTCGAAATATCCTATATATTCTGTCAAGTATTTTACAGGCCGCTATCAGCCCGGTCAATCGGGCCTGCGACCCGCGCACACGCGCGGGACCCGGGCGAGATCGTCGAAGTCTTCGACATCCGCGTAACCGAACTCTCCAAACAGCTCGGCGCAGCGATCCTTTTGATCGTATCCATGCTCCAGCAACAGCCAGCCCCCCGGCCGCAGGCGAGTTCGCGCGCGCTCGGCGATTTTGCGGATGCACGCGAGCCCATCCTCGCCGGCGACGAGGGCAAGCGGCGGCTCGAAGCGCAAGTCGCCCTGCTCAAGGTGCGCGTCCCCCGGGGCGACGTACGGCGGGTTGGACACAATCAGATCAAACTGCTCCGGTCCGAGCGCCTCGAACCAGTCGCTGTGCACCAAGTCGATCGCGGCCCCGTGCCCGCGCGCGTTCCGGCGCGCGACGGCGAGGGCCGCTTCTGAAATATCGGTTGCGATGATTTTCAGCCCGGGCCGCTCTTTAGCGAGGGCGAGCGCAACCGCACCGCTACCCGTTCCGAGCTCCAGCACGCGGGCCGAGGCTCGAGGAACGCGCTCGAGCGCAAGCTCGACGAGGAGCTCGGTTTCAGGGCGCGGGATCAGGACATCCGGGGTGACGCGCAGGGTGACGCCGTAGAACTCGCGCCGGCCCGTGATGTATGGAACGGGCACACCGGCGCGCCGCTGCGCGAACCAGTCCCGCGCCGAGCACACCTTGGACGAATCGATCGCCTCGTCGGCGTGGGCGATGAGGTGGGCGCGCTCGCGGCCGAGGAGGGTGCGAAGCAGCAGCTCGGCTTCGGACCGCGGCAGCCCGGACTCGCGCAGCAGGCTGCCGATTGTCACGCCGGTTTCGACTGCGTTCACTCCGGGACCTTATTGCTCTTCGGCGAACGCGGCCAGCTGCTCGGTCTGGTGCTCGGCGAGCAGCGCCTGCGTCAGCTGGGAAAGATCACCGTCCATGATGTCGTTGATCTTGTACAGCGTAAGGCCGATCCGGTGGTCGGTGACTCTCCCTTGCGGAAAATTGTACGTGCGGATGCGCTCGGAACGGTCGCCCGAGCCGATCAAGGATTTGCGCGTGGCGGCCTGCTTCGCCTGCCGCTCGCGCCGCTGCTTGTCCTTGATGCGCGCCGCGAGAACCGCGAGCGCCTTTTCCTTGTTCTTGTGCTGCGAGCGCGCGTCCTGGCACTCCACCACTATTCCGGTGGGAAGATGCGTAATTCGAACCGCCGAGTCGGTCTTGTTGACGTGCTGGCCGCCGGCGCCCGAGGCGCGGTAGGTGTCGACGCGAAGATCCGAGGGATTCAGTACGACGTCGCCGATTGCGCTCGCCTCGGGCAGCACCGCTACCGTGCAGGCCGACGTGTGGATGCGCCCCTGCGTCTCGGTAGCCGGCACTCTCTGGACGCGGTGGCCTCCGGACTCGAACTTGAGCTTGGAGTAGGCGCCCTGTCCGATGATCCGCGCGATGATTTCCTTGTACCCGCCGGCATCGCCCGGCGATTCCGATATCACCTCCACCTGCCAGCCCTGGCGCTCCGCGTAGCGCGAGTACATGCGGAACAGGTCGCCCGAGAAGAGCGCCGACTCGTCGCCGCCGGTCCCCGCGCGTATCTCGAGGAAGATGTTGCGCTCGTCGTTCGGATCGCGCGGCAACAGCAGCTTCTGCAGCTCCGATTCGAGCGCGGCAAGCCGCTCGCGTCCGGCCTTGATCTCGCTTTCCGCGTAGCTTCTCATCTCGGGATCGGCGAGCAGCTCCTGCGCTTCGGCGACGTGCTGCTCGGCGTCGCGATACTTGCTGAACAGCTCGACGATGGGCTCGAGCTCGGCGTGCTCGCGCGAGAGCCTGCGGAACTGCTCCATGTCGCGGGTTGCGCCCTCGGAAGACAGAAGCGCGCTGATGTCGCCGAGCCGCTGGCGGGCCTGGTCGAGCTTTGCCGCGATGCTGGTCTTCATCGGCTCGAAACCGGACGCCCGAGCTAATCGCGCGCGCGCAGGTGATACAGCCGTGCTACGAGCGCCTTGAGCGGCTCGTCGCCTTCGTCGCCCTGGTTGAGCGCCTCGGTGGGAGCGTGCATCAGTTTGTTGGTCAGGCCGTGCGAGAGCGCCTCGAGCACCGCCTTCGGATCGTCGCCCCGGGCAAGCATGCGCACCGCGCGCTCGACCTCGCGCAAACGCGCCTCCTCGGCCGTTTCGCGCAATTGGCGGATGAGCGGCACCATCTCGCGCGTCTTCATCCAGTGCAGGAACGAGCCGACCTGGGATTCGATGATCGCCTCGGCTTGCGCGACCGCCGACTGGCGCGCGTCGATGCCCTCGCGCACCGTGGCCGCGAGGTCGTCGATGGTATACAGGAATACGTCCTCCATCCCCGCCACCTCGGCTTCGATGTCCCGGGGCACGGCGAGGTCCACCATGAACACGGGGCGGTGGCGGCGCGCGCGCACCGTGCGCTCCATCGTGCCCTTGCCGATGATCGGCAGCGAGCTCGCGGTGCAGGAGACGATGATGTCGTACTCGGGCAGCCGCTCGGGCAGGTCGCGCAGCTCGAACGACTCGGCGTTGAAGCGGCGCGCGAGCGACTCGGCGCGCTCGAGCGTGCGGCTCGCCACCGCGATGCCGCGCGGCTGCTGCGCGGCAAAGTGAGTGGCGGCAAGCTCGATCATCTCGCCCGCGCCGATCAAGAGCACTTTCTGCTCCGCGAGGCTGGGGAAAATGCGCGCCGCGAGCTTGACCGCCGCGGCGGCCATCGAGACGACGTTTGCGCCGATTCCGGTGTTGCTGCGCACTTCCTTCGCCACCGCGAAGGAGCGCTGGAACAACTTGTTGAGCAGCGTTCCGAGCGTGCCGGCGGATTCGGCGACGCGAGCCGCTTCCTTCATCTGGCCCAGGATCTGCGGCTCGCCGACCACCATCGAATCGAGTCCCGAGGCGACGCGGAACGCGTGCCGCACGGCTTCAGCCTGCGGAAGCGTGTACAGGTAGGGTTTCAGCTCCCGCGGCTGGACGCGGTGATAGCCCGCGAGCCACTCGAGCGCCGCCTGCGGCTCGCCCAGCGCGCAGTAAAGCTCGGTGCGATTGCAGGTGGAGAGGATCGCGGCTTCCTTGACCGGCTCGTGGGCGGTCAGCTCCGAAAGCGCAGAACGCAGGCGCTCGGCGTCGAACGCCACCCGCTCGCGGATCGCGAGCGGAGCGGTATGGTGATTCAAACCGAGCGTGAAAAGCTGCATGGCGCGGGTCCGTGACAGACCCGTCATTATAGACTAGCCGATTCAGCGCTTTGTGTAGTATCCGAGGGAAATTTGATGAAAATCAAAGCGCCGGCTTGCCGCTACGAAAGCGCTTCGCCGCTTCCTGGACGAGACTCAGATCGGCGTACTTCTTTACGTCGATACTAGCCTTGAGGAAGCCGAGTTCCCGCTGCAACCTGATGTTCGCCTGCAATGCCTTGAGATTCGGGAGGAGGTTAGGATCGCGGTAATAGTCCCCGTTCCGACCGCCTTTCACGAACATCCATTTCTCCAACGACTGGGGCGGCCGCTTGCTCACTCTCGCCGCGATCTCGATCGCTTCTTTGCGGTTCCTGGGCTCGGTCCACCATCGCGTCGCCTGCAGTGCGTCTTCCATGAAATCCACGAGAGCGGCGCGGTTCTTCTTGATGAAATCTTCGCGCACGACCCAGACGATCATCTGGGTGCGGCCGACAACCTGCTTCTGCGTGAACAGCACCCGCGCCGCGCGGCGCAACTCCGGATCGAGCGAAAACGGCACCACCCCGGGGATGAGCTCGACCTTCTTCTCCAGGAGCATGGCCTTCATGTTCGGGAGAGCCGCCTCGACGAAGATGACGTCCTTTTTCTCGTCGAGCCTGTTTTTCCTAAGCGCGGCGCGAATCACGATGTCGACGGTGCTGCCGGGCGCGTTGGTGGCGAGCACCTTGCCTTTGAGCCCCCGGATCGACCTGACCGGGCCGTTCCTCAGAACGAAAAATTCGTCGCTGTAGTACCCCTCGACGCCGCCCTGGAACTCGTCGGCGATGACCCGCAGATCGTCCATCCCGGAGCTCTGCACCGCCAGCGCGAACGAGGAGAATGCGAGGTCGGCGATCTCGAGCTCGCCATTGGCCATCGCGGTGATCATGGGCGGCGCGCCCTGGAAGCGCACCGCCTCGAAGGTATACGACTTGCCCATGTGCCGCGCGAGGCCGGGCCTCTCGAACAGGATGGAGGCGCGGTTCGCGACCGGCGTCACCCATGCGACGCGGATTTTCACCGGCTCGGCGCGGGTAATGCCCGCTGAGAACGCAAGCGCGAGGGCGAAAGCCCCCGATAGGAATTTCAACGAACGCATCTGCCCTCCCCTCGGGTGGATTTTGCCTCGCTGCGCCCGGCGAATCAATGGTAGCCGTCGCCACCGGGGTTGATTTCGCAATACCCGTCTGAGAGCTGCGTGTTTCCTAAGGGTAAGGGGACGCCCGAGACGCGGTTGCCCCCATAGTTGCCCCCGCCAGGACAATCCGTGGCTAGCCTTGTTCGCGCGGCCGCGTGGGCGGCGTTAGCGGTACACGAGAGCAGTTCGAGAGCTACTTACCGCTAGCAAGAAGCGCCAACATAATCGCCCCGACGACTCCTAGGGCGACGAGTCCATCCGTCTTGTTCTTAACGCGTTGGGCCACGTGAGAGTGTAGCCATTCCACTGCAGCTTGCGGATCCTTGTACAGAGCCAGATATTTAAGGTCCTTGATGAAACCGGGAAGCTCGAGACCGTCGTGAAGCACTACGGGCATGATCGGCTTCCCGGCTCCCTTCGCGATACCGATTTCTTGGGGCACCCATTCGGAGCCACGGGCGTTATGGCTCCACAACAGTACGAAGAGATCGCATCCCTTAATTGCTCGAATGATGTTCTCAGCCAAAGAGGTGCCAGGAATGACAGAATACTCGGCTAAGAATGCAGTGGCACCGGCGTAGTTGATCCACTCCTGCAGATTCGTAGCAACCGTCAGATCGCGCGTCGAGTAGCTAATGAAGACGGAATAGGCCATTAAGTGCCCGTCGGCGGGCGCGCGACGTGCAAGGCACGCTCGACCTCAGCATCCACCTCAGCGTCTTTCTACCACCCAGACGTAGTCCTTACTCGGAATCTTCACGTAGTCACATAGCTTAATGCCGTTGATTTCCTGCGTGAGGGCCGCGCCTGAGATCATCTGTTCAATCCACCCGAAAAGAACGCCGTCGGGGTGGACGCTTTGCACCCGCACACGGAATCCCTTTTGATCTTGAACGTACACGGTTACCCGTTCGCCTGGGACGACGGCACCTGTGCCGGACAGCTCGCGACCAGTGCGACTGTAAGAAGGCTCTCGCGCCTCACGCTTTCTGAGGCCGGGCACCTCCTTCTGAACGCCGGGAATGCCATCGATTCTCGGCGCATGGTCGCCTGAAGGTGTTTTGCCGATAAGTGTCGTTCCCATGTTCGCCTCAGGTAACGTAAATAGACTGAGAACTAGAACAACAGGTCGCCCTGGGCATCGGCGCGATCGACGTCCGCAGTAGTTCGCAACACCCCAATGACAATAAATTGGTACGGCCGTTTGTGCATGTTCCCCATGATCAGGTGGGGATTCATGTTCGGCACACGCTCCTGGTAATACTCGACCATTTTCTCGAGCGCAACCTCCTTGGTGCTATAGCGGTGTTTATATCTGTGAAAGGTCGTCTCCGTTTCCCAGTCGTGCAATTGCATGTGATGCGGCCGGCCCCCACAGTCGAACCGATACCGGAAAATGAACTCCGGGGCGGGGAGTTTTTTTAGTTCCGGCTCTAGCAGGGACTGCTGTACGTACACAGAATTTGCCGTTTCCCGAGCCTCATCGGTCGCTCGGTCGATCGCCTCATATGTGAACTCAAGCGTCCCCTCGTCGGGCTTTATTATTCCGAGGCTTCGCTTCGCATCTTGCTGCTCCTGTTCCAGCTTCCCCAACGATTCGACGATGCAGGGCTTCCAGAGACGAACCTTGTCCGCCGGAGAGGTGTTTTCGCTTCGCAAGACAACGCGCAACGTGTCCTCCTTGATTCGGTAGCTCTCGGGTCGCGGATCTTCGGTGGCGCGGGTCATTTCTGCCTCGATCATATCGAACCGATTGAAGCGTCGCTCGCCGGTCAGATGACGGAAGCGGATGGGATAGATCCGCAGGAGCTGGTGGTCTTCCGTCACGGCCGCGACGCAGACCGTCTCTTGGTACTTCTGGCTATGCTGCGGGTACGCCTTGACGAGGATACACGCGCGCTTCTTCTCGTACTTTTCCATGGTCGCCGACCATTAGATGGGTCGGTACAAGATCCGCGAGGCGGCCGAGCTCGCGCGCGACAGAAGAACGATGACAGGTCGTATAGTCACGCTCAAAGCAGAGTAGCGCGACGTTGCCCATGCAGCCCTCGGCCAGGCGCTCGAGTTCGGGAGTCTGCGTCAGCAGGTACCGATCGAATGCGCGAAAGTATGACGCCAAATTACCATCTCGGCGTAGCCGGTGCCGAATCGGGCGCGGAGCGCCCAGCGCGCGTTCATGTTGGTAGCGGATTCCTGCGGCCGTAAGAGCACGCGAGAGTTCTGTCTTTGAAAAGCCTCGGCGGCGGGAAAGGGGAAGCTCGCGTATGTCGAGTAGTACGTCTACTTTCTCGCTCGCAAGCTTGGCTAGAAAAGCTGACAGCTCAACGCCCTCATAGCCAATCGTGAACAGTCTGCGCATCGCTCCACCTGTCGACCTCGCGGCCTGATCAAAAACTCCCTTGACGGGTAAACGACCGAGAGCCGCCCCGGATTCCCAGGTTGGCGGCTCTCATCCAATGCTTGAAGCAGTTTACGCCAAAAGCTGTATCGAGGGCGCACGAAGCAGCCCTAGTAAGCGCAGATTCACGTCTCAAAAGCGTTAGACAACCACGCACAGGAAGGTGTAGTTTACACACGGGCGTAAGCTGCCAAGGAACCCGGCGAGACGCCGGGAAATTCAGCAACACTGCGCCCAAGGGGGGCAGTCACTCCCCTGGGCCTGCCGTGACGGGCGGGCTTACAGGTGAGGTGCTGGCAACCCCGAGACGCCAACAGCCTCTCGGTTACCTTGCCACCGCCAAGCCGCCTCGATTCCCGTTGCTAGTGCGGGATGAGATAGCGCCGGGCCGCGGCGCAATACAAATTCGGGCTAACGGCCTGTGGCCACGGGCCTAACCTACAGGCAAAAACCCATGGTTAGGATCACCGTGGAGTTGAAGCTGACGTATCGGCAGGCAACTAACCTTGTTCTGCTGATGTTGATGCTGCTTCTCTAGCTATACCCCGGAGGCGAAAGTCTCCGGGTTTACTTGGATGTGCGTTTTCCGGGGAAGCCAGCGATGGCATTGAACGTCTCCGGACAGGTGTTTGGTGGCCAAGGGCGGAATCGAACCACCGACACAAGGATTTTCAGTCCTCTGCTCTACCAACTGAGCTACTTGGCCGGGCCGGTGCGTCCGGGAAGCCCGAGCGCGCGGAAAGAAGCGCGAATTATACGGGTAGGCGGACAAAAAAGCCCGCCTCTCGGGCGGGCTTTTCATGCACCCGTTCGGGTGCGGCAAATGCCTGACTAAGCTCTGGCCTTCTCCGGTTCCCAGATACTCATTTTGCGGGTTTCCGGCATGAGGAAGAGGCAAAGCACGAAGCACACCGCGGGCACCGCTATCGGGTAGATCAGCGCGTTGCCGAGGTTGCCTGTCGCCTGGAAGGCAGCCGAAGTGATGAACGGAACCAGCCCGCCGCCCCAGCCATTCCCGATGTGATACGGGACGGACACGGAGGTGTAACGGATCCTGCCGGGGAAGTACTCCGCGAGGAACGCCCCGATCGGCCCGTAGACCATCCCCACGTAAGACACGAGAATGAAAATGATGAAGATCGCAACGGGATAGTTGATATTGCCCGGTTGGGTGACCGAACCCAGCCAGGAATACAGCGGATAGTAGGTGACCGCGGCGAGCAGGAAGCCTCCCAAGATCACCGGCTTGCGGCCGATCAGGTCGGACAGCCAGCCGAACAGGATCAAGGTCGGGGATGCAAGGAGCAGCGCGGCTCCCACGATGTAGGCCGTGTGCAGCGGATCCACCTTTGAAACCTGCTGCAGGAAGTACAAGGCCCAGAACTGACCGCTGTACCAGACCACTCCCTCTCCGATCACCACGATGCTGGCGATCAGCACGAACTTGATATTCGCGCTGAGGAAGGCTTCCTTCCAGGGATTCTTGGTCATCTGCCCCTTCGCCTTGATGTCCTGGAAGATCGGCGTCTCCTGGAGCTGGAGCCGGATGTAGATTGCGATCGCCACCAGCAGGAAGGAAAGCAGGAACGGAATGCGCCACGCCCATGCGTCGAATTCTTGATTACCGAAATACGTGCGTGTGGCGATGATCACGGCGAGCGACACCACGATCCCGAGAGTCGGAGAGGTCTGCAGCCAGCCCGTGTAGTAGCCGCGGCGTTCGTCCGAGACATGCTCGGCGACGTAGGTTATGGCGCCTCCGTATTCGCCGCCCAGGCACAAGCCCTGGATCATCCGCAGGAAGAAGAGTATGAACGCAGCGGCCAGACCGATCGACTCGAAGGTCGGGATCAAGCCGATGCACCCGGTGCCAACACCCATGCCGGTCAGGGTGATGAGGAAGGTGTACTTGCGGCCGACGCGGTCACCCAGCCATCCGAACAGAAACGCCCCGAGCGGGCGGATCAGGAATCCGGCGGTGAACAGCGCAATCGTGCTCAGCAGCGCCGCGACAGGATGGCCCTTTTCGAAGAACTTAACCGACAAGACCGCGGCCAGGCTCCCGAAGATGTAGAAGTCGTACCACTCGATGACGTTTCCCACTGACGCGGCGATGATCACGGTCCGAAAGTTCTTCGGGATTTGACCTGCCATAGCTGCTCCTCCTACGTTGTTTTAAGTGGTGGGTATCCGAAAAGCGTCTCGAAACGCTTCCGGGTCGAGCTGCCCGATGCTAGCCATTGGTCTAGGCGTCCATCAACATAAGCCCATCCCCTCCTTCGGCGTGGCGATCATACCCCACAGCCCGGGCCACCGGCAACGCCATCGGACCCTGCCGAATGCCGCACGAAAAACAAAAGCCCCGCTGAACGCGGGGCTTCTGAAAGAGGTGACCGCGGCGGCAGAGCTCGCCGGTACGCGGTTGCGCTAGGCGCGCGTTACATGTCCATCCCTTCCATCCCGCCCATCCCACCCATACCGTGGGCGTGGCCGCCGGCATTCTTCTTCTCTTCGACCAACTCAGCCACCATGGCCTCGGTGGTTAGCAGCAGGCCGGCGACCGAAGCTGCGTTTTGCAGCGCGGTCCGGCTCACCTTGGTCGGATCGAGCACGCCCATCTCGACCAGATCTCCGAACTGCTCGGTCTGGGCGTTAAAACCGAAGTTGCCCGTCCCTTCCACGATCTTGTTCATCACGACGGAGGGCTCGGCGCCCGAATTGGCGACGATCTGGCGCAGCGGCTCTTCGAGCGCGCGCTTGACGATCCTGATGCCAGCGTCCTGGTCGGGGTTTTCGCCCTTGAGCTTGTCGAGCGCGGAACGCGCGCGAATATAGGCTACGCCGCCGCCCGCGACGATGCCTTCCTCGACCGCCGCCCGGGTCGCGTGCAACGCGTCCTCGACGCGCGCCTTCTTTTCCTTCATCTCGACTTCGGTCGCGGCGCCGACCTTGACCACCGCCACGCCGCCCGCGAGCTTGGCCACCCGCTCCTGCAGCTTTTCCTTGTCGTAATCGCTGGTGGCTTCGTCGATCTGGGTGCGGATGTTCTTGACGCGCGCCTCGATCGCCTTGGGGTCGCCCGCACCGTCGATGAGCGTGGTCTCTTCTTTTGCGACTTCGACCCGCTTGGCGCGCCCGAGATCCTTCAGCGTCGCTTTCTCGAGCGTCAGGCCCACTTCTTCCGCGATCACCTGGCCGCCGGTCAGGATGGCGATGTCCTCGAGCATGGCCTTGCGGCGATCGCCGAATCCCGGCGCCTTCACCGCGCAGGTCTTGAGGATGCCGCGCAGGTTGTTCACGACCAGCGTCGCGAGCGCTTCGCCTTCGACTTCCTCGGCGACGAGCAGGAGCGGCTTGCCGGCTTTCGCAACCTGCTCCAGTATCGGCAGCAGGTCTCGGATGTTGGAGACCTTCTTGTCGTGCAGGAGTATGTAAGGGTCCTCAAGCACCGAGATCTGCTTTTCCGCGTTGTTGATGAAATAAGGCGAGAGATAGCCGCGGTCGAACTGCATGCCTTCGACCACTTCCAGCTCGTTCTGCAGGCCCTTGCCGTCCTCGACGGTGATCACGCCTTCTTTTCCGACCTTGTCCATGGCGTCGGAGATGATCTTGCCGATCGCCTCGTCGGCGTTGGCCGAGATAGCGCCGACCTGGGCGATTTC
>Ga0137372_10006745_pt1 | contig 11123 bp, 8 predicted proteins | sample SagtaG_6_FD_104911 | JGI IMG/M metagenome (GOLD analysis project Ga0137372, IMG submission 104911) | Vadose zone soil microbial communities from Sagehorn Ranch, Mendocino, California, USA - Sage1_R_60_16 metaG | ecosystem: Environmental > Terrestrial > Soil > Vadose zone | place: USA: California...
ACAAAGCGCTTGTCGACTTCTTCGTCCTCCTTCCCCGGATCGATCGCGCTGTCCCTTCCAGCCATGAGCCCGGCAAGATGCGTACCGTGCCCGTACGTGTCGACGTCCGTTAGGTTGTCGGCCTGCGAGTCGAACGAGAGATCGGGACCGTTGATCACCTGCACCGTCAGCCCCTCGACGGGAGCGACGCCCGAGTCGATGAGCGCGACGTCGAGGCCTTGTCCCGTGAACCCGTGCTGCCACATCTCGAGGAGCTTCGTGTTCTTGGCGACCTTCAGCCACGAGCCGGGGTCCTTGTTGGGGTCCATCCCATCGATGTTCCCGAGCAGCCGGACCTGGCTGTTGAGCGTGACGGATTGGATGCCATCCAGTCGTCGCAGCTCGGGCACCGCTGCGGCCGGGACCTCGGCCACGAACCCCCCGATGATCGGGATATATCGCTCGACGTCTCCCCCGAACGCTTCCACCGCTTGCTCCGGTACGCTCCCGGCGCCGGGGAGCTCGCGGACGATGACGGAGACCGAGCCATCCGAACCGGACGAGCCGCGGTTCGCCGGAAGCGTTGCCACCAGCAGGGCAAGGACGAGCAAGAGCGCGAGCTGGACGGGACCGTCGGCGTGGCGCTCGAGCCCGAGCGAGAGCACACGCGAGCCGGACCCTAGCGAACGCACCGATCCGGATCCCGTTCGAATACTGGATGTCTGGCTCATGTCCCTTCCTTCGGCATGGTGTCACCCATTGTTATTAGTGCTCCGTAGTCCTGAATCGGCTGGAGGTCCCCTTCTCAACGCGGAACGACCGACTGCTAATGGGGAAGGGGACGAATGCATCGGGCTAGGTCTTTCGGATGAACCCGCAGGTGTTAACGTCGGTCGAAGCTTGCCGGTTTGCCCGCCGCGGCATATCGGCTTGCCCCCTTGGCGAAGGACGGAGTACCGTCGGGCCTCTCGAATGGCCACGCTGACCATCCGTCTGCCCACAGCCCCCCCACAGGCGTACCTCGCGTGGGTGACGTGGTGGCGAGAGGTCGAAGAGCTGCTCGGCTCGGACATGGCGCGGGCAATGACGGCTGGGGAAGACGGGGCTCGCGCTCTTGGCCAGGGGGTCAAATCGATCGTGCCGGAGCACGTTCGCCTCCTCGAGCAGCAGGCGACGCAGGCTCTCGCGGACGGCACGACGGAGATCTCCCCTGAGCTGAGCGCCGACCCCGAGGCATGGGACCAGTGGCTGGACTATTGGGGAAGGCGGCGGGAGTGGCTCGAGGCCCTGGCTCTCAGAGGGCTCCCCGTGCCCCACACACCGATGGATCTGGCTGCGCTGTGGCAAAAGACGCTCCGGGCCATCAACGTCGAGCTGGCCATCGATCTCGCCCACCTGAAGAACTTGGAGTTGGTCGGAACGGGAGAACCCGGCTCGTTTCGTCTTTCAGGAGAGCTCGATCTGATGAACGTGGATGCGGTTCGGCGTTTCCTTCAAGGGGAACTTCGAACCGGGGAGCGGTTGACCCTGGATGTCTCGGGGCTGACGTTCATCGACAGCAAGGGACTGGCCATGCTCCTTCAGCTGGCCGCATTGTCTTTGAAGCTCGGCGTTTCCCCCCTCGTTCTGAGGTCCCCCTCGGAGGTACTTCGGCGCGTCCTCGAGGTCGGACTCCCCTCGCCGATCCCGGGGATCCAGCTCGACTCCTGATGGCTCGGCGAAGATGTCGATGTTTCGGAGACGCGGACCGCGGCCGAGCGGATGTCCAGTGGTCCCTGGTGGTCACGTCCCATCGTTTCGAACTTCCCCCTCGCTCTCCCTCACAGCGTCCTCCAGTCGACCTTCCAATGGAATCACCCTGGGCAAACCCGTGAGTTCGAGCACCGTGCGGACGGGAGACCCGAGAGGGGCAACGATCCGCATCTGTTGCCGTCTGGCCTGCAGTCGTTCCGCAAGGCGGAGCAGGAGGGCCAGGCCGGCACTGTCGAGATATGACGTGTGGGTGAGATCGACGACGACCCGAAGTGCGCTGTGCGGCACGGCCATCTCGATGGCAGCAAGCACCTCCTTGTCGTTTGAGATATCGACCTCACCATGAAGCCGGATGACACAGAGGATGCCACGATCCTCTGCCTCAACGCGCGCGAGCTGGCTCATCTTGCGATCCTGCCTGAAGTCGTCGCCGCATCCGCACAACCGTTCCCCCCGACCCACTCTTGACGTCGACCGAATCCATGAGCCCCCGGATCAGCCGTTCTCCGTAGCCCGCATGTCTTCCGCCAGAGGGCCTCCAGGTACCACGATCGCGGACGGTCACCTCTACCGTTCCATCGAACACGACGAGGTCCGCCTCCAGAAGTCCGTCCTTGGCGCCATAGGCATGCTGGATCACGTTCGCACATGCCTCGCCACACGCGATGAGGATGTCGTTCGCGATCTGCGGAGAGGCGCCGATCTCTCTGAGCCAGCGGCGCAGAGTCTGGCGGAAGGATGCGAGCACATATGGTTCCGCCGGGAGACGAAGAAGCAATGGCTGACTCGAAAGCAGAACCGGACGGAGTGCCAAGAGGGCGACGTCGTCCGACACGTCGCTCCCCACCATGGCGAAAAGGAGGTGATCGCACGTCGCTTCCAAATCTTCGTCGGAGGCAGTCACCAACGTCTTCAGTCGATCGAGTCCATCTCGGATCGTGGCTCCGCGCCGCTCGACGAGCCCATCGGTAAAGAGGAAGAGAGTCGAGCCGGCTGCAAGGTGAGACGTGACGTCGAGGTAGTTGTCGGGGAAGCCGACCGCTCCCAATGGAGGACCGAGGCCACCCTCCAGGTACGAAGCGCCTTCCGTTCCTCGGACCACCAGCGGAGGAGGGTGGCCCGCGTTTGCGAACCGCACAGCCCCCGAGTCGGGATCGAACACGAGATAGACGAGCGTCGCGAACTCGGCATCGAGTTGCCCTCGAACCAGATGACGGAGTCGAGTCACCACTCGGTTCGGCGATCGCTCCTCCAGGGCGCAGACGCGCAGCGCCATCCGCATCTGCCCCATGGTCGCGGCGGCCCGCAGGCCGTGCCCGGCGACATCGCCGATCGCGAGCCCAACCCGCCCGTCGGGGAGCTGCACCACGTCGTACCAGTCGCCGCCGACCTCCATATCGGAGGTTGCCGGCACGTAGCGGGCCGTCAGCAAGACACCGGGAATCTCGGGGAGGCGGTCGGGGAGGAGGCTTCGCTGCAAGGTCTCCGCGATCCGGTGCTCGCGTTCGGCCATCTTGCTCTCCGTGACATCCTGAACCGTCCCAATCATTCGGAGCGGTTCTCCGTTCGCCCCAACGCTAAGCTTGGCCTTTCCGCGCACCACGCGCTCGGCGCCATCGGGTCGAATGATCCGGTACTCGATGTCGGGAAGCTGCTGACCTCCACCTCTGTCGAGTGCCGCCTTCACGTTCGCTCGGATGCGAGCGACGTCGTCCTCCGCTACCTGTTCCACTGCCTTCTCGAACGTGAGGGGGAACTCCTGTGGGAGGAGTCCGTGGATGCGGAACATCTCGTCCGACCACGACACTCGGTTCTCCGGGATCAGCCACTCCCAGCTTCCGACCTGGGCTGCTTGTTGAGCTTCGGCCAGCTGACCCTCGCGTTGTCGCAGTCTTCGATCGGTCTCGTGCCGCTCGACGATCTCGCGTTTCAGCAGCTCGTTGGCCGCGGAGAGCTCAGCGGTTCGACGAGTGACCCTCACCTCCAGTTGGTCAGTGGCCCGCTCCAGTGCTTCGCGGGCGCGTATTCGTTCGGTGACCAACGCAGCGAGGAACAGCGACGAGAAGGCGACCGTGGCATCGAAGGATTGGAGCGTGACCATCTTCTCGAACAGCGTGCCCTGTCTGAACGGGCCGAGGCCGTGGGCGGCCGCCCACGAAGCGATCCCAACGGCGATCAACGCGGCGGGGGCCGCTCCACGCTGCTGGAGGCGCCATGCCGTCCATCCCAGGAACGGAATCACGAGGAACATCAGCCCACGGTCGCTGTTCATCACCAGCAGAGACACGACGGCGACGAGGAGAAGCAGCGCGATCCCCTCGGTGCGTTCTCGGAGCGAGCCGCTCCACGGCCTCTGGAACAGGCTGAGGAGGAACGGGGCGACGACGAGAACTCCCATTGCATCGCCGGTCCACCACACTGCCCATGCCGCGGGGAACTCATGTGCCGATAAAGCCCCGGAGAACACGAGGGTGCTGGCCCCCACCGAGGCGCTGATGAGCATGCTCAAGAGTGCCCCGAGGAAGACGATGTGAACGGCGTCCCGCAGTCGGTCGATCTCTCTGCGAAACCCTACGCTGGTGAGGAGACCCGCGGCGACGAGCGGAGCAAGGGTGTTTCCTCCCGCAGTCGCCGCGGCCGCGAAGCCGTTCGTGTTGATGGGCAGGTTGACCGCGAAGGCGGCCAGTGCAACGCCGGGCCATAGTGCCCGGCCGAAGACGAGGAAGGCTACGAGGGCGATACCCGTCGGCGGCCAGAGCGGTGTGACGTTCCTCTCGATCAAGGCCACCCGCAACCCCAGGCGGGCGGCCACGTAATAGGCGACCGCCACGATCAGCGTCTTTGCGACGTAGTTCAGCGGATCCGACTTGATCGTTCGCGCCAGACTGTCCGGGTGAGTCTTCAGCGGCGTTCTCTCCCCAGCCCCCATATCGCCTTTCCCGACGACCGGATCGACGCTCGGACAAGCGTAGTCCCCGGCAAACCCGGGTACCACGCCATCACGACGAACCGGGTCTGGTGACGCCCGATGAGTCTTGGCCGATCTCAGGTTCCCGCTAGTCCTGTCTGACAACGGCCATGCCGCCCAAATCCTCGATTCGGGCTGCCACATTGTGCCCATCGCCGACTGGTGCGAGAATCTCCGCTTCGTTTGGGACGAGGAGCGATCGGTTGGATACCTCCATCACCGAGACCAAGCTGGACGAAGCCGCCCTCCGCGAGCTCCGAGGATCCTTCCGTGGCCAGGTGATCCGACCCGGAGATCCCTCGTACGACGAGCAGCGCAAGATTTGGAACGGGTCGATCGACCGGTCCCCCGCCCTCATCACCCGATGCGTGGGTGTAGCCGACGTCATCTCGGCCCTGCGGTTCGCCCGTACCACCGATCTCCCGGTCGCGGTAAGGAGCGGCGGGCACAGCTTCCCCGGACTCTCGCTCTGCGACGGGGGGATGGTCATCGACCTCGGCCTCATGAAGGGCATCCGTGTGGATCCGGAGGCCCGCACCGCGAGGGCCCAGGCCGGAGCGCTCCTCGGGGAGCTCGACCGGGAAACGCAGGCCTTCGGGCTGGCCGTCCCGGCCGGGATCGTCACGCACACGGGGCTGGCCGGCCTCACCTTGGGCGGCGGCATCGGATGGCTGATGCGCAAGTACGGGCTCACGATCGATCAGCTCCTCGCCGTGGACATGGTCACCGCCGGGGGGGAGTTCGTGAAGGCCAGCGCGGACGAGAACGCGGACCTCTTCTGGGGCGTTCGGGGCGGCGGCGGCAACTTCGGCATCGTCACCGAGTTCGAATTCCGACTCAACGCGCTCGGCCCCATCGTGCTCGCCGGGCCGATCTTCTGGCGAATGGAGGAGTCGCCGAACGTCCTGCGCTTCTACCGCGACTGGATCACCGACGTACCGGACGAGCTCACGACGATCGTGGTACACCGGAAGGCCCCGCCGCTCCCCGTCATCCCGCCCGAGTTGCACGGCGTGCCGGTCGTGGCGGTGACCTGCTGCTACGCGGGCCCCGTGGAGGACGGTGAGAAGGTGGTGCGCCCGATGAGGGAATTCGGGTCGCCGCTCCTCGACCTGTGCGAGCCGAAGCCGTTCCTCACCCATCAGGCCATGTTCGACCCGTCGTTCCCTCACGGATGGTGGTACTACTTCCGGTCCTGCGACCTGGCCACCCTGACCGACGACATCATCGACATCGTGGCCGACCGGGCGGCTCGGATGACGTCCCCACTCACGGCCTTCCCCATCTTCCACCTCGGGGGCGCGATCACGCGGGTGGGCGAGGACGAAACGGCCTTCAACGGCCGCGTCGCAGGGCATACGCTCAATATCAACGCCACCACGGCGACGAGCGAGGGATTCGACGAGGAACGCGAGTGGTCGAGGAGCTTCTGGTCGGCCCTCGAGCCCTACCACACGAGCGTGTACGTGAACTTCCTGATGGACGAAGGTGAGGACCGGATCCGCCAGGCCTATGGAGCGCGGAAGTACGATCGCCTCCAAGCGCTCAAGCGCACGTACGATCCGGACAACCTCTTCAAGCTGAACCAGAACATCCCGCCCGGCTAGGTTGCACCGCGGCCCTCGATGTCGGCGGGGGCGGGTACCGTGCCGCCACGTGAGGGACATCGTCCTGCGGGATCCGCGTGGCGGGTGGTGGTGGGTCGAGGTGCCGACGGGCCCGCGCGAACGGATGCGCGGGCTCCGGGGGCGCGACCGGATGGAGCCATGCCACGCGTTCCTCATCCCCAGGACACGCTCGATCCACACATTCGGCATGCGGTTCCCGGTCTCGGTGGCCCTGCTCGACGCGCGGCTGCGCGTGGTGGCAGTCCTGACGGTCGGACGGGCGAAGATCGTCATGCCTCGTCGTGGGGTCCGTCACGTCCTCGAATGCGGGTCGGGGGCAGACCTGCGTCCCCACGACACGCTGAGGCTTGGATCCGCCGGGCGGTCAGAAAAGGACGACGCGGATCAAGGCGTAGATGGCCAGGGAGACCAGTGCCATCACCACCGGGAGGACCTGGACGGCCCATCGGGCCCAGGCGGGAAGGGCTATCGGCACGCGCCGGGTGGTGTCGGGCGCGACGATCCCCAGGAACTCCAGCAGCGCCCGCATGCCATTTCATCGGCGAGAGCCCTTCCCGCCTGAAGCGGCTCCGACGGGCTACCGGCGGAAGCTATACTTCGGGGGCTGCCCCCGGGCCGGGGGCGGGGGTGCCGCAAGCGCCCGGAGCCCCCATCGTCTAGCGGCCTAGGATTTCGCCCTTTCAAGGCGGCGACACGGGTTCGAATCCCGTTGGGGGCACACAACCGAAGACTCGCGGGTGTGGAGGAGCCTGGCCGTCCTCACCGCCCTGTCAAGGCGGTAATCGCGGGTTCAAATCCCGTCACCCGCGCTGGGAGCGCCGGCGCTCGCGCCGGCGCGACCATGTCTGGCCAGGTAGCTCAGTTGGCAGAGCACGCGGCTGAAAACCGCGGTGTCGGCAGTTCGATTCTGCCCCTGGCCACGAGGTCACGGCATGGGCGAGAGCCGTCAGTTCAACGTCTCGTGGCCCTGGACCTCGGCCCACCGGCTGATGACCGACTGGTACAGCTCGGCCGAGCGCTGGAACTCCTCGGACGAGAGGGCCTTCAGCGCATCCTGGATGTCGCGGGCCGAATGATCGTCATCGAGCTCGTCCCAGGTCATGAGGTCGCACAGGCCACCGTAGTCCAGCTCGAGCAGGGATCGGCGGTCGAAGGCCGCGAGCCACTCGTAGAGCTCGACGATCATGTCGGCCACCGGCCCCAAGTCCGTCCGCCGGAGCCCGGGGATCGACCGCTCGGCCCGACGCGCGGCCTTGCGCACGGTGGTCAGGTACCGGAGTCGATGGCGGACGCCGTGCTCCTCGAGCCGCCGGTCGCCGTCCCCGAACAGCACGAACCACCGGACGGGGACGTGCCACGGGCTCTGCATGATGAACGAGACGGCCTTCGGATCGCGCCGGCGGATCCTGGCCAGCTCCCTGGAAGCCCGGCGGGCCTCCCGGTCGCTCACGAAGGCGTCGCTCCCCTCGAACTGTGCACTCTCGCGGAAGGACAACAGGCTGGCCAGCACCCGGAGCCTGGTCCGCCATGGACAGACGAAGTAGGCGCCCTTGTCGATGCGGATATCGGCGCCGTCGGATTCCGAAGCGGCAAGGACGCCGAGGCGCCGGCCGCTCATCCACTGCCGGTATGAGGAGCGCGGCCGGCGAAGCATCCCTCCACCGACGATGTACCGCTCCCAGCGAGCCTGCTCATCGGGCGGGAACGCCTCCAGAGGCTGGAACGCGCGGAGGTAGGCGCACGGGACCACGTCGCCGAGCAGCATATATGCTCTCGCACACCCGCCGCCGTTCGAGGTCGATGATCATGGCCATGCACGAGGACCCGCACGACGCCGCCCTGGTGCGGCTCGTCGCGCCCGACGGAACCGCGGTCGGCGACACCGACGTTGGTCTGAAGCCGGACGAGCTTCGCGACCTGCTGCGTCTGATGATCCTGTCCCGCCGCCTGGATCGCGAGTGCATGGCCCTCCAGCGTCAGGGCGAGCTGACCGTATACCCGCCGTTCGAGGGCCAGGAGGCGGCCCAGGTGGGAAGCGCCTTCGCCCTGGAGCCCGACGACTTCGTGTTCCCGTCCTTCCGCGAACTCGCCGCGGCCGTCGCCCGCGGTGTCGACGTCGTTGAGTACCTCCAGTACCACCGAGGGGTCTGGCACGGGGGACCGTTCGACCCCATCGCCAGCCGGTTCGCGCCGATCTGCGTCCCGGTCGCCACCCAGATCGTGCACGCCGTGGGGTGGGCCATGGGCGCGAGGCTCGACGGGCTGCCCGTCTGCGCCCTGGCGTACTTCGGCGACGGGGCGACGTCGGAAGGCGACTTCCACGAGGCGGCCAACATGGCCGCGGTGTTCGGTGCCCCGGCCATCCTGCTCTGCCAGAACAACGGGTGGGCCATCTCGGTCCCGCTCCGGGAGCAGACGGCGGGGCCGATCCACGCGCGGGCCGAGGGGTATGGCATGCCCGGCGTGCTCGTCGACGGCAACGACGTCCTGGCGGTGTACTCGGTGACGAGGGCGGCGGCCGAACGGGCCCGGGCCGGCGGGGGGCCCACGCTGATCGAGGCCCTGACCTATCGCATGGGACCGCATTCCACCGCCGACGACGCGACGAAGTACCGAAGCGCGGACGAGGTCAGGCTATGGCGCGAGCGCGATCCCATCGACCGCTACCTGAAGCACTTGCTAGCCTCCGGGATCGCCGACGAGTCGTTCGTGGCTGACTGCGAAGACGAGGCGAAGGAGTGGGTGGCCGACGTTCGGGCCGGGATCGCCTCGCTCGGGCCGCCGCCGGCCGAGGAGCTCTTCGCCTTCGCCTATGCGGAGCCGCCCGAGAGCCTGGAGCGCGACCGGCGATCGGCGACCGATGGCCCGGATGGCTGAGTACACGATGGTCGCCGCACTGAACGCCGCGCTCCGCGATGCCCTGACGAACGATCCTCGGACGCTGGTGTTCGGCGAGGACGTCGGTGAGCTCGGCGGCGTGTATCGCGTCACCGAGGGCCTGCAGCGCGCGTTCGGCACGGAACGGGTGTTCAACACGCCGATTGCGGAGGCCGGGATCGCAGGGATCTGCGTGGGCCTCTCGCTCGCTGGCTGGCGGCCCGTCGCCGAGATGCAGTTCGACGGGTTCTCCTATCCGGCGCTGGACCAGATCGTCAGCCACATCGCCAAGTACCGCAACCGCACTCGCGGCCGGACCTCGATGCCGATCGTCATCCGGATCCCCTCGTTCGGCGGCATCCGGGGCAAGGAGCACCACGGCGAGAGTCCGGAGACCTATTACGCGCACACAGCAGGGTTGAAGGTCGTGGTCCCCTCGGGCGCGCTGGACGCCTACCGGCTCCTGGCACTCGCCATCGCCGACCCCGACCCGGTGATCTTCCTCGAGCCCAAGAGCCGGTACTGGGCCAAGGAACAGGGCGAGCTCGCGGTGGACGGGCCCCCTATCGGCAGGGCGTGGATCCGGCGGGAGGGCGACGCCTGCACCCTCGTCACCTACGGGGCCATGGTCGCGCGATGCCTGGAGGCCGCCGAGGTCCTTGCCCGTGAACGCATCTCCTGCCGCGTGCTCGATCTCCGCTCGCTCGTCCCCCTCGACCTCCACACGCTCGCCGAGTCCGTGCGGAAGACCGGCCGGGTCGTGGTCGTGCACGAGGCGCCTCGCACCCTGGGGATGGGCGCGGAGATCGCCGCCCGGATCATGGAGGAGGCGTTCGACTACTTGGAGGCGCCGGTCCTTCGGGTGACCGGCTACGACGTACCGTATCCGCCGGCGGCTCTCGAACAGCGGTACCTGCCCAGCATCGAGCGGATCTCGGCCGCCGTGCGCAGGGTGGTGAGCCACTGATGGCCGGGCGAGTTTTCGCACTGCCGGACCTGGGCGAGGGCCTGGAGGAGGCCACCGTCACCGCCTGGCTGGTCAAGGAAGGCGACCCCGTCTCGCTGAACCAGCCGATCGTCGAGGTCGAGACGGCCAAGGCGACCGTGGAAATCCCCTCACCATTCGCCGGGACGATCGCCAGGCTGCATGGGCAGGTGGGAGAGACGGTCAACGTGGGGGCGCCGTTGGTCACCTTCGAAGTGGAGGACGGCGAGGGGGCGGTGGAGGAGGATGCAGGCCCGGCCACGGTGCCTGCCACCCCGGCTGTCCGCCGCCGGGCCAAGGAGTTCGGGGTGGAGCTGGGCGGGATCGCCGGGTCCGGTCCGGGTGGACGGATCACCCACGAAGACGTGGAGCGGGCCGCTCGGTCGGGCCCACCGGTAGCGGGGGAGGTCCACGCACCCCCCGGGGAAGGGAAGGCACCGCCGGGCGAGGGGATGGCTCCGGCCGTCGAGGCGGAGGAGCGTGCCGGAGCCCGGGCCCTGTGGACGGTGATGATGCCCACGGATGCCGACGTCAGACCCATCTCGATGATCCGGCGAACGATCGCCGAGAACCTCACTCGGGTCGTTCGGGAGGTGCCACAGGTCACCACGTTTCGGACGCTCGACTCCACGGTGCTCGAGGCGTTCCGTCGGGAGGCCGGCCTGTCGCCGCTCCCGATCGTGGTCCGGGCCCTGGCCGACGTATGCGCGGACCATCGAAGCCTCAACGCGTCGTATCTGGCCGAGCAGGGCGAGATCTGGCTGCACCGTCGGGTTCACGTCGGCATCGCGACCGACACCGAACGAGGGCTCTTGGTGCCGGTGGTTCGAGACGTCGGGGACCGCACGCTCGGCGAGGTCGCGGCCGAGATCCAGCGTCTGGCCTCGGCCGCGCGCGACGGTTCCATCCGGATCGAGGAGATGACCGGCGGAAC
>Ga0137372_10006751_pt1 | contig 11117 bp, 9 predicted proteins | sample SagtaG_6_FD_104911 | JGI IMG/M metagenome (GOLD analysis project Ga0137372, IMG submission 104911) | Vadose zone soil microbial communities from Sagehorn Ranch, Mendocino, California, USA - Sage1_R_60_16 metaG | ecosystem: Environmental > Terrestrial > Soil > Vadose zone | place: USA: California...
CTATTGGTTTCAATTCCTCAATCGGACTAACCGCTGTTCTGACGCTCCCGTCTCAGCCTTCTCAATAAAATCTGCGAGTTTCAATTCCTCAATCGGACTAACCGCTGTTCTGACGATCTCTCTGGCAATATGTTCTATCTCGACCCCTACGTTTCAATTCCTCAATCGGACTAACCGCTGTTCTGACGGCCAGTCTGCGCGCGCTTGCCGCCAAGTATGGCGTTTCTAAATGTTTCAATTCCTCAATCGGACTAACCGCTGTTCTGACAGAACCAAACCGAAGGAGGAAGGGCAAAAGCGGAGGTTTCAATTCCTCAATCGGACTAACCGCTGTTCTGACGCCAGGTGCGGAGCCGATGCCAGAGGCATAATGCTGTTTCAATTCCTCAATCGGACTAACCGCTGTTCTGACCTTGCCCTCGTCTACTCCCCTCATCTACGGCTGTCTGTTTCAATTCCTCAATCGGACTAACCGCTGTTCTGACAGCTGCACCTGGACCTGCTGCTCGACGTTCTGGCGGGTTTCAATTCCTCAATCGGACTAACCGCTGTTCTGACGCACCTGCTCTTCAGAGTAGCCGCTCTTCTCAGCGTTTCAATTCCTCAATCGGACTAACCGCTGTTCTGACTTGATGCAGGATGCTGATAGCCAGCCCAGGGTCATGTTTCAATTCCTCAATCGGACTAACCGCTGTTCTGACTGCCGCGGGTCTATTGTAGCACTACAGGCGGCAGAAAGCTAGTGTTTGCGAGAGGTTCCTTATTTTTGATAGTGTCGAGGCTTCTTTTACTTACAATATCCATGGCAACATTCCTCTCGTTGTAGGTGGGAAGGGATTTTATGCTTTTGCGAGAGGCTATGCTCAGCACCTTCACCACACCTACCTCTCGCAAAATTATCGCGGCTAGACAATAAAGAGCGCATCTTCGGTTGGAGGGTTACCTCCTACTGTCTCTACTTTCTCCAGGCAATTCGCGCAGAGAGGATAGAAACGTACACTATCCTGTGTGTCCTCTAAATGCTTCGCTAACTTTGATTTGAGCAGCACTAACTCTTTTTTTGATAAGAAACACTCGAAAAGTGAATACTGCGTCCATGTGCCAAATCCTGAAAGGATTTTGTGAATCTTTGTGCGCCTGCGATCGTCAGGAATGTCATAAGCTATGACGTAGCACGTTGTCTGACCGGAAGCGATCGTTTTTGTTGTCATAGTTGTAGCTACCTACCTGGTGATGAAAGGCGGATACTCGTTTATCTCGCCGGTCAAGTATTTTGCTAAGAGCCGCGCTTGCAACTCTAAACAGCGTCTGTACTTCACTTTATAGCCAAAGATAGGATGCGTGATCTCTTCATTGAGGCGTTCCTCAAATCTCGTTAAGAACGTCTTGCGCGGCTCATTCTTCAAGCGGTACGCACCTAACTCAATCTGAAAATCATCTTTGGTGAGCATTCGATTGTTAAGCAGCGTCAGTACCACAGAATCAACAATAATAGGTCTAAACTCTTCCATCAAATCAAGGGCGAGCGCTGGCCGTCCGTAGACGGAACTATGCAGGTACCCGATAAACTGGTCAAAACCAATCATTTGGACTGCACTGGAGACCTGGCTGGTTAGCAAAGTATATCCGTGACTCAGCAGCGCGTTAACGGGATCGGTTGGAGGTCGCTTCACTCTTCCTGCAAAAGGCCATTGCTGTTTATCACTGAGCATATCGCTAAAACAATAAAAGTAGGCAGCGCTGCCGGCACCCTCCAGCCCCAGAATTGTTTCTAGCGGCGTTCCCTCGATACCGCTATCGCCAGTGGCGAGCGTGGTTGGTGTTGTTTCTACTGTCGTGTAGAGTTTGGAGAGCTGGCGAATAATGCTGGTTAGCTGGTCAATCTTCTCGTTGAACTGTGGATCAGTTTGGCGACGGTTGTAACGCTGCAACATTGTACGCTGGTTAGAAAGCTTGCCTACGACAAACCTTCTGGCCAGGTCACAGCGTTTAGACAAATCGTTGTGTGTGCGGTGTTGTGCCATGCGTAATAAGGAGTTTTTGGAGAGCCCGGGCGTGAGACGTCCTTTAAACTGACCGTAGTAGCCCAAAAAGTGAATTTCGATGTTTTTCTCTAACAGCATATGGATCGCGGACGAAGTCATGGTATTTTAATCCCATACTCGGGTAAATGGCATGTCCGAGGTTGCACCGTAGTCCCGATCAAGGATTTCAAGCAACAATTTTAATCCCATACTCGGGTAAATGGCATGTCCGAGAGTGTTTGTACACAAATGTCTTCTTGAGGTCTTGTTCTTCTTGGTCAAAGTCAATTAAACATTAAGAGGACGCGTTTGTCCCATCCCCATTGCCGTCTTGTACCCAACACCCGCATAGAAGGCGAAGTTAGAGAGCAAATGTAAAGCCTGAACAGGCTTTAGTCCTGCACCCACTGTAGTTGGTATAAGACTAAAGTTTTGTTGTAGCCGTCTGGTGGGTGTGGATATGTCCTCGATAATACTACCATGAGCTGAGCGTGTCGATTCCCTCTCTTTCATCGAATACAAACACTTTCCGGTAAAGCCTTCTTGTGCAGAATAGTCAAAATGAAACAAATGTGTTTGCAATACATATTGTGATATTGCAACCCAGTTATGAACATAGGTTTGAAGGGCATTTACATCCAGTATAAAGTCAGAAGGTGCCCAGATATTCCAGGTACGGGCGAGACTATCAAAAACTCGTTCAGGGTCAGGAAACAAATGTATTTGCTTTCCCCAGGCCGTTTGACCATCGCTAAATGCTGTTGGAGAACGAAATTCCAATCCTACACTCCAGGTGGCTGATCTTTCAAGGTCTAATGTACTTGCGTGCTCAACAAGGCTATTGTATGTAGCATAACCACTCCAATTCACTCCGCTATGTTTCTGCTTATCAGATTCAGGAGATGTCATAATCACTTCCATTACATCAAAATGAATCCGGCCTAGCCGTAGCTTTGGGAGGTTTAGACCTCCATTTGTCTCTCCAATTGTAGGTGTTGAAGTTTGAAGAAAACGCTTTGTGAAGATACGAAAAAGTTTATCGGTCAGCATGGTAAAGCGCAGCCAGTAAACCTGGTTCAGTGAGATAGAGAGACGCTGATTGGTACTTTGAGCTGCAGTAACCTCATGTACGTTTGGTAGCCAAAGGGAAGAACAGGTGAAAGGACGCCGTGCATTTGGTTCATGGAGATAATCTGCAACGGAACTATCTACCTCTGCAAACCACCGGAGCAACGCCGCATGTGCTAGTTGTCCTGCGTAAGGTAGAATATTTCCGGGTTCCATTGGACGCAACTTGAGCATAAGCGCATGAAGATATTCGCCCTTGATGCTTTCTCGATGCTGTATAAATTCCTTGCTCATTACATCAGTCACATTATTCATCTTTTGTATCCTCCGTGGAACTATCTTCGCCTTCTTGCACATCATCTTCTGCATTGATCTCTGTGGCAGAGGTATCCTCATTTGAGGATGGAAGTTTTTCTAAATACCACCACCAGATTTTCTCCTGTACTTTACTGTTAGCTTCGGATGCCTCTGCTGCAGATTTGAGGGAACGAGTTCTTGCACCTTTTTTCGATGTGGATATCTGTGGTCTGTCGATAGAGTAACAGAGCCAACGACGGTAGCCCTGGCGACCACCGCTACGCAGAAAGGCTTTGGGTACGTGTTCATATCCAATAACAGGATCAAAGTATGTTTCTGGCACACAAAGCACAATATCTTGGTGATACGCACAACCACCGTATTTAGGAGGTTCAAGTATGTATTGTTCTGCGTTATCATCGTAGTGTCTGACAAAGATCTCACACTGGCTATCAATTTCACGAATGTTGCCAGTGGAGCAGGCTTGCATAGATATCTGTAAGGCATTTTGAGCTTTACCAGCATCATCGTAACCAGTGGTCAATGTCAGCGTTGGTTCCCAACTCCGTGTGATTACCAGACCCTTGTCATGAAGTGGCTTGTTTGCCCGTTCAGCTTGATATACATATTCATAGAGCATGGCAAACATGGTTTGAACACGGTAGTCAAGTATCTGATGTTGACGCCCAATACTTGAGAAATAATCCGGTGTGAATATTTCTTCCTTTGCCATCTGCTGGAGTAGTGACTTGTACTGCTCAAGGTTACTCTCAGAGAGTGTGCAAAGGTAATCAGGAATATGATCACCTATGACGACAATACATGCATCGGACATCTCCCTCCGCCGGTTGCAACGCCCTGCACGCTGCACCAACTGCTCTGGGTTGCATAGCTGTGTCAACAGTAGATGTGCGTTCAGGTCACATCCGACCTCAATGGCACTGGTAGTCACAAGTATGTACCCTTGATCAGTAGCTTCGAGTTCCTTCAATCGCTTATAAACCCTGCGCCGAATTTCATGTGTCTGACGCCCATGATAGAGCAGCACATTTTGCGACATACGACTCATCAGCTCTTTGTAAAGAGGAACCGCTGTTCTTATCTCTTCTACGGTTACTATCGTGCGTAGTCCCGGTCGATGCAGTTTCTCAATGGTTGTTAACATTTGTTGGCGAAATGCATCCTGGTCTTTCACTGGTGCCGAGATGAACTTGAAGTGTTTTTCAGGATGAAAACAAGTACTGCCAGCCTTTATTGTGTAATAGTTTTCGAGCGCGGCTTTGCGTTCGCCAGATGTATAGTCGATAGGTATAAGCATAGGAAGTAGGTCAATTTCATACTCAGATGGCATGGTTGCCGTCATCACCACGATATCTCTTGGGGCATCAGCATTGAATCCTATGGCACGCACCAGGTCAACAAAGTTTGTGTACGCTACCTCATCATAGCTATGTGCTTCATCGAAACAAAAAAGGGGCTGGCGTCCATAACGTAAGCGCAAAGGGTAAATATAACTTTTCTTGGGTTCACCAAATCCGAAGAAGCGGTACAGAAATTTGTCGATGGTCGTCAAAATGATATCTCCGTGGTAGAGATGACGACGTTCAGGTCGTTGAGGATGTTGCTCTTTTCCATTCACCCATACGCGACGATACATATCTGCACCGGTATCTACAATCAAGGAATGTTGATGTTTAGGCATTACCAGCGAAAGATGCTCCAACATTTTCTTAATGCGCATCTCTTGATCTTCTATCAAACTTAATGCAGGATAGATAAGTACAGTACGTCTCTGTGCGATTAGTGATGGGACTACTATTGCTTCTGTCTTCCCTGAACCTGTAGGCGCTTTCAAGAGTATTGTACAGTCCCCTGATGTGATAGAACGATACATCTCTTCTTGCATAGGGTTAGGAATGTATTCTAAACCACAGCTTCGATACGCTGCTGTCGCAGAGAGTTCTATTCCATCCTGCATAGCTGCACCTCCTTCTGTTCCTCTCGTATAACAGTTCCTTGCCTTAAGAGATGTTGCTTGAGCACGTTATCTTCAAGCTTTAGGTATTCAGGTACAGAGACCACAAACGACTTGAGTGTAAAATGTACCTCTGGCTCGACAAACGGGTAGGGGAAAAGTCCCATACGTACAATGGTGTCTTTATCGCCAGGAATATCCTCTATCTCGAACTCCATAAAGACACGAGGTTGTCCAACATTGCCAAAAGCGCGACTCGCTGCCTCAGCTTCAATCTGATCGCACATCTCTAGTGCATAAAGGTCAAGCGGGAAATGATCTGCCGCTTCGACAAGCACACTATCCCCAGACTGTTTTAAAAGAGCTTGAGCCTCAGTAACATCGTTTACACTGAATCCATGATGGAGACGAATCAGCCATTGTACGTAGAGACGCTCGTCGGTAACTTCAAAGCGATGACCGCTGAAGGAGTAGGTATAGCGGTTACTTTTTTCGTCAAAACGTATGTGAAAGCGGCGGGCCTTTCCCTCGTCATGACGACGTGCCGCTTCAACAAGCCAGAAGCGTGTCTCTTTGGTTCCTACCGGGCACTGGTTAGAGCCAAAGGCTTTGTTAAAATCCCATAAGCTAGCTAAATGCGCTACATTGTCTAAATGATTCTGCAGCGGTAGACCACGCATCTCCATAGGCCGCCGCCCAATCTCAGGGGTGAAGAACACTCGTGCAACTGCTCGAAATTGTTCCTCGCGGCTGTTAAGGTTCAGAGGGACATCAGCAATACTCATCTTATAGCCTCCTCTTTCCTAAAAGTATTCCAGCATCGACACAGGTATATAGGCATCGTTACCGACGTAATAGTCCATTTCTGCTGTATCATCTACAACGGCAGCTAGGAAGGGAACAAATCCTTGTATTGGAGACGGACCACGTCCTGGCTCAAGCTCCCATGAATCTGTATCGTTCCAGGCGTAACGGTAGAGCGGATACATTTTTGTGGAACTACCAAATGCATCAGTTGCTGGAACAAGAGATGAAGGCTTCTTTCTCACACGTTGCTGCTCAAGGGGAAAAGGACCTTCGACCTTTTCCACAAAGGCCCAACCTTCTTTCCCCAATTTACACCCATAATTTTGAACTCCACTGAGAAATTTCAACGCATCCTCTTGTTCATGCAAGATGTATCCTATCAGTAGCTCTGCAAATAGGTACTCCCATCGATAGAGTTGATAAGACTCCTTGCTTCTCTCACTACCGCTCCGTTTATTGTGTTTAAGCCGAGATGCTGCTGTATGATCAAACAAACGAATACCTTGCCGGATTGTAGTAAAGACTTGCTGAGAATGCACAGGGTCTGGCGCAGCTAAAGCGCCGACTACATGGTACGCACGCGGCAAAGTATAGAAGTTGAGATTGGCATTGTTGGTCTCAAGCAATTCCTCATTACGTGAAAGTCGTACTAAACGATCAAGGTAGCCAGAAAGTGTCGTTGGAGGAACAAATGGATAGGTAAGCATCTCAAGTGTTGAAAATGGCACACGCCTGAAGGTGAGCGGTGCTGTTGGACGGATGGTAACACGGAGACCAAACATGTTTCTACCCTTCCTCAATTTACATCAGTACTCGTTGGGTGAAATCCAGGCAATGCTGCTGAAGCTGTTGCAATGCTTTGTTGCCAATCCAACGTGTGAATGCTGTTCCCTGATCAACTACCTCGCTGTTCTGTTTCTCTCCAAATACGAAGAAGGCTGCTTCACGGAACCTCTGAAGCGCAATGTTGGGATTCGTTTCCTGTGGCGAGATTGTGGGACGTGCCCCAAGTGGTGCCAGATAACGATCAACAACCAGGAGTGGCTCATTGTCTTCCAGCAAGGCACCTTCTGCGATACGTACCCCTTTCGGGTTTCCTGCCCCGATTCGACCGAGTGCGTTGAGGAATGCGTATGCTACCGACTCAAACTCTTGTTCAGTAATGCTCAAACAATGGTTATAGATGGGATAGAGCAGCGCAGGTTCATTATATTCACGCCGGTATGGCATAGGTGTTGGCATTGGTGTGCCCTCTTTTTCTCTAGTGAGTACAGAAGGATGCATAGCTCGCTGCTTAACATCTGGAAGCAGCGGTTGGATTGCAACACCACCTCCATGTGTCAACCTCCCGACGAGAGAGATATCATCTTTTGGCTGTAAGCCACCATACACACAGCAGATTGGGCAATCTTGACGAGAGCAAGTTAGAGGAATGCCACATTGTTCATGGTCACCCAACAACATACCTGATGCCAATGGTGCCCATATGAGGGTGCGTCGCTCAACACCTCTGCGTTTTGTAGGTGAGATATAGCACTTGTCGATCTCTTCAAATCCTTGAGCACTTTGCTCAGTAGGGACAGAACGTGGTACTTTCACCTTTTCAACAAGGTTCACGTTGACTGCTACTTCCTCACCAAAGTACATCTCTTGTGTTCCCTCAAGAATCGCGTAGATGTCATAATGATATCGCTGAGCAGTACTTGGATTGAGACCTGTTGTTGCCTTTGACGTTGAGGCTGCTTTTGCCATAATGGTATATTCCTTTCTGTCCGAGAACACGTTTTTTTACTGATTGCCAGGGCGCAAATCAGGAAAGCGAGAATACATACTGAGCTTGAGTTCGTAAGCGAAGTCACGCTGGGCTTTCTCTGTAGTGTAGTACTTTCCATAAAGAAGAGCGTAAAGCTTGTTTATGTCATCATAGTAGAGCTTGAGAGTGCGTTCTTCCTGGGAAGTCACCGTTTCGCGCTGGCTTACATCTATCTCTGCCTCCTTAAGTAACTTCCTCGCTTCATCATAAATGAAGTGAGTTTGCTGAGTCCGCCACAATTGTGCAAGCTGTCCTGGTAGACTGCCTGCGGATTCATAGGTGAACCGATTGGGGTTATCCACTTGCTCTATCAGTTTCTTGAGTTCACGATCGCGTTGTTTGATATCTTCAGGTGTACTCACACCTGTACCAGCAGATCCCTGAGATGGCTTTGTTAGCTCAGATCTCATTCGCGAGACAAATGCATAAAGCACGCCCGTGAGGCCTGCAATATGGCAAAAACGTTCTTTGAGTTTCGTCTCTTCATCCATATGTAACCCTTTCTTGTAGGCTCTCAACCCATCTTCAAGCAAGGCACGCTGCACATTGGAGTAGGTGCTTTGCTGCTGTACGCCAACCAGAAGTCGATAAATTGCAAATATCAGGTGGTCGTGTTCTACATAACGAATAGCATCTGCCACAGCCCCATAGTGCTGATTGTCAGTTAATGCATCGATTCGAATAGTAAAGGCATCCAGGAGATAGCGCAGTGCTACCAGGTATCGTCGTTTAAGTAGCATCGCATCGCTGCCGAACATCGCTTCTACTCCAAAGCGTGTAAGCACATCCGCTGTAAAGATGGAAGCAACTTTAAGGAGTGCATATTCTAATCCACCTATGCGTTCGATAAGTGGTTTCCCTTTCGGTCCTTTTTCGTTACAGGGAATCATGAGGTAGCGGCCCGCTGCGGTATTCTGTTCGCCAGTAGTTAACATGCGCAGCCTATGTTCATACAGGTAGCGTGTATTACTCTGTATATCTTCATACAGGCTGATCACCAGTCCTGTATCTGTCATCTTGATAGGGCATGCCAGTGCCAGAACTGCACAGACTGGACAGACTTCTGGTTGGACCTGTGATAAATGTCCCTGAAGTGTCTGTGATGGAGATCTCAGAATCAGCTTGTTAGCTGTGTAAGCCTCTTTCTTTTCTTTTCTAGGCGTTGTTGGTATCGCACGTCCACAGGCGTAACAGACTCCCCTGGCTGCATCTCCTGCATCCCTCATCATATACGTTGACGCCTCGTAAGATAATAGAGGAGGAATGATGAAAAAAGCATTTGGAGGCATCAGCAGTAATTCTTCGGTACGGATCACCGCTTTCTCCATAATGTCTTTTCTAGCGTTCAATTGCCTCATTGCTATTGGTGTGTAGAGATCTGCAAGCCTCCGAATCTGTTGGAAACGCTGGGCATCGCTAAGCCGTAGCTGCTCGAAGATCACTCTCATTTGGGAAAGAGCCTGGTCGTAATTGCTGTGTTGCTTCTCTAGTTGCTCTTTGCGCTTCTTGACCTTATTAGCCACAGCTATTTGTTCTTTGCTACCTGGCTGATTTATATCAGTCTGGGTCGTTTCGTCTTGTACCTCCTGTTCATAACGCTTCAAGCGTGAAGCGATGTTTTGTAAGATTGCGTAGAAAAGAGCAATGAGTATGTCTGCCTGGCCCCGTGTCACTACCGGCATATCTGGTACACTGAAACCTTTGCTTGTGAGAGGGATAGAGTTCAGCAGCAAAACAAATGTTTTCTGTAACTCCGAAGTGGAGAAAGCATGAATGACAAAACACTGCCATTCTCCAACAATATCTGGCACAGGTACCCCATCTGGTATGAAGAGGGTCACCAATGAATTGGATATTTCTGTCTCTAATATGGGGGTACCGCATTGCCGTTCTAACCAGGATAAAAAGCGATAGAGAAATGTCTCATACGAGAGGCGTGCCTGTACTTCTTGTGGTAGCATATGCAGGAAGAGAGTTTTCAGGGTACCGAGACGTAGATCATTCCACCAGATTTCACTATTATGTAGGGCAACTGAAGCAGGTAATCTTGTAGTAACACTCTCTGCAATACCTATTCTCTGACGAGAGAAAGCGCGAATAGTTCGTAGAGCATCAAGGCGTTGCAATGTATCAATAAGTAAACCCTCTTGATGACTGGCCAGTATACTATCAACCAGTGCTTTGGAAACATCAAAAGTAGACAGAGCGGGATCGTTTCTAGCGAGCCAACCTGCTGCAATGATTCCCAGCGATATCGATTCCTGGCGAGGGATATGTATTGCTTCCTTTGCAATACTCATAATATGATGACTCCAGTCTCTTCTAGACTTTTCAAACGACGAAACACAAAGCAATTGTCGCGTCCCTTATACTACTCACTCTTTCCAATACCTTCATAAGTGTAAAGTGCGGAAAGGTGATAGTACATTAGTTTGATTCCACACCTTGAGGTTTCTATTCTCTTTCGATATTCATATCGTACCCTATGATAGTGACACCACGTGTCACAAACCACCATTTTCTTAAGACAATTTCTGTCCTCTTTATTTTTGGTAGTAGTTATGCATCCTCTCCACCTCTTTCCGCATCTTCTCGCGTAGTTCGGGGGGACTGACAAGCTCGGCTTTGTCGCCATACTTGTGCAGTTGTTGGATAATGCGCCACTCGTTGTAAGCCTTTGCTCGCACAAGTACCCGGCGTCTCTGCTTGCGGTCTTCATCGATGAAGGCTTCTTCACGTTCAATGGTGTGCGTCAACCATCGCTGGCTTAGACCACTTTTAGCGATACTGCCATCTATCCAATAGCTAAACTCTACCGGTTGCCGCCTGCGTTCCACATCGATCATATTGGGTTGTATCTTGATACTTTCTGCGTTAATGCGATCAATACGGAACTCTAAAAACCCTTCATTCTTAGAGCCGTGGTCGTATCCAATAAGGTATAAATGCCCATCCTGGTGGACGATGTAGTAGGGGTCTACATGTTCGTGAGGAATCTTTTGTTGTCGTAAGGATGCATACTCAAACCGTATCTGCTGGCGGCGTGAGATAGCCTTCAAAATGACATCAATAGTATTACGATAAGGAAGATAGTCTGTAACAGTATCCAGATTGAAGTAGATAAATGGCTTGC
>Ga0137372_10006753_pt1 | contig 11115 bp, 14 predicted proteins | sample SagtaG_6_FD_104911 | JGI IMG/M metagenome (GOLD analysis project Ga0137372, IMG submission 104911) | Vadose zone soil microbial communities from Sagehorn Ranch, Mendocino, California, USA - Sage1_R_60_16 metaG | ecosystem: Environmental > Terrestrial > Soil > Vadose zone | place: USA...
CTGATCGTCGGGCACGCACGGACACTACGAACCCAAGATCAGCCAGCCCAAGCATCAAAGATCAACACGGCGCGTCCCACACGATCTCGGGCGAATCACCCACCGACAACCTGACCAGTTACGCTCCGACTACCTGCAGCACGTCTATAGCATCTTCTCGGACACGGACGACGACCTCGTCGTGTTTGGCCAAGCGTTCGGACAGTCGGACAACCACCTTGTCCGGGCCGTCCGGAGGATGCGGGGCCGACACATCGCGTACGGGATTTACGCGACCACGCGACAAAACGCGAACCTTCAAAGGGCCCAGCTAGAGAATATGTTTCCCCACGCCAAGCTCAGCTTCTTCGACAGCACGACGCACCCTCTCGGCAACCCGACGTTGATCGTCCCATGATTCAAGGGCCACGGCTCCGGGGCAGCGAGGCCGACCGCCCCATCCGGGGTGCACAGACCCGTGGCGCCTGCGTCTCGAAGCTTGTGGGTTCCGACAATGTGGTGCGGGCTATGCGACTTACGGTACGTGTAACTACCGTAACAGCGGGTCGATCTGCAGCCCTGAGCGGTCGGTGGGGCCGACGCTGCGGCAGTGATCGCCACGTCGGCGGATCACCTTTCGCTGCAATGGACCCGCCGCGGTGAGTTCCACTCGGCATCACTCGTCGACGTGGGTCACGCCTGCGATGAGGGCGGCTGCGATGTCTTCGGCCCCATGTACGCCATCATCGAGAAGGATCTTCTGAAGCCATGCGAGGGTGGCGGCGTGGTCGGAGTCGGCGTCACCTCGGACGGCCGTGAACTGCCCGGCTGTGGCCCGCCGATTGGTGACGTCGTGTGGGTAGTCGTCAAGGCCGAGCACCCGGTACAAATCTTGTGCCCCGGGCATCAGCCACACGGTCATGGCGTCGTACCGGGTGGGCGGGATGCTGATTTCGTCGATCAAGGTGTCGGGGATGAGGCGACTGGCGAGCGAGAGGAGGCGAACCACGCCCTCCAAGGCGTCCGCGAGTGAGAGAACATTCGTGGTTGGCCGGGCATCGTCCGGCTGCGACGCGCGGGTGTCGACGATCTCTACGTCGACGTAGTAGCCGACGTGGTGACCTTGGACTCGGATGTTCAGTCCCAGCGTGACGGCAGGTGGAAACGCGCGGGCCACGCGTTGTGTCGCATGCCACACATTATGCTGCCCCTCGACCGGCGACCAAGGGTGCTGCTGAGGTGCGTCGGCGCCCCCGGCCGCCCACCGGGCGAGGCTACTTCCATCGACGAGACGTTCCAGGCGCCGACGCAGCGGCGTGCCGACGATGATTCGCTGCGCCGCGGTGGGGCGCAGCCAGACTCCACCAACTGCGCGCAGTCGCAGGTCGGGGATACCGGCGTCATCGGGTCCCCCCGTCCGAGGAAAGGGATAGAAGTCAGAGCTGGAGACCAGCGCAGACCCGGCGAGGCCGATGGCCGCACGCCCACGGTCCACGAGTGCCATGAGCTGGTCGCGGTTCGCCCGGACGGTCTGACCCGGGGCACGCAGGTAGGCTCGGCCGGCGCAAAGGACTGGTGGGGGCGGAACGTCCTCGGGAAGTACCCTGACGACGAGGACGACGCAGTCGGCATCCTCGCCCGCGACAACGGTAATGTCCGGGGCGTACCGGGGCTCCAGTAGTGCCATGCACTGACGGACAAGCTTGTCGTGCTCCTCGCGGTGAACTCCGGGCATGCGGTCGGGCCGCGTCTCATCGATGCCGACGAACACGATGCCGCCCTCGGTGTTCGCTAGGGCACAGACGGCCTCGACGACGTTGTGTCCGCTACGCTCGCGTTTGAATTCGACCGTCGTGCCCTCAAGAAACAGCCGTTCTGCGGCCTGCTGTTGGAGAAAGGCAGCGACGGTGTCTCGCGTGATCGCGTCTCGATCAGCCGTGAAGATCGAGAGGTCGCTCACGGCCATAATCGACTTTCAGCAGCCGGCCTGAGCTGGATCACCAGACCTCTGCGACGAAGGCCACGCCCCAGACTACGCCCTGACCGTCGAGACCACTTGGAACTTAGCCGCCGATCAACTCCCGGTCCCCGCCCGCGCCATGCGGAACCTGACCGCTTTCGTCGCCCCAGACGCCATCGCCTGATCGAGCTGCTCAACGCCGTCCCCGAGCAACTCGACCTGTCCGAGCCGGCCGCGGCCTGCGCTGCGGCCGCGGGAACTCCGTTTAGAGGCTCATCCGTCAAAGTCTCTTCCTTATCCGCGGGTTCCGTTCCCGATGCTGAGTTTGATTATTGGTCGATTGCGGCGCTGGTTCGGATCGCGGTGTAGATGTAGCGCCACCGTTCCTTGGTGCGAGGTGTCTCTCCTCGAAATCGGATGGCACTAAGCATGCGTACGTCGGTCTCTGGAAGATTCTCTTCCTCGGCGAACTCGCGCAGGCTGTCAGGTATGTCGGTGTTGGCCGCAGAGAGGAGTTCGCGCCCTAGTAGGTCCGCCATGGTTACCCCGAGTGCCCTGGCGACCGCGTAGAGGGTTTCCGCCGAGGGCCGGCGTGCGTGGGCGTCGTTTTCCAGCGCTGACAGGTAGCCTTTGCTCACGCCGGATTGTTCGGCGAGCCGCGTCAGGTTCAGTCCTCGTTCCTTCCGGTAGCGGCGGATCCGGCCACCTATTCCGGGGTTTGAATCGCCGCCTGCGTCTGCCTGGTCGCCTTGTTCAGCGGCCATCGCTGGCGGTCCTGAGTCTGGTGGGCGTGATGAGCGCGAGGACGCGCATGTGCTGCTCCCCTCGATCGTCGGTGTACGGGTACAGGCGGGCGCTGACATGAGCACGCCGCATCGGCGGCTTGGTCTCGATCCCGATCGACCCGGTCTCGCTGATGTCTTCGCCCAGGAGCGCCCTGGCTAGTGGGCTGCCCTCGGGCACAGACTTGTGCCGTGGGATGTACGGCCATTCCCCCTTGGCGTGCACCCACTGGACGCGCAATACCGGCTCCGCGCCGGGCGCCGAGGGCTTGCACGCCGGCTCAAGCGCTACGAGCAGGGTGGGGTCGCGGCGTAGGGACACCAGTCGGCGGGCAGTGGCCTCCAGGCTGGCGTCATATCGCGCTGCCAACCGCTCGACGAGGTCCAGCGTCGCGGCGTTCCCGGCTAGGTCGTCGCCGAACACGGCGCGGGGAAACAGGAGTTCCGCCGCTCCGACATCGCACAGGGCTTCAAGATCTCTGTCTGGCACCCGAGCGTCTTCAAGCGGCGTTGCCGGGTCGCACCGGTACTGCGCCCTGCTGCTGAAGCCCGGTAGGAAGGTGTGCTCGACCTCGTGGAACGCGGTGAAGCGCTTCTTGCCGCGGCTGTCGCCGACCCGAAGCCTGATCACCAGGCCGTCGGCAGCGGGGATCAGGCAGCCGGCCCACGGGATCGGCGCTTCCTCGACCCTGATCACGTCCCGCAGCGAGGCCGCGATCTCATGGCTGATCGGCGGCAGCATGTCCAGTTCGTTGAGCGTGCGTTCGGCGAGCCGAACTACCAGCTGGACGTCCGGCACGCCGGGGGACTCCAGCCGGGCCAGGTCAAGATCGGAGAGCGGCGGTGGTCTCATGTTCGGGATCAAGAGTAGCGGGTTCCCGACCGGGAACGTAGTATCGTTCCTGATAGAGAACGGACCGACTTCGAGCACGAACAGGAGTGAGTCATGGGGTTGACGTCGAGACCGTCGAGGTTGTCGGCGACCACGAGGCCGCCGGTGCCCGCGACGACCACGGGGAGCGGCGGGTGGTGACCGTCGACAACAAGGACAGCGCGGACACCATCCGGCTGCGCGTGCCGGTCTCGCTGACCGTCCAGGATGTCATCGACAAGACGTATGAGGAGTTTCGGCTTACGCGCCAGCCGGACGACCGGCTGACCTGCCGCGGCAACGGCGAGGACGTCTACCAGTTCGCCGCCCACACGCTCGCCCAGTACCTGGACGAGGGCCACTGCCACGACCTGCACTGGTCGTTCGCCGGTGACACCGGCGGGGCGGGCCGGTGACAGCTGTGTTGCCTGCGCCCTCCGATGAGGAGGTCGCCGCGGCGGTCTTCGCCGGCCATGTTGCCCGGGTCGACGCCAGCGCACAGGCCCGGGCGCACGACTGGAGGCTCAGCTGGCTCGACCCGCTGCACGTGGTCGTCGCGCTCGCCGCCATCCGGCCCTCTGGCGAGCGTGACGGCTACTACGTCAGGCTCGGCGCCGAGTACTACGACCGGTACCCGCCGACGACGGCGTTCATGTGCCCGCCCCGTACCGCCGTCGGCGGCCGGCCGGGCCGCGATGGGTGGGTCGAGGCATCATCGGGCAGCCGCTGGCTGCCCTCCGTGAACGGCCTGTCATGGTTCGCCATCCACGCCCCGTACTCCGACTTCCCAGACCGAATCGCCCGGCAGCTCGTCTGCTGCTCCATGACCTTCGAGTACTACATCACCGGCCACACCCCCACCCCCGGGCAACAGTGGCAGCAGGGCCGGCACACCCTCGGCGCCACGCTCAACCGCATCCAGGAGGCCCTGACCAGCCCGTACTACGCGGGACCCGCCGGTGCTGTCGATTCCTGAACCCCGTCTGGCACACCCTGCTCGACGCATTCGCCAGCGCCCCGTGCGGACACGAGCGAGTGGCCTACCTTGACGGCGTTCGGTTCCGCGACTCCGACGGCATACTGCAAGGCGTCGCCACCACCGTCACGGTGCCCGACACTGTCACCACGCCCCGCAACTACACCGTTAGCGCGACGGCGATGTCCCAAGCGGGCGAGCACTTCACTGTCCTCGGCCTGGTCCGCCTGGCCCAGGTCCACACGCACGGCCAAGCCCGGGTCGGCCACTCCCCGGTCGACGACGGACGCGCCTACAGCCAGCGCGACGGAGCGCTGTCCCTTGTACTGCCATATCACGCTGTTTGCCGCCCCAGTCTTCGGCAGGCGGGCGTCCACCTGCGGGAGCCCGACGGCTGGCGTCGCATCACCGTTGACGAAATCGACGGGGTCGTCCGACTGGTCCCAGGGCTGATCGATCACAGGAGTACACCGTGGAGCGCATCTCCGACCGGCACGAAGGCGACCTCGGCGGACGACTCCGGCCGTTCACGCAGGTCCAGCCAGTGGCCGTGGCGGTGGTCGTGGCACCCGACACGGCGCACCTAGCCGCCACCCAGCACACGGCCTGGATGCTGGTCAACCTCCTCGCCCGCGCGGTCGGCGTCGTCGAGACCGTACGCGTGGTGTGCCCGCCCGGGGTACCGACGGCCGGGCGCGTCGTACCTCTCGCGCCCCGCAGCCTGCCGCTGCGAGACGCGCTCGTGGGCGGCGGGCAGGCGATCGGGGCAGCCCCCGTCCACCACGCCGCGGCGGCGACGGCGACCGACGCCATTCTCGTCGTCGGCGCTAACCGTGACTCCAGCGCGGGGACCGCCGCCCACGTGCGGCATGTGGCGGCGCACGGCTGGTGGGGCGGCGTCAGCGACCGGCCGATGCTGCAGGCAGAGCCTGCGAGCGACTTGCCATACGGCGCGTACGTCGCCGCCGCTCTGGCCAGCGCGGAGATCTATCTGCGCGTCCGACTGCCCCAGCACGCCAGCCGGCCTGCCGGGACCTACGGCTGGGACTGTTGGGCACAGGCACTCGCCGCCCAGCCCGTACCCGGCGCACCGGTCGGCCTCGCCGACCTGGACCTGTCCGGCACCGCCATCCCCGGCGTCGGCGCGGTCGGAACCACCTGGATCCACGCACTGTGGGCCACCGATGGGCTGCACGGCGAGGTGCCGATCGTCGACGCGGACGTCGATGGCGTTACGATCTCCAACCTCAACAGGTGCCCGCTGTTCGGTATCAGCAGCCTGAACGCTCCGAAAGCGCCCGAGGCCGCCCGCATCGCCGCCGACGCCTCCGTGATCTGGGAGCCGCATCACGCACGATTCGAGCAGCTGGCCATCGCGCCGACCCTGCTCGTCTCCGCCGTCGACGCCAACCAGGCGCGCGAGGCGCTGCAGAGCCGCTACCCACCCCTGATCCTCTCTGGCAGCACTCGCGACCTGCGCGCAGAAGTACTGCGGGTGGGGCCGCCGGGCGTCGGGGCGTGTCTGCGCTGCTACAACCCACCCGAGTCGTTCATAGCCGACGACCAGTTGCGTGTCCGCACGCGCGCTGGCGGCCAGGCGGCCGTACGTGCCCTCGCTGCCGAAGCGGGTGTTACCGAAGCCGATGTGCAGCGGTGGCTCGACCGCGGCGATTGTGACCAGGTCGGAATGAGGTTGCTCGCGACGTTGCACCGGCAGGAACCCGAGCCACCCGCCCGCTTTGCCGTCGGCTTTACGTCGGTCATGGCCGGCGCGCTTCTCGCCGCCGAAACGATCAAGACGCTGTTGGGGCATCCGATGGCGGCGACGTTGCCGGACGCCAACAACGTCACCTTCCAGTTCCTCCGACCGGCCGCCGCGGTCAACGCCGTAGCTCTGCTCGGCCGGGACCCGCGGTGCCCGGCCTGCTCACCAGCCAATCCTGCGACCCGGATATGGTCCAACCGGTTCGACCGCCGGCGTGCATCGGCGTGACACCCCGCGACCCCTGATGCTCGCCCACGACGAACTGGCCAAGTTGTTCGACGACGAGGACACGATGCCGCGGCCCGAGGAGGGAAGCGGGTCGCCCGCCCGCGGATCTGCGATGAACTCGCCAAGGAATCGACGAAAGTAAGCCACGCGGCGCTGCTCACCGGAAGATCGGCACGGCGCGCCGTCGCACGCCCGGGTGTCCGGTCCTGGGCGCGTCACCACGCCGTAGTACGCCGCGACCGTTGCCTGGGTGGGCACCCCATCGATTGACGCCTGGCGGCGCGATGGCGACCGGACTAATCGAGATCGGCCAGCGGCACCTGTTTTATCCTAAACAGGTAAAGACTGTCATAATAGGATCAGGCGCTATTGTGCCGACCGCCAGGTGCCACGCGACTGGGCGGGTGCTGACCAGGGGCCTGCACCGATGGCGGCCGGACTTCGACCGACATGATGGTGCCCCGATCTGCGGTGTCTAGATGTCATTGTTGTCGTCCTGGCTACTACCGTTGGGCCTCTGGTGAGCCGCGCGTAGCGGGTCGATAGGAGGAGGCGTGGTGGCGGTCGGCGGCGAGCGGCGGACGCCGTCCGGGATGGAGGCGGAGCTGCGCGCCCGTCTGGAGCAGTTGGTGCCCGGGGTGCGGGTCTCTGGTGTGGCGGGTGGCGGCGCCGCCGTCGTCGTTGTGGCGGCGCGCTGGCATGGATCGAACGCGCTAACGCTGACGTTCCGGGACGAGGATGGCGTGACCGGGCAGCAGTTGCTCTACCGGGACCATGAGCCGCGTCTGCGGGTTGAGGTCCCGGGCCGGTCGCATGCGTTCGACGGCGACGCCATGTCGTGGCGGCTGGCTGCTGAGGCGCTGCGGATCCGGTACGCCGCGTTGTTCGATCCGATGCTTGCGGTGATGACGAGCGATCTGGAGACGCTGCCGCACCAGCTCACCGCGGTCTACGGGGAGCTGCTGCCCCGGTCGCCGCTGCGGTTTCTGCTGGCCGACGACCCGGGCGCCGGCAAGACCATTATGTGCGGCCTGTACGTGAAGGAGCTGCTGCTGCGCGGTGATCTGGCCCGTTGCCTGGTCGTGGCGCCGGGGTCGTTGGTGGAGCAGTGGCAGGAGGAGCTGTCCGACAAGTTCGGGCTGCGGTTCGAGCTGCTGACCCGGTCGTTGGCCGAGTCGACGCTGGACGAGAACGTGTTCGACCGGCACCCACTGCTGCTCGCCCGGATGGACCAACTCGCCCGGTCCGACGAGCTGCTGGCCAGCTTGGAGGCCTCCGACTGGGACCTGGTCGTGGTTGACGAGGCGCACCGGATGTCGGCGCACTACTTCGGGTCGGAGCTGAAGACCACCCGCCGCTACCAGCTCGGGCAGCTACTCGGCCGGGTCACCCGCCACCTGCTGCTGATGACCGCCACCCCGCACGCGGGCAAGCAGGAGGACTTCCAGCTCTTCCTCGCGCTGCTGGACGGCGACCGGTTCGAGGGTCGGTTCCGGGACAGTGTGCACACCGTCGATCCGGACGACCTGATGCGGCGGATGGTGAAGGAGGAGCTGCTGACGATGGAGGGCACGCCGCTGTTCCCGGAGCGGCGCGCCTACACCGTCCCGTACGAGCTGTCCGCCGCCGAACAGGAGCTGTACGAGGCGGTCACCCAGTACGTGCGGGACGAGATGAACCGGGCCGACCGCATCCGCGAGCAGGGCGACGGCCGGCGGGGAGCGACGGTCGGGTTCGCGCTGACGGTGCTGCAGCGGCGGCTGGCGTCCAGCCCGGAAGCGATCTTGCGAAGCCTGCAGCGCCGCCGCGGCCGGCTGGTCCGGCGCCGGCGGGAGATGACCAGTCTGGGCGGGAGCGTCGGCGATGACCGGACGTTGCAGCGGCGGCTGGACGCGCTGCTCGGTCGCAGCGACGACGCCGACGGGCTGGACGACCGGCTGGATGATCTGGCCGGAGCAGAGGTGGAGGACCTCGAGGAGAGCGTCGTCGACGCCGCAACCGCTGCCCGCACGATCGCCGAGTTGGACGCCGAGATCGCCATCCTCGCCGACCTTGAGCTGGTCGCGGCGCGGGTGCGGCATGCCGGCACGGACCGGAAGTGGTCCGAGCTGCGGTCGTTGCTGACCGACAACACGCTGACCCGGGACACCGATGGGAACCTGCGGAAGATCATCGTGTTCACCGAGCACCGGGACACGCTGAACTATCTCGTCGAGCAGATCGGGACCCTCCTCGGCCGGGACGATGCGGTGGTCGCGATCCACGGCGGGATACGGCGGGAGGAGCGGCGGCGGACGCAGGAGCTGTTCATGCAGGACCGGCAGGTGCGGGTGCTCGTTGCCACCGACGCCGCCGGCGAAGGCCTGAACCTTCAACGTGCCCACCTGATGGTCAACTACGACCTGCCGTGGAACCCGAACAAGATCGAGCAGCGGTTCGGCCGGATCCACCGGATCGGCCAGACCGAGGTCTGCCACCTGTGGAACCTCGTCGCAGCCAACACTCGCGAAGGCGACGTGTTCGTCCTGCTGCTGGCGAAGATCGAGGAACAGCGGCAGGCGTACGCCGGGAAGGTCTTCGACGTCCTCGGCGAGGCGTTCACCGACCAGCCGCTGCGTCAACTGCTGCTGGAGGCCATCCGCTACGGCGACCAGCCTGACGTTCGCGCGCGGCTGCACACCGTCATCGACGCGACCGTCGGTGCGGGACTGGACCGGCTCATCGCCGAACGCGCGCTCTACCGCGCCGTCCTCGCCAAGTCGGACATTGACGAGTTGCGCCGGGCCCTGGAGGAAGCCCGGATCCGGCGGCTGCAGCCGCACTACGTGCAGGCGTTCTTCGACGCCGCCTTCACCCGGCTCGGCGGCCGTATCACCCCCCGCGAGGCCGGCCGCTACGAGATCTCCACCTGCGCGGCGCGAGGCCTCGCTCGGGACGCTGAACCGGACGGGACGGTCACCGGGCTGGAAGAGGCAGGCTGGCCAGCCGGAACCGGCTCACCTCGGTCCGGTTCTTGGCGATCTCCGCCGACTCCGCGCGACCACGCCTGCCACGTGATGGTCGACATCACGAACCGGCGTGTCGTCGGTTTGACACGAGGCCGGACTCGCGGGTTGGTCAGGCCAGGGTGAGGAAGAGCTTCTCGAGTTGCGCGCGGTCGAGGGTCGCCTCCGCCGACCCGGCGTCCTCGGCCTGGATGCACTGCTGCAGACCATTGGCGATGATCTTGAAACCGGCCCGGTCCACTGCACGAGAAACGGCTGCGAGCTGGGTGATCAGGTCGGCGCAGTCGCGTCCGTCCTCGATCATCCGGATGACGCCGCCGATCTGCCCTTGCGCCCGCTTCAGCCGCACGACGATGTCGGCGAGGGCTTCGGTGTCGAGTCTCACGGCACACCTCGTCTCCTACGGCCAGCCGTCGTGGCCGGCGTGCTGGCCGGTCAGCCGGGTGGGTTGCCGTTCGGCGATGCGCCCGCGGACCTCGTCCATGTCGACCGCCCGCGCCTCGGCGATCAGCGCTTCCAGCGCCTGCTCGGGAAGCGCGCCGGGCTGGGCGTACAGCGCGACCTTGTCCCGGATGATCATCAGGGTGGGGATGGAGCGGATCTGGGACGCGGCGGCGAGCTCAGGCTCGGCCTCGGTGTCCACCTTGCCGAAGACGAGGTCGGCATGGCCGCTGCGAGACCCGCTCGTACACCGGCCTGAAGAATCGGCAGGGGCCGCACCAGGCCGCCCAGAAGTCGATCAGCACCATGTCGGTGCCGGTCACGATCTCGTCGAAGTTGTCGCTGTTCAGCGCGACGGTCGCCATGGCCGCCTCCATCCGGATACCCCGGAGGGTATGCTAGCACAGCACAGGCCCCTCGCGTCTAGTACCCCCCGGGGTATAATGAGGAAGACCGGAGCGAAAGATCGTGACAGCGGGCAGGCGGGCCGTGGATCTTCTCACCGGCGTGGGCCGGGTTCTCGCCGTGGTGGCGCACCCGGACGATGAGTCGTTCGGGCTGGGCGCCGTCCTGGACCGGCTCACCGGTGCCGGGGCGGAAACCATGGTGCTGTGCTTCAGTCACGGCGGGGCGTCCACGCTGCGTGGGGCGGCCGGCGAGCTGACCCGGCTGCGGGCCGCCGAGTTCTTCGACGCCGTTGCGGTGCTGGGGATCGCGCGCGCCGAGCTGCTGGGCTATCCCGACGGCGGGTTGGCCCGCGTGCCGCTTGCCGACCTGGTCGCGCAGGTGCGCCGGCTGGTCGCGGAGTTCGATCCCAGCCACCTGCTGGTGTTCGGCTCCGGTGGGGTGACCGGGCACCCCGACCACGTGCAGGCCACACCCGAGCGGCTCTTGCCGCCGCAGACGAGACGGATCTGCCGGTGCTCGGCTGGGCGTTGCCCCGGCACGTGGCCGCGAGACTGAACGGCGAGTTCGGCACCGGTTTTGTCGGCCGACCGGCCGGCGAGCTGGACCAGACACTCACCGTCACCCGCGCGGGCCAGCAGCGCGCGATCGCCTGCCACCGCAGCCAGTCCGCCGACAACCCGGTCCTGCGCCGGCGCCTGGA
>Ga0137372_10006754_pt1 | contig 11115 bp, 12 predicted proteins | sample SagtaG_6_FD_104911 | JGI IMG/M metagenome (GOLD analysis project Ga0137372, IMG submission 104911) | Vadose zone soil microbial communities from Sagehorn Ranch, Mendocino, California, USA - Sage1_R_60_16 metaG | ecosystem: Environmental > Terrestrial > Soil > Vadose zone | place: USA...
CCGGCTCGCGGGCGGCGTTCTCGATCACCGTGGTCCCGGCGGCGGCCACCGCCGCCATGAGGAGGTTCTCCGTGGCGCCCACGCTCGGGAAGTCGAGCCAGACCACCGCCCCGTGCAGGTCGGGCGCGCTGGCCTCCAGGTAGCCATGCTCGTAGGAGAACTCCGCCCCCATCCGCTCCAGCCCCTTGAGGTGCAGGTCGATGTGCCGCGACCCGATGTTGCAGCCGCCCGGCATGGCCACCCGGGCCCGCCCCCACCTCGCCAGCAGGGGGCCGAGGGCCACGATCGAGGCGCGCATCCTTCGGACCAGCTCGTACGGCGTCTCGAGGCCTCGGGCCTCGGAGGTGTCCACCGTGACGGTCGATCCTTCCCATGCGACCGAGGCCCCGAGGTGCTCGAGGACCTCGGCCATGGTCAGGCAGTCGACGATCCGGGGGGCGTTCTCGATGACGGTGGGTCCCTCGGCCAGGAGCGCGGCGGCCATGAGCTTGAGGGCCGAGTTCTTCGCCCCGTTCACCCGGACGGCGCCTGACAGCCGCCGCCCGCCCGTTATGAGCAGTCGATCCATACGCGGGATTCTAGGGCGTCGAACCGGGGTGGAAGCCCAGGGCGGCCGGCTTACCCGGGTGCCTCAGGCGAATCCGCCAGCACGACCCGATCCCGGCCCTCGGCCTTGGCCCGGTACAGGGCCACGTCCGCCGAATGGATCAGTGCCTCACCGGTTCGCCCGTGATCGGGGTACATCGCCACGCCGAAGGAGACCGTGACCGGGCCGAGGGTCTGTCCACGCTGCTTGACCCGGAGCTCGCCGACGGCCGTTCGGAGCCGCTCGGCACGGTCGAGGACCACATCGAGGGGAGCCTCGGGAAGGATGAGGGTGAATTCCTCCCCCCCGTATCGGCAGGCGATGTCCTCCGATCGCACGCCGCCCCGCAGGAGCTCGCCGAAGGCCTGGAGCAGGGCATCGCCGGCTTGGTGGCCGAACGTGTTGTTGAACCGGTTGAAGTGGTCGAGGTCGAGCATCATCACCCCGACGGTATGGCCGCGCCGCTCGGCCCGCCGGAGCTCCCGTTCGAGCGACTCCTCCATGTACCGCCGGTTGAACATCCCGGTGAGCGAGTCCCGGATCGAGAGTGTCCGGAGCGTCTCACGGAGCTTGAGGTTCGCCAGGGCCAGGGCCAGGTGCTCGGCCACGGCCACGGCGAGCTGCCGCAGCGAGCCGCCGGGGCTCGAGCCGTCCCGGGCGAAGTCGCTTCCCTCCCCGGGATGGCTCTCCAGATGGAGGATCCCCAGCGCCTCGCCCTGCGCCATCATCGGGACGCACAGCGACGCGCCCTGGAGCCGGCCGTTCAGATGCTGGCAGACCAGGCGCGAACTCGGCGCGTCGACGACGTGCGGCCGGCCGGTTCGGAGGGCCCAGCAGTCCTCCGGGGCGAACGACCCTTCGGATTCAGCGGATCCCCAGACGGCCACGGGCTCGACCGCGTTCCTGGACGCCGCCATCACGCAGAGCGATCCCGCCCGGCCCGAGAACAGCTGCTCCGCCCAGTGGGCCATCACCGCGTAGGCCTCGTCCGCGGTGGGACAGCTCTGCAGCATGTCCCCCATCTCGTTGATCAGGCTGCTCTGGCGGTTCCGCTGTTCGAGCTCGTTCACCCACCCCGAGAGCTGTTGATGGGCCTGCCGCGCCTCCCATTCGGCCTGCTTGCGCAGCGTGACGTCCTCGATGACGCCTTCGAAGCAGATCACGCGATCGTCCGGGTCGCGAACGGCCCGGGCGCTGTCCCTGATCCAGATCGCCGATCCGTCCCGCCGCCGGAGCTGGAGCTCCATGTCGCCGCCGTCGCCCCGCTCCACGTGGGCCATCCAGCGATCGCGGTCGGCCGGGTCGACGTAGAAGTCGAGCGCGTTGGCCTTCAGAGCGACTCCTTGTTCGGATAGCCGAAGATCCTGGCCAGGGCCCGGTTCCCGTCCTCGAGCTCTCCGTCGGGGTTGGTCCGGTACAGGCCCACCGGGACGTGGTCGAACAGGCCCCGGTACCTGGCCTCGGACTCGTGGAGCGCCTCCTCGGTCTCCCTTCGCCTGCTGATGTCGATCATGAATCCCTGCCACAGGGGCTCACCGGCGTGGCCGTTCACCAGCACGGCCTCGTCGCGGACCCACGCCGTCCCGCCGTCCCGAGCCTGGATCCGGTACTCGGATCGAAGCCGCCGGCCGGAGGCCTCCCCGGCCAGCGATTCCTCCAGGACCCGGTTGCGATCCTCGGGGTGGACCAGCCGGAACCACATCAGCGGGTCGGCCTGCCATTCCTCCGGGGTGAATCCGAGCATGGATTCGATCTGCGGGCTCACGTAGTACCAGCGCGCGGTCTCGCCCACCCCGGCCAGGTAGGTGACCGCGGGGATCCGCTCCAGGAGGGAGCGGTAATCGATCTCGATGTCCCGGCGCTCGCCGTCGTGGCTCCCCGCCCCGTTGGGCGAGAGCGCCGGCGCAGGCGGCACCGATGGCGCGCCCGGATCCATGTTCGGCTCGTCTCTCTTCGAAGAGTCCTGCACCCTATGGATCGGATCGAACGGGGTTCGGCTGAAACCGGCGCAGGGGGCCGGATCAGCCGGCGAGGTCGAGGCGGGTGACGGCCTTGGCCAGGTCGGCCAGGGCCTCCGCGTCGTGATCGGCCGCGATGCGGCGTTCGGCGTCCTCGCGCAGCCGGCGGGCTCGCTCCACGTCGATCTCGTCCCTGAGCTCGGCGTGCTCGGCCAGGATGTCGACCCGGGTCTCTCCCTCGCCGGTCACCACGTGGAGGAACCCACCATCCACTGCGGCGGCGATCCGCTCACCCTCGACCGGGTCGATGAACAGCGGTCCGATCGCGAGCTGGATCAGCATCGGGGCGTGTCCGTTCATGATGCCGAGCTCCCCCTCGCTCCCCCGGGCGATGACGATCGTGGCCTGCCCGCTCCAGACCTCGCGCTCGGGGGTGACCAGGAAGGTCTCGAACGGGGTGGCCATCGCCGCTAGGACTCCGCGCCGGCCTTCTCGAGGTCGCGTCCCTTCGCCTCGGCCTCCTCGATCCCGCCCACCATGAAGAAGGCCTGCTCCGGGAGGTGGTCGTACTCGCCCTCGGTCAGCGCCTTGAACGAGGCGATGGTCTCGTCGATCGGGGTGTACTTGCCCTCGATCCCCGTGAACTGCTGGGCCACGAAGAAGGGCTGCGACAGGAACCGCTCGATCTTGCGGGCCCGGGACACCGTGACCTTGTCCTCCTCGGAGAGCTCGTCCACGCCCAGGATGGCGATGATGTCCTGGAGGTCCTTGTACCGCTGGAGGATCTCCTGGACCCGGCGGGCCACGTCGTAGTGCTCATCGCCGACGTATCGGGCGTCGAGGATCCGAGAGGTCGAGTCGAGCGGGTCGACGGCCGGATAGATGCCCTTCTCCACGATGGCCCGCGAGAGCACGGTGGTGGCGTCGAGATGGGCGAACGTGGTGTGGGGGGCCGGGTCGGTGATGTCGTCGGCGGGCACGTACACGGCCTGGAGCGAGGTGATCGAACGGCCCTTGGTGGAGGTGATCCGCTCCTGCAGCTCGCCCATCTCGTCGGCCAGCGTGGGCTGGTAGCCCACCGCCGACGGCATCCGGCCCAGCAGGGTCGAGACCTCCGAGCCCGCCTGGACGAACCGGAAGATGTTGTCCACGAACAGCAGCACGTCCTGATGCTCGTGATCGCGGAAGTACTCGGCCATGGTGAGGGCGGCCAGGCCGACCCGGAGGCGGACCCCCGGCGGCTCGTCCATCTGGCCGAACACCAGGGCCGTCTTGTTGATGACCCCGGTCTCCTTCATCTCCAGGAACAGGTCGTTCCCCTCGCGGGTCCGCTCGCCCACCCCGGCGAACACGGACACCCCCGCGTGTTGTTCGGCCACGCGATAGATCATCTCCTGGATGATCACGGTCTTGCCCACCCCGGCCCCGCCGAACATCCCGATCTTCCCGCCCTTCACGTAGGGCTCCAGGAGGTCGATGACCTTGATCCCGGTCTCGAACATCTCGACCTTCGGCTCCAGCTCCTCGAACGGCGGGGACGGGCGGTGGATCGGCCAGTAGTCGTCGGCGTCGACCCTGTCGGTGTCCAGGGGCTGGCCCAGCACGTTGTACACGTGGCCCAGGACCTTCTGCCCCACCGGGACGCTGATTGGCCGGCCCGTGTTGACCACCGGCGCCCCTCGGATCAGGCCGTCGGTCGGCCGCATGGCGATGGCCCGAACCATGGACTCCCCGATGTGCTGGGCCACCTCGCACACGATGGTGGTGGTCTCGCCGCCGAGCGTTCGTTCGACCTCCAGCGCCGAGTTGATCTCCGGGAGGTGCTCCGGTGGGAAGTCGACGTCCACCACCGGGCCGATCACCCGGACGATCCTTCCGTTGGGCCTGCCGTTCCCCTCAGCCTGCTCAGCCATCTGTCTTCTCCTCGGCGTTCGTCGTGGTGGTTCCGGCTACCGGGACGACCCGGCCGACTGCCGCAGGGCTTCGGCTCCCCCCACGATCTCCATGATCTCCGTGGTGATCTCCGTCTGCCTGGCCTGGTTCGCCACCCGGGTCAGCACCTTGATCAACTCCTCCGAGTTCTCCGTGGCCGCGCTCATGGCCCGGCGCCGGGCGGCGTGCTCGGCCGCCGCGGCTTCCAGCAGCGCGTTGAACACCCGCGTCGCGATGTAGCGGGGCAGCAGCGCCTCCAGCAGGGCATCGGGCTCCGGCTCGAACAGGTACTGGGCCACCGGGCCGCGCTCGGGGCGTTCGACCTCCTCGACCGCCAGCGGACAGAACCGCTTTGCCGTGGCTCTCTGGCGCACCACCGAGACGAAGTCCGTGAAGACCGCGTGGATCTCGTCGACCTCGGCGGCGGTGAACTTCTCGATGAGCGTGTCGGCGATGGCCTTGGCGTCGTCATACGTCGGCGTCTCGGAGAAGCCGGTCCACGACGCCTCGACCGGTCGCTGCCGGAACCGATAGGAGGAAACGCCCTTCCGTCCGGCCACGAAGATCTTCGGCTCCTTGCCCTCCTGCCTGAGCTTGGCGAACAGCTCCTCCGCCCGGCGGAGGACGTTCGAGCTGTAGGCGCCGGCCAGGCCCCGATCCGACGTCACCACCAGCACGGCCGCGGCGGTCGGGTTGGGGCGCTGCTCCAGGAGCGGATGCCCCAGGGCGGTGGTGGCCGCGGCCACGTCGCCGATGGCGGCGGTCAGGCGTTCGGCGTAGGGCCTGGCCGCTTCGACCCGCTGCTGCGCCCGCATGATCCGGGACGTGGCGATGAGCTCCATGGCACGGGTGATCTTCATGGTCGACTGGACCGAACGGATCCGCCGGCGGACCTCCCTGAGCTTCGCGCCCATCTCGGGCCCTCAGCCCTCGAGCCGTGGCCGGAGCCGGGTCAGAAGGGCACCCCCGGGGTGCCCTTGGCCTGGCCCGCCGGGCCGGCCTTCTTCTCGAACTCCTCGGCGGTGGGCCGGCGGAACTTCTTCAGGGCCTCCTGCTCCTCCTCGGTCAGCGGCTCCGCGCCGGCCTCCTTGAGCGGGCCCCGGTCCCCGGAAGGCTGGAAGGTCGACCGGAACTCCTTGACCCCCGCCCGAAGCGCGTCGGCCAGGTCGTCGGGCAGCGAACCGGTCCGCTCGATCTCCTCCCCCACCTGCGGGTGCCGAGAGTCCATGAACTGGAGGAACTCGGCCTGGAACCGCTTGGCGTCCTCCACCGGCAAGTCGTCCAGGAACCCGTTGGTGACGGCGAAGATCGTGGTGACCTGATGGGCCACCGACATGGGCCGGTACTGGGGCTGCTTCAGGATCTCCACCACCCGAGCCCCCCGTTCGAGCTGCGCCTGAGAGGCGCGGTCCAGCTCCGAGCCGAACGTGGCGAACGCCTCCAGCTCGCGGTACTGGGCGAGGTCCAGCCGCAGCCGGCCGGCCACCTGCTTCATCGCCTTGATCTGGGCGTTGCCCCCGACCCGGGACACCGAGATGCCCACGTTGATGGCGGGGCGGACGCCGGCGTTGAACAGGTCCTTCTCCAGGTAGATCTGCCCGTCGGTGATGGAGATGACGTTGGTAGGGATGTAGGCCGAGACGTCGCCGCCCTTCGTCTCCACGATGGGCAGCGCCGTGAGCGAGCCTCCCCCCAGCTCGTCGGAGAGCTTCGCTCCCCGCTCCAGCAGGCGCGAGTGCAGGTAGAACACGTCCCCGGGATAGGCCTCGCGGCCGGGGGGCCGGCGCACCAGGAGCGAGATCTCCCGGTACGCGTCCGCCTGCTTCGAAAGGTCGTCGTAGATGACCAGGGCGTGCTGGCCCGCGTACATCCAGTGGGCGCCGATGGCCGCCCCTGCGTACGGGGCGATGTACTTGAACGAGGACGGCGAGGAGGCCGGGGCGTCGATCACCACCGTGTACTTCATGGCGTCGTTCTCCTCGAGGGCCGCCACCACTTCGGACACCGTCGAGTTCTTCTGGCCGATGGCCACGTAGATGCACCTCACCTGGCGGTCGGTGCCCCACAGGTCGCGCTGGTTGATGATGGTGTCGACGGCGATGGCGGTCTTGCCCGTCTGACGGTCGCCGATGATCAGCTCGCGCTGGCCGCGCCCGATGGCCGTCATGGCGTCGATGGCCACGATCCCGGTCTGCAGCGGCTCCTTCACCGGCTGCCGCTGCACCACGGACGGGGCCTGGATCTCCAGGACGCGGTACTCGTCGTACCGGATCGGGCCCTTCCCGTCGACCGGGTTGCCCACCGGATCGATGACCCGGCCGAGAACCCCGTCGCCGACCCCCGCGGAGAGGATGCGCCCGGTCTGCTTGACGGGCTGCCCCTCCTCGATGGTCTCGGCCTCGCCGAGCACGATGCAGCCGATCGACGCCTCGTCGAGGTTGAAGGCGATGCCCAGGATGCCGCCGGGGAACTCGAGCAGCTCGTTCGCCATGGCCCCCGGGAGGCCCTCCACGATGGCCACCCCGTCCCCGGTGGCGGTCACCCGGCCGACCTGCTCGCGCTCCAGGGCGGGCTCGAAGCCCTCCACGTACTTGCGGAGCGCCGCGGCGATGTCCTGCGGTGAGATCGTCAGGTCCTGTGCCATCCTCGGAGCTTCCCCCCTCACATCCTCATCGGGCCTGCACGAGCTGTTCCCGGGCCATCTGGAGCTTCCGCCTGATCGTCCCGTCGAACACCTGGTCTCCCACCCGGGCCACCACGCCGCCGATCACGCTGGGATCGACCAGGACGCGGAGCTCGACCTCCTTCCCAGTGACTTCATGGAGCGCCTCGGCCAGCCGCCGCCGCTGATCCTCGTCGAGCGGAACGGCGGACCGCACCTCCGCCACCGACTTCCGGTGCCGTTCCGCGGCCACCTGCATCAGCGCGTCGATGATGCGGGGAAGGTCCTTCGCCCGGCCCTGGTCCACCAGGAACCCAAGGAGGCTTACGGTGTGGCGGTTGGCCTTGGTCCCCAGCAGCTCCTGGAGGACCGCCTTCTTCCGTTCGGCCGGAAGCTGCGGGTCGGTCAGGGCCTCGCGGAGGTCGCCCTCTCGCTCGACCGTCTTGGCGAACTGGTACAGCTCGGCCTCGACCTCGTCGAGGCTCCCCTCGGCCTCGGCCACGGAGAACAGCGCCCTGGCGTAGCCCTGGACCAGCCGGTCGGTCTCCGCCACGCCGGCCTACTCCTTCGGCTCCCGTGAGGAACCCGTCTCCGGGCCCGCGCCGTGCCCGTTCCCGTTCGACGGGCCCATGTGCTCAAGGTCCCGGATGTAGTCGTCGACCAGCCGGAGGTGCCGGTCGCGGTCGAGGGACTCCCCCACCATCCGGCCGGCCAGCTGCAGCGAGAGCTCGCCGACCTGGGCCTTCAGCTCCTGGAACACCCGGTCCCGCTCGGCCCGGATCTCGTCCTGGGCCTTGGCCACGATGGCCCTCGATTCCTCCTCCGCCTTCGCCTCGAGGTCGCGACGCATGGACTCGGCCGTCTTTCGGCCCTCCTCGATGATCCGGTTGGCCTCGTCCCGGGCCCCCGACAGCTGCTCCCGGTAGTCGGCCAGGAGCTTGTCCGCCTCCGACTTGGCCTCCTCCGCCTTCTCCAGGTCCCCCTGGATCTTGTCCCGCCGGGCCTCGAGCATCTGGTTCACCCGCGGCAGGACCCACTTCGACATGAACACGAACAGCACGGCGAACGCGAAGGCGCCGACGATCAGCTCGGACCAATGAGGATAAATGTCCTTCTTGTCGCTGACCTCCTGGGCCGCCAGTAGGAAGGTGCCGACGATCCGGTGCATGCCCCGCCTCCTAGCTGATGATGAACGAGAGTACGAACCCAAACAGCGCCAGCGCCTCGATCAGCCCGATGCCGATGAACATCGTCCCTCGGACCAGACCTGCCGCCTCGGGCTGCCGGGCCATCGCTTCTACCGACTTGCCCATAAGAATGCCGATCCCGATCCCGGGTCCGATGGCAGCCAGGCCGTACACCAGGCCCTTGCCGATCGGGGTACCAGCGGTCGCCGCGATCACTCCCCAGAGGAGTCCCAGAAATCCAACCATCTACCCGCCTCCTTGTGTCAGTGTGTCAGTGCTCCGCGGCCATGGCCCCGCCGATGTACGAGGCTGTGAGCACGGCGAAGATGAACGCCTGCAATCCCGACACGAAAATCTCAAAACCGATCAACACCGTGCCCATGACGAACGACACCGCGCCCAGGACGTAGGGGGTGCCGCTGAAAAGCACGATCGAACCGAGAAAGAACACGGCCAGCAGGAAGTGCCCGGCCACCATGTTGGCGAACAGACGAACCGACAGCGTGAGAGGCCGGACCAGGATTGTCGAGACGAACTCGATGAGGGCCAGGAACGGCATCAGGAAGATCGGGACGCCGGGGGGCAGCATGACCAGCTTCATATAACCGATGAAGCCGTGCCGCATGATCCCGACCGTGTTGTAGACGACCCAGGCGGTGACGGCCATCACCATGGGGAAGGCGATTCGCGAGTTCAGGGGGAACCCGACGAACGGCACGATCTCGAGGATGTTGCCGAAGAAGATGAAGAAGAACAGCGTGCACAGGAAGGCCATGAAGGGCAGGCCGTCCGGCCCCATCATCTGCATCACGATCTGCTGGCGGACGAAGTCGATCCCGGATTCGGCCAGCAGTTGCAGCTTGCCGGGGACCACCTTCGGATTCCGCAGGGCGAACACGAAGAACAGGATGGTCGCAACGAACGCGATGGTGAGGACGAAGAACACGAAGTTGTAGCAGAAGGTGATCCCGCCGACCTTCAGCGATGGCCCCCAGCACGGCCACACGAAGTCCTTGGTGGTCGGAGGGTGGAAGGGCCCCGCCAGGATCGCGGGCAGCCGGAACCCGCTCACGGGGCCATCCGCTCCTTCCTCACCGCACCCGGTGGCGGTGGGATCACCAGGTCTCGGCCCAGACCGTTCGCCACGAGCCTCATCTCGTAGGCCAGAAGCAGGAGCGTCGCCGGCACTACGGCCAGGCCGAACGCCACCGGCGAGAACCACCCAAACCGGTTCAGCCCGAACATGATCGCCACGATGGCGGCCATCCGGACCACGAACCCGACCATCGCGGTGCCGAACAGCGCCGTCGGCGAGATCCGGGCGGCGCGGGCCGTCGACAGGCCGCTGGCCACGAGGTTGGCCGTCACGATGGCCACCCCGATCGCGGCGGACCAACCGACCCCCCAACCTCCGGCCACCGCCCCCACCACCAGGGCGACTGCGGCGGTGGGGGCCCCGAAGGGCGCGGCCCGCCTGACCATCTCGCGTTCGGGTTCAGCGCTTCCGGTCATGGTCCCTGCCGTACCTCATGTAGATCAGATACGTCCCCAGCACAGCGCCCACGATCATCCCGATGGCCGTGAACACCTTCGGGGTGCCAACCAGGCGGTCGATCAGGTAGCCGATGAGCCCGTAGACCGCGACGGCGGCGAGGAGCGTCCCGCTGATCGCCAGCCCGGCTGACGCCCCTTGCCACATGTCCTGGCTCGGGTCGCGCCGGCCGGGTTCGCCGCTCAAAGCCGGCCGAGTATATCCGCGGTTCGAAGACGGCGGCAAATCAGGTGGAGAGCGTTTGGGCTGCTAGAAGGCCATATTCGGCCCACCAGCTCAACTTTGTGAATTCTTTCACAAGCCCAGTATACCGATGGCGACCAATGACCTCCCCGGCCCGAGGGCCGGTCAGGAGGACCTGCCCGGCATCGCCGCCTGAGTCGCGGATGAGCCTCCCTGCGCCGCGAGCTCCTGGGCCCGCCGGGCCTGGGCCCGCTCCCGGAGCCGGGCCGGGACGACCGTGGCGGCCATCAGCAGGAATGCGGCCGCCAGGATGCCGGAGACCAGCAGCCGGCCGTTGATATAGGTGATGGCAAGCGCCGAGCCGGCGGCCAGCACGCCCCAGAAATACATGATCAGGACGGCCCGGCGGTGCGTGTGCCCGATCTGCTGGAGCTGGTGATGGATGTGCTCCTTGTCCGGGGCGAACACCGGCCGTCCCCGGCGGAGGCGGCGGATAACCGCGAGGGCCACGTCCAGCAGGGGCACGGCCAGGACGATGGCCGGGATCAGGACCGGGATCGAGAAGGCCGCGATGTCTCCCCCCGACGGCTGTACGGTCCGCCCGACGCCCGAGATCGTGGCGGATGCGAGCAGGAGCCCGAGCAGCATGCTCCCGGAGTCCCCCATGAAGATCCTGGCCGGGTACGAGTTGTGGGGGAGGAAGCCGAACGCGGCCCCGGCGGTGACCGCGGCCAGGATCTTCGCCGAGGTGGCCGACTCGGCGAACGGCGTGGGCCCGCGGTACAGATAGATGAAGAAGGCCGCGGCGGCGATCACGACCATCCCGGCGGCCAGCCCGTCGAGGCCGTCCAGGAGGTTCACCGCGTTCACCATGAGGACCACCCAGGCCACGGTGAGGGGAACGGCCAGGTCGGAACCGACCACGATGACACCCTGGCCGAAGGGGAACCAGAAGAACAGCAGCTCGACCCCGGTCAGGATCAGGAGGCCCGCCGCCAGCACCTGCCCGGCGATCTTGGCCGGAGCCGACAGCGCCACGATGTCGTCGATCAGCC
>Ga0137372_10006755_pt1 | contig 11114 bp, 14 predicted proteins | sample SagtaG_6_FD_104911 | JGI IMG/M metagenome (GOLD analysis project Ga0137372, IMG submission 104911) | Vadose zone soil microbial communities from Sagehorn Ranch, Mendocino, California, USA - Sage1_R_60_16 metaG | ecosystem: Environmental > Terrestrial > Soil > Vadose zone | place: USA...
CCACGCAGCCACAGTGCAATAAGTGATATCGCGGATGAGTTCGTGCATTCGTGGCTTCGTTCGTTATCCCAAGTCCAGCCACTCTGTCACGCTGAACCAGTTGCCGGAGTGCGGCACATCCGTGACAGGTCTCGCTGCCAGCTGCCATGTCTGCCAGCCAAAAGCGCGCGCAGGGGCAAGATCGCCGGCTTCGGAATCCCCAACAATCAGCGTCTGCTCGGGCTGGATATCGCGCAGACCCAGCCGCGTGGTGAGATGACAGAAAACGTGCGGGTCCGGTTTGCCAAATCCGTGGGCAAACCCCCAGAAACAGAGCGGACGCGTGAAGATCGAGAGTTCCGCTGCCGCCACGGCTGCCTGTTCGGTGTGGCCCGGCTCCAGGCCGACCGGAAGAAACGCTGCGGCCAGGCCGCGGTTGTTCTCGAGCGCGAGGGCAAGTTCCACGGCTGTGTGCGGGTAGCCATTGGAGACGATACCGAGCACCAATCCACGACGATGCATTTGGCGCAGCGCCAGCACCGCTCCGGTCACGGCCCGTGTCGGACTACGCAACTGTGCGTAAATATACAGAAAATCGTGTCGAGCATCGGGAGGAAGCCGTTCCAGTTCCGGCAGCGCGTCCATTACCGCCCGCGGCCAGAAAGCAATCGGATTCGGAATTCCTGCTGCCCGCATAACAGCCTCTTCGCGCGCGACCTCAGCGTCGGTCGCGGCATTAAGCGCTGCGAGATCCAGCCGGGCTGGTTCCCCGAACCGTTCCTCCCAAAGCGCCTGCCAGCGCGGGTCGGCATCCGGCTGCGGCTCCATCTTTTCCAGGATGGTTCCGTAAACAGACACGATCACAGCTTTAATGTTCGGTCGTCGCGACGGAGCCATCGCCGCGTAATGTGCCGGTTCAGCGACGCAAGCACAAGACAATCGAACCAGCTCCGGTCGATAATTAGCAAGGAACGCGTGACCGTTTCAGCGGTTTTCCGCTGAACCGTAGCGATTTTGGCGGAACGGCGCTGAGACTGATGATGCTTGGCTTTGTTGAAAAGCTGCGCTCAGAAGCACGACAGCGCCGTTAGGCGCGACATGATTATAGCTGGATTATTTGCTAGCACGCTCAAGCTCCGGTAGGAGCCGCATCAACACGCTACGTAGCGCTCTTGCATGCCGCTCAGCTTTTTCAACAGAGCCATGATGCTTCTAAACCCGTTCAGTTTCCCCAGAAAAATCATCTGTGGTAATCTGTGTCTCATCTGTGGCTACCCCAAAATCTCAGCGAAGTCGCGTCAGCGCGGGACTACTGATGTTTCGCCGTAAAGGCGGCATACTGGAAGTCTTGCTGGTGCATCCCGGCGGCCCGTTCTTTGCCAGGAAGGATGAAGGCGCATGGACGATTCCAAAAGGCGAAGCCGCCCCCGATGAAGATCTCCTCACGCGCGCTCAAGTTGAATTTCAAGAGGAACTTGGCATTCAGCCGCATGGAAATTGGATGGAACTTGGCTCCATCAAACAGAAAGGTGGCAAGACCGTTCAGGCGTGGGCGTTCGAAGGCGACTTGCCCGACTCTTTCAAACTCAAATCGAATACTTTCGAAATGGAATGGCCGCCGCATTCAGGAAAGTTGAAACATTTTCCAGAAATCGATCGCGCGGAATTCTTCGCAGAAGAAGTTGCGCGGCGAAAAATCAATCCCACACAGACTGCTTTTCTCGACCGTTTGCGCGCGGCGCTCGGTCGTTAATTCGCCAGGGTCCCCGGATTTTGCGAGCGGCAAATTTAATTTGGAAAGCAAGAAACGCGCGCGATCCAGAAGGGACGAAGAATATATAACAATGGGCTACGATCCACGGCCAAAAAATGGCAAAACGACCGCGCTATGAATTCATTGCCGGACCTGATTCGTGAAGTGGCGAAACCCCTCGCCGGTTCCGCGGGCGATTACGATTCGTTATTGGCCCTCGTTGGCGATGCCCGGTTTGTCCTGCTGGGTGAAGCTAGTCATGGCACACACGAGTTTTACCGGGAGCGCGCTCAGGTTACGAAGCGGTTGATTCAGGAGCGAGATTTTAACGCCGTCGCCGTGGAAGCGGACTGGCCGGACGCTTATCGCATCAACCGGTTCGTCCGTGGCATAAGCGAGGATGGCGACAGCGTGGAAGCGCTCAGTGGCTTTAAACGTTTCCCGCAATGGATGTGGCGAAACGCCGACGTGCTGGATTTTATCGGATGGCTCCGGGAGCACAACGATGCCCAGCCGTCAGATGGCAACAAATGCGGCTTTTACGGATTGGACCTTTACAGCTTGCACGCCTCGATCGAGGCCGTGCTGGATTATTTGAGCAAAGTCGATCCAGAAGCGGCGCATCGAGCCCGTCGTCATTATGGTTGTTTCGATCATTTTGGAAAAGAGGCGGAAACTTACGGCTGGGCTACCGCGTCTGGCGTAGCTCCCAGCTGTGAAGAGGAGGTCGTGCAGGAACTGATCGCTTTGCGCTTGAAGACGATGGAATATTTGCAGCGCGACGGACAGGTGGCAGCGGATGCCTACTTTTGCGCCGAACAAAACGCACTCATCGTTCGCGACGCCGAGCAGTACTATCGCAATATGTTCCGCCGTGAATTCTCCTCCTGGAACCAGCGCGACCGACACATGATGGAATCTCTCGTGCGATTGACGAACCATCTCGACAAGCAGCCCCGAAAGCATTCGGGGCCGGCCAGGGTTGCCGTTTGGGCACACAACTCACACTTGGGCGACGCGCGTGCTACGCAAATGAGTGCGCGGGGCGAATTGAATCTGGGTCAACTGGTGCGGGAACATTTCGCGAATCAGGCGGTATTGATCGGCTTCACCACGCACAGTGGCACGGTCACGGCGGCCTCCGATTGGGACGGCCCGGCTGAGCGCAAGAACGTTCGGCCATCCATGCCGAAGAGTTACGAGAGACTCTTTCACGATGTCGATCTTGGCCGTTTCTGGCTTGATCTCCGGCACAATCACGATGTTGCCTCTTATCTTCGCGTTCAGCGGCTGGAGCGCGCCATTGGCGTGATCTACCGCCCGGAGACAGAGTTAATGAGCCACTATTTCCACGCGCGTCTGCCGGAGCAATTCGATGGAATCTTGCATTTCGATCATACCCGCGCGGTGGAACCGCTGGAGCGCACTGCCGAGTGGGGGGCGGGCGAAATGGAAGAGACGTTTCCATCAGGATTGTAACCACGTGCCCGGCCAGAATTTTTCAACGGGTGCACAAACTGAACAGATATTAACAATTGGTGATAGGTCTTAAGAGCGTCTTGCTGCATTGTAACGACATGAAAGCGGGTCTCGAACAAACACAATCCAATCGAGCGCGGAAAAAGACTATTTCTCGCGGAAAGCTCTCGCCGGCCAAGGCCATCCGCATCGAGACGATTCTCGTCCCAATTGATTTCTCTTCTTCATCGCTTCAGGCCATAATCTGCCGAATGCGACCGCCCGTTGTCATATTCTGACCGGGCACGCTTTCGAACAAATCTGTAAGCTGGCCGGCAAGATCCACGCCGACCTGATTGTTATATCCACCCACGGCCGGACGGGATGGCGGCGCGTTCTCCTCGGCAGCACCGCGGAACGAGTCGTCCAGCATGCGGCGTGTCCGGTCTTAATAGCGAGACAATCGAAGGCTGGCCAAAAGCATGCGCTGAAACTAAAAAAAATCGTCGTCCCAGTCGATTTTTCGGACTGTTCTGTGGAAGGGTTGAACTATGCATTGAAACTCGCGCGAGGTTTTAACGCGGAATTGCTGTTGCTACATGCCTTGCACATCTACCACTACGAAACGCCTGTCGCGGTTTATACATTGCCCGAGCTTAACCGCTTCGCGCGCGAAGGAGCCGAAGAACGAATGCGCGGGCTAGTTCACGATACCAATTTCGGAGACGTAAAATTCAAAACCGTCATCAAGCTGGGCCGTCAAACGGGATCTTCAGCCCGGACAATCTGCCACTATGCGGAAAAAACTTCTGCCGATTTGATTGTCACCTCGACTCATGGCCGCACTGGGCTCCCGCACGTTCTTATTGGGAGTGTGGCCGAGAAGATCGCCCGCTGTGCGAAGACTTCGGTGGTGGTCGTGCCGACTCGCCAGATGAAACATCACCAATTTTCCCACTGACCCAATCGACATCTCAGCCCACGATGTGAAACAAACAACGCGGCGCCGACCGATCGCGCGTTGCACAAAGCGGGCTCCGGTTGGTTCATCATCAAGGAGCGGCGATCTCTAGAGCGCCGTTTTTCCAAGTCGGCGGCTCGAAAGCCGCCGCTCCTTGTTGCGCAATGCACGATCATTTGCCTCCCAAAATCACGCGCTCGATGTGCGAGTAGATGTTGAACGACGGCGGGCGGAGAAAACCTATTAAGGTCTGATTGTTTTCCCGCGCAAAGCTTACCGCCAGTGTCGAAGGCGCTGAGACAGCGACTACGATCGGAATGCCCGCGGCCAACGCTTTCTGCACGATCTCGAAAGAAGCGCGGCCACTAACCAGGAGAAGATGTCGATCCAATGGCAAAAGTCCGTCCAGAAACGCGCGGCCAATTGCTTTGTCCACGGCATTGTGACGGCCAATGTCTTCACGAACGATTTTCAAATTGCCAGTGGAATCAAAAATCCCGGATGCGTGAATTCCGCCCGTGCGCGCAAAATCGCCCTGGTGTTTTCGCAAGAGCGCAGGAAGCGAGAGCAAAGTGTCAATGCTGATCCTGATGTTTGTCGATCGAACCGCCGGGAAATTTTGGCGGATCGCCTCCATACTGATTTTGCCGCAAATTCCACAGCTGCTTGAAATCGTTCCGAAGCGTCGCGCCGAATTCAGTTTCAATTTCACGCCCGCCGCGAGATCGACAACAACGATGTTGTCGCGACGCGTGGAAATTTCAGCGATCTCCTGGCGCTTGCGGACAATCGCTTCCGAAACAAGAAAACCAGCTGCCAGTTCTTCATCGTGACCCGGTGTGCGCATTGTCGTTGCCAGCGCTTTGCGCCCAATGCGAATCTCGAGCGGCTCCTCGATCGTGAGATCGTCCGGTTGATACTCCAGTTCGCCGTCGCTTTTTCGACGGATAATTTTTTGCGAATCGATACCGCTTTCTTTCATGTGACACGAACTTCTCGATGTTATCATGAGCGCGGTGGAAATCTGCCATCTTTACATTTCGCCCGGCCACAATTTTGTCGGCCATCACGGGCGCGAACCGGACGAATATTCTGCGATCGAAGTGCCGATGATCGAATGCGTGGCTGGTCGCGGTATTCGCGGGGATCGCTATTTCGATTTCAAAGGCGATTACAAGGGACAGATCACGTTTTTTTCGCTCGAAGTTTTTGATGAACTTTGCGGGGCGCTCGAGTTGCACGATTGTTCGCCCGCATTAGTCCGTCGCAATGTCATGACGCGTGATACCGATCTTAATGACCTGATCGGCCAGGACTTTGAGGTTCAAGGCGTGCATTTTCTTGGCACACAGGAATGCGCGCCATGTTACTGGATGGATCGCGCCATCGCGCCTGGCGCGGAAGAATTTCTGAAAGGCCGTGGCGGCTTGCGCGCCCGAATCTTGAGCGATGGGGAATTGCGCTCGAGTGCAACAGCCCGTCATCCTGAGCGGAGCGAAGGACCTCACCTACGAAGTTTGCGACACGCCAAGCGGAGAGTGTGATCCATCAGCCTCTGTGAAGTTCCTCGCTTCGCTCGGAATGACAATCTAAAGAGAGCATGAACATCAGCGCAGCGTTGCTCGCTGGCGGCCAATCGCGTCGTATGGGCCGCGATAAAGGAACAATCCTTTGTTGCGGAAAACCGCTTTGGGAAATTCAACTCGATCTCCTGTATAAATTGCAACCGACAGAAATCTTCGTTTCAGCGCGAACTGATCCGGCCTGGCGACCGCCAAATGTAATGTTTGTGCCTGATGAGGCGCCATCGCGCGGTCCTCTTAGTGGATTGGCTGCGACGTTAGCTCGAATCCGAAGCAGTCACCTGCTCGTTCTGGCTATCGACATGCCTTTTATGAATGAAGACCATTTGCGTTATCTCTGCGATAAGATTGAGCCAGGTCGTGGCGTTCTCCCGATGATAGGAGACGGGGCAGAACCGCTCGCCGCGATTTACCCGGTCGAAGCGCGTGTCAATTTTGTTAACGCGCTTTCCGGAGCCGATTTCTCGATGCGAACGTTAACAAATCAACTCGTGAAGATGGGAAGGCTGCGCGTCATCCAGGTGTCTGAGGAAGACGAACGATTTTACCGGAACCTGAACGAGCCTGATGATTTGGATGACCGGCTTGGCTCGCTAATTGCCTAGTAAATCAAAATAATCGATCACGCCACATGAATTGGATCAAACGGGTCCTGAATCTTTGGAATGTTGAGAACATCAAGATCGTCAGGCGGATCATCGTCTCCGTTGTTGGGGCCACGGTGTTACTGATCGGCATTGCGCTCCTGGTTTTGCCGGGGCCGGCGTTCATCGTTATTCCGATTGGCCTGGCGATCCTTGCCACGGAATATGCATGGGCGCGCCATTGGCTGAGAAAAGTTCGTCAAATCGCGAGCGGGGTTATTTCGGGCCGGGACGCGACGTATCAGAACCGCCAAATGCGGGATCCCGTTCGCAAGGGGGAGACGCACCGCGCCGAGCAGGATTGAGATTGTGCGGCAAGCTCCCAATAGGAATCATCGCGTCTGAATTCGCATGGCCACCGAACTTCCGATCGACCAAGCCCCGGAACCAGCAGGGGCGGCTTTGACCCCGCCTCCAGAACGCGCAGATGAAATCTTCCTCGAAGGACCGCGTTCGCGTTTCGCGGAATTCTGCACCCTATTGCGAGTGATGCGCGACTTCTTGCGGGGATTTCGCACCCTCCACTTCGTCGGCCCGTGTGTAACCGTGTTCGGCTCAGCCCGCATTCAACGCGACGATCCACATTACGAACTGGCGCGAAAAATGGGCTCGGCCATTGCACGGCTCGGATTCACCGTAATGACCGGCGGCGGACCAGGCATCATGGAAGCGGCCAACCGCGGTGCCAAAGAAGTGGGTGGCCGCTCAGTCGGCTGCACTATCGAGCTGCCGTCTGAGCAACCGACAAATCCTTATCTCGATCGCTGCGTGCGACTACATTATTTTTTCGTCCGCAAAACGCTCCTGGTTAAATATTCTTACGCGTTCGTTGTCATGCCCGGCGGCGCCGGCACGCTCGACGAGTTATTCGAAGCGCTCACCCTGATTCAAACCGCGAAGATTAAGAATTTTCCCATCGTGATCATGGGAACCGATTATTGGAAGGAACTAATCGGCTTCATCGACAAAATGGCGCAACGCCGAATGATCGCGGAGGCCGACCTAAGCCTGATTTACGCGACCAATTCCGTAGATGAAGCCATCGCGCACATTCGAGCGAAAGCGATTGAACCGTTCGGACTTAAACGCGTCGCGCGAAGGCGACGTCATTTGCCCTGGCTCGGCGAGCGCGGGCTGTGCTGATGACAGCACAGCCGTCAGGTAGGGGCGACCACCGCGCAGTTTCGCGTGGAGAGAATTCCTGAGGAGGTTTAGAATAAAACGAAATGGCATCACAGAGTGAGATTCAAGCCCTGGCAGAAAAGATCGTCCGGGAATTCCACCCGGAAAAAATCATCCTTTTCGGTTCGCACGCGCGCGGCGATGCCGGGCCCGACTCCGATGTCGATCTTTTGGTGATTATGCCACGGAATGGAAAAGAGCACCATCAGCAGGCAGCGGAGATTCATTTGAAGTGTCATCCAGGATTTCCGATCGACGTTCTTGTCCGCAACCAGGAGGAATTCGAAGAGCGCTTGACCATGCGGGATTGGTTCATGCGCGACATCGCCCGGGAAGGCAAGGTCCTCCATGCGAGTTGAAGCTGCCGAGTGGGTCGAGAAAGCAGAGGGAGATTGGCACACTGCCGGGCGTGAACTGCGGGCGGCCGAGTTTCCCAATTACGATGCTGTCTGCTTCCACGCGCAACAATGCGCGGAAAAATACCTCAAGGCCTTGCTGACCGAACAAGACATACCCTTCCCCAAAATGCATCATCTGCCCACTCTGCTGGATTTGCTGGCTCCGGTGTGTCAGGAGGCCGAAATGTCTCGCGTAGATTTAGCCTCGCTGGCGCCCTTCGCAGTGGATCTTCGTTATCCTGGTGGCAAGGTAAATCTCCAAACCGCGGCCGCGGCTTGGCAGACTTGCGGACGGATTCGCTCTTTTGCCAGAAGGCAACTTGCTCTTGGAGACTGATCTCTGCCTTGTGCTTAAGAGGTGCTACTGATCGTTGGGCCGGCAACGGGAAACAGTTTCGGTAGAAAGTTTGGCAGTTACCTAGCCTCAGTGCGCGTCCTGTTCGATTAGGAACGCCTATTTAACCGCACTGAGCAATATTGAGCCTGTCCTCCTACGCGTGGCAATTGTACGGCGTTTCTGCGAAACGCCGCTTTAAATGAACCTGGCGTCTGACACAGACGCCCTACAAATCATTTACTGATCGTTCAGGACCGTTTGCGGCGCAGGTCTTGTCAGTTCCACTTTATCGTTCACCTGTTGGATCAGCGCCGCTTGCTCTTTTAACTGTGCCGTTAATTCCTCGATTCGCTTGTCTTGTTCTTCAATTCGTCGATGCGCTTTGAGGAACTCGTTAAGCAGCATCGCGTTCACCGCATCGTAGCGCACCGTGTAAACCTTGCCTTCGCCGTCGCGAGCCACCAAGTCGCGATTTACTTTTTCCACGTCCTCTGCCACAAGGCCAAACTGCGGGGTGCAATCGGGATCAATTTCAGGTTTGTAGCGGAAGCTGACCGGTTTGAGCGCTAGGATCGCTTCGCTTGCTTTATCCATTGGTTTAATCGCCTCCTTGTAGCGGGCCGAGGAGGTGGTCGTGCCGAGATGACCGCTGGCGTCTATGATAACTGCTACACCTGTTGGAACGGTTGCTCCACTGATGCCGGCGATAAAGGTCCCATTCTGCGTGCCGGCTTTGCCGATACGGATCTTTTTGGAATCGCCCGCAACACCAACGTTGCCGATATCGATGTTGTTATTGCCCGTGACATTCAAGCCAGCTTGAAAGCCCAGCGCGATGTTGGAGCTGCCGCTTGTGTTATTATAGAGTGCGTCATAACCGACGACCGTGTTGTTGTTGCCGGTTAAATTGCTATACAGCGCGTAAGCACCGTTGGCGGCGTTGAAATTGCCAATTGTATTGCTATAGAGCGCGTTAAGGCCACTCGCCGTATTATCGAAACCGGTTGTGTTGCTTTGGAGTGCACTAACGCCATCGGCCGTGTTCTCACTCGCGGTTGTGTTGCTCACGAGCGCATTAAGACCGGTGGCCGTGTTGGAGTTGCCGGTTGAGTTGTTACCGAGCGCATTAAGACCGGTGGCCGTGTTATTCTCGCCGGAGGTGTTACCACTCAGCGCATTATTACCGTTAGCCGTGTTGTAGCTGCCGACGCTGTTGGTTTGGAGCGCAGCCACTCCGGTGGCGGTGTTGGCGGAGCCGCTTGTGTTGCCAAGAAGCGCTTGAAAGCCGACGGCCGTATTGTAGTCGGCGGTGCTGTTGAAGAGCGCAAGATAACCGATGGCCGTGTTGAAGCTGCCGGTTGCGTTGTTAAAGAGCGCATTAAAACCGATTGCCGTGTTGTAGGTGCCGGTGGTCAGGCTGAAGAGCGCATCCTCGCCCTCCGCGGTGTTTCCGTTGGGGTAGCCTCCGTCCGGTGCTGGGAGAACCGCTCGGGCTGCGGGCGAGAGCGCAAAGCAGGCGAGGACAAGAGCGAGCGGGATGAGAAGGAAAGCAAGCCGCAGAGGCGACCGGCTGATTAATTTTCTTAAGTCTGGAGTTGTCATATTTTTTGTTTTCATTTTTTGTTGAGGCTGGATGTTAGGTTTGAGCTGAATCGGTTTGTACATATCGGTTTTCATAATTTTCAGGGGCCCTGCTGGCTAACGATGGTATCGCCGACCGCCACGACCCGGTATGGTTCTTGGCCCGCGCGAGCTGGTGCGCTTTTTTTCAACGGTTCGCGAGTCTAACAAATCGCCTTGGACTGTAGCAAGCATTTAATTGCGCTTTCTACAAAAATACTTCACGGCATCGGGCGCCAGGATTCGACAAATCAACCACAGCTGTTCTACCTTCCAGTTCGCATCCGATGACCAAAACCGCGCCCGCCACACTCATTTGTCAGATCTGCAAGAAACCAAGGTCGCCGCATGACGGCATGATCGCGGAATTGATCCGGCCATCGCTCGCTGAGTTCATCAAGAAAAGCGTGCCTGATTGGGACGACAAAGGTTTTGTTTGCTTGGATGATCTTGGCGGATTCCGGAAGGATTACGTGAAGGAAGTTTTGCAAGATGAGATCGGCGAACTTTCCACGCTCGACCAGGAAGTCATCGAAAGTTTGCACGAGCACGAGATTCTCTCCAGCAACATCAGCAAACAGTTCGAGACAAAGCTGACGTTTGGGGAACGGCTATCCGATCGGATCGCATCATTCGGTGGAAGCTGGCGATTCATCATCCTCTTCGGCGCGGTGCTGTTTGGCTGGATTATCCTGAACGGCATTTTCCTGCTGAACGGCGGGTTTGATCCGTACCCATTCATTTTGCTGAATCTGATCCTCTCAACCCTGGCGGCCATTCAGGCGCCGATCATCATGATGAGCCAAAACCGGGCCGAGTCGCGTGACCGTTTGCGCGCCGAAAACGATTACAAAGTTAATCTGAAAGCTGAGCTCGAAATCCGGCACCTCCACGAAAAAATCGACCATCTGTTGCGGAAACAATACAATCGGCTGTTTGAAATCCAGCAGATTCAGATCGAGCTCCTCGAAGAAATCGGCCGCAAGCGGGAAGGCTAAACGGCCAGGCTCTGCTATTTGAGTTGTTTACGCCGCCACCCTCTCGGGCATCTCGTCGTAAGTCCGCCCGCCGAGCACTCGGCCCGTGAGATCCTTGCGAACGCCGCCCCATTGTTTGAAGAAAAATGGAACGTGTTGTTTTCTGCACGCGCGAAAGATTTCTCGAACCCACTCGATGTTCATCGAGCGCGAATGCGGACC
>Ga0137372_10006758_pt1 | contig 11113 bp, 12 predicted proteins | sample SagtaG_6_FD_104911 | JGI IMG/M metagenome (GOLD analysis project Ga0137372, IMG submission 104911) | Vadose zone soil microbial communities from Sagehorn Ranch, Mendocino, California, USA - Sage1_R_60_16 metaG | ecosystem: Environmental > Terrestrial > Soil > Vadose zone | place: USA...
CCCACGGTCACCTCGTCCCCGTCCTGTACCGGGTCGGACGGAAATTCGGGCTCGGCCAGCGGGTGGATGCTCACCGGGACGCCGTGCTCGAGCGCGAGCCGGCCGTGCCCGGAGAGATGGTCGGCGTGTGTGTGGGTCTCGAGCACGCGCACGATGCGCACGCCGCTGCGCTCCGCCTCCTCGAGATACGACTCGATCGCGTAGGCGGGATCAACGACGACGGCCTCCCCGGCCGCCTCGTCGCCGATCAGGTAGGACGCGCAGCCGAGGTCGTCGTCCACGAGCTGCCGAAAAAGCACTTCCGGACGAACTTACCAGCCCATGCCGCTGGCTTTTTTGAAGTGAGGTCTCTAGTACCATCGGGGCTCCTTCGGGAGAGGAGGGAATTCAATGGCGGCACTGCGGCGTCTCCTGACGCTTTCTGCGTTCGCCCTCGTCTGCGTCGTCGCCGTACCCGGCGGCCAGGCGACCCCGGCCAACGCACGACTCACGAACGACGACCCGGCCCTGAGCGGCTACGTGAGCGACTACACGCTCGTGACCGGCAACCCGTACACCGACGACGTTTTGACGACGTGCTCGCAAAGCCGTGGACGGCAGAACGAACCAGCCGTCGCGGTCGATCCGCGCAACACGGACGTGATCGTCGGCAGCTCGAACGACTACTGCCCCGTCTTCAACGCGGACGGAACGTTCCTCGGGCTCGGCGACATCTGGCTCGGCTACTACCGCTCCGAGGACGCCGGCTCGAGCTTCACCAGTTCGCTCGTGCCCGGCTACCAGGGCGACAACTCGCCCTACGCGGCACGCTCTCACGTCCGGACGGCGGACTCGGGGGATCCCGTTCTTGCTTGGGATAACCACGGACGCCTCTTCGCCGGCTCCGAGAGCTCCGCCGATCCGGAAGGCACCGCGAAGACCTTCGGCGACGTCTGGGTGGCGACGTACCAGAACCCGGACGGCGAGGGCGGCGCGACGACCAACGATGGCAAGGAGTTCGTCCGCTCGCTCGACGTCGCGCGGGGCTCGGCCGCGCCGAACCTGCTCGGCAAGTTCCACGACAAGACGTCGCTCGAAGTCGACCGGACAGGCGGTGCCTGCGACGGGAACGTCTACTTCGCGTGGGCCCGGTTCACGGGTGGCAGCTCCAACGGCTACAACTCGAGCGTCTACTTCTCGCGCTCGACCGACCATGGCGCGACGTTCTCGGCGCCGATGAAGCTGTCGCAGACAGTCCATGACATCCAGTTCCCCGACATCGCAGTGACCGGGAACGGCCATGTCTACGTGACGTACCGGCAGTTCGCCGACGTCCACAGCCACGAGCCGATCGATGCGATCGCGTACAACAAGTCGACCGATTGCGGCGCAACGTTCTCGCGACCGAACGTCGTCCAGACGTTCGAGCCCTACGACCCGACGGACATCAGCACGAGCGGGGGCGTCAGCGGCGATTGCGGTGACTTCGCGAGCGAGTGCGTCTCCGGCTACACGTTCATGCGCGGTGGCACGCAGGTCCGCTCGACGGCGGATCAGACTGACGCGTCACACGATTACGTCTACGTGGTCTACGACCCGTCGATCCCCGGTACGGAAGTGCCCAGCGGCACGACCTACGGGTCGATCACCTCGGAGGACCTGCCCGACCGCTACCACCAGGACGTCGGCAGCCAATCGGGCATCTACTTCTTCCGCCTCAACGGAACGAACGGTAGACACACCGATCCGACGCTGATCGACGACCCGGCTGGGCAGGGGCTCCAGCGGTTCCCGGACATCTCGGTCGACCAGGGCAGCATGCATGCCATCTGGTGGGACAGCCGAAACGATCCGTGCTACAGCCCGCAGAGGCCGCTCGGAAACTGCGCGGACCTCACCACGACCGAGTCGCTCGACGCCTATGGGGCTGCGGGGGACGCCTCGAGCCTGACGTGGTCGCCCTCGGAACGCCTGAGCGACACGTCGAGCAACCCGAACTGGGAGCAGTTCGCCGGTCGGACGGTTCCGTTCGGCGGCGACTACCTCTACATCAGCTCGGTGGGTGCGTTCTCGTTCGGCACCTGGACCGACTGGCGCAACGTCATCCCGGGCACCGATCCGCGCGAAGGAGCCGAGAACGACGGCGCGGACGTCCATCAGTGCCGGGCGCAGAACCCGGACGGCTCATGGGGCCGCGATACCTGCCCATGGGAAGGCGGACTCGACCAGAACATCTACGGGGCACTGACGCCCTAGCACGACCCTTGGGAGCGGCGGGGCGACCCGCCGCTCCCGCTAGCGTTTCTGGGGTGAGCAGGAACGTTCTCTGGGGCCTAGGGGCGCTGCTCGCCGGCGCGCTCATCGCAGGAATCGCCGCGCTGTTCTCCTTTAGCTCGCACGGCGGCTCGGCCGTTGCGCCCGTGCAGGTGCAGCCGAAGACCGTGGCGTCGGTCCCGGCTCCGCCGCACGGGGCGCTCGTACTTGCGCAGGAGGCTGGGATGCGGGCGGTGGCGTTGGCGGTTCAGCGCAAGGCCCTGACGGCAACGGTGATGGCGCCTTCGGGCGACCCCGAGACCGGATTGAGCGTCTCCTTCCGGATCGCAGGGTCGAGCCTTCCGGCCCATCCTTGCGGGGCCGGGTGCTACCGGGCGACGATCGCGTCCGCGCCGAGGCGGGTCGACGTAGTGCTGCCAAGTGGCTCGGCGTCGTTCCGGATCCCCGCGACGGCTCGACCCGGAGCCGCGATTGTCGCCAATGCGGCGGGTGTCTTCCGCTCGGCGCGCAGCCTCGTCTACGTCGAGTCTCTGCGCTCCGGCCCGACCGGTGGGCTCGTGACGACGTGGCGGATGGCCGCGCCGAACCGGCTCTCGTACCAGATCCACGGCGGCGCGGCGGCGGTCGTGATCGGGCGGCGCCGCTGGGACCAGAACCGACCGGGGGCGAAGTGGGTCGCCTCGCAGTCGACGGCCCTCCGGGTCCCGGCGCCGACGTGGTCGAGCGACACGACGAACGTCCGGGTGGTGGGGAGCGCGACCGTCGACGGAAGGCCGGTGTGGATCGTCTCGTTCGCGACACCGTCGGTTCCGGCCTGGTTCACGGCCTGGATCGACAAGCGCGACTACCGCACGCTGCGACTCCGCATGACGGCAGCGGGGCACTTCATGTCTCACCGCTATACGGAGTTCGACCGCCCGCTGAAGATCACGCCGCCGGTCCGGTAGCGGGAGATGCCCATTCCGCTTCCGCTCATCGAGGCGCACGGGCGCCCGCACGCCATGTTCGTCTCTAGACGGTCCGGCGAATGACCTCGATCACCACGAACCAGGCCACCGCAGCCGCGGCCACGGCGACGAGGGCGAGCGCTAGGCGGGCCCAGACCGTCATCCCGACGCCTTGTCCAGGAGCGTGACGATGAACGGTTGTCCGCCGGGAGGCGTGACCTCGAACGCGAGCGCCCAGTGGCCGACCATCACGAGCGCGGGCGCGGCTTTCGAGAACGTGCCGGGCCGCGACTCCCGCAAGCGGTAGCTGAGCTCGCCCATGTCCATGTCCAGCATGTCGAAGCGGCTGACCACGGCTGCGCCCCGTACGGGCTGCCCGTTCTTCGTGACCGTCACGGAGAACGTGTTCTGAATCGCCGCCCGGTTGGGCGTCACCGTCACCCGGATCCGGTAGGGGCCCTTCGATACGACCTTCGACACCGGGCCGGGGCCGACCCGCGCCGCGATGTCCTTCACCCGGGCGAGCGCGCTCGCGGGAGGAGCGAGGCTCGTCAGGACGGCGGCTGCGAAGAGCGCGCCGGCGACGAACAGGATCTCGCCCTGGACGAGCCGCCGGAGCAGCAGCGCCGCGCCTGGCCCGACCTGGGGCTGGAGACCGGCTGCCTGAAGGCGGGGCTTCGTCCGAGCGAGGTTGACGGCGGCAAGGAGCAGGGCCGCTCCGAGCAGCGCGATCTTCACGACGAGCGCCTTGCCGTAGGAGGTCTGCCAGAGCGAGCCGAGGGTCGGTAGCTCGAGGAAGGACTGGCCGATCCCCGAGCCCACGAGCGCGAGCACAGCGAAGAAGGCCACGTTGGAGAAGCGTGGCACGACGACTCCCAGCGCCGCCACGCGCGCCTCCCGCCCGACGGTCAGCCAGAAAACGACGATGCCGATCAGTCCTCCGATCCAGATCGCCCCCGCTGCGAGGTGAAGTGCGTCCAGCGGCACGGCCAGGCCGCGAGGGGAGCGCTGTCCTGCATGGCCGGCGAGCCCGGGCAGCACGAGCGCGGCAGCGCCAGCGCCGAGCGCCGCCCACAGCGAGAGCAGCTCGACACCCGATCGCTGAGGCCGCTCCGGCCGGTCGACGAGGAGCGCAATCCCGGCGGCGACGGCGAAGAGCGCGAGCACGAGCTCGAGGTCGAGATAGTCGCGTCCGAAGGCGGAGGCCCGCGCGACCGGCACGATCGCGCCGAGGTCAAACACCGAGCGCAGCGAGAACTGCGCGGTCGCAAAGAGGACGTAGGCCGGGGTCGCAACGAGGGCGACCAGCAACGCCACGCCGAGCGCGATCGAGACGCCACGCAATGACCTGCCCACGGGACGGGCGATCAGCATCCGCAAGACGAAGAGCCCGAGCGCCGAGAGCAACGAGAGAAACACGACCCATCGCGCGATCAGGAGCTGCGGTGTGTGCGCGGTCTCGCTCAGCGACGGGACCTGGAACTGCGGCGGCGGCCCGGGGCTGGGCCCGACGGCGAACGTGAACGCCCCTCGCACCGGGTGCCCGTCGGCAGAGATCACGCGCCAGAAGACGAGGTACCAACCCTGGGGGGTGTGGCGGAGCGGCGTGACCAGGGTCTGCGGCGAGCCCGGTGCCCGCTGCGGCGCGCCGGACGTGAGCTGCCGCCCCGCAGCGTCGGTGACCGAGACGATCGCGAAGCGTGGCTCGATCGGCTCGCTGTAGGTGAGCCGCACCGCGGGCGGAGCCGTGTTGATCGTCCGGCTTGCCACGGGCTCGGTCCGCACCAGCGCCGCATGCGCCCAGGCGGCGGCCGGCAACGCGAGCGCCGCCGCGGCAACGAGTGCGAGGACGCCGCCGCGTCTCAAGCGAGCGGCCGCCCTCTCGTCGCAAGCCCCGCGATCCCGAGCAGCACGCCGACCCCGCCGACGATCAGCGCGACGATCGTCAGGGTCGTCGTCCCGCCGCCGCCGAGCGACGAGACGCCGTCGACGAGCGGCGCGGGCGTGTCCGAGCTCTCGGGCCCGCTCCAGTCGACGGTCGAGCCGTCGGAGTACCCCTGGCGGACCTTGAACGTGTAGCGCTTGCTCGAGTCCAGGCGCGCGTTGAAGCGAAAGACAGCGTCCTCGCCCGTCGGCACGCGGCCGCGGGACCAGATGTAGCTGTTCGGATCCTCCGAGCGCGTCCAACCGGGGGACGGCTCGAAGGAGTCGACCTCGAAGCCGGGCGGAACGAACAGCTCGACACTGGTGGTCGTCACGCCCTCTTTCTCCGTGGGAACCGAGAGCGTGAACTGCTGCAGCACCTTCGCCTTCACAACGGGCGGGCTCACGATCGCGTGTCCGAAGGCCGCGGGCGCGAGCGCGAGTGCGCCTGCCGCCGCGGCTATGACCACGGCCTTTCTCATCCGAACTCCTTTCTCGTTGGGACTTCCGGCTAGGCCGGGAGCGGTGGTGCGCGAGGGCGGGCGCGCTGCGGCACCCGCGTGGAGCTCGACGAAACGCGAGGTGCGCCCGCTACCGGCAGGGCGGGCAGCAGGAAGAGCCGGGGCCGGAGGAGCTCGCGCGCGGCTGCTCGCATCCATCCGATCAGGTGCAGCACGGCCTCCGCGAGGGCGGCCGCGACTAGCGCGAGCGCGGCGAGTAGCGGGATCGCGTTCCGGTGCACCGGCCCGACGAGGCAGGAGAGCCCGTGGAAGCCAAGTCCGGCCCGCCAGTGCAGGTACGACTCGAACATCGCGAACCCGAGCGCGCTCGCCGCGTAGAGGCAGACGGCGTTGACGGCGAGCCTGCGCAGACGGAGCCGGGGCGGCACCCGGTCCGGCCACAGCCGTGCGCGCTCGCGCACTCCGAGCGCCGCGAGCCAGAGAACGGTCACAGAGATCGCGGCCGCAAGCGCGAGTGTTACCAACGAGACGAGCACGAGCGACGGGCCGCCCGCGGAGGCCTCGAACCGATTCGCGAGCGGGCTCGGCTGCGCGAGCGCATAGGTCAGCCAACGGGCGATGAGCACCAGCAACGCCACGGTGCCCGCCCAGGCGAGAGCGCGTTTCATCTCACTTGCAGCGTAAACGGCGCGGTGAGGATCCGCCCGCGATCCTGGAACTGGAGGAAGAGCCGCCAGGTACCCGCGACGGGCAGCAGCACGCCCACGTTGAGCTTTCCGGGCCCAGCCGGGCGGCCGACGACCTTGGCGCCGCCGAAGATGCTGGTGCAACCCGGCGTGTTCGGTCCGCAGACGTGGGTGTGGAAGTAATCCAGCGTCCCGGCCCGGAAGAAGATCGCGTGCGCGAGCGCGCCGAACCACGGATGGAAGGTGACGAGCTTTCCGCCCGGGTTGGTGATCGTCGCGGTCAGCGTCACGGGGTCGATCGGGTGGATCCGTTTCGGGACGCGCAGGGCGATCCGGTAGCCGTCAACGGTGTCCACGGCCGCGAAGGCCGGCAGCGGCTTCGGGTGGTACGCGCCTGCAACCCGCAAGTTCGCGTGCAGCTGGAAATTCCGCGGCGCGCCCTTCACCGCCGGGTAGACGTCCACGAGCACCCGGTAGGGGCCGGGGGAGGTGAAGTCCACGGGCTGGGCGATCCTGCCGGTCGCGCCGATCGGCGGGTGCCGGTGGATGATCAGGCCGAGGTCTCGCCGCACGATGATCAGGTGGATTCCCGTGTGCGGTCCCGCGCCGCGCCGGTACGACGTGAGCGTCGCACCCGACGGCTCCCTGACCGTGAAGGAGATCGTCGTAGTCCCGGTGTGAGACACCCGCGTGGGCGTGAACCCGGAGAGCGCGAAGGTGCGCGCGGGCGGGATCGTGGGCACGTTGGGCCGCGAGGAGCCCGAGCACCCGGCCAGCAGGAAAAGGGCCGCGCACGCGAGGAGAACACGCCTCATTCCGCGGCAGGCTACCCTCCTGTGGCCGTGCTCTTCGCGCACTTCCCCGCGACCTGGGAGACGCCGCCGGCCGTCCTGGTCGCCGCGCCGCTTGCGGCGCTCCTCTTCATGCAGGCGTTCGTGCGGCTTCGCCGCCGCCGCCCCGACTACGCGCCCTGGACTCGAGCGCTGCTCTTCGGTGCGGGGCTCGTGCTCGTCGTACTGCCGGTCATCTCGCCGCTGGACGGGGCCGGAGACGACTATCTCCTCTCGGCGCACATGCTGCAGCACGTCTTGATCGGTGACGCGGCCGCCGCGCTGCTCGTCGTCGCCGTGCGCGGCCCGCTCGTCTTCTTCCTGCTGCCGCCGCCGGTCCTGCGCCCGCTGGCCGCGTTCAAGCCGCTTCGCGCGTTGCTTTCGTTCGTGCTCCGCCCGCTGGTCAGCCTGGCGCTCTGGGCGGCCGCAGTGACCGTCTGGCACGTGCCGCGCTTCTACGACTTCGCCGCCGCGCACCCGGGCGTGCACCACCTCGAGCACGTGACGTTCGTGGCGGGCGGACTGCTCGTCTGGACGCAGCTCGTCGATCCCGCACGGCACGGCCGCCTCCGACGGCCGCAGCGGATCTTCTTCGCGCTGGCGATGCTGGCGCTGACCCAGCCCGTGGTCGATTTCCTGTTCTTCAGCTCGAGCGCCCGCTACGGCAGGTACGCCGACCAGCCCGACCGGCTCTTCGGGCTCTCGCCGCTGACCGACCAGCGCCTCGCGGGCGCGGCGATGATGGTCGAGCAGCTGCTGACGCTCGGGATCTGCGTCGCCATCCTGCTGCGGCCGTACCTGCGCGAGCGACGGGCGCGCGTGCTGGCGCTCTCGCACAGGTGAATTCGCCGGCCTCGTACTCGTTCAGCTTCGAGCCGCTCTTCCTCGTCCTGGCGGTTGCGGCCGCTTACATCTACATCCACCTCAGCCGGACGGTGGAACGGCCGACCCGCGCGCGCGTGACGATCTTCGCGCTCGGCCTCGTCCTGATCGCGTTCTCGCTCAACTCACCGCTGGAGACGATCGCCGTCCACTACCTGCTGGTGATCCACCTGCTCCAGAACGTGATGATCGCGGACTGGGCGCCGCCGCTGCTCGTGCTCGGCCTCACGCCGGCGATGCGCAAAGCGGTCGCCGCGCGGGGCGGCCGTCCGTTCGCGCTCCTGACGCGACCCGTCTTCGCGCTGCCTTTCTGGCTCCTCGTTTGGTACGGCGTCCACCTACCGCCGTTCTACGACTGGGCCCTGAGGCACGAGTGGCCGCTCAACATCGAGCACGGCCTCCTGATCCTCGCTGGGCTCGTCTTCTGGTGGCCCGTCTTCGCGCTCGAGCCGCAGCGGGTCTCGACCGCGGTGCGCCTCGCGTACCTCGGCGCCGCGTACATCGGCTCGGCATTCCTGTCCCTGGCGCTGATCTTCTCGGGGCGCGCGTTCTACGCGTTCTACGAGCACGCGCCCCGGCTCTGGGGCCTCTCGCCGTCGAAGGACCAGAATCTGGGCGGGAGCCTGATGAACGCAGAGCAGAGGCTCGTCTTCTTCGCCGCGCTCTCGTACTTCCTGCTGCGCCTGCTCAGTGAGGAGGAAGAGTCGCAGCCGGCCTTGGAGGGGCGTTGAGGCAGCTATCGCTTGTTGCATCACTCTCGGCGGTCGCGCTGTTGGCCCCTGCCGCCGCGCACGCGAACGGCGACCCGGCGAGCGACGTCCTGCTCACCGACCAGGTCTTCCTGCCCTTCGAGGCGCCGATCTCCAACTCCGCACAGGACGACCTGCGCAAGACCGTCGCCGAGGCGAACAAGAAGCACTTCAAGATTCGGGTGGCCGTGATCGCCTTCACGAGCGACCTCGGGACCGCCGTCAGCCTCTGGAAGCACCCGCAGAACTACTCGGAGTTCCTTGGCAAGGAGATCGCCTTCGTCTACACCGGGCCGTTGCTGATCTCGATGCCCTCCGGCTTCGGCTTCTACGACGAAGGCCGCCCCGTCGCGAGCGAGAAGCAGGTGCTCGCGAAGATGAAGCCCGGCTCTACGCCGACCCCGCTCGCAGACTCGACCACGGCGGCGGTGCGAGCGCTCGCGGCCGCGAAGGGAATCACGCTGCCGAAGCCGTCCTCCGGAAGCTCGGCCACGCGCGACCGCCTGGTCCTAGGCGCGGCCGTCATCGCGTTCCTCCTCATCCTCGTGTTCCCGGCGAGGTTGATCAGGAGACGAGCCCGAGGTGGCGAGCAATCACCATCCGCTGGACCTCGTTAGTTCCCTCGCCGATCTCGAGGATCTTCTGGTCGCGGTAGAGCCGCGAGATCGCAGATTCCTCCATGAACCCGTAGCCGCCGTGGATCTGTAGCGCCGAGTTCGCGACGCGGTGCGAGAGCTCGCCGGTGTAGAGCTTCGCCATCGCGGCCTCCTTCGCGAAGGGGCGGCCCTCGTCCTTGAGCCACGCGGCCTTGTACGTGAGGACGCGACCCGCTTCGATCTCGACGGCCATGTCCGCCAGCGCGAACTGCACGGCCTGGAACTGCGCGATCGGGCGGCCGAACTGCTCGCGCTCCTTCGCGTAGGCGACGGCGAGGTCGTAGGCGCCCTGCGCGAGGCCGACGCTCATCGCCGCGACCGAGATGCGGCCGCCGTCGAGGATCTCCAGGAACTGCTGGAAGCCCTTGCCGCGCTCGCCGAGCAGGTTCTCCTCCGGCACTGCGCAGTCTTTGAACGAGAGCTCGCGCGTGTCCGAGGCGCGCCAGCCGAGCTTCTCCATCTGCGCCGAGATCTCGTAGCCGGGGGTGCCGTTCGGGACGATCACGTTCGAGATCTCGTCCTCGCCGGTGCGGGCGGTGATCGTCACGCAGGCCGTGATGTCGGTGCCCGCGTTGGTGATGAAGATCTTCGAGCCGTTGACGACCCATTGACCGTCCCGGAGCTCTGCCGTTGTCCGCGCCGCGGCCGCGTCCGAGCCGGCCCCCGGCTCGGTCAGGCCGAAAGCCGCGAGCCTCTTGCCCGAGGCGAGGTCCGGCAGCCACTGCCGCTTCTGCTCCTCGGTGCCGTAGAGCAGGATCGGCATCGTCCCGAGCGAGGTGTGCGCGGCCATCGTGATCGCGACCGACGAGTCGATCCTGGTTAGCTCCTCGACCGCGATCGCGTACGAGAGCGTGTCGGCGCCCCCGCCGCCGTACTCCTCCGGCACCGGCATCCCCATCAGCCCGAGCTCAGCGAGCTCCGCGACGAGGTCGTAGGGGAAGCGGTGCTCGCGGTCGAGCTCAGCCGCCACAGGCGCGACGCGCTCTTCCGCGAAGGAGCGGACGGTATCGCGGATGAGCTCGTGCTCAGGCCCGAGATCGAAGTTCATCAGCGTGCAGCGGAGGGCCGGAAGGCCCGGAGTCTGCGCGGGTTCACTTAATCGGCGAGGCGCGAGGCGAGCTCGACGATCAGCCTGACCCCGTATCCCGTGCCGCCGCGCTGGCTCAGGTAGTCGCCGCGCGGACGCTCGAGGAAGGCGGGACCGGCGATGTCGGCGTGTGCCCAGGGGCCTTCGCCGGCGAACTCCTTCAGGAACTCGGCGGCGAGCACCGGAGAGCCCTGCCGCAGGTCGGATGAGTTCTTGATGTCGGCGAAGGCGGAGTCGACGTAGCGGCGGTAGCGTGGGTGCATCGGCCACGGCCAGGCGTGGTCGCCGCTCGCCTCACCCGCGGCCACGATCTGCTCCCGCCACTTGTCGTCGTTGGAGAAGATTCCTGCGTACAGGTCGCCGAGCGCGAGCTCCATCGCCCCCGTCAGCGTGGCGAGATCGAGGACGTGCGTGGCGCCGTTCTTGCGCGCGTACCAGAGCGCATCGGCGAGGACGAGCCGGCCTTCCGCGTCGGTGTTCGTGACCTCGATCGTCTTGCCGTTCATCGCCGTGAGGACGTCGCCCGGCCTGTAGCTCGACCCACTCGGCATGTTCTCGGCCGCCCCCACGACTGCGATCACGCGAACGGGCAGGCCCAGCTCCGCAATCGCTCCCATCGCGGCGATGACGGCCCCTCCG
>Ga0137372_10006760_pt1 | contig 11112 bp, 4 predicted proteins | sample SagtaG_6_FD_104911 | JGI IMG/M metagenome (GOLD analysis project Ga0137372, IMG submission 104911) | Vadose zone soil microbial communities from Sagehorn Ranch, Mendocino, California, USA - Sage1_R_60_16 metaG | ecosystem: Environmental > Terrestrial > Soil > Vadose zone | place: USA: California...
AGGTACAGTGGACTGCATAGGGTAATCAAAGTGGTACATTGTGCTCTTGCTTAATTGATTACATTTAGAGAAGGAATCCTATTGTACAGAGACAGTAATATACTGTATGCCTACGCTTTGTTTGGCTCACATAGCTAGGCAACTATAACTTATTCCTTTTATAGCCTTCCTTCTTTGTTTACCTCTTTGTTTATTTGTACATCACTGTGTATGCCCTTAGCAAGAGCCTTATCACGTGACATCCAAACTGCCATTCCAAACTGCCATATCATGTGAACGCCAATTAAGTGATCCCACTTTCAATACTTTCTATTGTCACAAACCCACTGTTGAACAGCAGCTGTCAAGGCGCTTCTCCCTAGCCTAGCTCAGCCGTCTTTGGGCTTCGAGCCACAGGAGTCGCACTGTTAGGAAGCTGGCGATCCATTCTATGACGTCCCCGAACCTGGCCTGAAACGGTCTGTCGTAGGGTCGTCAAATGGTCAAGTGAAGCCGTTGAGCCGCTTCTCCTAACCTAGCTCGGCCGTCTTTGGGCTTCGAGCCGCAGGAGTCGCACCATTAGGAAGCTAGCGGTCCATTCTATGATGTTCCCGAACCTGGCCCGAAACGGTCTGTCGTAGGGTTGTCAAATGGTCAAGTGAAGCCGTTGAGGCGCTTCTCCTAACCTAGCTCAGCCGTCTTTGGGCTTCAAGCCACAGTCAAGCTCAAGATGTGATTCACAACACAGCGACTCCTAAGCACAAACATGGCCTAGGGCGAGCTGTGATTCACACACATGGTAGCCGCTCTTATTCACAACACAACAACTCCTGAGCACAAACATGGCCTAGGGCAAGCTGTGATTCACCCACATGGTAGCCGCTCTTATTCACACATAGGAGCACAAGCCCAACCTGAATCATATAGGTTATTCACTACAAAGTAGAGCACGTATTCCTTACTCTATAAAAACATGCCTTTGCCTCCTCTCTTTCTCTTTTCCTTTGTAGCACTCCTTTGCTTCTCTATCCTCCAGCACAATAGCCTTCAACCTAGACACTTGGCTCTTCAGCTCCTACAATGGCCCACAACCCTTACCAATACCCCCCGGCCTATGCCGCACAGCCCCTTCAGGCACCATATGACTTTGGCCCTAGCGGGTTCTACGGCCTAACCCAGTACGCCGTCCAGCAGCCAGGCACAAATACAACGTCCTACCGGGTCGCCCCCATCGTTGCCGCATACCCAACAGCTGCACACCGTTCTCAGGCCGTTAGCGGCGCCCTCCCTCTTGACCAGCAGCAGTACCAGGCCGGCGCTGTTGTAGGAGCCGCCACACGATACTACCCGACCACTGCTGGGGGGGTGGGCATGGTCACCTCACCGCTCCAGAGTGCTGCTCAGTCTTCAGCTAGTGGTGTAAACGACTGGCACACTGTTGGGGTGCTACGCCAGGGGCAGACAGTCTGGGTCCACGATCCCGCTTACCAGATGCACTCACAGACCCGGCTACCCATGATCCCCGGCACTTCAAACGTCACTCGGCTGTTGAACAGCACAGGCTTCGGGACAGTGAGCCAGGTGCAGGTACAGGGCTTTGGAAGCTCACAGCAGGACTGTATGGGGCGTAGCGCACAGTGGGTGGACAACGTGACAAACGCGCCAGGAGCCGTGGCGCCCTACCCTCCTAACACCTTTGTACCAGGACAGGTGACGCCAGGCTGGCAGGTTGTGGCACGGTACTAGGGAGATATTGGAGTAGGCAGACCAAAGAAGAGCGTTGTTTTGAAGGAAAGTGCAGTGGCGGTTATTAAGGGTTACGTGGGATGGCTTACAAAGATTAGAATTAGACCTGTACTTTTAGTAGAAATGCCAGATGTTCACACGCCTCCTAAAGTCCTAGAGCTTAATTCCAGCATAGTTAATTCCAGTATAGTCAATTCCAGTGTGGTCAATTCTAGTGTGGTCAATTCTAGTGTGGTCAATTCCAGTGTGGTAAATTCCAGTGTAGTCAATTCTAGTATAGTCAATTCTGGCATAGTCAATTCTGGCATAGTATAGTTAATTCCAGCATAGTCAATTCTAGTATAGTCAATTCTAGTACAGTCTATTCCATTATAGTCAATGATGGCACAGTCAATTCTAGCATAGTCAATTCTGGCACAGTCAATTGTAATACAGTCAATTCTAGCATAGTTAATCATAGTATAGTTAATTCCAGTATAGTTGATTCTAGCAGCTAATACAGCTAATTCCTGTGACAGTTTGTACAAAAGGCCTCACTAGGAAGCAATGTACAAGTACTGTTCTATTTGAGAATACTAAGCTAAAGAGAGAAGAAGAGAAGAGAGGATCTCCTAGAGTATAGGTCCTGTTTAATTACAGACAGGATATGTAGAGTATAAGCAAGATGACAATCTGCTAATCAATCCGCCAACCAATCTGCTAACCAATCTGCCAACCAGATGCTCTAGCTAGATGCTCAAATGCCCAGATGCTTGGTCATGTGGCTAGTGGTTAGGTGGCAAGAACTCTGGATCTGTCACACTAATAGGTTAGTTGTGTTATAATAGTTAATAATGGGATGTTGAATCCTATAGGAAATAGTAAGCCTAATATACCCAAAGGAAAATCACCTGACTAGCCATTTAATTAACTACCTAATGCTTTATCCCTACTATAATATAAGATCCTAGACAACCTAGCTACTAGCTATATTAACTAAACTATTTATTAAAAGAGGATCAGTTAGTTAGTATTCACATAATATAGTAGATTAGAATAGTAGTTTGAACATCACATAATATAAGCTCTTTAAGTCTTAAGTAGACAGAGAAGGAAGGGTATAGAAGGAATAAGTTAGGGTTGCCTAATTATGTGAGTACATAAACAAAGTGTAGGTATATAGTATATTTCCTATCTCTATACTATAGGATTCCCTCTGTTCCTTAATTATATAAATAATTAATTAAGCAATATAATACAATGTACCACTATAATTCTGCCCTCTATATTTCACTACACCTCTATAAGTTCAAGGCCACTATAATAAGAGGCTTTTTTAAGCCAGGTTTAAGAAATCCAAATTGTTACCTAATTCCTCACCTAGACCTATTATGTAATCCTCTTATATATATAAAAAGCTTCTCTCTCCTAATCTTTTATTACTCTCTTAGCTTAGTATTCTTATTATATTAACTAGCTAGCTAGGGGATTAAGGGCTTAAAAAACCTAAGATTAAAAGTAGGTGTACAGGTAAGAAGCTAAAGTAAGGTAGAACACTAACCTAAAGTGAAATGAAAGGTATTTAAAGTAAGAAACTAAGTATTTTCCTCTTAGATAGCTTAGATCTTGCTAATTAATTTAAGTATACATAGGCCCTATATGTAATTTAGGGGCTCTAAATTAGCTCTTTGTAAAAAAAATTAGCAGATTATTTTTATGAATTTCATATTTTGTATATCTACATGGTCAAGGCGTTTTAAAGTCATCTAGCATAGAAACAACTAGCCTAATCAGGTTAGCTCTGTATATACTTTAATACTACAAACTTAGAGGACTCAAAAAAGTTGGCCTCTTATTTTTAATATTTTTAATAGCTTAGTAAAAGCTGAGCCTTACTTTTCTAGCCTTTAATTTACTAGCTTTACCCTTAGCCCTAGGTCTTAGCCCTAGAAAAACACACACATTCATCAATTTTCGAAAATTTCACCCTTTCTAGGTTTATATATTCAAATAGGCATTTTTCTCCCACCAAGAGCCTAGTGGCCAAGTGGTAGTTTTCTCGAGTTTCTTGAATTTTCAGCCATTCCAAGCTCCTACTAACAGTTCTCATAGACCATGAATTCACCAATCACCCATGTTGGCCCTCGAGGCGTCGAAACCCTTACTAGTCAGTGTTCACTTGGCTGGAAGATCCTACAGGAGTGGCAGGTAAGTATACCCCTCTAATATCAAGTCCCTACTAACTATTATAGGCTGCATTAGAGGCCAAAGCAGCTGCTACTAGTCTAGACTGGGCTGCTCATAGTAGATTGAGAGCTGCTGATGCCAACTTGGCTCTTGCTAAGCAGTTTAGCTTAGTCCTTAGTCATGTACAATAGATAATTCATTCAGGGCAGTGCTCAAAATTGGGAGTACTATAAACAGGGAGGGTAGGGGCCCTGTTTCTCTTTTTTGTTTTGCTGTCTTTTGTTTTGCTACTACTACTATCACATTAGCGCCTAGTTTACCTATTCACCTTAGTGTTATTCTAAAGAGATAGGCTATTTAAAGAAGTATATTTACTCTAAAGACCCTTATATAGTTGGATTATACTATGTCTATCTTAGTCATAATATTAGGGTTAGAATTTTACACTCTAGGATAAGATTTTAGATAAGTTACACTAAGAGATAAGTCAAAGTGTAAGTTTTACACTATAAGTGTTGGTTCACACTAGGTGATGTCAGTACTAACGGCACAGGGCGACCTAAACCGTGTAGTTAAACTGGTAGGTAGCCTGTATGCTGTTGATGGTGACTTCTTCTTGATTGTTGCTTGTCTATCTAAGAAGGTCCCATAGTAGGGTAGATATACTGTATCCCATGCTTTGTTCCTGTAATGACTGTGACTCACTCCCTTCTATAACCTTTGCCCTTTGTAGGCAAAGAGCCTACATGTAGTCAAAGAGCCTTTGTCATGTGATGCCTAATCTGTCCTTTGTTCTACCTTTGTTCAGGCCAAATTACACAATAAGTAAGGACTAAGTCTAAGTTTTATACTATAGCATTAAGCCTAGAACAGAGTTTTTACACTATACAAATATACTATACTAAGTTAAAGTTATTAAATATTATATACTTATGATTTTATTTCCTATTAAAGTATAATACTATAAGGCTAGGAATCTTGAGATAAATAAGGTAAAATTAACTAGCTACTTTTAAATACTAGGTGTTAGACATATATAAGCAGGATCCTTATATAAACAGTTTATTAAATCACTTACAGGGTTATAAGATACTACTTAATATATTAAACTTATAATATTAGCACTTTAGGGTTACAAGGTGCTTTAAAATTAGAAATATAGAGTAGAATTAGTCAAGTACTCCTAAACTTAGGATTTTTAATATATACAAATAAGTGTTACAGCTCTAGAGCTGTAGCCACAGTATCTTAGGGAAAGCAACATGTTGAGAGTAGGGACAGGAAACAGGGTATATTACTAAATAATGGTAGGAGTATACAGATATATAATTGTCCAGTGTACATAGTGTCAAGTTGCTATATTGATTCTATGGTTTAGTAAAAGAGTGTGAAACAGTTATTAAGTATGTTAAATATAGTATAAAGAAACAAGCACTAATATACCCAAAGAAAATGTCACCTGACTAGCTACCACCTAACTAGCTACTAAATGGTCTATCCCTACTACACTAAGAGCTTCTTCCTAGAAATGTGTGTATTAAGTAGTTAATTAGAGGGTCTATAACTATATCTAAAATCACTAGACTCTATACTCTAGACAGACAAGGTCTAGAAGTTTACTAATAGCATTAAGTTTAAATTTAATAGTAATAGATTTATACACACTATAGTAACTAAATAGGCTTAAGCTTTGCTTCTTATACAGAGAAGTAGCTGTTACTTTAGTTTTTGTTGTGTGTTTTCTAAAGGAAGTTTCTAAAGGAAACACTGCTAATTACAAAGATCTATAAATTAGGCTAACTTAATCTAAAGTGTAAATACAACATCTGTACTAACAGTAGACCGTGTGGTTATTATAACAGCTTCTAAACTAAGAAAGGGTATCTATTTAGGATTAAGTCTAAGTTTGTCCTTGTCTATAGTTTAGGGAAAATCACACTATATAGGAATAAGAGCAGGCAGTTAATGTTCCTAACAGCTGTCACAAGGAATAAGAGTAGGCAGTTGATGTTCTTAAAAGCTGACAAAAGGAATAAGAGCAGGTAGTTAAGGTTCCTAACAGCTGACACAAGGAATAAGAGCAGGCAGTTAAGGTTCCTAACCACTAGCACAAGGAACAAGAGTGGACAGTTAATGTTCCTAACCACTGTCACTAGGAATAAGCAGGCAGTTGATGTTCCTAACCACTATAACTAGAGTAAGAGCAGGGAGTTGATGTTTCTAACTACTAGCACAGAATAAGAGCATGTAGTTTATATTCCCAACTTAGGGCACAGAATAAGAGCAGGCAGTTGATATTCCTAACTACTAGCACAGAATAAGAGCAGACAGCTAATGTTCCTGGCCACTATTAATAGAAATAAGAGCAGGTAGTTAATGTTCCTAACCACTGGCACAGAATAAGAGTAGACAGTTAATATAGAATAAGAGCAGACAGTTAATGTTCCTAACCACTACTACTAGGAATAAGAACAAGAAGCTAATGTTCCTAACCACTGTTACACAGAATAAGAGTAGACAGTTAATATTCTTAACCATTGTCACATAGATTAAGAAGGGTTAGTTAATGTTCTAAGCACTGTTACATAGAATAAGAGTAGACAGTTAATGTTCTTAACAACTGTCACATAGATTAAGAGGGGTTAGTTAATGTTCCTAACCACTTTTGCTAGGAAAAGGAGCTAGTAGTCTATTCTCCTAACCACTGGCATAAAATAAGAATAGGTAGCTAATGTTCTAACCACTGTTACACAGAATCAGAGTAGGTAGTTGATGTTCTTAACCCCTGTCACTGTCCTTAACCACTATTACTATTAACAATACACTAGATTAAGATAATAATTTCTAGACTTTAATTAATATTTCTTAAAGTAATTTATAGGTTAAGATTTACTAGAGACATGCCACAGAATTTGTCTAGACTACTATAATAATAACATTAAATAAGTATAATATTATAGTAAGAGCTAAAGAAATTTAAAAGACACAAAGAAGGTGTTTGTTAGTAGAAAACTTAAGGTAGAGGAAGACTTTAACAAGTCTTTAGGGTAGAAGACTAGCTGCTAAGGGACAACAACATAATAATAGTTAAGCTATAATAATATTATACTTCTAGATATATTAAGACCTCTATAATATAGATTAGATTCCTTAAGGATGTACTATAAGGAGCTCTAGAACTCTATAGAAATTAAAATTCCTAATAAGTCTATATACTCTAGACAGTGAGCCCTTTAGTAATAAAGCTTATAAGTAGGCTAGGGAGATAAAAGATAAGAGAAAGAGGAGAGAGTAAGAGGTAGTCACTACTACTATAAAGAAAATACAAAGTTTTACACACATGTTGTTATAAAGGAGAGTAGTATTAAGGGTTAATTAATAATACATAATAATAGATTAGAGAAAGGAAAGTTAGTACTTTTAGATCTATATAGGGCAGAGTTAATAGCAAGTTACATGTAGTTTAAATAGTGGGTTATAGATAGGGTTATAGGTAGATTATAGGTAGGTTTCTAGACATATTAAATAGTAGGTTAAATAGTAGTTTATAAACAGATTATAGCTAGGTTTATAGATAGAGTAAATAGTAGGTTATATGTTGCTTAAATAGTAGATTAAACATTAGTTTATAGGGTTATTATAGGCAGATTAAATAATAGGTTAAAGAGTGGGTTAAAGGTAGATTAGGTAGTATTTTAAATAGGGGTTTAAAAGTCTAATTAGAGAGGAGGAAATTAAGGTATTTAGGAACAAAATATAGATTTATATAGTTAGAAGATTTTTATAGTAGGTATTATATATATTATTATTATTATTATTATTATTAACTCATACACCTATTAGCTTTACACTATGAGGATCTCCACGCTATACGGCTAGGTAAACCTTTTATGGACAAAACCCTAGGCGCACTTCCCTTGCTCTTATCCTATGCTCCCCTCTGCTTACTTGTAGCGTGTTGCCGCCACTATATACTCTGCTAGCTGTAGAGGAGCCTGCTTGCTACACTAAACTGGACAAGCCTCCCTCCTTGGATTAGGTGCTTTGCCACCTGCCCTGCCAAGGCGGGTTCAGAGACAAGCTTCTGAAATTGCACTCCCCTTCCCCATGCGCGCTGAGGCGTATCGCCACAGTGTAGGAGCACGTGTTCTGCTGTCTCCTTGCCCTGCTCACACAGGCACTCCTTGCTGACTCCTGGGACTCTTGCTGAGGCAAGAAACCGCCGTAGGCCAATCCTCCTAGTCCTAGCTTAGAAGAGCACTAAGCTCTCTGCCTTCTTTAGCTTGCTATATATCTTTAGGCTGCTCTGGGTGGGCTGCTTTAGAGCCGCGATGCTCTCTGGCCAACTCACTTTTTGGACTCGCTTGTTGTGCCACCTCTTCTGCCACTCTGTGAGCACCGCCTTTTTGCTCTAGACACCGTGCTCCTGCTCTCTCTGTCTTGCCCACTCGGTTTATATATATTAAATTTAATTTAAACTCTAAGAAAGAAAAGAGTAGAGATAAGTAAAAAAGGAAAGAAATAATAAAGAAGAAGGAAGAAGAAAGAAAAGTATATAAATTATTTACTAGATTATAAAGAGTTAAAGATCTAATTAAATTAAGAAAAGAAACATAGTTAAGGGGTAATAAAGGTAAAGGTAAGATAGGAATATGTCAGATAAAGAGGATATAACATATAATAAAGTAAAGAAATAAGAAAGAAAAATAGAAGAAAAGAGAATTATTTAAAATATATAAATAAGTATAATAAATAAAAAACAAAGACAAAAAGTAGATATTATATATTAAAGTAAAGTAAGAGAAAGAATAAATAAAAAGAATAAAGAGAGGAGGGTAAATTTTAGAAAACAAAAACAGAATAATAAAATAAGAATAAGAGGGTGTATAGTATAGAATAAATTAAATATATAATACAAAGTAATCTAAGTATAATAAAAAGTAGCTTAGTATAGTATAAAGTAAAATAAGTATATAATCTAAGATAAGTCTAGTATATAAAGTAGTTTTAGTACATAGTCTATAATAGATTAAGTACATAATACAAAGTAATTTAAACATAACAAAAAGTAGATTAAGTATAAGGGTTAGAGTAGATTAAGTATATAGTATAAAATAACTTAAATATAATATAAAATAAATATAAAATAAGATTTAAAGTAATTTAAGTATAATATAAACTAAATTATTTAAAGTAAATTAAGTATATAGTATAAAATAATCTAAATATAGTAAAAAATAGCTTAAATATAAAGTTTAGAGTAGATTTAGTATATAGTATAAAATAACTTAAGTATAGTAAAATATAAGTTAAGTATAAAGTTTAGAGTAAATTAAATATATAATATAAAGTAATCTAAATATAGTAAAAAGTTAGTAAAGTATAAAGTCTAAAATAGACTAAATATATAATATAAAGTAACTTAAGTATAATATAAAATAAGTTAAGTATATAGTATAAAATAATATAAGTAGAGTAAAAAGTAGACTAAATATATAATATAAAATAATCTAAGTATAATAAAAAGTAAATTAAATATAAAGCCTAGAATAAAGAATATATATAGTATAAACTAACTCAAATATAATAATTAAAGTAATCTAAGTATAATAGAAGGTAAATTAGATATAAAGTCTAAAGTAAGTTAAAACTAATATTTAAAGTATTTTAAGTATAATAAAAGATAGTTTAGGTATAATAGTTAGAGTAAGTTAAGAATATAATACTAAAGCTTTATTAGAAAGTGCTATATAAGTACTATTCTATTTAAGAATAGTAAGCTAAAAAAGAAAAGAATAATAAAAGGTCTTTTAAAGTATAAGATGTATTTAATTATAAAACAAAACATGTAGAATATAAGTAAGATAGTAATATACTAATTAATTTACTAATAGTAGATTTAAATTATCTATTACTAAGTTATATAGCTAGTAGTTTAGTAATAAGAAGTTTAAATTTATTATAAATATAGTATAAAGTAGACAAAGTATATAATATAAAGTAATTTAACTAGTATTATTTCTTAACTATTACCTTTAACTATTATTCTTTTTTAACTAGTATTCTTAAATATACTTAGTTTTATATTTTTATTTAGTCTTTACTATAAAGGAACTATTATAGTTTAAAGTGGATTAGGTGGCTAGAATAGTAGGTTTAGGACTACTATACTTCTGACTGCTTACTTAGTATCACTAGGCTAGAAGGGTGAGTTCTAGCAGAGTAGCACTAAAATCACGCCAAATCACTGGCAATATGTGGGCTTTTCACAGTATGTGGGTTTTTATCCTGTAAGTGTAGAGTTTTACTATATAATTTCTATCTCAAAGGGGTTCTGTGTACTATTTTATATAGGCTAGGATAGTAAGATTAATAATAATAATAATATTATAGTTTGAAGTAGTATATATTAAATAAGTATAAAGTGATTATTATAAATATAGATTAAAAACTTTAAAGTATTAGTTATATAAAGTAGTTAAGTAGACTAAAGTATAAATATAAAGTAGTTAAACATTCTAAATAATAGTTAACTATAAAATAGATATAGTAAAGAGTAGATTAAGTATAAGAATTAAGGTAAGTTAAGTATATAATATAAAGTAATGTAAGTATAGTATAAAGTATAGTATAAAATGAATTAAGGATAGTAAAAAGTAGATTTAAAGTAGATTAAGTATAAAATAAGTTAAGAGGAAGTGTAAAAATAAAATAAATATATAGTATAAAGTACTCTTAGTGTAGTAAAAAGTAAGTTTTGCATATAGAATATAGTAGGTTATATATATAGTATATAGTTAAAGTTACTAAAGGTTAGTATAGATTAAAAGTAAAGAATAGTAAAATAATATATAGTTAAAAAAGGATAGATTTATATTATAAAGTAAAGTATAGATTATATTTTAAGGTAAATAGTAGTTTAAATATAGATGAAGGGTAGGGTTTTATAGTATTAATAGGTAAATAAAACATAGGTTATAATAAGATAAGTATTTAGGGTAAATAAGAGTTTTTAAATGAGTAGATAAATAAAGAGTTAAGGTAAGTTAGTAATAGATTATAAGTCTAAGTAGAGTTGTTTAAAGTAAACAGAGTAGTATAAGAGTATAGAGGATGTGTTGTTAGACCTATTAGGGCTCCTATGTCCCTTGTTTCTCTTCCCTCCCCCTTTTATTTCCCGGGTTCGGGTTCGGGTTCGGGTTCGGGTTCGGGTTCGGGTTC
>Ga0137372_10006764_pt1 | contig 11104 bp, 7 predicted proteins | sample SagtaG_6_FD_104911 | JGI IMG/M metagenome (GOLD analysis project Ga0137372, IMG submission 104911) | Vadose zone soil microbial communities from Sagehorn Ranch, Mendocino, California, USA - Sage1_R_60_16 metaG | ecosystem: Environmental > Terrestrial > Soil > Vadose zone | place: USA: California...
CGCTGATCGGCCCGGAGCGGATGGCGCGCTACGAGGCGATCGCCGAGAGGACGCAGTCGCTGATGGCAGGCCGGGCCGTGTTCAACGTCAACTCGACCGCCACCGGCGGCGGCGTCGCGGAGATGCTCCAGACGCTGCTCGCGTACGGCCGCGGCGCCGGTCTCGACGTCCGCTGGCTCGTGATCCGGGGCGACCCGGCCTTCTTCGCGATCACGAAGCGGATCCACAACGGCCTCTACGGCTCGGCGGGAGACGGCGGCGACCTCGGCGAGGCGCAGCGGAGCCACTACGAGGAGACCGCCAGGCGCAACGCCGACGAGCTGCTCGCCCTGGTGCGGCCGGACGACGTCGTCCTGATCCACGATCCGCAGCCGGCTGGGTTGGCCGCGGAGCTGAGCCGCGCCGGCGCGCGCGTCGTATGGCGCTGCCACGTCGGTGCGGACAAGCCGAACGAGTGGACGGAGCGCTCCTGGTCGTTCCTGCGGCCGTACCTCGAGGACGTGGATGCGTTCGTCTTCTCCCGGCGCGTGTTCGCGCCGCCGTGGGCGGATCCGGCACGCACCCATGTGATCCCGCCGTCGATCGACCCCTTCTCCGCCAAGAACGAGCCGATCTCGCACCGAAACGTGCGCCTGATCCTCGGCTACGTCGGCTTGATGGGAGGAGACGGCGCACTGCCGGCGGTGCCCTTCACCCGCCGCGACGGCTCTCCGGGACGCATCAACCGCCGGGTCGACGTGCTCCAGACCGGGCCGCCGCCTCCGCCGGAGGCGCCTCTCGTCGTCCAGGTCTCGCGCTGGGATCGGATGAAGGACATGCCCGGCGTGATGAGCGGCTTCGCCGAGCGCGTCGACCCCTCCCTCCACGCGCACCTGCTGCTCGCGGGGCCGGCCGTGACGGGCGTGGCCGACGACCCGGAAGCGGCGGAGGTGCTGGAGGAGTGCACGGCGCTCTGGCGCGAGCTCCCTCACGCCGCCCGCAGCCGCGTGCATCTCGCCTGCACGCCGATGGCGGACGCCGACGAGGCCGCGTCGATCGTGAACGCGCTCCAGCGCCACGCCGCCGTGGTCGTCCAGAAGAGCCTCGCGGAGGGCTTCGGGCTGACCGTCGCCGAGGCGATGTGGAAGTCGCGCCCGATCGTAGGCAGCGCGGTCGGCGGGATCGTCGACCAGGTCGTGAGCGGCGAGCACGGGCTGCTCGTCGAGGATCCGCTCGATCTCGACTCCTTCGGCGCCGCCGTGGAGACCCTCCTGCGCGACCCCGACGAGGCAGATCGGCTCGGCGCCAACGCCCGCGCGCGGGCCGGCGCCGAGTTCCTCGGCGACCGGCACCTCGAGCAGTACGGCCGCCTGCTCCAGCAGCTCGGCTGATACGGGAATTCCCGCAGCGGCCCCGTGGATTTGCCCCTTCGCGTTTCCGCGCTCCCCCCGATGATGCGGCGGCCGATGGTCGCGAAGCTGGGTGCAAAGGCCAGCATGAGAGACGCCGGCCGCGACGGAAGGAGCAGACGATGAGAAGGTTCTTCGAGATCGGAGGAGTGGTCGCCGCCGTGATCCTGATCGCGTTCGGCATCACCTCGATCGTGATGGGGTTCAACGGGCGCAACACCGTCCGCAAGAGCCTCAAGCAGGAGCAGATCGTCGGCACGCCCGACATGACGCCCGCCGCGATCGCGGCCGAGGCGAAGAAGGCCGGACTGCCGTCGACGATCGATCTGCCGACCGTGTCGGTCGCCGGCAAGCGGATCGACAACGGCGACCGGGCGCGCGCGTTCGCGAGCTACATGCGGATCCACGCGCTGGAGGCGACGCAGGGCCTGACGTACGCGCAGATGGGCCGCTTCGTGGCGAAGCCCAACACGCCGGCGAAGCTGACCGACGGCCAGGGCAACACCAGCGTGCAGGACTGGGCGCTCGTCGACCCCAAGACGAAGCAGCCCGTCGAGAACGGCGCCCGGAACCTGTGGGTGACCGAGACGGCGCTTTCGACCGCACTCAACACGAGCTACATGGCCGAGCAGATCTCGCTGTTCGGAATTGCCATGGGCATCGCGCTGCTGCTCGCGGGCATCGGGTTCGCGATCCTCGCGGTGGGCGGTGCGCTCCGCAACCCGGATACGGCGCTGACCTTCCTGCGGAGGAAGGCGCCGATCCGGGCGCCGATCAGCGCGTAGACGGAATCCTCTCCGTCGCAACGACGGGCCGCCTCCGGGCGGCCCGTCGCCATCTCAGCCCTCCAGCAGCCCCTCGCCCAGCGCGTAGCGCACGAGCTCCGCGCGGCTCGAGAGGCGGAGCTTCTGCATGATGTGCGCGCGGTGCGTCTCGGCCGTGCGCACCGAGATGTAGAGCTGCTTCGCAATCTCCTGGTTCGTGTGGCCCAGCGCGAGCAGGCGCAGCACCTCGCGCTCGCGCTCCGAGAGTGGATCCTCCTCGGCCCGGCGCAGCTCCTCGGTCTCGGCGGCGACGAGCCGGGCTCCGAGCTCAGGATGGACGTAGCGGCCGCCGCGCGCGACCTCGCGGATGGCGGCCACGAGCTCCGTGTCGGCCGCCTCCTTCAGCACATAGCCCTTTGCCCCCACGGCGAAGGCCTCCCGCACGTACCGAGGGTCGTCCTGCATCGAGAGGACGAGCACCTTCGTCTCCGACTGCTCGTGCAGCAGCTGCGGCAGGACCTCGAGCCCGCTCTGGTCGGGCATCACCACGTCCATCAGAACGACGTCGGGCTTCAGCATCCGCGCCTCGAAGATCGCCTCCCGCCCGCTGCCTGCCTCGCCGACCGCCTCCAGATCGTCCTCGGCGTCGACGAGGAGCTTGAGCCCCGCGCGGACGACGGCGTGATCGTCCACGATCATCACGCGCACGCTCACGGGAGCGGCACCTCCGCGGCGATCGTCGTGCCGGAGTCCGGGCTCGACTCGATCTCGAGCCGGCCGCCCAGCAGCGAGAGCCGCTCGCGCATCCCCACGAGGCCGAAGCCGCGGTCGCTCGAGCCTTCGCCGATGCCCCGACCGTCGTCCTCGATCACCGCCTTGACCGACCCGCTCGTGCGAGTCAGCAGGATGCTCACGCGGCGCGCCCGGGCGTGCTTGACGACGTTCGTCAGCGACTCCTGGACGATCCGGTAGAGCGCCGTCTCCACCTCGCCGGGAAGGCGCTCGTCCTGAAGCGCCGCCTCGAAGTCGACCGAGATCCCGGTTTGCTCGGCGAAGGACGCCGTCAGCCGCTCGAGGGCCGCGGCGAGCCCGAAGTCGTCGAGCGCGCTCGGACGGAGCTCGACCGCGAGCCCCCGCACGTCCTGGAGCGTCTCCACCACCAGCTCGCGCAGCGCTGCGGTCGCGGCCTTGGACTCCTCGCCCGCGACCGTCTCCTCGAGCGCCTTCAGCCCGAGCAGGATCGAGGTCAGTGCCTGGCCGGTCTCGTCGTGGAGCTCCCGCGCGAGCCGGCGCCGCTCCTGCTCCTGAGCGTCGAAGACCCGCCGCAAGGCGTCCCGGGCGATCCGCTCGGAGAGGTCGACCGCGACGGCGGCACGCGACGCGAAGGTCTCGGCGAGCCGGAGATCGGTGTCGGAGAAGCGCGCGTCCCGACCGAGCTTGTCGTGAGCCGCGATCACCCCGATCGAGCGGCCGCGCACGACGAGGGGCACCCAGAGGCCCGTCCGGGCCGCAACGAGGCGCGTCACCTCGTGATCGACGTCGGGGTCCTCGAGCAGGGAGTCGACACGCTCGCTGCGGCCGCGCTCGAGCACGCGACCGGCCTTCGAGGCCGACCGCCGCACCACTTGGCCGACCAGCTCCTCCCCACCCTCGCCCGCAGCCGCGGCGACTCGTAGGTCGCCGGCCGCGGCGGGAAGGAGAACCACGACGATCCGTGCCTCCAGAAGCTCCCCCAGCCGGCGAGAGACGAGGTCGAGCAGGCGGTCGAGGTCGGTCTCGGTGGCTAGGGCGTTGCCGACCTCGTTCAGCGACTCGAGCTGGCGCGACCAGTTGGTCGCCGCCTCGTACAGGCGTGCATTCTCGATCGCGACGGCGGCCTGGCCGGCGAGGAGCGTGACGAGCTCCTCGTCCTCCTCCGTGAAGTCTTCTCCGCCCGCTTTCTCCGTCAGGTAGAAGTTGCCGTAAGCGACGTTCCGGAGCAGGATCGGCACGCCGAGGAAGGTCCGCATCGGCGGGTGATTCGGCGGGAAGCCGACTGCCCTCGGGTCGTCGTTCAGGTCGTGCAGGCGGAGCGAAGCGGTCTCCCGAATCAGGACGCCGAGGATCCCCCGGCCGTGCGGCGGGTCGCCGATCGCCGCGTACGTCTCGGCGTCGATGCCCGTGGTGACGAACCGCTCGAGCCCCGAACCGGTCCGGTCGATCACGCCCAGGGCGGCGTACCGCGCTCCGGTCAGCTCCGCCGCCGTCTCGACCAGCCGCTGAAGGAGTGCCTCCAGCGAGAGCTCGGAGGTGATCGCGACCGCGGCGCCGACGAGGGCCCGAAGCCGGTCCGGGCTCGGGCTGACGGCTTCCATGTCCAGGACCCTACTTCCGACTCGACCTGCGGAAAACCCACAGCGGCGGTCCGCGTCCACGCCGATGGCTCGGCTCACGATCGACGAGAGACTCACGGGGAAGCGAGAAGGAGGTTCGAGATGAAGGCCCTCGTCTATCACGGGCCGGGCTTGCGCAGCTGGGAGGAAAAGCCCGATCCGAGCATTCAGGCCCCAACGGATGCGATCGTTCGGATCGATTCCTCGACGATCTGCGGGACCGACCTGCACATCCTCGAGGGCGACGTCCCCGAGGTCGAGCCCGGCACGATCCTCGGGCACGAGGCGGTGGGAACCGTGGTCGAGACCGGCGACGGCGTCTCCACGCTCGCAGAGGGCGACCGGGTGCTCGTCTCCTGCATCACGTCGTGCGGCCGGTGCCGGTTCTGCAGGGAGGGCCACTACGGCCTCTGCATCGGCGGCGGCGGCTGGATCTTCGGCCACCTGATCGACGGGCTCCAGGCGGAGTACGCACGCGTGCCCTTCGCCGACACGTCGGTGCACAAGGTGCCCGAGGAGCTCACCGACGAGCAGGTGCTGTTCCTCGCGGACATCCTGCCGACGGCCTACGAGGTCGGCGTCCTCAACGGCGGCGTCCGGCCGGGCGACACGATCGCAATCGTCGGTGCCGGGCCGATCGGGCTCGCGACCGTTCTCACGGCCAAGCTCTACACGCCCGGCCGGATCGTCGTGATCGACCTCGCGGACGCTCGGCTCGAGAAGGCGCTGGAGCTCGGCGCGGACGTGACGATCAACAGCGGTAGCCAGGACGCCGCGGCCAGGGTGCTCGAGCTGACGGGCGGCTTCGGAGCCGACGTCGCCGTCGAGGCGGTCGGCGTCCCGGAGACGTTCGAGCTCTGCACCGCGATCGTCCGGCCGGGCGGCCACGTCGCCAACGTCGGCGTTCACGGTCATCCGGCGACGCTGCATCTGGAGACGCTCTGGATCCGCGACGTCACGATCACGACCGGGCTCGTCGACACGGTCACCACTCCCCAGCTGCTGAAGCTGATCGCGGAGGGCCGGCTCGACGCGACGCCGTTCGCAACGCACCGGTTCCCGCTCGGCGAGACGATGAAGGCGTACGACACCTTCGCTGCCGCGGCCGAGACGAACGCGCTGAAGGTCGTGCTCGAAGCCGATCCGGCTGCGCACGAGCCACGGGAGAAGGAGGCGGCGGTTGCCGGTCACGGCTAGCGACTCCCCGGCCGCCGCGGTCGACGTCATCCTCCGCGACGGCTCGACGCTCCGGCTGAGGGCGCCCGCGCGCGAGGACGCGGACGCCCTCGCAGCATTCTTCGCCGGGCTGTCCGAGCAAAGCCGGTACCTGCGCTTCCACGGAGTCCAGCGCGTCGACGCGAGCCTGGGCGAGCGGCTGGTCGAGCCGGACTGGCGCGACCGCGGCGTGCTCGCAGGGGTGCTCGACGACCGGATCGTCGCCGTCGCCGAGTACGCTCGGCTTCGTGATGCCGCCTCGGCCGAGGTTGCCTTCGCGGTCGCGGACGAGCTCCAGGGGCGCGGGATCGGCACGCGGCTGCTCGAGCAGCTCGCCGCCCGCGCCGCCGAGGCAGGGATCGAGCGCTTCGTCGCCGAGGTACTGCCCGAGAACCGCGCGATGCTCGGGGTGTTCGAGGACGCGGGTTTCGAGGTCACGAGGGAGCTCGACGCAGGCGAGGTGGAGGTGCAGTTCCCGATCGCCCCGACCGAGCCGTTCCGCTCGCGCGTCGACGAGCGGGACCACCTCGCCGTCGCCGCCTCGCTGCGGCCGTTCTTCGAACCGCGGTCGCTCGCCGTCATCGGCGCCTCTCGCCGCCGCGGCTCGATCGGCGGCGAGCTCTTCCGCAACGTGCTCGCGGCCGACTTCGCCGGCGCCGCCTACCCGGTCAACCGGGAGGGCGAGGCGGTCGGCGGCGTGCGCGGCTACAGCTCGATCGGCGAGGTGCCCGAGGTGGTCGACCTGGTCGTCATCTGCCTGCCGGCGCCGCGCGTGCTCGAGGCGGCGGAGGCGATCCTAGCGAGGGGCGTCAAGGCGCTCTGCGTCATCTCCTCCGGGTTCGCCGAGGTCGGCGTCGCGGGAGCCGAGCGCCAGGAACGGTTGCTCAAGCTCGTCCGCGCCCACGGTGGCCGCCTCGTCGGGCCGAACTGCCTGGGGATCGCGATCCCGCCGCTCGGTCTGAACGCGACGTTCGGCCCCAGGCCCCTGCCGTCCGGTCCGATCGCCTTCTCGTCGCAGAGCGGCGCCCTCGGGCTCGCCCTGCTCGAGAAGGCTTCCGACCGGCACCTCGGCTTCTCCGCCTTCGTCTCGGTCGGGAACAAGGCGGACCTCTCCTCGAACGACCTGCTCGAGTGGTGGGAGGACGACCCCGAGACGGAGCTCGTGCTGCTCTACCTGGAGTCCTTCGGGAACCCGGGTAAGTTCAGCCGGCTCGCCCGGCGCGTGGCGGGGCGCAAGCCGATCCTGGCGCTGAAGGCCGGCACCACGAACGCCGGCGCCAAGGCTGCGAGCTCGCACACCGCCGCGCTGGCCGGCTCGGACGCGGCGGTCGAGGCGCTCTTCCAGCAGGCCGGCGTCCTGCGGGCACGAACGCTCGAGGAGCTGGTCGACGCCGCTTCCCTCCTCTCGAGCCAGCCCCTCCCCCACGGCCGCCGCGTCGGCGTGCTGACGAACGCGGGCGGGCTCGGCATCCTCTGCGCCGACGCCTGCGAGTCCGCCGGGCTCGAGCTTCCCGAGCCGAGCGACGAGACGAAGGCAGCGCTCCGCGAGCTCGTGCCGGTAGACGCGAGCCTCGGCAACCCGGTGGACATGCTCGGCTCCGCGACCGCCGCCTCGTACGAGGCTGCGATTCCGCCGCTCCTCGCGGACAAGGGCCTGGACGCGCTCATCGTGCTCTTCGTCCCGCCGGTCGTCGCGGGCGCCGACGAGGTCGCGACCTCGATCCGCGACACGGTGAACAGGCTGCGGCCCGACAAGCCGGTACTGGCAGTCGTGATCAGCGCCGGAGGAACGCCCGCCTCTCTGCTCGAGGAGAGCTCTACGGTCGCAAGCTTTCCGTACCCCGAATCGGCTGCCCGGGCGCTCGGCCTTGCGGCGGGGCGGTCGGAGTGGCTGCGGCGGCCCGCTGGAAGCTCGCCCTCGCTCGACGAGATCGATCCGGGGGCCGCTCGACAGCTCGTGGAGGTGACGCTCGCCGGCCCGGGCGAGGCCTGGCTCGACCCGGGGCAGATCAGGACGCTGCTGGAGGCCTACGGAATCCCGCTCGTGCCGGAGCACCTCGCGGCAAGCGCGACCGAAGCACTCGACGCCGCGAAGGAGCTCGGCTACCCGGTGGTGATCAAGACGGCGCTGGCCGGAGCGCACAAGACCGAGCGCGGCGGCGTCGCGCTCGACCTGCGGGACGAGGAGCAGGTGCGGGCAGCGTTCGAGCGGATCGGTCCGCCCGTGCTCGTCCAGCCGTTCGTGCGGGGCGGTCCCGAGCTGCTGGCGGGGGTCGTCCAGGACCCGGTCTTCGGGCCGCTCGTCGCGTTCGGCCCGGGCGGGGTGCTCGCGGAGCTGATCGGCGACGCCTCGTTCCGGCTCGCCCCGCTCACCGACGTCGATGCGGACGAGCTCGTTCTCGGCGGGAAGGCCGGCCGGCTGGTCGGCGGGTTTCGCGGCGCCGCGCCGTCCGACGCCGCTGCACTGGCCGATCTCCTCCACCGGCTCTCACGGCTCGCCGAGGATCTGCCCGAGGTCGCCGAGCTCGACCTCAACCCGGTCGTAGCGCTGGCGCACGGCTGCGTCGCCGTCGACGCCCGCGTCCGCATACGCGCCCGCGCGGCCGCAAGGTCGCTGAAGAGCTGGTAGACGGCCACGGCCTCCGCCTCGTCCGCGGGAGCCACTCTGCGGAGAACCCGCAACGGGCTCGCGGGAACTCGGTAGTCCGGTTCAGCGCGAGACCGGATGGCCGCAGGCCGGCAGGGGCGCAGACTTCGCCGAGTAGACGAAAGGAGTTGTCATGAGTCGAAAGCACACCATCGCATTGCTCTCCGCCGGTGTCGCCGCGGCGCTTGCCGCCGGTGTGAGCTCGGCGGCCACGCCCACCCACGCCTCGCTCCTCATCCGCCACCAGGTCCGCGGCTGCCACAGTTGGTCGGTGAACGGCGGCGCATTCCGGGCGAGCCAGACGATCGTCCTGCGTCGAGGCGGCTCGATCACGGTGAGGAACATCGACGTGATGCCGCACAAGCTGATCGAGACGGCCGGCCCCGCGGTCCGGTTCGTCGGCCGGCCGAACATGAACCACATGAGCGCCTCGGTGAAGGCGATCTTCCCGAAGGCTGGGATCTACCGGTTCACGACGAAGGCGGGCGAGGACTACATGCCCGGCATGAAGACGGTGGGCGAGGACAACGTCCTCCGCCTGACGGTCAAGGTTTCCTGACCACGATCCATGCGGGAAGGCGAGGGGTGGCCGGTCACCCCTCGCTTTCGCCGTTCATCCGCGAGACTGCGTCATGCTTCATCGACGTCAAGAGGAGGAGTCGGCATGACCGTGCCGGGCGAGCATGCTCAACCAGGCGCTCTCCGCGCCGCTCACCCCTTCGACCTGACAGGCGCGAAGGAGCGGCTCGCCGCCGGATCCGGCGGATACGAGATCGTGCACCGGTCGCCGGGCCTCGAGCTCGGGGTGTACGTCCTCGTCGCGCCGGAGCCGGACCGGCAGCAGCCGCACGAGGACGACGAGGTCTACGTCATGCTCGAAGGGACCGGCGTGCTCGAGGTCGAGGACGAGCGGGTCGAGCTGCGCGAGGGGCACGCGGTCTTCGTGCCGGCCGGCGCCGACCATCGTTTCGTCGGCTACGAGCAGCTCAGCGCGCTGGTGATCTTCGCGAGGAGGCGAGCGGAATGACCCTGCCGACAGGGGTCACGAGCACCCTCTCGGCAGAGGAGCTTCGGTTGATCGACGCCTACTGGCGCGCGGCGAACTACCTCTCCGTCGGGCAGATCTACCTGCTTAGCAACCCGCTCCTGCGCGAGCCGCTTCAGCCCGAGCACGTGAAGCCGCGCCTGCTGGGCCACTTCGGCACGACTCCGGGCCTAAATCTGATCTACGCCCACCTGAACCGGGCGATCCGCGACCGCGACCTGAGCGCGATCTACGTCACCGGCCCCGGCCACGGCGGCCCCGGGCTCGTCGCCAACGCGTACCTCGAGGGCACCTACCGCGAGGTCTACCCGGAGATCGAGCTCGACGAGGAGGGCCTGCGCCGCCTCTTCCGCCAGTTCTCCTTCCCCGGCGGGATCCCCAGCCACGTCGCGCCGGAGACACCGGGGTCGATCCACGAGGGCGGCGAGCTCGGCTACGCGCTCGCCCACGCGTTCGGGGCCGCCTTCGACAACCCCGAGCTCGTCGTGGCCTGCGTGGTCGGCGACGGCGAGGCCGAGACCGGCCCGCTGGCGACGAGCTGGCACGGGAACAAGTTCCTCAACCCGCGCACCGACGGCGCCGTCCTGCCGGTCCTGCACCTGAACGGCTACAAGATCGCGAACCCGACCGTGCTCGCCCGGATCCCCGAGGAGGAGCTCGTCTCGCTGCTCGAGGGCTACGGCTGGCGGCCGCTGATCGTCGCCGGCGACGAGCCGGAGGCGGTCCACCAGGCGTTGGCAGGCGCGCTCGACCAGGCGCTCGACGAGATCGCCCGGATCCAGCGCGAGGCGCGCGAGGACGGGGCGCAGCCGCTGCGTCCGGCCTGGCCGATGCTGGTGCTGCGAACGCCGAAGGGCTGGACTGGGCCGAAAGAGGTCGACGGCCTGCCGGTCGAGGGCACGTGGCGATCGCACCAGGTGCCGGTGACCGACGTACGCGGGAATCCCGATCACCTGCGCCTGCTCGAGGAGTGGCTGCGGAGCTACCGGCCCGAGGAGCTCTTCGACGAGCAGGGCCGGCTCGCGCCCGAGCTGGCGGAGCTGCCGCCGAAGGGCGAGCGGCGGATGAGCGCGAACCCCCACGCGAACGGCGGCGAGCTCCTGCGCGACCTCGTCCTGCCCGACTTCCGCGCCTACGCCGTCGAGGTCGCGGAGCCCGGGACCACCTTCAGCGAGGCGACCCGCGTCCTCGGCGGCTTCCTGCGCGACGTGATCGCCCGCAACGCCGCCACCTTCCGCCTCTTCGGCCCCGACGAGACGGCGTCGAACCGGCTCGCGGACGTCTTCGCAGTCACCGCGCGCGCCTGGAACGCCGAGACCGAGCCGACCGACGAGGACCTCGCCCCGGACGGGAGGGTGATGGAGGTCCTTTCCGAGCACCTCTGCCAGGGCTGGCTCGAGGGCTACCTGCTGACCGGCAGGCACGGGCTCTTCAACTGCTACGAGGCGTTCATCCACATCGTCGACTCGATGTTCAACCAGCACGCGAAGTGGCTGAAGGTAACGCGCGGAATCCCGTGGCGGCGACCGCTCGCGTCCCTCAACTACCTGCTCAGCTCGCACGTCTGGCGGCAGGACCACTACGGCTTCTCCCACCAGGACCCGGGCTTCATCGACCACGTCGTGAACAAGAAGGCAGAGATCATCCGCGTCTACCTGCCGCCCGACGCGAAC
>Ga0137372_10006777_pt1 | contig 11094 bp, 11 predicted proteins | sample SagtaG_6_FD_104911 | JGI IMG/M metagenome (GOLD analysis project Ga0137372, IMG submission 104911) | Vadose zone soil microbial communities from Sagehorn Ranch, Mendocino, California, USA - Sage1_R_60_16 metaG | ecosystem: Environmental > Terrestrial > Soil > Vadose zone | place: USA...
TAAACTGGTCACGGCTGGCCTGGAAACTGTGGCCGTGCGTATGCCCAGCCATCCCGTTGCACTTGCACTAATACGCGCTGCCGGCTCGCCTATTGCTGCGCCAAGCGCCAACCGCTTTATGCACATCAGCCCCACGACGGCCCAACATGCCCTTGCCGACCTGGATGGGCGGGTACCGCTCATTCTCGATGGCGGACCCTGCGCGGTAGGTGTGGAATCGACCGTGCTTGACCTGTGTTCGGCTGTCCCGACGATCCTGCGTCCTGGGGGCGTCAGCCTGGAGGCTTTGCGTACTGTTCTACCTGAGGTTCGGCTTTCAACTCGACATAATGTTGTACGTGAAAATGCTCAAACGGAGGCAGTGGCACAGAAAGCGCCCGGTCAGTTATTTACCCACTATGCGCCTTCTGTTCCTTTACTTCTCTTCGAGGGTTCAGTGAAGGCCATGCGTGGTGCAATACTGAACGAGATACGGCTACGGCGCGCAGAGGGCGAGTATGTTGGTGTGCTGGTCGCTGATGAGGATGTTGCAACGTTCCACGATAGTGGGGCACTGGTACATGCACTTGGGAGTGCCGCCGCCCCTGAGCAAGTAGCAGCGGCATTATTTGCCGGTATGCGTGCGTTGGAAGCTGCGGGTGTCCAGGTTATCCTTTGCCGTAGTTTTGATGAACATGGTCTTGGACTTGCTGTACGTGATCGTTTGCTGAGGGCAGCGAGCGGGAACGTACTCAATGTTGGGTAGAACTGACCTCTATTGGAGCGCGTTTCCCTTTCGAGCGCGTCTATCGTGGCCTGCGCTTCGGCTAATTAAGAGGGCAGTTAGCTTCACTCTTTTAGTAAATGCCGTATCTTTAGCGCAATTTGCAAAGAAAGTCGTAGTTCCGCGTCTTCGAGTGAACGCCCCAATATTTCTTCGATGCGGCCCAGGCGATAGAGCAGCGAGTTACGGTGGAGGTGCATAGTGCGGGCGGTCTCGCTGAGGTTTCCGTTGCAGCGGAAGAAGCTCTCCAGGGTCTCGACCAGTGAGCCATCACCACGGGTATCAGCCTTGAGGAGCGGGCCGAGGGTTTCTTGATAGAATTCCCTGAGTTCATTTTGACCGTCGAGGTGGAAGAGGAGGCGATAGATGCCCAGTTGGGCAAATGAGTGGAGCCTGTTCTCGCCAAAGAGCCGTCGTCCAATCTCCAGGGCTTGCTGGGCCTCGCGAAATGATCGAGGTATATCTTGCAGATTTTTAACCGTGCGGCCAAGGCCGCCTGAATATAGTGGTAAACTGGCGTTACTTCCCTGGCTTTGCTGTAAGCGTGTATGTACCCGTTCCAGGCGCGTAAGGATGGCGCTTTCTGTACTACTATTGTTATCCTCTGCAGGAAGAGGAAGCAGGGCTGTGACACGACGGGACTCGGTTAATACCCAGGCGGTGGGCCATGCTCGCAGTAGTTCATCACGGATCCTTTTACTCCATTGAGCGCGGGGAGTGCCGGGAGGATGGTCAGGCTCGGTGGGAAGAGTTTCAAAGATGGCGACAACCTGCGGTGTTGCAAGGTCATAGCCGAGGAGGCGTGCGCGTGCCAGCATCTCTTCCGGTTGTTGATAGTTACCCTGCAGGACGTCCATGAAGGCTTCCAGTTGATAGCGGCTTTCAACTTCGCTGCGCTCTTTTTCTCGTGCGAACTCCAGTGCCAGTATGGGCGCCACCTGTCCCAGGACGATGCGTTCCAGGTAATCGAAATCACTATCCCTGCCGACCAATGAAAGGTAACCAACCACTTCGTGGCGTATCAGAATTGGGGCCATGATGTGTGCCAAACCTTGTTGCTGGAGCAACTCATCGGTTAGTGTTGTTGGGAGTGTCAAAGCACCAGCATTGGTTGGAACTGCCTGCAAACGGATGTGGTGTTCAGCATCCTCTATGATGACCCATTTGTTGCAACTGCGAGCCAGGTGTTCGCTCACGCCATTGATGCCTGCTCCCTGGATGCTTAATTGCATGAGTTGATGGGATACCTCTGAGGCTTTGCGCTCAATTTCTCCGCGAAAACTGACAACAAAGGTAATCACTTCACGCTCGATCACTTCGAGTGATGCAGATGGAGGTAGGAGGATGAGCGGGAAGTGGAGTTGGTCTGCGATGGTACAGGTTTCATTGCCCAGGGACTCAATGGATGGTGCCGCTACGGCTACCGCTGCGAAGCCCTCTTGATGCAGACTTTTTAAGAGATGGGGTAGGGTTTCATCGAGGCGGCGCAGCTGTGAGAGTGCGAGGAGTGCGAGTTCCCCTCCGTGCACACTCTCAAAGGCGGGCAGACGTGCACGCATACGACTTGACCAGGTTACCCGGCGTTCCAGTCCCCCTGCTCCTGCAACCAGATGCGCATCTCGTGAGGCGAGCAGGGTGAGAATATTACGCACTGAAGCTGAAGATGTCGGGGAAGGCGGATTGCTCACTTTTGCACTGTTCGCTGCTTGTAGCTTTTATACCATAAAACAGGAAGCGCGGCGTTATCGCCGCGCTGGAGATGTGGTGACGGAAGCGCTGCCAGCCTTCTGCGCCTTTTGCTTCTCTTTGTGCTTCTTGGCTTTCGCCAGGTGTTTGTGCCAGGCTACTTTTTTGGTTTTGTTCATAATTTTTCTCCTGTGAGTGGGAACCTGGCGACCGCAAGGGTCGCCACTACATTTCAACCGTCAAATGAAGCGTAACAGAGCATTACTCTTCGGGTTCGTTGCTGCTTTCAAAATCGATCTCTGTCATCTCGTCAGCTTCGTCTCCACCGTCGTAGTATTCGTCATCGTTACCGAGGTCGTCGTCGTCTTCTCGATCATAACGCAGCATAGAATCTTTGATATACGCACGGATGGTATCTCCACCGCCCTGTGATGGGAAACTGACCTTGCCAAACATGCTCGGATGTTGATACTCTTCGCGAATGATGAGACGTACCTGTCCCTGTTCCATAGCGAGAATGGCTGCCGCGTAGCGGTTGCCGCCCTCCATGAAGTTAATCAGGCGGTTGGCCAGGCGTGGCTCTATCTGTCCGATATCTTCCCCTGCGGGGTTGCGAACCATAAGAGTATGTCCGTTGACATGTAACTGCACTCTATCACCGACGCCTACCTTGGCAAGGACAGAGGCCGGGCCAATATTGATCAACTCGGTCATGCCCGTTTTGCCAGTCTCTTCGATGAAGAGCCGGGGATCGATACGCTCGGCTCCACCAAGTGCGAGGGCAGGCGCCTCCTGGAGTAAGGAAAGCCGGTCCAAATTTTTCCTGGCAATAGTGTTGTTGGGACTGTATTTGAGCGTTTGGGAGTAAGCCTGCCGTGCCTCGGTATACTGTCCTAGTTCGCTATATGCCTTACCCAGCCGGTTGTAGGCCTCGGCTTCATTAGGAAAGAGATTTAGAATATTCCTGTTGGTTGTGACCGCCTCTTCCCATTGACTTGCCAGTGCCTGCTGGATAGCTAACTCTGTCCATTGTTTCTTTAATCGTGCCTTCTCTTCAGCCGATTGTGTTTGTTGCGTCATCGAACGCCTCCTCCATCTTCGCTGGTTGAGATGAGTAATATAATTTGCATATTATACAGCAACTGTGCAACCCTGCAAGGACCACGCTGTCGTTCGTTCGATTTGCACTTTCACGAGGTCGCCCGGTTGAATGCAACTTCCCTCGTCTGGCTGTGGGAAGTAGACCAATTTGTTGGCACGGTTGCGGCCTTTCCACTGCTGGCGACCATGGCTGGTGTTTTCCTCTTCAACCAGTACCTCCTCGACCTTGCCAAGATACTGCTGGTTGATTTCGAGGGCAATGGTTGCTTGCAGCTCTTCCACGGCATGCAAGCGGTGCTTCTTTTCCGGCAACGGGATGTCATCCTCCCAGCGAGCGGCGACTGTACCAGGGCGTACTGAGTAGGCTGCTACGTGTACGACATCGAAGCGGATTTCATTAAGCAGGTCGAGTGTATGCTGGAACTCTTGCTCGGTTTCACCGCAAAAGCCCACGATCACATCTGTAGAGAGCGTGATACCTGGCCACAGCTCACGTACGCGTCGAATCTTTTCCCGGTACTCATCGAGCGTATAGCCACGTTTCATGCGTTTGAGCAACTCGTCGTCACCGGCCTGCACCGGGATATTCAGGTGTTCGCAAACTTTCGGCAAGTTTGCCATGCGCTCAATCATACTGTCGGTCATGTGGCGTGGATACGAGGTCATGAAACGAATACGTTCCAGTCCATCGATCTCGCTAAGCTGGCTCATTAAGTGGGCAAGGTCGGGCTGGCCCGGCAAATCTAATCCATAGGCCTCGACAGTTTGTCCTAGGAGCGTCAGTTCCTTAGCCCCTCTGGCGACCAGCGAATTTGCCTCGGTGACCAGTTCGTCTACGGGACGGCTGCGCTCGCGACCACGCCGGTAGGGGACGATGCAGTAGGTACAGACCTTGTTGCAGCCAAGGATAACGGGTAGCCACGCGGTTGGGCTGGCCTTAGCCGGTTCGATTTTAGAGGGATAATGGGCAATGCGTTCACCGGGCTTGGGCGTAATGGCCATTGGCAGAACTGTGCGCTTTCCGCTGGTTATAGTAGAGGTTGCAAAGGTTGGCAGGAAGGGCTCAACCGTGATCTCTTCATCGTTGCCCTCATTGGGCATATATTCGATGTCGAGGCAGCCTGCGCCAGAGATGGGTGTCCAACGTTCTTCGAGGAAATGTGGCAGAATATCCGCCTGTTCTACCTTCATGAACAGGTCAATATGTGGGTAGCGTTTACTCAGTTCGTCGATGGTTTTCTGATTACCGATCATACAGCCCATTAATGCTACCAGGAGATCGCTGCGCTTCGATTTGGCATGTTTCAGCTGGGCGAGCTGGTTGTGCGCTTTTTCCTCTGGCGCTTTACGCACGCTACAGGTATTGAGGACTACGAGGTTAGCCTGGTCCATACTGGTCTCTTCCCAGCCCAGTTCTTCGAGGATAGTCTGGATGCGTTGTGAATCGGCCTGATTCATTTGGCAGCCAACCGTCCAGATGTGGTATTTCCCGCGCACAATATTGGTAGTCGTGGTCATTGTAGTGTCTCTCCGAGCATCAATAGCTTATATGAATTATGAATTATTGTGCTGTTTTGATGTTCTCTCTCTAAGGACGGTATTATAGCATACTCTCTACAGGTTTCATAGAGTTCGGCGACACATAACATCATTGACTGCTGCCAGGCATAAATGCTATACTGATAACAAGTAGACGATAGGACCATTGAAGGGGATGAAGCGCATTGGAGGCTTCAGCGAGCTGAGGATGGTGGAAGCTCAGCATGGCGGAAGATGTGCGAGCTACCCTGGAGGTCTCTGGCAGCCCACCATTAGCGGGGCCGCCCGGTGTCGCAAATGCTGTGGAGCCGGGTGCAGAGTGGGAGTTTTGTAACTCCAATAGAGGTGGTACCACGGGCATCATTGCCCGCCCTTAGAGTTGATCTGAGGGCGGGCTTTTTGTTTGTTTACCGCCTCGACCCACAGGAAAGGAACGAACGATGACAGGAGACGAACTGCGACAATCATTCTTGAACTTCTTTGCAGAGCGCGGGCACGCGATTATTCCCTCGGCCCCGCTCGTACCGGAAAACGACCCGACCGCGCTGTTTATCAGCGCCGGGATGCACCCTCTCGTGCCCTATCTCCTGGGTGAGAGCCATCCTGAGGGGAGACGCCTGGCAAATGTACAAAAGTGCTTGCGCACCGATGACATTGATGAAGTCGGCGACATCAGCCATAACACCTTCTTTGAGATGCTGGGCTTCTGGTCGCTTGGCGACTACTGGAAACGAGATTCGCTGCGCTGGACGCTCGAGTGGTTTACACGTGTGCTGGGTCTGGAGCAGGAGCGCATCTCTGTCACTGTCTTTGCGGGCGATAGCGATGCTCCCCGTGACGACGAAGCGGTGCGCGTCTGGCTGGAGCTGGGGATTCCGCAGGAGCGCATCTACTACCTACCCAAAAAGGACAACTGGTGGGGGCCTGCTGGCAAGACCGGCCCTTGTGGCCCAGACTCCGAACTTTTCTATGACACAGGTCGCCCGGAGCACGGGTCCGATTGCCTGCCCGGCTGTAACTGCGGCAAATATATTGAGATCGGCAACAACGTCTTCATGCAGTACAACAAAACAGCGGAAGGTAGGTTCGAGCCGCTCAAACAGCGCAACATTGATGTGGGTCTCGGCCTGGAGCGCACCCTCTACATAGTCCAGGGAACCGAGGATATCTACACCACGGATCTCTTCGCATCCATCGTGCAAAGCATCCGCGAACTACGCAAGCGCCAGGGGGGCAAGAGCAGCGGCTGATACGTATTGTTGCCGATCATGTGCGTGCGGCCACATTCATCATTGCCGATGGCGTGCTGCCTGGCAACGTAGAGCAGGGCTACATCTGCCGCCGGTTGGTCCGCCGTGCGGTAAGATGTGGGCACGAACTGGGTATGCCCGGCATCTTCACCGCTGAAGTGGCGCAGGCTGTCATCGCTCGCTTTGGGCCGAGCTATCCAGAACTGGAACAGCGACAGGCGACCATCCTGAACGAATTAACACGCGAGGAAGAACGCTTTGGAAAAACACTGGCACGGGGACTGCGTGAGTTCCAGAAGCTAGAGGAGGGGCTGCGCCAGCGAGGCGAGGGGGTTCTGGCGGGCAAGGCAGTCTTTCGACTCTTTGATACCTTTGGCTTTCCACCGACCCTGACGGCTGAACTGGCGCAGGAACGGGGATTAAGCGCCGACCTGGATGGCTTCAACACTCTTTTCAAGCAGCACCAGGAGCGCTCGCGCCAGGCAAACCAGAGAAGGTTTGCCGGTGGACTGGCCGACCATAGCGAACGTACTACACAATTGCATACTGCAACGCACCTGCTCCACCAGGCGCTGCGTGATGTGCTGGGGACGCATGTTCACCAGATGGGAAGCAACATTACGCCGGAGCGACTGCGCTTTGACTTCTCGCATCCCAACAAGCTGACGACCGAAGAGATCCGGCGCATTGAGGAAATCGTGAACCAGCAAATACAGCGCGACCTTCAAACTACGATGGAGGTAATGCCACTGCAACAGGCGCTCGATCTGGGTGCGCTGGCCTTCTTCGGTGAGCGCTACGGTGACCTTGTCAAAGTCTATAAGATTGGGGATTACTCGATGGAGGTCTGCGGCGGCCCACATGTGCAGCATACCGGCGACATGGGACGCTTCCGCATCACCAAAACGGAAAACATTGGCCAGGGGATACAGCGCGTTCGTGCCAACCTCATCGAAGCAGAGGCTGCTTAGAATCTTTTAGCGGCAGGTAATCGATATTACTCCAGATCCTCGATGACATGTTCGCACTTCAAGTGCAGGGTAATCCGGCGTTCTTTTGAGAACTGATCGGCTACCTTTTGCCTGGCAGCCTCTTCACCGTCATAGCGGACTGCTAAGCGATAGATATCTCGTTGCGCAATCTCGGGATCATCGATCAATTCGATAGTGCCGCTGATCGTGACGTAGTTGTAGCCATCCTCGACGCAAATAGCTATACGTGGGTCGCGTCTCATGTTGCGCTCTTTGATACGCCCGGCTTTAGTGTTCATAACAATCGTATCTTCTTCCAGGAGATACCACATCGTAGTGAGCTGGGGGGTGCCGTCACTGTTGATGGTGGCCAACACAGCAAAGCGTATCTCGTTTAAGAATGCGCGAGCTTTTTCAGATAATGTAGTGACAGTAGGCCAAGCGTATCTCCTTTTTGGGTTCAGCTAGTAAGTAGGGCTACAAGTCATGCGTTGCCAGCTTTGCATGTCTTCGCCACTCAGAATTTGTAGCTCGTACAGGTCATCTAGATCGTCGATAGTGTCAATGTCGAGTGCCAGGCCAATACTACGGTATAGAGTACTGCCTAGCTCCAGCTGCCTGGCGGCTTGTTGATAGCATTGGAGGCTGTTTGCGCCAAACAGGTAAGGTACGGCGAGGGGTGGTCGTACAAGTATGGCATTTGTTCCTGTACCGTCTCGCGAAGGGGCAAGAACAACAGGATACTGCGCTGATTGTGCGACCAGCATGCGGATATCACTGGGATGAAGTAGGGGCAGGTCGGCTGCGATGGTCAAAAGGGTCGTAGTTCCTGCAGCCAGCTCCTTCAAGGCAGCAGCATGTAAGGCCGCATTGTGACCTGGCATTTCTTCGACAACTGCTTGTGCCCCCCATGCTTGTGCTTGTCTCAATACACGCTGGTCCGGACTGACTACCGCTATTTGCTCAAGCACGTTGCTATCACGTAACACTTGCAGGACGTGCTGAAGCATGTCTAGCACCAGGTTTTCACGTTCATGCAGCGCCAGGTGTGTTGCCAGACGACTTTTTGCTTCACTCAGTGATTTAACTGGAATTAATGCCCTGTACGTCACATTGTGCCCTTTTTTACTTTACGAATAAGCTAGACCTGCTGCTTGCAAAACTGTGCGAGCAAGGGCCGCTTTCGCTGCGTCATTGCGCATAATGGTATTCGTCACTACCGTGGGTATACCCAGATCCTCAATCTTTACAGCTAAATGCGCATCCTGCTCGTCGATTACCATCACATCGAGGAAATCGCGGTAGCAGCGGGCCACGCCTACAGCTGAGACCTCCATCCCCAGGCCGCTCATCAGTTTGTCGGCCGGGCCTTTGATGGGTGCGCCAGCGATGATAGGACTGACGGCGACGACCATGCCGCTGACCTCGTGGAGAACATCGTGAATGCCAGGGATAGCTAAGATGCTGCCGATGCTGACGATGGGATTACTCGGTGCCAGTAGAATAGCCTCGGCATCCTTGAGTGCATCGAGAACACCAGGTGCGGGCCGGGCCTGGTCAGCCCCAACAAAAATAACCTCCTGTACTTCGTCGACGCAATGGCGTTGAACCATGTATTCCTGGAAGTGGAGTAGCCCAGCGGGGGTACGTATATGAGTTGCCACAGGCTGATCGCTCATAGGCAAAAGCCGTATGTCCAGGCCGAACTGCTTGCATAGATCGCCGGTAACTTCGCTGAGCGTCTTTCCCTGGCGCAGTAAATTCGTGCGGTGAATATGTGTAGCCAGGTCACGATCACCGAGCATGAACCAGTCCTCGTTGCCGTAGCGCGTTAACTGTGACATGGTATTGTAGGTATCGTTGTGTATGCCCCAGCCGTGCGTTTCATCGACGACGCCCGCGAGTGTGTAGGTGACGATATCGAGGTCAGGTGAAACATGCAGACCATAGAACTCGCGGTCATCCCCGGTGTTGTCAATGACGGTGATGTGGTTTTGGGGAACGACCTGTACCAGGCCCTGTAAAAAACGGGCTGCACCTACTCCGCCAGCCAGAACAACTATCATAACATCCTCTAATCAAAACGAACTATCAACGTACTTAGTGGGAGGCGCTCGCGTCGCTGCGGGTCGGTGGCGGCGTATCCAAGAGTGATCAGCGCGTGGGGTATGAGCCGCCGGTCTAAGTTCAGCGCCTCGCAGACCACTTCGGGACAGAAAAGCGGTGCGCACATCCAGCCAGTATCCAGGCCCAGATCATATGCCATGAGGAGCATATTCTGGATGGCCGCCCCAAGACTCTGTATAGCCATGGTCGTCTCATCGGCCTGGCGTTTCTCATCGGGATAGCGATCCAAATCTTCCAGGTAGAGGCAAGGAATGATGATCACAGGAGCATTATAAATGCGCTGGCGTGACTTTTCCAGGCGTATATTGACGATCTCTGCATCCTGCCCATCCATCTCGAGGTTTTGCTGCCATGTACTACCCATCTGCTCGGCCAGGCTTGCTTTGACTTCTGAACGGGTAAGTATAACGAAGCGCCAGGGCTGCCTGCCGTGTGGCGATGGAGCCCAGCGCGCTGCTTCGATTATTTCCTCGATGTATTCCCGGGCCACGGGACGAGCCTGGTATTTACGTACGCTGCGCCTGCCTTGTAACAGGCTAGCCAGGTTATCTGCACGAGCAGGTAGAGTTGCCTGTCGAAATCCGGATTGTGTTGCCACGTCTTATTGTTCCCTTTATATACGTCAGCGAAACATATCAGTAGCTGTATCTCGCAATAAGGACCGTGCATCTCCCTGGCCAGGTATGTACGAGTAGCCACGTATGAGCGCCACCGGGACGCGGTCAACTTTTCCCATCACCAGTTCTGCCGCAGCTGTCAGTTCATCGGCTACAGCGATGGCGCTCACCTGCAGCTCATATCCGTAGGGGTCGTATTGGCCTCGATAGTCGACGATGGGTTCCATACCGGCCATGCCTATGGCCATATTGACCTGTCCATTGCGCCAGGGACGTCCCCAGGTATCTGAAATAATGACGGCGATATCAAAACCGGAGTCTGCTCCTGCAAGTTGTTGTAAACGTGCGCGCAGCTCGCGAGCAGAGCGGTCGGGATCGACCGGTAGCAGCGTGAGTTCCCGTTCGCCGTTCACATTCGATTCATCTACTCCTGCGTTGGCGCAAATGAAACCGTGCTTGGTCTCGGCTATCAATACGCCGTGATCCATTCGAACGATGCGCCGGCTTTCGCGTAGGACAACCTCCATATGCTGGGCATCCTTTTTACCTTGTGCGGCGGCAATCTGAGCAAAGGCTGATGGCTGAACCTCTGTGAGGTTTACGATGCGCCCCTCTGCTTTGGAGACAATTTTCTGTGTCACAACGAATATGTCACCCTGCTGAAGCTCCAGTTTCTGGGCTTGCAGAGCGACATAGATAACACTACCCAGGTCTACGCCTGGGGAAATCTCGTCGATACCTGTGATGGGTATGATACGCAATTCTGAGCTCATATGCCTCCTAACGCATTCATTATATCGTTTGCGTTCCAATACTGCAAATTGTAAAGTATTGGGCAGGAGGTTGGATAGCTATAGGCTCATAGTGACACTCTCATCCCGTAGAACGGGATAAGCTTCTAGGCGATGTGTGCAGTGTGGCCCGTTCCCAAAGGAACCATCTCTACAAGACGTGGTTGACCTGCCTCCCAACCTAGACAACAGAGGGGCGTGTCTGCCCTACTACTACTTTCCCTAGCGAATTAGGACGTTGATACTTGA
>Ga0137372_10006782_pt1 | contig 11089 bp, 11 predicted proteins | sample SagtaG_6_FD_104911 | JGI IMG/M metagenome (GOLD analysis project Ga0137372, IMG submission 104911) | Vadose zone soil microbial communities from Sagehorn Ranch, Mendocino, California, USA - Sage1_R_60_16 metaG | ecosystem: Environmental > Terrestrial > Soil > Vadose zone | place: USA...
CGGCGCGAGCGAGATCACGCTCAAGCCGGAAGCGACGAACAACGTCCACGTGCACATCTCGCGTTACCACTTCCCGTAGCCCGCGGCTGCGCCGGTGAGAGAGCGGGGCCAGGGCACGCGCGCGCGTGATCTCGGCGACACCTTCTGGCTCGTCGGCCTGTGCGCGGCCCGCGCCTTGGGCTCCACCATGGCGATGGCCTATCCCGCCGTGCTTTCCGTCGTCCAGAGGGAGTGGGGACTCTCGGCCACGGCCGCCGGCTCCATTTCGTCGGCCTACCAGATCGGCACCGCGCTGGCACTGGTCGTGGTCTCCGCCCTCGCGGACTATATGAATCCCCGCGTGGTCTTCACCGTCTCGGCGGGCTTGACCGCGGCGGTGTCGCTCCTCATCCCCGTGCTGGCCCACGGGCACATCTCGGCCCTGCTCCTCTTCGGGGCCGCCGCGGTGGCGGTGGCCGGCATCTACACGCCGGGCATCATGCTGCTGGCCGAGCGCTTCGAACCCGCGCGGCGGGGCCGGGCCGTGGGCTGGTTTCTCGGGGCCTCGTCGATGGGCTACGTGCTGGCGCTCCTGATCGGAGGCGCCGTCGTGGCGCGCGCCGGGTGGCGCACGGCGCTCTTCGTGCTCGGCTTGGGCCCCGTGCTCTGCTTTTTCCTCTCGCTCCTGCTCTTTCGCGGTGACCGGCAGCGGCATGCGGGGGCTGCGGGACCCCGGCCCTTTTCCCTCGATGCGGACCTCTCGGGCAACCGTCCCGCCCAGCTGATGATCACGGGGTACGTGTTCCACTCGTGGGAGCTCCTCGGCATGTGGGCGTGGACCCCCGCTTTCGTCGCCGCGGCCCTGGCCGTGCAGGGCACAGCCGTCGAGCGCGCGGCGGGACTCGGCGCAGGGATCTCGGCTCTCTTTCACGTCATGGGCATCATCGCCTCGGCGACCGGGGGGGCACTGTCCGATCGCTGGGGCAGGACGGGGGTCATCGCCGGAATGATGCTCGTCAGCTCCGCGTGCTCCTTCGGCTTCGGCTGGATGCTGACGGCACCGCTCATGCTCATCATCGTCGTGGGCAGCGTCTACGGCTTTTCCGCGCTCGGCGATTCGTCGGTATACTCGACCGGGATCACCGAGACGGTGAGACCCGAGCGGCTCGGCTCGGCTCTCGCGGTGCGCTCGCTGCTGGGATTCGGCGCCGGCGCCGTCGCCCCGCTCGTCTTCGGCTGGGTGCTGGACCTCTACGGCGGGCGTCAGGCCTCGGCCGCCGGCTGGGGCTGGGCGTTCGGCGTCCTGGGCGTGGGCGGGGTGCTCGGTCTCCTCTCGATGCTGTGGCTGCGCGCGCTGCCGGAGTCCCGCCGGCTCGCCGGCGGCAAGCGGTGAACGGTTACTTCAAAGTTGTTCGAGCCGAGACGCTGCCGAGCCGCCGGCGAGGCCGAAGCGGTGAGGCGAGGGCTGAAAGGAGCGGTCCATGGCTACCGTCCTCTTCATTGTGAAAGCCACCATCCCGCGGAAGAAAGAAGCCGCGTTCAACCGCTGGTACAACTACAAGCACTGCCCGCAGTTCCTGCGCTATCCGGGGGCGGTGAGCGCGCGGCGATACAAGGCGATCATGGGCGAGGACAAGTTCCGCTACATGGCGGTCTACGAAGTCCAGGACGAGAAGACGTTTCGCGCGCTCATGAAGTCGGGCCACATGAAGGCGCTGCGCCGCGACTACGACCGCTGGTTCGGCAAGGTCTCTGAGCGGGCGCGATTCGCCTACACGCAGGTCTGGCCATAGCGCCTCCGCGACGAGTGCGCGGCCTGGGCGCGGGGCGACGCACCCGCCGGAGTCTCGAGAGGGGCGGCACGGGCACGGCCGGCACACTCAACGAGATCATCGGCGCGTGGCCGGGAGTGAAGATCACGCCCATGTTCGGGCGCTGGGGCTACTTCGTGGGAGAGCGCCTCTTCGCGTGCTTCCCGCTTCGCGCGAAGGACACGGATCTCTGGCTCCGGCTCTCGAGGGAAGATCAGCGCCGGGCGGTCGACTCGGGTCTGTTCACGCCGCACCCGAGGCTGGGCGGGCGCGGCTGGGTCGTGCGCCACGTCGAGGGGCTGCGAGACGCCGGGGCCACGCTGTCGTGGCTCAAGAAGAGCCATGAGAACGCAAGGCACATGGCTGGGCGAGAGGACAGGGAGGAGCCATGATTCTCGTCACGGGATTCGAGCCCTTCGGCGTGCATCCGTCCAACCCTTCGGAGGAGATCGCCAAATCGGTAGACGGCCGCGTCGTCGGGGGACTCAGCGTGCGGGCCGCGATCCTGCCGGTGCACCACGTCGAGGCCGCGCGCGCCGCTGCGCGCCTCCTGCGCGAGCACGACCCGCTTGCGGTCTTGCACGTGGGCCTGGCGGCCGGCCGCTCGCGCATCGCCCTCGAGCGTGTCGCCGTGAACGTCATGGACTACGAATGCCCGGACAACGCGGGCTACCAGGCGCGGGGCGAGCCCTGCGAAGCCGGCGGCCCCGCCGCCTATTTCGCGACGCTGCCGCAGGGCGCTATGCTCGAGGCGCTCACGCGCGAGGGCATTCCCGCCTATCTCTCCAACACAGCCGGCACGTACCTCTGCAACCAGACGCTCTACGCCACGCTCCACGCCGTCTTCACGGACAAGCGGCCGGCGCTCGCCGGCTTCATGCATGTGCCGCTCTCTCCCGCGATGGTCGCAGCCTCCGGCCTCGATCAGCCCAGCATGGATCCCGGCATCGGCGTGCGTGCGGTCGACACGGTGCTGCGGGTCATCGCGGAGAGACTCAGGGCCTAGCCTCCCTGCTCCTTTTCGTACTGTTCCTGCAGGCGGCGCCAGCTCTCCAGGCGGTGGCCGAGGTACGCATCGGCGATGGCCTCCGTCCGGCTCGCCTCGGTCTGCCGGCCCAGCGCCCGCAGCTCGCGGGCGTACTCTTTCAGGACATCATCTGGAGCGAAACTGAGAGCCGCGCCGTCCCGCGAGAAGGCGGACAGTGTGGCGCGAAACCGGCCCGCCCATTCGCCGACCTGGACCGCGTCGGCGTCGCGCTTGGCTGACGCGAGGAAGTTTCTATAGCTCGCGAGCCTGGCGGCGACCTCGATGCCCTGCATCAGCTCGTCGACCGCGGCTTTCCGGGCCGCGTCTTCGTCGTACCGCTTGGCGGTCGTCAGGTCCTCCCACGACTCCAGCAGACGGTCCTGGGCGACGAATGCGACGGCGCGCCCGATGTGCGCGTCGACATAGGACGGGTACAGATCCAGAGCCCCCTTGAATTCCCGGATGGCGCCGGCAAAGTCACCGGCACCCAGCGCGGCGAAGCCGTACGCGGCATACGTTCTGGCAATCGGACCTTGCGCCGCAGCCGGCACCGCGGCGGCAGCGACTGCGGGTCCGGCCAACGCAAGGACGCGAAGGACTCTCAACATCGTGCGCCGATTCTCTCGGAGCGCACGAGCAAGGTCAACCGGAATCCGGGCCGAACTGCCGGGGCCGGGCCTCGCCGACGGCGGCCGCGTCAGTGCGGAAACGCGCCGTGGACGAGGCCCGGCCCGGGCTTCACAGACTTCAGATCGTCCGGCGGGTCGTCTCGATGCTCGTGGTCGACGACCTCTTGGACATGGCCACGATGGCCATGATCACGACGATGAAGAGCACGGCGCCCACGATCATGGCGACCATCGGGTCCATGCCGAGGAGCTTGGTCCGCTCCGTCTCTACGACCTTCTCGGACCTGCTCTCGCTCCTGAAGTCGCTCCGGGTATCGGACTGCTGCTGCTTCATGTCAGGTGCCGCCTGACCTGGAGCGGACGGCTGTGACTGATCCGGCTGAGTCTGCTGAGCCGGCTGGGACGAGGAGTCCTTCGGGCTATCCGCGTTTCCCGACTGAGCGACGGCCATTCCGGCCGTCAGCGTGATAGCGAGCAGGAAGCTCCCGAAAACCGCTGTCAGTGACTTGGCATTGCGCATCACGTGCCCTCCCCAAAGGTGGCTAGGTGCGAATTGGTCCTTCACGCGTCCAATCACCAGCAACCGACGTGCCAGCCAGCTCTAGGGCGCCCGATGTGGGCTAGAGAGGCGTTCATCTCCCTCGTGGCGTGCCGCGGCTGTTCCGGAGCCCGCGGGTTCGACGGAACTTACCCGGTAGTACTTACCGGAGTACGTCGAAGATCTCCGGCACCATCCATGGGAAGATAGTGCCCACTGGCTCGAGTACAATTCGGCTGTGTCCCCGCACGGTCAGCCCGCTGACGCTATCGCCGCAGTGACGCATCCCGATCCATACCCGTACTACGCCGAGATGGTCGCGCGGCGAGCCATGCATCGAGACGATTCGCTCGGCCTTTGGATCGCAGCGTCCGCGGCCGCCGTCGCCGCCGTGCTTACGAACGAGACGTGCCGCGTGCGTCCCCAGGCGGAGCCGGTACCGAAAGGACTCGTCGGAACGCCGGCGGGCAACCTCTTCGGGCGGCTCGTGCGGATGAACGACGGCGTCTATCACGCGCGCACGAAGCCGACCGTGTCGGCGACTTTCGCGATGCTGGACGCGGCGGCCGTCGCGGGGCAGGCGCGCGAGGCGGCGCAGGCCCTCATCGCCGAGCTCGATCCGGCCGGGCATCCCGCTCGCATCATGGACGTCGCATTCCGCCTGTCGGCCTACGTGCTGGCCGGCCTGCTCGGCCTCCCGGTCGTAGTGAGGCCCGACATAGCGGCGCGCGCCGGGGAACTTGTCGGCGCGCTGGCGCCGGGGGCGACGCCGTCCGCTATAGAGCGGGGCGGAGCTGCGGCGTCCGGCCTCCTGGCGGCCATGCGCACGCTGCCGAGATACCGGAGCGCGATCCCGGACCAGGTCGCGAATGCCGTGGGATTCTTCTCGCAATCATACGAGGCGACGGCCGGGCTCATCGGCAACACGCTGGTCACCCTGGCGCGCCATCTCGATGTCCGCGAGCGCGTTGCGGGCGAGCCGGCGGCGCTCGCATCCGTTGTCGGCGAGGTCGCGCGATACGACTCACCGGTACAGAACACGCGTCGCTGGGTGGCCGCAGCCGGAGTCGTGGCTGGGCAGGCGATGGCCGAGGGCGATACGGTGCTGGTCGTCCTGGCCGCGGCGAACCGCGACCCGGCGGCAAATGCGAATCCCGAGCGCTTCGACCCCGGCCGGCGAGAGCGGCGCGTGTTCACGTTCGGGGCCGGGGCCCACGCCTGCCCGGGCGAGACGCTCGCCGTGACGATCGCCACCGCCGGCGTGGCGGCACTGCTGGCCGCGGGCGTTCTGCCCGAGCGCGTGGCGGCGGCGCCGGCCTACCGGCCCTCGCTCAACACGCGCGTGCCCCTCCTTGGGTAAAGCTCTGCCCAAGCGCACGCCAGCGATCTCGGCTATCCTCTCGGCACGAATGGGACGCACGAAGCCGGGTCCTTCACCACCGACAAGGAGAGATCCCATGGCCAAGCAGAGTCAGAGCGTGTATCGCGTCACCGACCTCGTGGGAACGAGCAGGGTGTCGTGGGAAGACGCGGTCAAGAACGCCGTGCAGACGGCGGGGAAAACCCTCCGCGATCTGAGGGTCGGCGAAGTCTCCAGGCTCGACGTGACGATAGAGAAAGGCAAGGTCACGGCGTTCCGCGCCCGCGTAAACGTCTCGTTCAAGTACGGGAGCTAGAGCGCGGCGGCCGCGGACGGGCAGCGGCGGGACTACGGCTCCTCGGACGCCGGCGGAGTCTGGGCGCGAAGCGGGATGAGCGCGAGGAAGCCCAGTCCCGTCCATGCCGCTTCGCGCACGCGGCGGATCAGCGTGAATGACAGCCCCGCCGGGCCTCCGAGGCCGAGCGCCGCGAAGATCGCCATGTGTCCCGCTTCCAGCGCGCCCAGGTAGCCGGGCACGAGGAAGGCGGCGAAGCGGATGCCCGTGCTGAACGCCTCGATGGCGGCGGCTTCCGCGAGCGAGACCGACAGTCCCATCCAGCGAAGTATGAGCCACGGCTCGAGCGCGCCGATCAGCCAGGCCAGGAAGTGGAAGACGATGGACAGGGTCAAGCGTCGCGGCTCGCGACGGTAGAAGTGAGCGAGCTCGTCGTTGATCTGGGTCAGCGGCTCCCGGCGGCGATCCGACAGCCACCCCAGCCTCTGGAGCCACCGCGTGCTGCCGCTCAAGGCGCCCCCCGCCTGCACGACGACGAAGCCGCCGACCGCGACGATCTGGACGACGAGGAGCCACTCCATGCCTTGGATGACGAGCGAGTCGGATGCCAGCGCGGTCCGGGCGGCGACGAGGCCGACCAGGACGAAGAGTGCCTGGCCGATGACGATGGTGGTCTTGGCGACGATGACGGACGGCAGGCTCTCGCCGAGCGGCGCCCACGGCCTCACGAGCCACGCCTTGACGGCTTCGCCTCCCATCGAGGCGGTGGGCGTCGTGAGGTTGAAAGCCTCGCCGGCGAGGCGCGCGCCCAGAAGCGCGCGGAAGGGCACCGTGTCGCGGCGGAAGGCGTAGCGCCAACCGAGCGTGTCGAGCAGCGTCGTGACCCCGAACGGGAACACGAGGATGATCAGGAGCCGCCACGACAGGTCGGTGAAGGCCTGGACGACGGCGCCGGGGCCGATCGCGGCGAGAAGCCACACGAACAGCGCGGCGCCGCAAACCAAAAGGCCGAGCCGAAGCCAGCGCATCACACCGCGGGTAGTTCGGCCTGCCTGGCCCGTGCCTCGATGCGATCGATCTTTACGAGCGGCACCAGCAGCCATGTCGCCGCCGTCATGGCCGTCGATATCAGGACGAGGGGTAGGTAGCCCAAGTGATCGTAGAGACGGCCGCCGACATTTTGCGACGCTTGCGCGCCGACATTGTAGACGGACGCGAAGAGAGCAAAAAAGGTCGCCTCGACATGGCGCGGGCATGACTTGGCGGCCAGGTCGAGGAACGCCAGCTGGGTCAGCATGGCCACGCAGCCGAAGACAAAGTCGACAACGATGGCCGACCACGCGTCGCGGTAGACGAGGTAGGCGAGGGTCCCCGCGACGCTGAGGCCGATCGAGAGGTTGATCAGGCTGCGCAGCGGCATCCGTCGTGACACGGGGGCGTAGACGACGGCGCCGAGCACGGCCCCCGCCGCGTTGAGCGCAAGCAGGTGGCCGATGAATTGCTGCGAGAAGTGCAGGACATCGGTCTGGTAGAAGAGCAGCGCGGGTCCGAAGGATGGGCTGAAGGTGAAGAAGAAGATGAAGCCCCCGACGATCCAGACGTCGCGAACGCGCAGCGCCGCGCGGATCGACGCCCAGGTTTCCCGAAACTCCTTGCCGGCGGGCGGCGCGGGCGCCTCGCGGACCACGAAGACCGCCATCAGCAGCGACACCAATGGAAAGCAGGCGGCGATGAAGAACGACTCCTGCAGGAGACGGTGCCCGGCTAGGTAGCCACCGAGCTCTCCCACGAGGATGGAGGCCGTCATGATCGCGGCCCACTGGACGGACTGAAACGCGCCGGTGAGGCCGAGCGGCTTGCCGTTTTCCACCATCAGCGCGTCGATGAGCACGTCGGTGAAGGCGAGCCCGAAGGCCATAGCGGTGAAGAGATAGGCCATGCGCCAGTAGGACTGCTCCCCGGTGAGACCGAGCGTGAGACCCGCGAGGCCGGCGGCCGCGGAGGTGATGTAGAGGTAGCTCTTCCGGCGATAGCCGAAGAGCGGGACGAAGTCCGAGACGAGCCCATAGACCGGCTTGATGAGCCACGGGATGAGCGTGATCGCGAAGAAATCGGCGACCTGGCCGGCCGAGAGCCCGCGATCTTTGAGCGAGATGGTGATGACCTGGACGGGCAGGTACCACATGCCCTGGGCGAAATAGACGATGCCGAAGAGGACGGCGAGCCGCTTTCCTTCCGGAGTCTGGAATGGAGAGAGCGCCTTGAGCCCGGCGAGCATTTGAGCACTATACAACGTGTGTTACTCTGTTGCCTCCATGCGCGAGATCCGGCACTCTGTCTGCCCCCACGATTGCCCCTCGCAGTGCGCCCTCACGGTCACGGTGGACGGCGGACGCGTCACCGCGGTCGCCGGGGACGCCGCGCACCCATTCACCCAGGGCGTGGTCTGCGGCAAGGTGCACGATTACGCCGAGCGTCTCTACGCCCCGACCCGCGTGCTGACGCCGCTCAAGCGCGTCGGCCCCAAGGGCGCCGGAAGCTTCGAGCCAATCGGCTGGGACGCCGCCATCGAGGAGATCGCAACCCGGTGGCGAGACATCATTGCACGGTGGGGCGCCGAAGCGATCCTGCCCTTTTCTTACGGCGGCACCTTGGGGCTTCTCCAGTACTGGGCCGGGCACCCGCTCTTCCACGCGCTCGGAGCCTCGCAGCTCGACCGCACGATCTGCGTCACCACCGGATACTCGGGATGGATGACCACCGTCGGCACGGTCGCCGGGAGCGACGCCGAACAGATGGTCGACTCCGATCTCGTCGTGCTCTGGGGCATCAACGCCAGCTACACGCACATCAACCTGATGTCGCTCGTCAAGCGGGCGCGCGAGCGGGGCGCGCTCATCGTCTGCATCGATCCCTACCGGACGCAGACCGCCAAGAAGGCGGACCTGTACCTGCAGCCGCGGCCCGGCACCGACGGCGCCCTCGCGCTCGGGATGATGCACGTGCTGATCGGCGAGGGGCTGGTCGATCACGACTATATCCGGCGGGCCACGCAGGGCTACGCGGAGCTCGCCCTACACGTCAGGCAGTACGATCCGGAGCGCGTCGCCGCCATCACCGGGCTCGCCCCGGATGTCATCGTGAGCTTCGCGCGCCGCTACGGGGCGACGAAGGCTTCCTTCCTTCGCGTGGGGATCGGACTCTCGCGCCACGACAACGGCGGCGCCACGTGCCGCGCCATCGCGTGCCTGCCGGCCCTCACCGGCGCGTACGCGCATCCGTCCGGCGGGGCGCTCCTCGCGTCCTCGCGCTCTTTCGGGCTCGACTTGGCATCTCTCGAGCGGCGGGACCTGATGCCCGAGCCTCCGCCCAGGACCATCAACATGGTCAGGCTCGGGCGCGCGCTGACGGATGCGGCCATGAGCCCGCCCGTGCAGGCGCTCTACGTCTACAACTCGAATCCCGCCTCGGTCGTGCCGAACCAGGAGCTCGTCCTTCGGGGCCTCAGGCGCGAAGGCCTCTTCACCGTCGTCCACGAGCAGCACCTCACGGACACGACGGCCTACGCGGATCTCGTGCTTCCCGCAACGACGTCGATGGAGCACGTGGATCTCTACAAGTCCTTCGGCCACCTCTACCTGCAGCTGGCCGAGCCCGTGATCGAGCCGGCCGGCCTGTCGCGCTCCAACTGGCACGTCGTGCGGCAGCTCGCGCGCGCGATGGATCTCTCCGATCCGCACTTCTCCAAGAACGAGCCCACGCTCGTGCGGGAGGTGTTGGAGTCCGGCGACCCGTCGGTCTCGGGGATCACCTACGAACGGTTGAAAGAGGAGGGCTCCGTGCGCCTGAGCGTCGGCCGGCCGTACCTGCCGTTCGCCAACGGCGCTCCGACGCCGTCCGGCAAGGTCGAGTTCGTCTCCGCGTCCGGCGCCCTGCCGGCGCTGCCGACCTACGTGCCGCTCGTCGAGGGGCCGGCGAATGAAGCCCTGGCGCGCCGCTTCCCGCTCCAGTGCATCGTCCCGCCGAACCGGTTCTTCCTGAATTCCTCGTTCAGCCAGTCGGACATGCTGCGCCGCCGCCAGCGCGGGCCATCGGTGTTCCTCCACCCGATCGACGCGGGGTCGCGCGGAATCGTGGACGGCGACGCGGTCCTGGTGCGGAGCCTTCGCGGCGAGGCCAGGTTCGCCGCTACCGTCACCGACGACACGCGTCCCGGCCTGGCCGTCATCGAAGGCATCTGGTGGTCACAGCACCAGGCAGGCGCGCGCGGCGTCAACGTGATCACCGACGACCGGGTCGCCGACATCGGTGGCGGCCCGGCCCTGCACTCGAACCTGGTCGAGGTCGCCAGGCTGTGAGCCAGCAACGGGTCCGCTTTGCCCCCGTCGAGGGAGCGCCCCACATCTTCAGCGCGGATTTCTGTGACTTCCTGTGCAAGCTTCACGATGACTTCCAGCCACGGGTGCACGCGCTCAGGCGCCAGCGCGATGCCGTGCTCAGGCGCGCGCTCGAGCAGGGGACGCTCCCGGGCCCGCAGCCGGCTTCCGCGGCCACCACGGGCGACTGGAAGGTGCCGCCGGTTCCCGATGATCTCGCGCGTCCGGGCATCGAGATCTCCGGACCCTGCTCGATCACGAGCATGTTCATCAACGCGCTGAATCCCGGGCCCGAGGGCGAGCGGGCCGAAGGCGACCTCGACGATGACGAGGACTCGGGTGGCCACAGGCTCGTGGATACCGTCCGGGCCGCGCAGAACCGGCTGGCGGCGGTCAACCGGGAGCTCGCATTTTCGGACGCGGCGCGCGGCAGGGAGTACCGGATCGCGCCCGGCGAGCTGCCGTTTTTCATGCACCGCGAGCGCGGCCTGCATCTCGACGAGCACGAGGTCAGCGTGGACGGCCGGCCGGTTCCGGCCGCCATTGTCGGCACCGCGCTGACGCTCTTCTACGCCGGGCGCGCCCAGGCGGGCCGCGGCCAGGGTATCTACTTCTACCTGCCCAAGGTCGAGAGCGCGGAAGAGGTCGCCTGGTATCGCGACTTCTTCGACGCGAGCCGCCGGCATCTGCCGTTCCTCAAGGAGGCCGTGATCCGCGGCATCCCGCTGGTCGAATCGCTGCCCGCGGTGTACCTGATGGAAGAGATGCTCTACGCCCTCGGCCCGTATGCCGCCGGGCTCAACGCCGCGCGCTGGGACCTCAAGGCCTCCATCTTCGAGTTCGTCATGGCCGATCCGAAGTCGGTGTGGCCGGACCGCTTCGGCGTGGACATCAAGACCACGCCCTTTCTCGCCGACATCTTCCGGAGGCTGGTCGCGATCTGCCTCAAGCGGGGCGCGGTGCCGATCGGCGGCATGGCGACGGCCCTGCCGAGCAACGACCCCGAGGTCAACCGGGCCGCCGGGGAGTCGATCCGCGCCGACAAGCAGTGGGAGGCCCAGCAGGGCTTCATTC
>Ga0137372_10006794_pt1 | contig 11082 bp, 11 predicted proteins | sample SagtaG_6_FD_104911 | JGI IMG/M metagenome (GOLD analysis project Ga0137372, IMG submission 104911) | Vadose zone soil microbial communities from Sagehorn Ranch, Mendocino, California, USA - Sage1_R_60_16 metaG | ecosystem: Environmental > Terrestrial > Soil > Vadose zone | place: USA...
CGATGCCCTCGAAGCCGATGGCGTGGGCGGCCAGCTCACGGTTCGGGTAGAGGCGCAGGCTCTCCCCGACGAAGCCGAGGGCCGGCTCCTCGAGATCGCGAACGGCCTGGATCACGTCCGGTGGCAGCTTTCGCTTGATGAAGACCCACCGCTTGGAGGAGTCGAGCCGGCGGCCGATCTCCCGGGCCGGCTCGCCCAGGATCGGCGCCAGCCGCGCGGCCAGGCCGTCGCGATCCTCGATGCGGGCGGTCAGGGCATAGAGCGACTCGGCGGTGGAGGAGACGGCGAGGGCTTGTCCGTGGCGGTCGAAGATGGACCCCCGCCCGGGCTTGAGCGGGATGGTCTTGGCGTGCTGGCTCTCGGCCAGCCTGGAGTACTCGTCGTGCTTGAGAACCTGAAGATACGCGAGCCGGCCGAGGAGCCCGAGGAAGGCACAGCCGAGGAGGGCCGCGAAGATCAGCGTCCGGTTCCTCAGGTCCGCGGCCCGGCGCTCGCTCATGGTGGCGGCGGGCCCCACACGCGGTTCATGGCCCTGGCGGACTTAACCCGGAGGGAGGCTCCGCCCCCCTTGCGAAACCTCCCCCCGGAGGAGTTCGTTGCGCGCCAGCCCTTCTCCGACACACCCGGGCCGCTCATCAGGTTACCGGACTCCGGGGCGCGCGCGCGCCGAGCTGTCGGCCGATGCCGTCAGCGGCGCGGTCATGCTCAGCCCGTCTCCGCCGCGCACGAACTCGCGCGCGAGCTGGACCTGATGGGCGGCGGGTGGCCCCATGCCGAGCTCACGGGCCTTCTCCTCGATGCGGGCGAGCGACGCGAGGCTCGCGAGCTCCACGCCCAGCTTGCTCCCCGACTCTTCCAGCCTCGCCTTGAAGGTTCGGAGCCCGTCCAGCCGATAGGAGATACGCACCTGCTGGAGGCGGAGCCCCACCACACCGAGCACGAGCACCACCAGGACGGCCGCGCTCACCAGCGTCCGGGCCATGGCCAGGAGGCGGCGCCGGTCCCGCTCCCGGTGGAAGCGCGCCGCCTGCTGCTCCCGGGTCGAGCCCCAACCGGCCCGGGGAGATCGAGAGGTCGTCGGGCGAGCCGCGCGGGCGTTCATGCCGCCTCCACGCGCTCGAGGACACGGAGCTTGGCGCTGCGGGCCCGCGGGTTGTCCTTCACTTCGTCGCGGCCGGGTCGGATCGGCGAGGGCAGAAGCCCGGCGAACCCACCGCCCTCTTCCAGCAAGCGGAATGAGCGCTTCACGATGCGGTCCTCTCCTGAGTGGAACGAGATCACGCCAAGCCGGCCCCCCCGCGCGAGCAGCGACGCCGCTTGCGGGAGGGCCTCCGTCAACGCCTCTGCTTCCTCGTTCACGGCCATTCTCACGGCCTGGAAGGTTCGGGTCGCCACGTGGATGCGCGGGGACCAGGCGGCGCGCGGCACGGCCTCCTTCACGACGGCGACGAGATCGGCCGTGGTCCGGAGCGGAGCGCGCCGCCGCCGCTCGCCGATGCGCCGGGCGATGCGGCGGGCATGGCGCTCTTCGCCGTACTGAAACAGGATGCGCGCCAGCTCGTCGGTGGAGAGCGAGTTCAGGAGCTCGGAGGCCGTCCGGCCGTGGGCCGGATCGAAGCGCATGTCGAGCGCCTCCTCGTTCTGGAAGGAAAAGCCCCGGCCCGACTCCTCGAGCTGGTAGGAGGACAGCCCGAGATCGAGGAGGATGGCGCCGGCGGCGGCGGCGCCCGCCTCCGCCGCGAGGGCGGCGAGCTCGCGGAAGCTTCCGCGCCTGAGCGTCACCCGCTCGCCGAACCGGGCGAGGCGCTGCTCGGCGCGTCGAAGCGCCTCGGGATCGCGGTCGATTCCCAGCAGGCGCGCGCCGGGACCTCCCGCCTCGAGGAGCCGCTCAGCGTGTCCACCCATCCCGATCGTCCCGTCCACGAGCCAGCCCCCGCGATGGGGACGCAAGAGAAACGTCACTTCGTCGACCAGGGCCGGAAGGTGCGCCTGCCCCTCCCGACCCCCCGCCTCAGACACCCTTGAGCGCCAACCTCGCGCGGACCTCGTCGAGCGTGCCGCTGTCGCTCGCGCGCCGGAAGTGCGTCCAGCGCTCCGCGTCCCATACCTCGAACATCTTCTGCATGCCGACGACCAGCACCTCTTTCACGAGGCCCGCGCGCTCGCGATAATCGGACGAGATCTGGATGCGTCCCTGCAGGTCGAGCACCACGTCCTGGCCGAGCGAGAGGTAGCCGTAGCGGAACTGCTGCGCATCGGGATCGAGGCTCGGCAACGCCGCGACCCTCGCCTCGAGCTCTTCCCACGACTTCAGCGGATACACATCGAGCCCCTTGCTGCCGTTGGGCACGATCACGAGCTTGTCTCCCCAGCCATCCGCCAGCGCCTCCCGGAACCTGGACGGAATGCTGAGCCGACCCTTCGTGTCGATCGTGTGACGGTAATGTCCTCGGAACAATTGCCCCCTCGAAGGGGGGGAAAGGCCCCCGTTTGGCTACCATTTGACACCACTTCATGGGAATTCATCCCACTGAGTCGTTATCCTAAGGAGTAAGGCCGGGGCGTGTCAAGGGAAAAACACGTAAATTTATAGAGGAAATGCCGGACTGCCTCATCCATCGGTAGGGGAGGGCTCGAGCGCGACTACCGCGGGTTGAGGAAGGGGCGCCTCGGAATGATTAACGCATCGCGCTAGGATCTCACTTCTGCGGCTGGTAGGAGCGCATGGCCTCCGGCAGCCAGCCCTCGATCTGACGGACCCGGGTCTCCTCCGACGGGTGAGTGGAGAGGAACTCCGGAGGTCGGGCTCGGCCCTTCGAGGCCTCGGCCATCCGGATCCAGAGATCACGCGCCGCGTGAGGATCGTAGCCGGCCTTGGCCATGTAGATCAGCCCCAGGTGGTCGGCCTCCGATTCCTGCTTGCGTCCCCACGGCAAGAGCAGCGTGTTCACGAGTAGCCCGGCTCCGGCTTGCGTGATCTGTGGATCGAGGCCGATGGCCGCTCCGATTCCCTTCGCCACCAGCTCCGCGCCGAGTTGCTCGCTGATCCGCTCCGCGCTGTGACGGGCCATCACATGCGATACCTCGTGGCCGAGCACCACCGCCAGACCGGCTTCATCGCGCGTGATGGGCAGGATGCCCGTGTACACCGCGACCTTCCCGCCGGGGAGGGCGAAGGCATTCACGGTTTGCGGATCGTCGATGACCTTGAATTCCCACGGCAGGTCGGTGCGGCCGGTCGCCGCCGCGATGCGCGTGCCGACGCGCGTCACGAGGGCGTTCGCGGCGGGATCGGCCGAGATCTTCGCCTTCGCGAGAATCTCCTTGTACGCCTCCGCGCCCATCTGCACTTCCTGGTCGCCGGACACGAGCTGGAGCTGGGAGCGGCCCGTGATGGGCACGGTCTCGCAGCCGCCCGCGACGGCAGCGACGAGCGCCGCGAGACAGAGCAGCGAGGACCACCGGGTCTCACGCATGGACGAATCTTACCAGAAGAGCGAGGTCGCCCCGAGCGGCGCCGGACTGATCGGTGGCGCTCAGTGCTCCCGTGCGATCATCACCGGTTGTTCCGGACGGACACCTGAGTCTCCATCACGGCCACGGGACCGGCGAGTCCGACTTCGAGCCGGATCAGCACGGAGCGGACCCGGGCGGGGTCGGTGGTCGGAGCGCCCGCGCTGTCGAAGTACGTCAGCCCGAACCGGCGCACGTTCTCGATGATCGGCTGCGCCCCGCCGCCGGCGTCGCGACGCAGGACGCTCTCGCCGGCGCGCACGAGAAACGTGACGCGCTCGCGCGTCGGATCCACGACGCCGTTGCCGTTGAGGTCGCGCTGGAACGTGACGAGCGCGGGCGCGGCGGCCACGACGGGCTGGATGCCGGCGCCTCGCGGATCATAGCCCGCCTCCCGCAGCTCCCTCGCCATGCGCTCGAGGGCCACGCGCGCCGCTTGCTGCGCCTCGACCCGCCCGACGCCCCACCCGTATGCCTTGACGCCGCTGTGCAGGATGCCGAAGAGGCCGGCGAGCACGAGACCCAGGACGGCGAGCGAGACGAGCAGCTCGGCGAGCGAGAGCCCGCCCGCGGGGCGCCACACCATCATGGCGCCCAGGCTCGGCTACGCCGCGACGCGCGTCAACGTCCACTCTTCGCGGCGTGACGGAAACGGCACACGTATCACTTCAGCCCTGCACCTTGGTGCCCTCGCCGAGCCGCTCGTGTCAGTGTCATAATGCGGGAGCTTGACGGGCCACTACCTCGCAGAACACCAAGGGGACAGGCGATGAACATTCTCAAGGGATTGAGCAAGGGGATTGCCGTGACGGCTTTCGTGTCGATGGTCGGCGGCACGCCCGCGTCGGCGGGGACGTTCGTGTACGTGTCGAATGCCGAGGACGGCGACATCAGCGTCTACAGCTTGCAGCCCGCCGGGGCGCTCACGCAGGGCGGGCGCGCCCCGGCGGCGAAGATCGTCATGCCGATGGCCGTGAGCCCCGACCGTCGCTTCCTCTACGCCGGCGTGCGGTCCAAGCCGTTCTCGGTGCATGTCTATTCGATCGATCCCGGCACGGGCGCCCTGAAGCCCCTGTCGGTCTCGCCGCTGGCCGAGAGCTTCCCGTACATCTCGCTCGACAAGACCGGACGCTTCCTGTTCGGCGCGTCGTATGGGGCCCACCTGATCAGCGTCAACGCGGTCGGGGCCGACGGACGCGTGGCCGCCGAGCCGCTGCAGGTCATCCCGGTGGGCAGGAACGCCCACTCGATCCGCGCCGACGAGAGCAACACGTTCGTCTTCGTGCCAACCCTCGGCACTGACCAGATGTTCCTCTTCACGTTCGATGCGAAGTCCGGCCGGCTGGCGTCGAACACCCCGGCGACCTACCTGATGAAAGCAGGGACGGGCCCGCGCCACTTCATCACGTCGCGCGACAACAAGTTCGTCTACGTGCTGAGCGAGCTGCTGGGGACGGTCACGACCTTCGCGCTCGACGCCAAGACGGGGTCCCTGACCGAAGTCAGCTCGGCATCCGGGCTGCCGGCCGACACGAAGCTCGGGCCCGGGGCGCCGCGCGGCGCCGTCGGCGCGCCCGGCGGCCCGCCGCCGCGCAACACCGACAACGACATCTGGGCCGCCGACATTCACATGACGCCGAACGGCAAGTTCCTGTACATCACGGAGCGCACCAGCAGCAGCCTGGCGGCGTTCGGCGTCGATGGGGCAACGGGCAAGCTCACCTACCTCGGCAGCACGCCGACCGAAAAGCAGCCGCGCGGATTTGCGATCGATCCGAAGGGTAAATTCCTGATCGCGGTCGGAGAAAAGTCGGACACGCTCTCGGTGTACGCGATCGACCAGTCGAGCGGCGCTCTCACGCTGCCCAAGAAATATCCGGTTGGAAAGGGCGCCAACTGGGTCGAGATCGTCAGCTTCGATTGAGGGCGCCGACGGCGCAGTCCGTCGGTCAAGGAGAGACACGAGCCCGGCGTCGATGTCGGCGCGCCGCTCGCCGAGAGAGGGCGCCAGCCGCGCCGCGATGCCGCCGCAGAAGATGGCCTCCCACGCGTCCTTGGGCGAGGGCCAGCCGAGGTCGACCTCCTCGACGCGACACCCCAGCTCGCGAAAGCGCCGGGCCGCCTTCTCGCACGACGCCCTCACCTCCGGGTCCACGATGCGGCCGAAGCCGAGGGTCGACGACCAGGCCGCGCGCAGGCCCTTGATCCCCTTCCTGAGCGCCTTGACGTAGTCGACGCGCGGGGCGGGCGCGGAGAACGCGTCCCGCTCGTCGAGGCCGACGGAGGCGTTCATCATGAGCGCCGCGTCCGTCACCGTCCGCGTCATGGGGCCGATGTGGGAGAGGCTCCACGCCGCGCTGAAGGGATAGACGGGGATCAGGCCGAAGGTCGGCTTGAGGCCGAAGATGCCGGCGCACGACGCGGGGATCCGGATGGAGCCGCCGCCGTCGGTGCCGATCGCCAGCGGCCCCAGCCCGGCCGCGACCGCCGCGCTCGCGCCACCGCTCGAGCCGCCCGGCGTGCGGTCGAGGTTCCACGGGTTGCGCGTGATGCCGAACAGCAGGTTGTGGGTGGCGCCGATCCAGCCGAAGGCGGGCGTGTTGGTCTTGCCGAGCTGGATGGCCCCCGCCGCCCGGAGCCGCTCCACCATCGGCGCGTCCTCGGTGGGCACATTGTCGGCGTAGAGCCGCGTGCCGAACGTCGTCCGGATCCCCTTCGTGATCACGAGGTCCTTGGTGGAGAACGGCACCCCGTGGAGCGGCCCGAGCGTGACGCTCTTCTTCGCGAGGGCGCGCTCGGCGGCGCGGGCATCCTTCATCGCCTGATCGGCCGTCAGCGTGACGAACGCGTTGAGCGCGGGGTTCACGCGCTCGATCCGCGCGAGGACGGCGCGCATCACCTCCACCGGAGAGAGCTTCTTCTTCCTGATGGCCGCCGCCATCTCCGCGGCCGGCATCCAGCAGAGATCATCCGAAGCCATGTGGCTCTCCTTTACGACAGGTGGAACACCACCATCTTGAGTTCGGTCATCTCCTGCACGGCGTAGGCCGGCCCCTCCTTGCCGAAGCCCGACTCCTTGAGGCCGCCATAGGGCATGAGGTCCGCGCGCCACTGCGGCCCCCAGTTGATGTGGAGGTTGCCCGACTGCACCTCGCGCGCGAACTTCCACGCCCACTCCAGGTTCTCGGTGAAGATCCCGGCCGCGAGCCCGTACTGGCTGTCATTGGCGAGCGCGATGGCCTGGTCGATGTCGTCGAACGGGGCCACCGCCACCGCCGGCCCGAAGAGCTCGTCGCAGGAGATCCTCATCTCGGGCTTCACGTCGGCGACGATGGTCGGCGCGTAGAGGGCGCCCCGCCGCTCGCCGCCGATCACCACTCGCGCCCCCTGCGCGACGGCCTCCTTCACCCACTCGGCGACGCGCACCGCCTCCTTCTCCCTCACCATGGGCCCGACCTTGGTCTTCTCGTCGAGCTGGTCGCCGAGGGTGAGGGCCGCCACCCTGGGCTTGAGGGCGTCGAGGAAGTCGCCGTAGACCTTGCCGGCGGTGAGCACGCGCTGGGTCGAGATGCACACCTGCCCCGCGTTGGCGTAGCCGGTGGAGGTCACGGCGGCGGCGACCCGGTCCAGATCGGCGTCGGGCATCACGATCACCGGTGAGTTGCTGCCCAGCTCCATGGTGACCTTCTTGATGCCGGCCGTCCGGCAGATGTGCTCGCCCACCTCGCGGCTCCCGGTGAAGGTGATCTTGCGCACCCGCCGGTCGGCGCAGATCAGGTCCCCGATCTCGCCGCCGGAGCCCGTCAAGCACTGGACACCCTCGGGCGGCAAGCCGGCCTGGAGCAGGATCTCGGTGAGCTTCAGCGCCGAGAGCGGCGTGTCGGTGGCGGGCTTGAGCACCACGGCGTTTCCCGCGGCCAGCGCCGGCCCCACCTTGTGGCAGACGAGATTGAGCGGGAAGTTGAAGGGGCTGATGGCGGCGACGACGCCGCAGGGCACCCGGAGCGTGAGGCCGACCTTGCCCGCCCCGCCGGGAGCGCCGTCCAGCGGCACCGTCTCGCTGTGCAGGCGCTTGGCCTCCTCGGCCGAGCCCATGATGGTCTCGAAGGCGCGGGAGGCCTCGAGGCGCCCTTCGGCGAGGACCTTGCCTTCCTCGCTCGAGATCAGCCGGCCCAGCTCCTCGTTCTTCGTCTGGATGATCTCGGCCGCCTTCTTGAGGATCTTCCAGCGTTCGTAGCCCGGAAGCTTGGCCATCACCTGGGCGCCGCGCACCGCCGAGCCGAGCGCGCGCTCGACGTCGCTCCGGTCCGCCCGCGGGACGGTGTCGATGACCGAGTTGTCGTAGGGGTTGATCACGTTGATCGTCTGCGGCTTGTCGATCCACTGGCCGGCCACGTACATCTTCATGTCTTTCCTCCCGAGGGGGCGGGCACCCGGGCTTCGCCACGCCCGCCCCCCGCCGGATCGTTGCGCTGCGCCTCTCCATTCACGAGGGCGTCAGGTGTTCACTGGCTAGGCTCCACGCAGGCGTGGGTCCAACGTATCTCTGAGGGCGTCGCCAAGCAAGTTGGAGCCGAACACGGCCAGGCTGATCGCGACGCCGGGGAAGAGCACCAGCCACGGCGCCTTCTGCGCGTACTCGGCGGCCGACACCGAGAGCATGCGGCCCCACGAGGGATAGGGCTCCGGAACGCCCACGCCAAGGAACGACAGCGCCGCCTCCACGAGGATGGCGCTGCCGAGCTGAGCGGTGCCCAGGACGATGAAGGGCCCCATGGTATTGGGCAGGATGTGCCGGAAGGCGATGCGTAGATGGCGGATCCCGATGGCCCGGGCCGCCTCCACGTACTGCATCTCCCGGATCGACAGCACGCTCGAGCGGATCACGCGGCCAGCGCGCGGGACGATGGGGATCGAAATCGCCAGGATGACGTTCTGGATCGACGGGCCGAGCGACGCCGACATGACGAGGGCGAGCACGAGGAGCGGCAGCCCCTGGAGGATGTCCATGACCCGCTGGGTGACGAGATCGGTCTTGCCGCCGACATAGCCAGAGAGGAGCCCGATCATCCCGCCGAGTACCGACCCGAGCAGGGTCGAGGCGAGGCCGACGATGAGCGACACCCGCGCGCCGTGGACGATGCGCGAGTAGATGTCGCGCCCCAGGTGATCCGTGCCGAGCCAGTGGGTCTCGCCGGGCGGCGCCAGCGTGTGGGCGGCCTCGGTGGCGATGGGATCGTGCGTCTGGAGCTGATCGGCGAAGACCGCGGCGAGCACGATCAGGAGCATGATGGCCCCGCCGGCGGCGCCGAGCGGCTTCTTCCGGCAGAAGCGCCCGAGGCCCGTCCAGATACCCGCCCGGCCCGCCCGCGCGGGCAGCGCGCCCGCCTCGTCGACGCCGAGCGGCCTAGGAGATTGTCCGAGTAACGTGCCGTCACCCGCAGCCATACCGCCTACCCTTCGATGGTCCGCTTCGAGCGCGGGCTTCGCCCGCGCCATCGGTTCTGGGGGGAGGTTCGGAAGGGGGGCGAAGCCCCCCTCCGAGTCTTAGTTGCCATACTCACGAGCCATAGCGCACGCGGGGGTCGAGAACGCCGTAGAGCATGTCGACGATCAGGTTCGACAGGATCACGACGACGGCGGTGATCATCACGAGGTTCTGCACGATCGGGTAATCGCGCCAGAGAATGGCCTGCACGAGGAAGCGCGCCAGGCCGGGCAGGTTGAACACCTGCTCCGTCACCACGAGGCCGCCGATCAGGAAGGCGAACTCGATACCGATCACCGTCACCACGGGGAGAATGGCGTTCTTGAGCGCGTGGCGCCAGATTACCACGCGGCCCGTCTGCCCCTTGGCCCATGCCGTGCGGACATAGTCCTCGCGCAGCACCTCGAGCAGGGAGGAGCGCGTGAAGCGCATGATCAGGGCCGAGGAGCGGTAGCCCACCGCCAGCGCCGGCAGCATGAACTGGACCAGGTGGAGGCCGAGGTTCTCGCGGGGCCGCACGTACGTGACGGGCGGGATCCAGCCGAACCACGCCACGAGCCCGAGGATGATGACCATCCCGAGCCAGAAGGACGGCATGGACAGGCCCGCGAGGCTGAACACCCTGAGCGCGTAGTCCAGCCGCGTGTCCTGGCGGACGGCGCTGATCACCCCCGTCGGCACGCCGAGGAGCACCGCGATGACGAGCGAGAGCGCCGCCAGCTCGAGCGTCACCTGAATCAGCGGCTTGATGATCTCCGACGCCGGCAGATCGTAGCGGTAGGACTTGCCCAGGTTCCCCACCGCCATCTGCCCGATCCAGTCGAGATACTGCGCCCAGATCGGCTTGTCGAGCCCCAGCTCGCGCTCGATGGCCGCCCGCTCCGCGGCGTTGACGTAGCCCCCGGTTGAGAAGAGGATGTCCACGATGTTGCCGGGGGCCAGGCGCAGGAGCACGAAGATCACGACCGACATGCCGAAGAGCGTGACCACGCCGATGCCCAGGCGCTCTACGATGTAGGTCTTCACGAGAGGCCCCCATGCGCGACGGCGGGGGAGGCTCCCGCCTTCCCCCTTCGCGGCCGCGTCACCGCCGGACCATCACTTGTCGCGCCACACGTCCTGGAAGCGGGTGAAGTTGTATACGTTGTTGTGCGGCACCAGCCCCTTGACGTGGGGCCAGTGGGCGAAGTAATCCAGGCGCTGGGCGAGGATGGGACGGGCGGCGTCCTGCTCGAGCCGCTTCTGGATCGCGATCACCATCTCCAGGCGCTTCTTCGGGTCGAGCTCCTGGGACTGGCGCTCGAACAGCTTCATCACGTCCTCGCTGCAGTACTGGCTGTAGTTGCGCGGCGACCCGCAGGCGTAGTTCTCGTAGAAGTTGGCGTCGGGATCCTCGGTGCCGAGCCCGGTCAGGTTGGCGCCGATCTGGTAGTCGCCGCGCGTGGCCATCGCGTGCCACTGGGCCGTCTCCACCTGCTTGAGCGTGGCGTCGATGCCCACCCGCTTCAGCTCGTTGATGACGAAGGAGGCCATGTCCACGTAGATGGCAATGGCCCGCGTCGCCATCTCCACCCGGAGCGGCTTCTCCGCAGTGATTCCCGCCTCGGCGAGGAGCTTCTTGGCTCGTTCCTTCATCTCATCGGGCTTGCCGTAGCCCGGCAACGACATGAGATCCTTCTCGGCCATGCCCCAGACGCCGTACGGCGTGGGCAGCATCGCCGCGCCGAGCACCGCCCCGCCCTGATGCGAGGCCTGGATGAGACCGCGGCGGTCGACGGCGTAGCTCACGGCCAGCCGCACCTTGGGATTGTCGAAGGGCGGTTTCTTGGTGTTCATGATGATGTTGTCCGTCACGTCCTGGGCGACCTGGTGGAACACCATCTGGGGCACCGCCTTCTTGAGCTGCTCCATCGTGGTCTTCGACGTCTCGCCCGGGCAGGCCGTGTCGAGCTGGCCGGCCTGGAGCGCCGCCGTCCGTGTCCCGCGCTCCACGATGACCACGTACCTGAGCCCGTCGAGGTACGGCCGCCCCTTGACGAAGTAGTCGGGGTTCTTGACGTACTCGACGAACTCGCCCTTGC
>Ga0137372_10006795_pt1 | contig 11082 bp, 9 predicted proteins | sample SagtaG_6_FD_104911 | JGI IMG/M metagenome (GOLD analysis project Ga0137372, IMG submission 104911) | Vadose zone soil microbial communities from Sagehorn Ranch, Mendocino, California, USA - Sage1_R_60_16 metaG | ecosystem: Environmental > Terrestrial > Soil > Vadose zone | place: USA: California...
CCGCATCATCCCCGATCGTCGCCGGCTGCGTTGTTCTGCCTGCTTCATGGTATCCAGCCGGCGCCGACCGCTTCCGATTGGAGTTCAAGCCGCGGCATCCGAAGCGGTGCATTCAATCGAGTTCTGGGGAAGCGAGCCATCGCGCGGTTGGGTTTGCAGACAATGCAGCATGACCGCGGCGCATGGGGATCGTAATGTGGACCCAAGTCGCTCGGCGAGTACGAGCACTTCCTGCAGAGCATGACGGTGTAGTTCACTTTCGCTACGCGTCGTTCTGTTGGGACACGCTGGCGAGCCAAGGAAACCAAAGGTTTCAGAGCTTGACCCAGTAGACCATCAACGCTTTCGGTGCCGACCGGCTCAGCATGATGCAATCCTGTCTCTGCTGTAGCTTGACGACTTGTGGGCCACAAAACAACGCCTGCTTGCTACGTGACAAGTTGTTAGCTTAAACCGCGCGCTGGGCCGAATGAATGCTGGCAAATGTCCCTGAATCGTCGCAAATCCCGACAGCACACCTTCCCTAAAGCTGCGACCGGTTCCTTCGAACGAGAAACCGGCCGTGTGCAGAACAATGTCGACTAGTGAAAGCCTTTAATCAGCTCGTGCCGATCGCTGTGCGATCCGTTCCGTCCACCAGCGGCCTATGGCGCCAAACCATCTGCGGCCAGTCGTTTCGGGTCCGGGTATTTGCTTTATGACGCTCCTCCCGAAATCCTCGGGATCTGTTGCCCCTCGGGTGTGAGCGGCATCATCGCACCGGCTATTGGCGATAAATTGCGTCTTGCTGTCTCCAAACCTTGATACCAAGCCATCAACGAAGCCAAGCACACCATCGAGAGGATGCCTGATGCGCTGACCACGATCTCGGCAACGATGCCGTGCGCCCACTCGAACAGGATGACGTGCGCTGCGAACGACAGGAGTACTCCGGCGCAGAAGATCTCGAGTGAGTGCTGCCCGCATAGGATAGCTTGGCGGAACACGGGCGCTTGCCAAGCGACCCATTCACGCGGAACGAAACGCAGGACAATGAGCGTGAGCGCCAGGAAATGCAGGAGCCGAAATGGATGTAAGTCGGTCTTGTCTATCGGATGGTTGATGATCCACTGCGTCAGCCAGAACGGCTGGATCGCCGCGAAGGACCGCGAGTGCCAGCCCATTGCAATGAAGAACGCCACCACGACGCAGATCGCGGCGGCGACGATGACGATGCGGGATTCGGTCACGCCCCGCAGGCGCTCTGCGCCACCCGCCGCGCACCAAGCCCCGAGCACGAACAGGAACTGCCAGGCGAACGGATTGAAATACCAGAGCCCGTCCGGATAAGCCGAAAGATTCCAGCCGAACAGCCACACGCATGCATAGAGGGCCGCCGATCCGGCAAGAACCAACTTCGGCGCGCGCTGCAGGAGCCAGAGGGTCGGCGGGAAGCGCCAAGCACGAGGATGTAGACGGGGAGCACATCGAGATCCACCGGCTTGAAGTGCAGCAGCAACGCTTGGGCCATCGCGGTCCCAGGATCGCGAAAGAAGATCGACGTATTGGTGTAGTTCTCGAAATTGGGAGCGCCAAATTTCGCGGCGGCATATCCCACCTCCGCGACGTAAAAGGCGAACAGGAACAGATGGGCGACATAGATCTGCCAAACGCGACGGAGAATCCGGGCGCTGCCGACCGCGAAACCCTGCTGCCACATCTTGCGGCCATAGACCAAGGAAGCCGTGTACCCGGAAACAAAGATGAAGATTTCCGCCGCATCGCTGAAACCGTAATTGCGGATGGTGACCCAGCTGGCGACATCGATCACGCGATGCGATGGAATGTGGTCGAGGAAGATCATCCAAAGCGACAATCCTCGAAAGAAATCCAGCCGAAGATCACGCTTCATCGCCACACCTAATCTCAAGAGCCATCCACGTTTTGTATTGGCGTGCGACCGCGCTTTTCGACGCCCGCGTTCGCGTGAGGCGTGGGTGAGGTCGAAGCCGACTAACAGCCGCGGCAAATATTGAGCTGCTTGTCGAGATCGCGTTGATTCTGCGTGACAGCGCTTGCCTTGGATTTCTTAGGGGCATGTTGCAGGGACGGAAACGCCAATGGAACTAGAAGACCTGACGGCGCCAATGACGCCGATTCCGCCATAGCAGCCGCTCACAATTGCCATGGGATTACGCCCAGGATCCAGCACAGCCGCTGCCCGAATGTGCGCAGCAATTACCTAGCCCGCAGTCATCGCGGTCGCCAATAAAACGTTGTTAAACTCCGCAAAGCAGCGCAAGCGTCAGCGATCGACTTGGCTCGCTCATGCAAGTTGCGAGCACAGAACGCACGTCCTACTGTCAAAATCTCACTCCCGACCAGGGCGCGGCCAACAAGGAGCCTCATCGGATTGGGCATCAGCCGTGCAGCTTGTTTGCGGTCTCCGCAATCTTGCGACCCTGCGGCATCAATGGTTGGCTCTGATAATTGAATATCATCAGAGATAATTCGTCCCCGCCCACGCAGGGCGAAGCTTGGGCAAAAGGCCGCGGGCGCCAGGGCAATCGAGCGAGCAGGCTAGAACCCGAATCTGAATAACGACCAGTAGCTCTTGCGATCCATTGGTCCAAGCGGTCTCTTAGAGTTAGGCCTTAGGCCTTACCCCACGGGGGAGCCGGATTGTACAATCGTGTGGCATGGACCTCCTCGCCATCAACGCTGCGCGTAAACCCGAGCACCGCCATCTTCGACGGTGACACCGGAACTGGTGAGGCCCTCGGAGCGTTGCCAAGCCTGTTCGGTGCACTGTCGCGACGCGCGGCTGTTTGGCCGCGACATCAATTTCAATAGTATGAACCGGCCCCCCATAACGCTAAGGATCGCTCCGATCAAAGGTGTTTAGGCGGATGCCCGCGCGGGGCCGGGCTTCGTCTTCTCGATCTTCTTCGACCAGGACCGGTAGGCGGCAACGCCGGTCATCACCGCAATCCCTGCTAGGCTTACGAGCACCTGCATCCAGATTTCATTCGACACCTCGACAAGAATGAAATGCGCCAGGGACGAGAGGAAGATTCCGACGCAAAACACTTCGAGCGACTGCTGCCCGGACACGATCAACGGCCAGAATACCGGCCGTTCCAGCGCGCGCCAATCGCGGGGCACGAACCTGACGACGAGGAAGGCAATCACGACGAAATGCAGGAAGCGATAGGGGGCAAGATTGGTTTTGTCGTTGGGATTGAACGCGTCGTATAGCCAACCCGACAGCAGCTCTCTTAGTTCGGGAAAACGGCCGGCCATGGTCATCACGAGGGCGAACAGCAGATAGGCGCCGCCCAATACGGGTAGCCACCTCCAGCGGATTAGCGGCATCGCTTCACCCGCCCCGCCCAGTGCGAACCATGCACCGAACACGAACAGGAGCTGCCAGCAGAACGGATTGAAATACCAAGCACCGGCCGGGTAGGACGGCAGGTTCCACTCGAAAAGACGCGCCGTAAAGTACAGCAGCAGCGAAATCGCGAGCACCAGGTTGAGGCGGCGCAGCATCATCCACAATACCGGCGCGAAACACCCCATCAGCACGATGTAGAGCGGAAGCACGTCCATATTGACGGGCTTAAATTTCAGGATTAGCCCCTCGTAAAGCGTGGTAAAGGGGTCCCGTATGAAGCCGAAAACATTGAACTCCTCAGCGAGTACGGGATTGTCGTACCGGGTGGCGAGCCATCCGATCTCCGCGACATAGATCACGAACAATAGAACGTGCGCGACATAGATCTGCCATACGCGCCGACCTATCCGCGAGGTTCCGATAAGAAAGCCGCGTTCGAGCATGATCCGAGCGTAGACGAACGCGGCAGTGTAGCCGGAAATGAATATGAAGAGCTCGGCCGCATCACTGAAGCCGTAATTCCGCGGCGTGATCCAGTTCACGATGTTGTTGGGTATGTGGTCGAGGAAGATCCACCAGTTGGCGATGCCTCGGAAGAAGTCAAGCCTGAGATCGCGGCCCTTCGGCGGCAGGACGACAGACATCGGAGCGCTCCCGGACGGGAAATGACGCGAGCTTGCCGTATCCGGCTGAGAATTACACGATAATTCTGTGGACCGCTACCTCGAGAGCGTCTCCGTTTCATCTGCGCGGAGCCCGCGCGTACCTTCTGGCGGACCGGTGCATGACTGTCCAAATAGAAGCAAGCAAGATCATGCAAGCATTGCGGTCGCTCGCGGAGGAGTGTCGTGATGACAGTCAGCATCCATCACCGCAATCCGCGCAAGCCGCAAGCGAGATAGATGTCACTCATGGCTCTGGGGCGGGTTGTCTTTGAGTCGGTAGACGAGCCCGGTCTTGGTCGTGCCGAGGGAGAGCCAGTCGCGCCCAGACCGCTGCAGCGCGATGAAGAACTGCCGACAGCGGTCCATCGCCTTCTCGTGGAGTTCATCCTGCTGCTTGAACTTGGCCTGGAACGCGAACTCGCCGCACAACGGATGGTGAGTGCCCCGCTCACGCCAGATGGCGATGTTTGAATCGGCGGTGACCCCCTTGCCGAAGTCCAGTACGCCGAGGTCCTGAAGCACCTCCTCGACGATAGTCTGATTCACCAATTCGACCCTGCCAGTGCCAGAGATCTTCAGTGCCGCCAAGGCTGGGAACGCACGCACCAGGGTTCTCATCGATGTGCGGTCACCCTCAGCCGTCTGGCTCAGGGGAAACTGCACGTTGTGAGAGAACAGCAATCGGTATCCCCCCACCTGATCTTTCAGCGGCAGGGCCTCCGCCTTGAACTTGATCCGGTAGCTACCGGCGATATTTGGCCGCACGTCCAGCTCGGCGGCCCTCTGCATATCTGGGTGCCGAAACTTGAAAACAATTTCCGGTTCGCCGGTCGGGAAGCCGTCCTCGTAGGTAATGCGCCGTCGCAAGATGAACGCGTGGTTGTAGAGCCGGAAGTCCGCGGTATCCAGGAAGAGCACTTCCCGGATCTTGGGCTTAAGAACCACGCCCTTGGTGATGAAGCCGATACCGAACTCCTTGGCCGTGCGCGCCACCAGCTTGCCATAGTCGAAGAAGACTTTAGCGGCCGTAAAACGGTCGGGCTTCAGGATGAGCTTGCACTCGAGATAGTGAACCTCATCGAGTGGACTGCCGTCGCTGTATTGGCCCTGTTTGAGGCCGGCATTCCCGGCGGCCCGCGTTTCCTTCTTTGACATGGTCGTTCCGTAGGACATCTCTTGAGCCCATGCTAAGTGGCCTAAAGGGGATAGATCACTGCGACCAGCGCGACGGTAACAAGCATCGTCAGCAACAGAAGCGGTAGACCTACCTTGACGTAATCGCCGAACGCGTAACCGCCGGGTTCCATCACCAGCATATTCACCGGAGAGGATACGGGCGTCACGTAGGCGGCACAGCAGGCGATCGCCACCGTCATCGCGAACGCGTGTGGCGACACGTGTAACTGCTGGGCGGCATCGATGGCAACCGGCGCGATCAATACCGCGGTTGCCGAGTTGGAAATGAACAGTCCCACCAGGGCGGTGACCAGGAACAAGGCCGCCAGCATCGCGAACGGTCCTAACGATCCCAACGCCATGACCAATCCCTTCGCCATGAGCACCGTTGCTCCCGTCTTCGTCAACGCCGTCGCCAGCGGCAGCATACCGGCGATCAGCACAACCGTCTTCCAACTGATAATGCGATAGATGGCGTCCAGCCCGACGCAGCCGCTGGCGATCATCGCCAAGGCGGTCAGCAGCGCCGTGACGGAATTCGGGAGAAGCTCGAACGCCATCACGACGATCATGGCCACGAGAATACCTATCGCGATGGGTGCCCGCTGGCGGGCAGGCAGCAGCTCGTCGTATTCCGCCGGCAAGGTCAGCATGACAAAGTCCTGGCGGTCGCCCCCGCACAGCCGTCGGATGTCTGCCCAGTCGCCCCCCACCAGCAGCGTGTCGCCAAAATCCAGCGCCTGATTGACGAAGTTCGTCGTCAGCGACTCACCCCGATGGCGGATGGCCAGCACAGTTACACGGTGGCGCGAGCAAAATTCGAGTTCGCTCAAGGTCTTGCCGATCAGTCTCGACTCCGGCGCCAGCATGACTTCCGCAACGCCGACTTCCTGCAGCGCCTCGCCGCGGTGCCGTTCGTTCAGTCTGCACAGTTCCACAAGTCGTTGAGCATCCACGAGCTCTTGCACTTGGTGTTTGCCGGCGACCACAAAGATGGCGTCGTTGGACTCAAATACCGTCTCCGGAAGGGCGGGCAGGAATCGCGTTTTGCCGTGCGGATGTTTCTCGAAACCTACGAGAACAACGCCGAAGCGGTCGAAAGTATGCTGTATCCGAGCGACCGACCGATCGATCAGGGGCGAGTCGGCGGGAACGCGCAATCGATGCCAGCGATCCGATAGTCCATAGGAGTCGACCAGATTGTAAGCGCTCGGTGACGTCGCCCGGGCGTCCCCAGCGGGCGGTTGTTTGCCCAGAAACCGGCGCCCCACCAGCATGAACGCGATGGCGGCGGCTAGTACGGCAAAACCGAAAGGGGTCCAACTGAAAAAGTTGAACGGAGCAAGGCCGCGCGCACGCAACGTGTTCTCGACGATCATATTAGGCGAGGATGCGATCAGCGTCATCATACCGCTGATCAACCCGGCGACGGACAGCGGCATGAGCATGTGCTTGCGGTTCCCACCGGTCTTGCTCGCGATCGTCAGCACCACCGGGATGAACATGGCGACGATCGCCGAGGAACTCATGAATGCGCCGATCCCCCCCGCCAGCAACATGATGAGCACGATCAACCTGGTCTCGTTGGCGCCGCCTGCCTTCAGTACCGCCTCGCCCAGTTGGTGCGCGACCCCGGTATTCACCAGCGCTTCGCCGACGATGAAGATGGCGGCGATCAATATCACCACCGGATTGCCAAAACCGGCCAGCGCCTCTTGCGGCGTGAGCACCCGGGTCACCATCAGCGCCAATACAACGAGAATCGCCACGACGTCGGCGCGTAGGCGTCCCCAGGCAAACAGGCCGACGGCGCCGGCCAGCACGCCGAAGACAATCAACATCTGGTCCATCATTGCCGCCTTTTCATCGCTGAAACATCCGGCCGGCGATCAACCACGCGTTCTGCAGAGGACCAGCAGGTTTAAATGGACCAGCTGAGCTCGGTTAGGCCAATTGGGGCGAACACGATCATCGCCCCTCTTCGCCGGTAAAGCGGTAGAACAGAAACGATGCGAGCCATTTGAACGCGATACCGACCATGACTCCGGTTATTGTATCCATCAGCCGCAAGCACGGCTGCTGCCAGGCAATCTCAGGTTTGCTTGTGGCAACGATCATGACGACAGCGGTCGTGATTGCCGTCAAACCGATGTCGGAACGACGCTCCAGCAACATCATGATCGGGGTGCCCATGGCGATCACTGCCATCATCCCCAGTGGATGAGCGGGAAAGCAAGACAGATAAATGAGACACAACAGGAAGCTGACAAAAGTCGCGAGCAGCCGCGACGTTCCGGCCGACAGGCTGTTTACACGGGTATCTCGGAACACGAACACTGCGGAAATCATCGTCCACAATTTGTTAACGGCATCCGCCGGTGCATGAAGAAACAGCGGGGTGATGACAGATGACGCTTTATAGGCCATGACCGACACCGACGCCAATGCGAGGCCATAGCCGACATCCCAGACGGAAAGTTTCTGAAATGTAAATGGCGACATGAGATGAATCCCGAAGACCTGAACGCCGACCCCTGCACACCGCTTCAGATTACATGCTTGTACGCTGGGCGTCCGGATATTGCCGGTCGGCCGGGTAGTTCATTGCGTCCGAAGTAGTCTTGTCCCTGGGACGCGAGAGCGGAGCGCGGCCGCGACAGATCGAGCATCAGCCGTGCAGCTTGTTTGCGGTCTCCGCAATCTTGCGACCCTGATAGCGCGCGCCCTCGAGCTCGTTCGCGGTGGGCAGGCGCGAGCCATCGCCGCCGGCGATCGTGGTGGCACCGTAGGGTGAGCCGCCGGTAATCTCGTCAAGGGTCATCTGCCCGACATGGCCGTAGTCAAGGCCGACAACGACCATGCCGAAGTGCAGGAGATTGGTGATGATCGAGAACAGCGTCATCTCCTGCCCGCCATGTTGCGTGGCAGTCGAGGTGAACGCGCCGCCGACTTTGCCGTGCAATGCGCCGCGCGCCCACAGTCCACCGGCCTGGTCGAGGAAATTGGCCATTTGCGACGACAGCCGTCCAAACCGGGTTCCCGCACCGATGGCGATGGCGTCATAGGCAGCGAGGTCAGCGACCTTCGCGATCGGCGCCGCCTGATCGAGCTTGTAGTGCGACTTGCGCGCGATCTCCTCGGGCACCAGCTCGGGTACGCGCTTGATGTCGACGTGGGCACCGGCTTGCCGCGCCCCTTCGGCCACGGCATTCGCCATCGCCTCGATATGTCCGTAGGAAGAGTAGTAGAGAACCAGCACCTTCGACATGACCTTCTCTTCGGTTCTTTCGTGGGCGCGGCCGAGCTGCACTATGGCGCCTCAACCATCACGAGCGTGCGTTTCACGCCATTTGGGACCGGGCCCGCGCATGTAGTGCCGTTCCGGGCGATAGGAACCGAGCCAATCCCTGGTCAGGTCGCGCCAAAGATGCCGCGCCGGCGCCAGCACTCGCGCCTGCAAAGGGAACCGTAGAGTCCGGGTCATGGCGCCCGCGCCTCCGGTGAACTTTGGGAGAGGAACATCAGCTTCGGAGCCCGCGCTCGATCGCCCCGGCCGCCTGCCGTTTTTCCAACGGCGCGCCGGCCAGCAGGCGGATCGCGCATACTGCCGCTGCTATGGTGAAACCGTTGCTGATCAGCAGGAAGATCACAGTCGCCTGCAAGAAATTGATCATCTGCTCGCGGACCATGGGCGCCTCCAGAGTCAGCCGCGGCATCCTGCGTGCGAAAAAGCCGCGTTGTCTGATCTCAAGTTAGGCGACTTCACGCATATCTTCGACTTAAGAGGCGCAAGAGGGTGCAAATGATCACAAAGAAGTCAGGGCGGCAGCAAATTCCCGGCGATCGGCGACACGGATCGGTGAACCTCAATATTTCAGTGCCGACATCTCCTCTGGCACGGCACTGCTGAAGTCACGCGAGAGATCCAGTTTACCCCTGTCTCCGCGGGTCATTCGTCACGATTTGCTGGTATTTGCACTGCTTCACTCGCGCCGGCGCGCCGTCTCGTATACGAATTGCCTCACGCAGACAGGCGGCTTGCGCACGTGCTTGGCATCCCGGCGTGCTCCCCCGCTTCCTCCCCCCGCCGGGCTCGCCGGCGGCCGGTCCGTCCCCCCGAGGACCGGCCGCCCCTCCTCTGGGACCACGGAGGACGACGCTGATCGCATGTGTATGAACACTCTCTAATCCGGCGAACATCGCAAGCGACCGAACCGAGCTATGATGGCAGCAAGTGTTTCGACGCCCCTCCCAGGCACGTCCCCGCGGTCCGCGCAAGCGGCACTGGTTCGCTGGGCGGACAATCCCGCCGTCGTCTCCGTCGTTTTCGCGCTGAAAACCTTCTTGGCCGGCCTCCTTGCCTTATTCCTCGCGTTCTGGCTCGGGCTCGACCAACCAAGATGGTCGCTGCTGACGGTGTTCATCGTTTCCCAACCTGACAGCGGCCTCGTGCTTGCCAAAGGCTTTTACCGCGTTCTTGGCACGATCGCGGGGGTGCTGGTGTCGATAGCGCTAGTGTTCGGACTGGCCCAATCCGGGGAACTCTTCCTCGCTGCCGTAGCGCTGTGGATCGGGTTGTGCACTTTCGCTGCGGGCGCCCTGCGCAACTTCGCCTCGTATGGATTTCTGCTCGCCGGCTTCTCGGTTGCTGTCGTCGGCATCCCGGCCGCTGTGAACCCTGACCAAGCCTTCCCGATCCTGTTGGCGCGATTCACCGAGATTATTCTCGGAATTGTCTGCGCGTCGCTCGTGAGCCGCCTAGTGTTTCCGCGCGACCTGATGCCGAAGCTCGTCGCCCTGGCTCACGCGCTGCGTCTCCGCGCCGAACGCCTTGCCGCGGCCATCACGCGCCTCGATTGGCAGGATCTCGCCAGTGAGCGCCGGCAATTCCTCGCCGAGTTCGCTGCGGTCGAGACAACGCGCGCGTCCGTTTATTTTGAAAGCCCCGAGGCCCGCGTCCGTAACGGCACGCTGGGCCAGCTGGCGGGCGCGGCCCTGCACGTTAGCGCCGTCGCCGAGACTATGGCCCGCCGAACGGGCGCGCGACTCGCTGCTGATGTGCCGCAAATCGCGGATCTGATCCGTGCGGTGCCGGACACGCCGCACGGAAACGGCGAAGCCGTATCCCGCATCGTTGACGCGGTGGATGCGCGTGCTCTCGCCGAAGCGGTGGTTCGCCTTCGCGCGACTGCCGCAGCCTTCGACCAAGGTACAACCGCCGCCGGCGACATCGGCCGCGGCTTCTGGTCGGATCCCGTGGCCGCAGCCCTGACCGGAATACGCTCCGCCCTCGCCGTTGCGATTGTTTCGGCATTCTGGATCGCCACCGGGTGGCCAAGCGGCGCGATTGCAGTGACCATCGCTGCCAACATGTGCAGCTTGCTGGGGAGCATGGAGCAGCCGGCCAAAGTAAGTCTCGCTCTGGTCGCAACCCTGCTCATTACGTTCATTCCGGTATTCGGGACCGTGTTCGGGCTGCTGCCGATGGCGACCGATTTCGTCTCCATGTCGGTGGCGCTCGCGCCCCTGCTGCTGGCGTGCGGCGTCATCATTGCGCGCCAGCCTCTCGGTCTCTTTCCCGTCACCTATTTCACGGTCGGGTCCAATATCGACAATGTCATGAATTACGATCTCTCTGCGTTCCTCAACACCTCGATTGCCATTCTCACAGGAATGGGTTTCGTGCTGCTGCTATTTGCCGTCTTCTTTCCAGACACGCCGCGGCAGATAGGTAACCGGTTTCGCCGCCAGTTGCTGGTCCGGCTCAGCCGCCTATGCGGCGCCGCGCGGCCCACGGTCCGGGATCATGAACGCGCTCTGTACGAACTGCTTGCCGGGACGATCGCCCGCCTCAAGAATGAACCG
>Ga0137372_10006800_pt1 | contig 11078 bp, 7 predicted proteins | sample SagtaG_6_FD_104911 | JGI IMG/M metagenome (GOLD analysis project Ga0137372, IMG submission 104911) | Vadose zone soil microbial communities from Sagehorn Ranch, Mendocino, California, USA - Sage1_R_60_16 metaG | ecosystem: Environmental > Terrestrial > Soil > Vadose zone | place: USA: California...
ACGGTACCGAGCCGTCACCGACGCCGGCTGCGTCGCGGAAGGATTGAAAACACTCACGTCCGAATGAAAGAACGTCGGTGGCGCTCCATGCAGCGACGCCGCCGCCGGTAAAGTCACCAGACCCGACGACGGCGACTGCGCGCACAGGACCTCGAGAAAGTAGGCGCCGGTGATGCCGGTGCTGTAGCTGTTTGCATAGATCGTGTAGGTGCCGGACGCAGCTATGGTGTAGGAGATTCGCGAGTTCGAACCTCCTCCCGGATAGTCGTCGTTCTCGTCGAGCTCGAGGCCGCTCGGGTCGAAAAGAAACAGGAAGGTGTCGAAAGTCGTCGACGTCATCGTGATCTGCACCGTCTGCCCCACCGTGGCCTGAAACGTCCAGGCGTCGTAGAAGCTCTGGTCCGAAGGAAGCCGGCAGTCGTCCATCGTCAGCTCGCCATTCACCGTCGTATTGCAGCCGGTCGCGAGCGTCGTGCACGCGAAGGATTGGAACGGTCGGACCCCGGCGGGCGGAAGCTTCCGGAATCCGCTGACTTTCGGGAGGGCGGCTCGCAACGCCTTCGAAACCGTTGCGGCCGATCCGAGAGCGGCCCCGAGGACAAGGACAATGCCGAGGGCGAGGGTTCGGAAGGACTTCAGGGATCTGTTCACGCGACCTCCAGCTCGTGGCGCTTTTTGCAAGTCGGGCACCAGCGAATGATCAACACCGGCCGGGCGGAGCCACATTCCCTCCTCCGAGCTCACGGGCACGCCGCAAACGCGTTGGTGTCCTGGATCGGCGCGAAAGCGGTGTTCTGCGGGTTCGTGTAGGTCCGTACCGCTCCCGTTTGCGTGTCCGTCACCGTCAGGACCACATGGACGTTCGTCAATCCGCCGGCGAACACCCAGTAGCGGGGAGCGGCGGCGAACGTGCACGCATTGACGACCTTGATGATCACCTCGATGTTGTTCGCGCTGAAAAACCAGAAGAGACCGGTGTCGCTCGTCTGAGGCACCGCCATCCCGGGGCCCGACTGGCCGGCCGGCGTCGAGTAGTTTGCCTGCACTCGGAAGCGGCCGTTGTTCAAGCAGAGCGTCGTCGCATTCGGCGTGCATGGGCCGGGAATCGGGGTGAAGGTCGGCACAGGCGCCACGACCGTCGGCGTGGGCGTCGGAGTCGTCGCCGTCCCCGCGGTGCACTGGATCGTCAGCGTGTACGCGCCCGTCTGGTTGGCGAGGAAGCTCGTCGCGCCGATCGTCCAGGTGCCCGAGGTCGGCAACGTGAACGTGATCCGGGAATCGGTCGTGTCCCCGAAGTCATCGTTGCTCGCCACGACCGCCGGCGTCGAGTTGAGCAGATACAGATAGGTGTCGAAGGCGGTCGACGTCATGTCGATCGTGACGGTCTGCCCGGCCGTACCCTGAAACTGGACGAGGTCCAGGTAGCTGCCGTCGTCCAGCCGGCAGTCGTCCGTGGTGATGTCGCCGCTCGCGCTCGACGAGGGGCACGCCAGGGTCCCGAACTCGTTGCACGCGGACAGCGCGAGAGTCCGGAGCGATCCCCGGCGCGTGAGGACCTGGCGGTTACTCGAAAGCTTGCCGGGCGACCGGGAAGAGTTCTCCGAAGACAGGACGAATGCGCCCGCCATCAGGACCACGGCCGACAGAAGCGCCGCGTGGACGCTCCCCATCTCTCCCCGCCGAACGATCAGAGAAGGTCTCCCGGCCTCACGGGCAGGTCGCGAACGCGTCGGTGTCCTGGATCGGCGCGAAGGCGGTGTTCTGAGGGTTCGTGTAGTTCCGCGCCGTGCCGTTCGACGTATCGGTGACGGTCAGGGCCACCTGGACGTTCGTCAATCCGCCGGCGAACACCCAGTAGCGTGGAGCGGCGGCGAACGTGCACGCGTTGACGACCTTGATGATCACCTCGATGTTGTTCGCGGTGAAGAACCAGAAGAGACCGGTGTCGCTCGTCTGGGGTACCGCCATCCCGGGGCCCGACTGGCCTGCCGGTGTCGTGTACGTGGCCTGAACTCGGAAGCGGCCGTTGTTCAGACACAACGTCGTCGCGTCCGCCGTGCACGAACCGGGAGGGGGCGCCGCGCTGCATTGCAGAGCCAGCGTGTACGCGCCGAACTGGTTACCTGAATTGCTGTTCGCGACGACGAACCAGGTTCCGGTCTGGTTCAGCGGAAAGACGATTCGGGAGGTCGTGCCGCCGCCTCCATCATGATCCGTCGCGGCAGTGTTGGAGCCCGAGGGATCGATCAGGAAGAGATACGTATCGAAAGCGGACGAGGACATCGTGATCGTGACCTGCTGGCCCGAGGTCCCATCGAAGGAGTAGACGTCGTAGTAGCTGTTGTCGCTCATGATGAAGCAGTCCGTGTTCGCGAGCTGACCCGAGGTCGTAGAGCCGCACGCGACGCCCTGGATGGTCGGCGTCCCGTTGACGCAGTCCTGAGGTTGGGCTGTGCTGGAGGCGCGAACGCCGCCCTTGCGCACGACGAGCGACCGGAGAAATGCCTCTTTCGCGACGCCGACGACCGGCATCAGGGAAACGTTGCTCGCGGTTTTCGGGGCGGGGCGCGGCGTCTGCCCGGCCGCGGGATTGGCCCCGAACGCTCCACCGCAGAGCAGGAGTCCGATCAAGAGTTTCGTCTTCATACAGTCTCCATCGCGAAAAAGGAGTGACGACAGGTTTCTCCTGAGATTCGACTGTCCGCACAGAATCGAGGCAGCTCCCGATGTCCGCGCGGAATTCTACCCCGGTTTGCCAGAGCGGGGGCGGTTGGGCAAAGGGTCTGCTAACTTCGCGGGATGCCGAGGTCGCGTCGCGTCCGCCCGATCACGGTCGTCTCGATCGCGGGATCCGATTCGGGTGGGGGCGCCGGAATCCAGGCGGACATCGCGACCTTCGCGGCGCACGCCGTCTACGGCGCGACTGTCGTCGTCGCGGGCACCGCGCAGAACACCCTCGACGTCGCCGCGATCGAGCCGTTCTCCGCCCGGTTCGTCTCCCGACAGATCGACGCGGTCTTCTCCGATCTCGCTCCCGCCGCGGTGAAGATCGGCATGCTGTGGGACGCACGGACCGTCCGGGCGGTTGCGGCCGGCCTGCGCCGTCATCGGGCGAAGAACGTCGTCCTCGACCCGGTGCTCGCCTCGACGAGCGGTGCTCCCCTTCTCTCCGCCGGCGGGGTTCGCGCTCTTCGCCGGGACCTCCTCCCCGTGAGCGACCTCGTGACACCGAACTGGAACGAGGCGGCGGCGATCTCGGGCATTCCGATCCGAACGGAGCACGACGTCCGCCGGGCGGCGCGGAAGATCGGGGACCTCGGCGCCCGCGCCGTCCTGGTCACGGGCGGCGACGCGCCGGGCGACCGCGTCCGCGACGTGCTCTGGAACGGAGAGGCGTTCCGGACCTTTGCCCACCGCCGTATCGCGACGACCACGACGCACGGATCGGGCTGCACCCTCTCTTCCGCGATCGCGGCGAACCTCGCGCGCGGCGAGCCGCTCGAGGCCGCCGTTTCCCGGGCGATCCGCTACGTGGCGCGAACGATCGCCCGCAGGGTCTTTCCGGGGAGTGGAGCGGGAGTTCCGAACCGTCTTCCCGGAGATCTCACTCCCAGAAGTCGAACCGGTAACCGGGCGGCGAGTACGCGGTCTCCGCGATCGCGCTCCGCTCGCCGTCGCGGCCGGCCGCGTGGTCGCGGTCGCGGTTCTTCTCCATCTCCTTGAGCTCCCCGACCACTCGGTATTTCGCGGACTGCACGAACGCGCGCGCCAGACGGACCTCGTCGGCCGCTTTCTCCGGTCCTCGACGGAGCGCGGAGGAGCTCGCCCGCGACAGAACGGCAATCGAGGCGTACAGGTCCACCGCGACGTTTGCCAGCCTCTCCTGCTGGTACTGCCTCTCGAGGATGCGCTTCCCGTACCGGGAGAGAAACGTCTCCGCCGCGGCGGCAAAGGATCGCGTGTGTCGCCGGACGAGGTCGGCCTCGGCGGCGAGAGCCGGGGCGACGCTCTCGAGCCGCGCGGGCGCGACGTATCCCCGGATCTTTTTACCGACGTAGTCGGAGAGAATCCCGAGGTTGCCGAGCGGAGCCTTCAGCGCCCGCGCCACCTCCTCGAGGTCGGACCCGAGGTCCCGGAGACCGGAGAGCGCCACCAATACCCGGAGGATCTCGTTCGTGCCTTCGAAGATCATGTTGACGCGGGCGTCCCGAAGTGCCCGCTCGTAGGGATACTCCTCCATGAACCCGTTTCCGCCCGCGATCTGCAGGGCGTCGTTGATGACGCTCCACACGGTCTCGGTCCCGAAGACCTTGCAGGCAGCGCCCTCGAGCGCATAGTCGGAGAGACCTCGGTCGACGAGCCCCGCGGTCATGTAGACGACAGATTCGAGGGCATAGGTGTTCGCGACCATCCGGGCGAACTTGCCCCGGATCATTTCGAAATCCGCGATCCGCGTCGCGAACTGCCGGCGCTCTCTCGCGTGGAGCGCCGCTTCCCGGATCATGGCCTTGCAGCCGCCGAGGCAACCGGCGCCGAGAGACGTCCGACCCGTGTTCAGCACCTCGACCGCGACCTTGAAGCCCGCGCCGCGCGGCCCGATGACGTGGAACGCCGGCACCCGCATCTCCTTGAAGAGGATAGGCACCGTCGAGGAGCCTTTCAGCCCGAGCTTCTTCTCCTCCGGCCCGATCTCGAGGCCCGGCAGGTCCTTCGTGACCGCGAACGCGGTGATCCGCCGATGCTCGTCGGCCGCTTCGAGCGCGACGTCCTTGGCAAACAGGGTAAAGAAGTCCGCGATCCCGCCGTTGCTGATCCAGTGCTTCGACCCGTCGAGCACGAACTCGTCGCGCCCCGCGTCGTAACGCGCGGTGGTTCGGATGGACGCGGCGTCGGAGCCGGCTTCGGGCTCGGTCAACGCGAACGCCGCGATCTTCTCGCCGGCCGCGAGCGGCGGCAGCCATCGCTTCTTCTGTTCCTCCGTTCCATAGAGGAGCAGCGCCTTCATTCCGATCGACTGGTGCCCTCCGATCAGGATCCCGAGCGAAGCATCGGTGCGCCCGACCTCTTCCATGACCCGGCAGTACGCCGAGGAGGAAAAGTCGTATCCGCCGTACTCCCGCGGAATCGAGATGCCGAACATTCCGAGGTCCGCGAGCCCCTTCACCACTTCCGGCGGGATGCGTTTCTCCCGGTCGATGCACGCGGAGTCGATCCGGTCGCGCGCGAACGCCTTGAACGATCCGAGAAACGCGGAGACGGTCTCCTGCTCCTCGGTGGAGGGCTCCGGGAACGGAAACAGAAGGTCCTCGCGAACCGCGCCCGCGAAGAGCGCTTTGACCGGCGACGGGATCGAGTCCGGGGAAGGCGGTGCGCTCAGAAGGCGGCCTCGCTGACGGAGCCGGCCCCGACCGCGGCGTAGAAGGTGCCCCGGGCGTCGGCCAGCCGTCGGATCGACCGGGCCGGCTCGAAGCGCGGGCCGAAGCGCTCCGTGAGCTCCTCGAGAAGCGAGCGCACGCGCGGCAAGCCGAGCGAATCGGCCCAGCGCAGGAGGCCGCCCCGGAAAGGGGGGAATCCAGTCCCCAGGATCATCGCGAGATCCAGCTTCGCCGGTCCCGCCACGACCTCATCCTCGAGACAGAGCGCCGCCTCGTTGACCATCGGCAACGCGAGCCGCGATTCGATCTGGTCCTGCGGGAAAGGAGAGGAGGCTTTCGGCTCCGCCCGCAACGCCTCGTACGCGGCCGGCGACGGTCCGCCGCGCTTTCCCTCGGAGTACTCGTAGAAGCCCGAACCGCTCTTTCGCCCCAGGCGGCCGGCGGCGACGAGCGCTTCGTCCCCGCCCGGCTTGATCCGCCCGGGAAAGGCGGCCTGCAGGACCTCCCCCGCCTTGACGGCGACGTCCAAGCCCACCTCGTCCAAGAGCGCGAGCGGGCCGACGGGCATCCCGAAGTTGGTCATCGTGCGGTCGACGTCTTCGATGCGACACCCCTCCCGGACGAGGCGAACAGCTTCGGAAAGGTAAGGCGCGAGGATCCGGTTCACGAGGAAACCCGGCAGATCGTTGACGACGATCGGAGTCTTTCCGAGCTTCTTCGCGAGCGCGAAGATCGTCGCGATCGTCTCGTCCGAGGACTTCTCACCGCGGATGATCTCGACCAACGGCATACGGTGGGCAGGGTTGAAGAAGTGCATTCCCGCCACCCGATCCGGACGCGCGGCCGCCGCGGCAATCTGCGCGATCGGGATCGTCGAAGTGTTCGAGGCGAAAATCGCGGTCTCCGGCACCGCCTGCTCCCATTCCGCGAGGACCGACCGTTTGACCTCGAGCTTCTCGACGACCGCCTCGACGGTGACCTCGCACCTGGCGAAACCGGAGTAGTCGAGGGTTCCCGAAAGCCGGGCCATGCGCGCCGCCACCTCCCGTTCCGTCAGCCGGCGCCGGCGAACCGACTCCCGGAAGATTTCGGCGGCCGCCGCGAACCCGTGCGCGAGAGCCTTTGGCTCGACGTCTTTCATCCGCGCCGGAATTCCCCGATCCGCCGCGAGCTGCGCGATCCCTCCCCCCATCCGGCCGGCGCCGAGAACTCCCAGCCGTGTGACTTCTCCGGGACGAACCGCGGGGTCGGCGATTCCCGTTTCCTTCCTGACCTGCTCGGTCGCGAAATAGACGTCGAGGAGGTTTCGCTGGACCGGGCCTCCGAAGACGCTGGCGATCCGACGGCTCTCGACCTCGAGGGCGGCGTCCATCGGCTTGCCCCAGCTCTCTTCGATGACCTCGATCGCTTCGAGCGGAGCCGGGTAGTGGCCGCCCGTTTCCGCGAGAACTCTCTCTCGCGCCTTTTTGAAAATGAGCCGCCGCCCGAGCGGCGTCGCCTCGAGCACGCGATCGGCGGGGCTCTGCCGACCGGGACGCGGGGTGCGCTTCGGGCCGCCGACCTTCGATCGCCCGAAGCGTCGCGCGTAGTCGTCGAAGATTGCCGCGGGCACCGCCTCGTCCACGAGACCGATTCGCCTCGCCCGATGCGCGTCGAGCTGTTTGCCGGTCAGGATCAGGTCGAGCGCGGCCGAGAGCCCCACGAGCCGGGGAAGGCGTGCGCAGCCCCCCCACGCGGGGAAGATCCCGAGACGAACCTCCGGAAGTCCGATCCGCGCGGCGGGTGAGTCCGACATCAGGCGGTAGTCGCAGGCGAGAGCGAACTCCGTCCCCCCTCCCAGACAGGCGCCGTTGATCGCGGCGATCGTCGGGAACGGCAGACGCGCGAGCTGTTCGAACAGCGCCTGTCCGCGAGCGGATCCGGCCGAGATCTCCTCCGGTGCGATCGTGGTGAACTCCTTCAGGTCCGCACCGGCGATGAAAACGTCCCGCTTCCCGCTCTGCACGAGGAGCGCGCGGACGCGCGGGTCCTGCGAAAGCCGGACCAGGACCTCCGACAATTCGACGAAGACCTCCCGGGAGAACTTGTTGACCTTCTCGCCGGGGAGATCGAACGTCAGCGTCCCCAGGCCGTCCGGAGCGACTTCGAACCGGAAGGCGCTCATGCGGCCTCGACGACGACGGCGCCGCCCTGGCCGCCGCCGATGCACATGGTCGCCAGGCCGAACTGCACCCCGCGCCGGCGCATTTCCTTGAGCAACGTCGTGACGAGCCGATTCGCGGAGGACCCGACCGGGTGTCCGAGCGCGATCGCGCCGCCGTTGACGTTGGTCCTTTCCCAGTCGATCTCCCCGATCGGCCCCCCTGTGCCGTAGCGCGCGTGCCACTCGGCCGACGGAAAGACTTTCGCCACCGCCAGGCACTGCGCAGCGAACGCTTCGTTCAACTCGACGAGACCGATCTCCTGCCAGGAGACGCCGGCGCGCTTCAACGCAAGAGGGGTGGCTGCGGCGGGACCGAGGCCCATGCGTTCGGGCTCGACTCCAACGAACGCGAAACCACGCACCTTGCCGAGGGGGTGGAACCCGTGCGCGGACGCCGCCTTCGCGCTCATGACGAGCGTCGCCGCCCCGCCGTCGGTGATCTGGGAGGAGTTGCCCGCAGTGACCGTCCCGAACCGCCGGTCGAAGTAGGGCTTCAACTTCGCGAGCGCTTCGAGCGACTGGTTCTCGCGAACTCCGTTGTCCTCGACTGCCATCTCCTCGAAGCGCGGCGGTACGGGAACCGGGACGATCTCCTCGGCGAGCTTCGCCCGAGCGAGCGTCACCCTTCGATGCGAACGCAGCGCGAACTCGTCCTGGGCTTCGCGCGAGATGCCGTGCTCCTTCGCCAGGACCTCGGCGGTCTCGCCCATGCTCAAGCCGCAGACCGCGTCGGTCAACCCCTGCTGGAGGCCGATCTCCGGCTTGAAGTGCTTCGGGCGGAATCGGGCCGCGGCGGCGACGCGCTTGCCGAAGTCTTTCGCCGTGAATACGTCCGTGAAGATCTCCTGGCTCTCGCGGGAATAGAGGAAGGGGATGTTCGACATCGACTCGACTCCCCCGGCGACGATCGCATGGGCGTCTCCGGAGGAGATCCGATACCACGCGTCGACGATCGCCTGGAGGCCCGAGCCGCACAGCCGGTTGACGGTGTACGCCGGAACCCGGAACGGAACCCCGGCCAGAAGCGCCGCCACGCGCGAGAGGTTCACCGCGTCGGGGGGCTGAGCGATGTTGCCGAAGATCACGTGGTCGAGCTCGGCCGCATCGAGGCCGGTTCGCGCGAGGAGCTCCGTCGTGACGATCCGCGCGAGCTCCTGCGCGGGGACATCTTTCAGGAGGGTCCCGGCCCTCGCGTAAGGGGTCCGGAGACCCTCGACGATGACGACGTCACGCGACATGCGCCTTCTCGGCGGCTCGGTACATCGATTCGATCAAGTCGCGATAGCGGCTCTCGAGGACGCGCCGCTTGACTTTCAAGGTCGGCGTGATCGATCCGTCCTCGATGGTCAGGTCCGTCGAGAGGATCGCGAAGGCGCGGATCTGCTCGTGGTGCGGTTTGTCGACGTTGTAGGCGTCGATCTCGCGCTGGAAGAGGAGGCGGATCTGCGGGTCCGCGTCCAGACGGTCCCAGTCGATCTTCCAGCCCGCCGACGTCACGTGCTCCCGCAGCCGTTCGAAGTTCGGAACGATCACGGCGGCTAAGAACTTGTGGCGGTCGCCGAGGACGATCGGCAGCTCGATGAAGGGGGACTTCTTCAGCTCGTTCTCGATCGGCTGGGGAGCCGCCTTCTTTCCGCCGGCTAAGACGATCAGGTCCTTCTTGCGGTCGGTGATCACAAGGAATCCGTCGCCGTCCAGGTGCCCGATGTCTCCCGTGTGGAACCAGCCCTCTCTGTCGATCGCCTCGGCCGTCGCCTCCGGCTTGTTGTAGTAGCCCTTCATGATGTGGGGGCCGCGCGAGAGGATCTCGCCGTCTTGCGCGATCTCGACTTCGACGCCCGGAATCGGCCGACCGACCGTACCCAGCTTCCACCGGCCCGGGCCGTTGACGGCGATGACGGGCGAGGTCTCGGTCAGTCCGTACCCTTCATAGATCGTGATGCCCGCCCCGAGGAAGAACTCCGCGAGATCCCGAGAAAGGGGCGCAGCACCCGAGAACGCGAACCGGAAGCGCGAGCCCAGCACGCCGCGGATCTTGGCGAAGACCAGCTTGTCCGCGAGCTTTGCCTTGCGGGCGAGAGAGGGCGGCACTGTCTCCCCGCGCTCCTCGTAAGCCAGCTTTTCCTTTCCGACGCGCACGGCCCAATGGAAGAGCTTCTTTTTCAACCCGCTCCCGGACTCGACACGGCCCTGGATGCGCGCGTAAACCTTTTCATAGACGCGCGGTACGAGAGCGAAACAGTGCGGCGCCACTTCCAGGAAGTTGTCTTTCAGCTTCTCGACGGATTCCGCGTAGGCGATCGAGGCCCCGCGGTAGAGATAGGCGTAGTCGAGGGTCCGCTCGAAAACGTGGGAGAGCGGCAGAAACGAGAGCCCCACGGCGTCGCCTGTGATCGGCATGACCTGGAGACTCGATTTGACGTTCGAAACGAGGTTGTTGTGCGTCAGCATCGCACCTTTCGAATCCCCAGTCGTGCCCGAGGTATAGATGATCGTCGCGACGTCGTCCGGCTTCACCCGTCCGGCGCGCTGCTCGAAGACGCCGGGACTCATTTCGAGAGTCGGCCGTCCTTTGTCCACGACGGCGTGGAACGTCGTGTAGCCCGGCTCGGCGGGAGGACTTCCCTCGACGACGATCACGTGATCGAGCGCGGGGCACTGCGCCTTGATCTGCAGGATCTTGCCCAGTTGCTCGAGGTTCGAGACAAACACTGCCTTCGCGCCGGAGTCCTTGAACAGTGGCGCGATCTGCGCAGCCGGAAGCGTCGGATAGATCGGGACGGTCCATGCTCCGGCGCAGAGAATGGCGTAGTCAGCCATAGCCCATTCGGGCCGGTTCTCGGAGACGATCGCGACGCGCTCCCCCGGCTGGACTCCGAGCGCGTTCAGCCCGAGAGAGAGGGCGCGCACGGTGTAGCCGAAGTCGCGCGCGGAGATCGGAGTCCACTGCCCGCCGACCTTGGACGTCAAGAGATCCGGTTTTCCCGACGCCGCCGCGGAAAGAAAGACGTCGCAGAGGGTACGGATCTCGGCGGTCATGTCTTCGCCCTCACGATGGCGGCGCGATTCTATTCCCACGCGCCCGATGGCGCGTCTCCGTTGTCCCGAACCGGACTATGCTCCCCGGCGCATGGCGCTCGCGCTTCTGCTCGGAACTCTGCTCGCGATCGCCGGCCTCCTCGTCACGTCGATCCAAGGGTTCGCGGTCGCGTCCGGCCTCGCCGCGGCGCGTCCGATCGCGAGGGCGCTGATGGCGCGCCACGTCGGGTATGCCATTCCGGCCGTCCTCTTCTCGCTCTTCTCCCAGTCGATGGTGATCTTCTACTTCATCGGTACGGGAAAGCTTGTAAAAGACGAGACCGCGGGATTTCCGGAGCCCGAGCGGCGCCGGATCCTGGCGACCCTCAAGGATCTGAAGAGACGGACTTCGCCCGCCGCGACGTTCGCGCTCCTCTCGTCGATCGCGGTCTTCGTGCTGGGAGGCGCCGTCCACACGCGCG
>Ga0137372_10006802_pt1 | contig 11078 bp, 11 predicted proteins | sample SagtaG_6_FD_104911 | JGI IMG/M metagenome (GOLD analysis project Ga0137372, IMG submission 104911) | Vadose zone soil microbial communities from Sagehorn Ranch, Mendocino, California, USA - Sage1_R_60_16 metaG | ecosystem: Environmental > Terrestrial > Soil > Vadose zone | place: USA...
AGGATGTCCGGATAGCGCTCCCTCACCGCGCGGAGCAACGGCAACGCGAGTGCAGCGCCGGTGCTGTACGGCGCAAGTCCCACGGACACGCTGCCCGCGGGGGCCCGGCCGGACACGTCGACCGCGGCCTGGGCGAGCTCGAGCTGGCGCAGGATCAGCTGAGCGTGACGGTAGAGCGCTCGCCCGGCTTCGGTCGGTGCGACCCCACGCTTGCTGCGGATCAGCAACTGCTGCTTGAACTGGCTCTCCAGCGCGGAGATCTGCTGGCTCAGCGCCGGCTGAGCCAGGTGCAGGATGTCGGCGGCGCGCGTGATGCTGCCGGCGTCGACCACCTTCACGAACGAGTACAGCCGCCTCGTATCCATAGCCAAGGCTTATCACGTCACACCGAACAGGTCTTTGTCGCGCGCATTCTCTGGGCCTTACGGTCACTGGAATACGTTCACCAGAACAATTCCGGTGGAAATCGTAACAGGCCATTCACGATGTTACGGCTCTATTCCGTCGCGCCTTATCCGGAGGACGAAATGGCACAGTTGGTCGACCTGGTGGCCGATCTCGGCGAGGGGTTCGGCGCCTACACGATGGGCGACGACGAGGCCCTGCTCGACGTACTGACGTCGGCCAACATCGCCTGCGGTTTCCACGCCGGCGACCCGCGGATCATGGACGACACCGTCCGTGAGTGTGTACGGCGCGGTGTCGCCGTCGGCGCACATCCCAGCTTCCCGGACCTCGTCGGGTTCGGCCGTCGCGCAATGGACCTGTCCCCTGGCGAGGTACGCACGGACGTCCTCTACCAAGTCGGCGCCCTGCAGGCGTTCGCCGTCGCACACGGCACCCACGTCCAGCACGTCGCACCCCATGGCCGGCTCGGCAACCTGGTCGCCGTACGGCAAGACTACGCGGACGCGGTCACGGACGCTGTCGTCTCCGTCGACCCGACGCTGATCGTCCTCGCACAGGACGGAGCGCTCGCCGACGCGGCCCGCGCGAAAGGCCTGCGCGTAGGCATCGTCGGCATCGCCGACCGGGCCTACCGCGACGACGGGACCCTGGTTCCGAGAACCGAAGCCGGCGCGGTCATCCACGACGAGGACGAGATCGCCGACCGGACGATCCGGATGGTCACCGACGGTGTGATTCGCAGCGCCGGCGGCCGCGACATCCCGGTCGAGTGCGACACCATCCTCCTGCACGGCGACACCCCGGGCGCGATCTCACTGGCGCATCGCATCCGTAAGGAGCTCCACGCGGCGGGCGTCACCATCGCGCCACTGTCCGAGGTACTGGACGCCAAGGCGGCCTGAGATGAGCATCGTGGTTGCGGACTGTGGCGACTCGGCGGTCGCGATCAAGGCTGTGGGCGACGACCCGGAGCACAACTGGCAGCTCGTGCACACCCTTGCTGATGCGATCGAGGCCGCCGGGATCGACGGCCTGTACGGCGCGATGCCGACGTACGACGCTCTTCTCGTCGAATTCGACTGCGCAACCACGGACCACGCGACGATCCGTCACACGATCCACCAACAGGCCACACGACTGTCCAAGGGCCTAGAACGGCCAGCAGCCAAGAGATTTGTCGTCCCCGTCGTGTACGGCGGAGAGCACGGACCCGACCTGCCGATCGTGGCCGAGCAACTGAGTCTGTCGGAGCACGAGGTCGTCGAGCTGCACTCCGGCAAGGACCTCATGGTTCGCTGCATCGGCGCGCCGGTTGGCGCTACGATGATGGACGGACCGGCGTTCCCGGTGCCTGTCCCCCGGCTCGCCTCCCCCCGCACCAGCGTGCCGCCCGGTTCCGTAGCGGCCGCCGGACGGCAGGCCGTCATCTGCCCGATGCGCTCCCCCGGTGGTTGGCCGCTGCTCGGCCGCACACCTCTGCGCGTCCTCGACCTCGAGTCCGAGTCTCTGACCGCCTACCGCCCCGGCGACACCTTCCGCTTCATGCCGATAGCGCCCGGCCAATGGGACGAGTACGACGGCCTCCCCCTGGAGGCGACCGATGGCTGACACCCTCACCATCCATCGCGCCGGACTCACCACCGTCCAGGACCTCGGCCGGCTGGGTCGCTCCCGCTTCGGCCTACCGGTCAACGGTGCACTCGACCAGTACTCGGCCCGCGTCGCGAACATCCTTGCCGGGAACAACGAAACCGCGCCGTTGCTCGAGATCACGGCACTCGACTTCAGCTGCACCCCGTCGGCCGACGTACTCATCGCGGTCACCGGCGCGCCCGCCGAATTCACCGTCGACGGACTACCTCAACCACGCTGGGAACCCGTCGTGGTCAGGGCCGGCGAGACGATCCGGATCGAACGCATCCGGTTCGGCGTCCGCGTCTACCTCTCCGTCTACGGCTCGGTGGAAGCGCCGTCCTTCCTCGGCAGCTGCGCGCCCGACACGATCCTCGGCTTCGGTCGCTCGCTGCGCGACCACGACGAAATTGCCTTGAATACGGCGCTTCCTCGCCTCGACCACCCTGTCTTCCGCATCCCCGTGTTCCGGCTGCAGGTCGCCGTACCGTCCTTCGGAGATTCCTGGACCATCGACGTCACCGACGGCCCGGATCTGCACGAGTTCCCCGACGAGCGGCTGTTCCGCAACGAGTTCACCGTGACCCCGCAGAGCAATCACATCGGGCTGCGGATGAGCGGAGACGTCCCGCGTCGCGTCGCGACCGGCGAGATGCTCTCCCGTGGCGTCCCTGTGGGAGCCGTCGAAGTACCCACCGGCGACGAACTACTCGTGCTGCACCGCGGCCGCGGCGTCACAGCCGGCTATCCCGTGCTGGCCGTCGTCACGTCGGTCGGCCTGTCCGCGCTCGGCCAAGCCCGGCCGGGCCACTCCATCCGCTTCCGGCGACGAACGGTCGCCGACGCCGTCACGGCGTACCGCCTTCAACACAACAGTCTCCGCGCCCTCACCAAGCGCGTTCGCACTGTGTTCTCTGCCCTGCACGTCCCCTGTCCCCTAGCATGAGGGAGGAGTCCGTCATGACCAGCATCCCCGCCAACGCGGCGGTACCCACCGTGATCGACGCAGGCACCGCACGCAAGGTCACCCTGGCCGGTTGCGTCGGCATCTTCGCCGAGCTCTACGACAACGGCATCTTCGGCTTCATGGCGGCCACACTCGCGGTCGTCTTCTTCCCCCAGTCCGACAACGCCGTCGAGCTGGTCTTCCTCGGCTACGCCGTTTCGTTCTTCTTCCGGCCACTCGGGGGGATCATCTGCGGCTTCCTCGGTGACCGGATCGGCCGGCAGCGGATGCTGGTCTTCGTCATCCTGCTGATCAGTGTGGCGACCGCGGCGATCGGCGTACTGCCGACGTACGCGAGCATCGGCATCGCCGCACCGGTCCTGCTCATCCTCCTGCGCGTCCTGCAGGGCTTCTCGGTCGGCGGTGAAGCCGCCGGCGCGATGAGCTTCCTGGCCGAGCACGCACCCGAGGGCAAGCGCGGCCGCTACACCAGCTACGCGCAGATCGCGTCGTTCCTGTCCCTGTTGACCGGCACGATCATCGCCGCCGCGATGACCGCCGGCCTCGGCTCGGACCGGATGGAGTCGTTCGGCTGGCGGATCCCGTTCCTGCTCGCCGTACCGCTCGGCATCACCGGCATCTACATCCGCAAGCGCATCGGCGACACCCCGAACTTCCTCCGACTGCAGGAAGAAGGCGGACTGTCGCGCAATCCCTTGAAGGAAGCCTTCTCGTCGCCCGAGCACCGGCGCGCGATGCTGCTCGCGCTGTTCATCCCGCTGATGAACGGATCCGGGTACTACGTCCTGTTCAGCTACATGCCGACGTTCATGAGCAAGGTGCTCCACTTCACCAAGGTGCAGGGCCTGCTCGTCACCGCGGCCAGCCTGGTGGCCATCTCGATCGCGATCCCGTACATGGGCTCCTGGTCGGACAAGGTCGGCCGTAAGCGGGTCCTCGCGACCGCCGCCGTCGCGATGGCGATCGCCGGTGTCCCCTGTTACCTGTTGATCGGCACCGGCAGCGTGCCGCTCGCCATCCTCGGCGCCTCCATCATGGCCGTCATCTTCGCCGGCCACACCGGTGTCATCCACATCCTGCTGGTCGAGCTCTTCCCGACCCGCGTTCGCTACTCCGCTTACGGCCTGGGCTACAACGTCTCGGCCGCCCTGTTCGGCGGTACGGCGCCACTCCTGATGACCTACCTCATCGGCAAGACCGGCGACGTCCACGTGCCCGCGTACTACGCCGTCATCACCGCCCTCGGCACCCTGATCGCGGTATCCCGCGTGAAGGACCGCGCACACCTGCCGCTGCGCGACGCCTGACAGTTGCCCTAGACATCGACCTTTCGGGGAGTTCAATCCAGATGCCCTTTTCCGACTACAAGACCGCCCTGGTCACCGGTGCTTCGACCGGGATCGGCGCCGTGACCGTGGAGCGCCTCGCCAAGCGGGGCCTCCACGTCCACGCCGTCGCCCGGAACGCCGATCGGCTCGCCGACCTGGCCCGCCGTACCGGATGTACGCCGTACGCCGTCGACATCACCGACACCGGTGCGCTCACCGACCTCGTGCGCGACCTCGAGGTCGACGTACTCATCAACAACGCCGGTGTCTCGCGGTCCGGGAACATCCTGACCGCGGACGAGTTCGCGATCGACGAGCAGATCGCGGTCAACCTCCAGGCGGTCCTGCACCTCGTCCGGCTCGTCATGCCCGGCATGGTCGAACGCGACCTCGGCCACATCGTCAACATCAGCTCGATCGCCGCGGTCTACAACTTCGGCGGCAACACGATCTACCACGCCACCAAGGCCGCGGTGCACACCTTGTCGCGGCAACTCCGCGTCGACGGGTACGGGCGCCGGATCCGCGTCACCGAGGTGTGCCCGGGCCGCGTGGAGACGGAGATCTTCGGGCGACTGCTCGGCGACATGGAGGCCGCGCAACGCGAGTACTACGACGGCTACGAGTCGCTCAAGCCCGAAGACGTCGCGGACACGATCGAGTTCGCCATCGACGCACCGCGACACGTGAACGTCGGGCACATCGAGATCATGCCGACGTTCCAGGTGCCGGGCGGGCTCAACTTCGAGCGGAGGACCGACTGACATGGAGCTGTCCGAACGGATCAACCGCATCAAACCGTCAGCCAGCACTGCAGCCGCGCAACGCGTGCGTGAGCTCCGGGCGGCCGGCCACGAGATCCTCGACCTCACGGTCGGCGAACCGGACTTCGACACCCCTGAGCATGTGAAGGCTGCCGCGATCGAGGCGATCAGGCGCGGGGAAACGAAGTACACGCCGGTCAACGGGATCCCCGAGCTCAGGGCTGCCATCGCCGGCAAGCTCGGGCAGCGTTATCCCGTTGAGCAGATCACGGTCGGCGGCGGCGCGAAGCAGGTGATCTTCCTTGCGCTGATGGCGACCCTGCGACCGGGCGACGAGGTCGTCGTACCAGCGCCGTACTGGGTTTCCTATCCCGACATGGTGCTGGCCAACGACGGTACGCCGATCATCGTGCCGTGCCCGGAGAGCGACGGCTTCAAGCTCACCGCCGCGCGGCTCGAGGCGGCCATCAATCCAGCTACTCGCTGGGTGATTTTGAATGCGCCGAGCAACCCGACCGGCGCCGCGTACTCCATTGCTGAGTTGCGGGCGCTGGCCGACGTACTGCTCGATCATCCGCACGTGATGGTGCTGACCGACGAGATCTACGACGAGATCTGGTACGAACCTTCGCCGGTCCCGTCGTTGCTCGGCGTCGAGCCTCGCCTTTCCGACCGCGTCTTCGTGACGAACGGTGTGTCGAAGACCTATGCGATGACGGGGTGGCGGATCGGGTACGGCGCTGGGCCGGCCGAACTCGTTGCCGCGATCAACAAACTGCAGTCGCAGAGTTCGTCGTGCCCGACGTCGGTCAGCCAGTTCGCGGCGGTCGCCGCGCTCACCGGTGACCAGAGCTTCGTCCGTGACAGCGTCGCCACCTACCAGGCCCGGCGCGACGAGATCGTCAAGCGCCTGAACGACATCCCAGGTCTGTCATGTACGACGCCGAGCGGTGGCTTCTACGTGTTCGTTTCATGCAACGGACTGCTCGGCTCCGACGAGGAGTTTTGCAACTATCTGTTGGAGTCACAGCAGGTAGCGGTGATCCATGGAGCGGCTTATGGCTCGCCCGGCCATTTCCGCATCTCGTTCGCGACGTCGAGCGCCGTACTGACCGAGTCCTGGGAGCGCATCGCCCGCGCGTGCGCCGACCTCACCTGAAGGCGAGAACATGCTGCGCGTCAACACGAAGTTCGACCGTCCGGATCCAGCGCTCGTCAAGGAGTTGAGCGAGTTCTCGTCCGCCACCATCCACGAGGCTCAGGGGCGGCTGGGGGCGTTGAGCTCGACGATCAAGCCCGTCGACCACACCATGTCGCTGTGCGGGCCGGCCTTCACCGTGCGGTGCGCGCCGCGCGACAACATCATGCTGCAGGTCGCCATTTCGTACGCACAGCCTGGCGACGTCATCGTCGTGTCCGCCGGTGAGTACGCCGAAGCCGGCTCGTTCGGCGACGTCCTCGCGAACGCCTGCGTCGCCCGAGGCCTCGGTGGCCTCATCACCGACACCGGCGTCCGCGACACGATGGAACTGCGCGAACTCGGCTTCCCGGTCTTCTCCCACAGCGTCTGCATCAAGGGCACGGTCAAGGAGACCATCGGCCCGATGTGCGAGCCGATCCTGATCGGCGGCGAACTCGTCCGCCCGGGCGACATCATGCGCGCCGACGCCGACGGCGTGGTCGTCGTACGCCGGGAAGACGCCGCCGACACCATCGACAAGTCCCGCCAACGCATCGACGCCGAAGCCGGCTACATCGCCGCCTACCACGCCGGCCAAACCCCCATCCAGGTCAGCAACCTGGCCCCCACCCTCGAATCCAAAGGCCTCGTCATCGACGAGTAGCCCGCCACCTCTTTACAGAGCGTGGCCGGCCGCTCATCCTCGGGAGCAGGGGGTGGGGCCCATGTCGGTGGACGAACAGCAGCAGCAATCGGCCACACGCCGGTGGTGGCAGTTCTGGCGGAGGCCGACCACGACCACGCCGGCTGCGGGCGCCGATCACGTCCCTCGGTTCCCGGCCGTGTACGCGGTCGAGATCGCCGCCGTGGCAGGCGGCCTGATCGCGACGATCATCTACGCGGTGGCGGGACCGGGGACGAGCCGGCCGACTCCGGGCGTTCGCCCCAGGGACCTGAGGCAGATTTGCCTCAGCGGGATTCGAGGAGGGATTTGAGTTGGCGGAGATCCCTTTCGTTGGCGCGGCGCATGGCGTAGGACATGATCGGTGCGCCGATGCCGGCGAAGCCTGAGGGTTCGCCGCGGTTGCGAAGTGTCATGTGGGTGGACCGGTCGCCGACAGGTGACCACTGGTAGCTGGTCTCCATCGGGAACGGGCCTTGCGCGGTCCGCATCACCAGCCGGTCGAGCGGAACCAACTCGACGACCTCGTAGGTGTAGGCGAGCCGCCGGCCGAGGAAGTGCGTGACGAAATCCATCGTCGAGCCGACCGCGACCGGCGGATCGGTGCGCCACTCGACCGACTCGATGTTCTGGTACCACTCGGGCGCGTTCGACGGATCCCCGGCGTACTCGGCCACCACCCGGACCGGTCGGTCGATCACGATCTCGGTGAGCACGTCGACAGCCATCGCTCCTCCCTTACCTCGACTGTAAGTCGTGGACCGGGCCGGTGGTGGAGCGGATTTGGAGGTCGGGTTCCAGGACCAGTTCCCGGTCGGGTACGTCGTCACCCGCCGTACGGGCGATGATGCGGTCGACGGCCAGGCGGGCCATTTCGTGGGGGATCTGCTGGATGCTGGTCAGGTCGATCCCGGGGCTGCGGGCCAGGACGCTGTCGTCGAAACCGATGATCGAGACGTCGCCCGGTACGTCGATGCCTTGCTGCGCGAGCACGCTCATCGCTGCCGCGGCGATGTCGTCGTTGAAGGCGACGATGCCCGTCGGCAGTTCAGGATCGGCGAGCAACGCGCGCCCGCCGCGCTGACCGTCGAGCTGGTCCTCGCCGTCGCACTGGACGACACGGATCTCGCTGTCCAAGCCGTGTTCACGCATGGCCTTCACGTACGCGTCGCGGCGCGAGACCGCCACCAGCCCGGTCCCACCTTGGAGATGCGCGATCCGGCGGTGGCCTTGGTCGACGAGGTGCTGGACGGCTTGCGCCATACCGTGCTCGTCCGACGTACGCACGATGTCGACGTCCGGGTGGTCGACGTGCCACCCCATCACCACGAGAGGCACGCTCCCCGCCAACAGCGGCTCGGCGACGGGCGGGCCAAGCATGATCAGTGCGTCGAAGCGGAAGTCGTGCAACGAGGCCAGCGCCCGCTTCTCGTCCCGGCTGGCAGTCAGGGCGCTGAGGACCAGGTCCCAGCCGCGCTCTTCAGCGGCCGCGTAGAGGCCGTCGATGAGCTCGAGGTGGAACCGGCCGGCCTGTCCGAACAGTACGCCGATGACGTGCGCCTTGAGGCTCGCCAAGGAGCGGGCCCGGACGTCCGGGCGGTAGCCGAGCTGCTTCGCGACGGCCAGGATTCGCTCCCGGCTCCGCGGACTTGCCCCCGGTGCGTCGCGCATGACGATCGAGACCAGGGCCGGGGAGACTCCCGCGCGCTTGGCGACGTCCGCGAGGGTGACCCGACGGCGCGAAAACGGTTGCTCGTCCGCCACGTCCCCGACCACCTCTCTGGCTCCCGCGTCGGGCCCACCGTAGCGCACGAGGTCGGCCCAGCAGACCGACTATAGCGCTCCAGGCATCGACGGAGAAGCACAACTAGAGCGCTCTAGGTCATGACAACGAAATCAAGTCTAGAGCGCTCTAAAATGTCGTAACAAAGTATTGACACGGGTGAAATGGGGCGGTTCTCTGGTGACCGGCGCCACTCCGGCGCAACCACAGATCCCCGCCGTCGACGATGCAACGGTTGGGGTCCAGGAAGGGAGCGACTCTCGTGTCACTCAAGCCCGCTTTTCGCACCAGAGGGGCCCGTGGGGCTCTGGCCACGGTTGCCGTGGCGACCCTGCTGCTCACCAGCGCCTGCAACAGCGGCAAGCCGTCCGGGAACGCGTCCAGCGACACCGGCGCCGCCAATGCGGGCAGCACCGCCAAGGCGGCCGGCGACAAGGGCGGCGGCGCGATCTTCGTCATCGGAGGCAAGTCGGACGACCCGTTCTGGTCGAAGGTGAAGCGCGGCGTCGACGACGCGGCCAAGGTGGTCCAGGCACAAGGCGGCTCGGTGACGTTCCTCGGGCCGCAGAACTACGACAACCTCGGCCCGGACGCCGCCAAGCTCATTGATTCCGCCATGAGCCAGGGTGCGGCCGCGGTGATCGGCCCGGACTGGGTGCCCGAAGCGGAGGACGCGGCCTTCAAACGCGTTGTCCAGAAGGGCATCCCGCTCATCGTCTACAACGCCGGTGGCATCGACGCCGCGAACAAGCTGGGCGCGCTGAACTACGTCGGCAGTGACGAGTACGCGGCCGGCAAGGCCGGTGGTGAGTTCTTCGGCAAGAACGGCGCCAAGAACGTGCTCTGTGTCAACACCGTTCCGGGCGCAGCGAACACCGAGGCGCGCTGCAAGGGCATCGCGGACGGCATCACGGCAAGTGGCGGAAGCTCGAAGCAACTGCCGATGCCCTCGTCCAACTTCGGCAACCCCACCGCTGTCGCGCAGGGCGTCAAGGCGGCTCTGCTGAAGGACAAGACCATCGACGGCGTGGTGACGATCAGCACCCAGGACGCCGACAGCGCCGCCAGCGGCATCCAGCAGGCCGGCCTCGGTGACAAGGTCAAGCTCGGGACGTTCGACATGGACGAGTCGCAGCTGAACCGGATCAAGGCCGGCAAGCAACTGTTCTCCATCGACCAGCAGCCGTACATGCAGGGCTATCTGTCGGTCTCGATGGCTCAGGGCTACATCAAGTACGGGCTCGACCTGCCGCAGAAGCCGCTGCTGACCGGTCCGGCCATCATCAGCAAGGACAACGTCGACTCGGCGATCGCCGGTGCGAAGGCGGGTGTCCGCTGATGACTGCCCAGGTCGCCCAGCCGTCCGCACAGCCGAAGCCTCAGCTCGGCACCGCGTCGGGTGCGTCGTTCGGAGACCTCGCCCGCCGGCCGGAGACCGGGGCACTCATCGGCACGATCAGTGTCTTCGTGTTCTTCGCGATCTTCGGCGGCGGACAGTTCCTCTCCGCCGGCGGTGCCGCCAGCTGGCTCAACGTCGCGGCCGAACTCGGCATCATCGCGATCCCGGTCGGCCTGCTGATGATCGCGGGTGAACTGGATCTGTCCGTCGGCTCGGTCCTGGCGTCGAGTTCGATGACAGTGGCGATCGTGTCGGGCCACTGGGGTGCGCCGGTCTTCGTCGGCATCCTCGCCGCGCTCCTCCTGGGGCTCGTCGTCGGATTCCTCAACGGCCTGCTGGTGACGCGCACCAACGTCCCGTCCTTCATCGTCACCCTCGCGACCCTGTTCGGGTTGTCCGGCCTGACCCTCGGTCTGTCCAGGGTCATCACCGGTACGACGAGTGTGGCGCTGGACCCCGGCCCACAAGCCAAACAGCTGCTGGGCACGCTGGTCGCCGGCAAGTTCGAGGTGGCGATCTTCTGGTGGATCGCCGCGATCGTCGTGGTCGGCTGGCTGCTGCACTTCAGCCCGTGGGGCAACTGGGTCTTCGCGGTCGGCGGCGACAAGGAGAGCGCCCGTACGACCGGCATCCCGGTGCAGGGCGTGAAGATCGCCCTGTTCACGGGGTCCGCGTTCGGTGCCGCGGTGGTGGGTGTCATCCAGAGCATCCTCTACAACAGCGCCCAGGTCGCGAACGGCCAGTCGTTCGTCTTCAACTCGATCATTGCCGTCGTCATCGGAGGCGTGCTGCTGACCGGCGGCTACGGCTCGGTGGTCGGGGTGGTGCTCGGCACGCTGACGTTCTCGATCGTCAGCCAGGGCATCTATTACACCGGCTGGAACTCCGACTGGGCCGCGCTCATCCTCGGCGTCCTGATCCTGGCCGCGGTCCTG
>Ga0137372_10006804_pt1 | contig 11075 bp, 8 predicted proteins | sample SagtaG_6_FD_104911 | JGI IMG/M metagenome (GOLD analysis project Ga0137372, IMG submission 104911) | Vadose zone soil microbial communities from Sagehorn Ranch, Mendocino, California, USA - Sage1_R_60_16 metaG | ecosystem: Environmental > Terrestrial > Soil > Vadose zone | place: USA: California...
CGAAGAGGACGGCGTCGAGGGATGGGCCCGGCACCCGGGTAGGCTAGCCGCCGTGGCGCGCCGACTCCTCTGGGCCTCGCTCGCGCTGGTCCCCGCCACGATCCTCGCCGACGTCGCCCTTCATGCCGGCAAGGTCGCGCTCTTCGTCCTCGCCGCGCTCGCGCTCATTCCGCTCGCTTGGCTGATCGGCGATTCGACGGAGCATGCGGCCGAGCACACCGGCGCGCGGATCGGCGGCTTCCTCAATGCGAGCTTCGGCAATGCGCCCGAGCTGATCATCTCGCTGATCGCCGTCGCCGACCGGCTGCCGGACGTCGTGCGCGGCTCGCTCGCCGGGAGCGTCGTGTCGAACATCCTGCTCGTGCTCGGGGCCGCGCTCGTCCTCGGGGAGGAGTCGCGCCTCGACCGCCGCTCGTTGCTGGGTCAGCTACTGCTCGTCTTCCTCGCCGTCCTCGTCCTGCTCGTGCCGTCGATCCCCGGCTGGCACGGGGATCCCAACCGTCATTCGCTCGCGGTGCTCGGGATCGCCCCGGCGATCGTCCTCTTCGTCGTCTACCTGGTCGCGACCACCCGCGGCCTGCGCGGCGGCGCCCCACACGACGGCGATTCGGCCGGGAGCGGCTGGAGCCTGCGGACGTCGCTCGTCGCCCTCGGCGCGGCGACCGCGGCGACGGCGGTCATCAGCGAGATCTTCGTCCACTCGCTGGAGGCGTTCGCCGATGCGGCCGGCCTCTCGGAGTTCTTCATCGCGATCGTGATCGTGGCGATCGTCGGCAACGCGGCCGAGCACGGCGGCGCGGTCGTGATCGCGCGGCGCGGAAAGATGAAGCTCGCGACGGAGATCGCGATCTCGTCGAGCGCGCAGGTCGCCGTCCTGCTCGTGCCGGCGATCGCGCTGCTGTCCTTCGCGTTCCCGCACCCGCTGACGCTCTCGTTCCGGCCGATCGAGCTGGCGGCGATGGGCGGCGCCGCAGCGTTCGTCGCCTTCGTGATCCGCGACGGCCGGTCGCGGCGCTGGGAGGGCGCCCTCCTCATCGGCGTGTATGCGGTGATGGCGGTCGCGTTCCTGGCCGCGGGCGACAGGTGAAGGTGCGGTTAACCGCACCTTGGCGGGGCCGGGCACCTGCATTGAGGAAGCGGAGCCCCGGTGGAACACTCGGTGTAATCCCCAAGGAGGAATTTGACGTGAGCAATGCCATCGCAGTCAGCGCAGCCGTCCCGGTCGACGCGCCCTACTCCGGGCCCGTCGTGTCCGCGAAGGACGTGACGTGCCGCTACGGCTCGGGCGAGACGGCCGCCGACGCGCTCCGCGGTGTATCGCTCGAAGTGCCGAAAGGACAGCTGACCGCCGTCATGGGCCCGTCCGGCTCCGGCAAGTCGACGTTGATGCACATCCTCGCGGGCCTCGACCGGCCGACCTCGGGCGAGGTCGCGATCGAGGGCACCGAGATCTCGAAGCTGAACGACACGGAGCTGACGAAGCTCCGGCGCAGGCACATCGGCTTCATCTTCCAGTTCTTCAACCTGCTGCCGATGCTGACCGCCGAGGAGAACGTGCTCCTGCCGATCTCGATCGCGGGCGAGAAGGCCGACCGGCAGTGGACGGACGAGCTGATGAAGCGGATCGGGCTCGCCGACCGCCGCGGTCATCGTCCGGCCGAGCTCTCGGGCGGCCAGCAGCAGCGCGTCGCGATCGGCCGCGCCCTCGTCAGCCGGCCGACGATCGTCTTCGCCGACGAGCCGACGGGCAACCTCGACTCGAACACCAGCGACGAGATCCTGACCCTGCTCCGCGATTCGGTCGACGCGTACGGTCAGACGACCGTGATGGTCACGCACGACCCGCGCGCGGCCGCGATCGCCGACCGGATCCTTTTCCTCGACGACGGCCTCGTCGTGAGGGATCAGGGGCGCTCCGACGCCCATGACGTCATCGCCGTGATGGAGGAGCTCGCACAATGATGCGAGTCGCCCTCCGGGGCATCCTCGGCCGGAAGCTGCGCGCCGCGCTGACGGGCCTCGCGATCGTCCTCGGCGTCGCGATGATCAGCGGCACCTACGTCTTGACGGACACGATCAACGCGAGCTTCGACACGATCTTCTCGACCTCGTACAAGAACGCTGACGTGATCGTGACCGGCAAGAGCGCGGTCGGGAACACCGACGCCGGTCCGGTCGAGACGCCGAGCATTCCCGAGTCGCTGCTGACGAAGATCCAGAAGCTGCCGGACGTGGCCGACGCCGCCGGCTCGCTCGCGGACGAGAACACGAAGCTCGTCGGCAAGGACGGCAAGGTGGTGACCACCCACGGCGCACCGACGTTCGGCTACAGCGTCGATCCGCGGCATCAGCAGTTCAACCCGCTCTCGCTCACTGCCGGACACTGGCCGACGAACGCGACCGAGGTCGTGATCGACGAGAACACCGCGAACGACGAGGGCTTCAGCGTCGGCGACACAATCGGCGTCGAGATCGACGGCCCGGTGCGCCAGTTCCAGATCGCGGGAATCGCGAAGTACGCCGGCGTCAGCTCGATTGGCAGCGCGACGATCGCCGCGTTCACCCCGTCCGCCGCCCAGGACCTCTTCGGCAAGCAGGGCAAGGTGGACGTCATTCGCGTCCAGTCGAAGGCCGGCGTTCCGACCTCGAAGCTGCTCTCGGAGATCCGTCCGCTCCTCCCGCCCACGGCGCAGGCGCGCGACGCCGCGGCGCAGGTGAAGGAGGACAAGAAGGACGTCAACGGGTTCCTCGGCTTCCTCCAGAAGGCGCTGCTGGCGTTCGCCGGGATCGCCCTCTTCGTCGGCGCGTTTGTGATCGCCAACACGCTCTCGATCACGATCGCGCAGCGCGCGCGTGAATTCGCCACGCTGCGGACGATCGGCGCGTCGCGCCGGCAGGTGCTGTGGTCGGTCGTCCTCGAGGCGCTCGTGATTGGCGTGCTCGCCTCGCTCGCCGGCCTCTTTGCCGGCTTCGGCCTGGCAAAGCTCCTGAACAGCGCCTTCGTCGCCTTCGGCATCGATCTGCCGCAGGCCGGCACGGTCTTCGCCACTCGGACGATCGTCGTCTCACTCGTGATCGGGACGGTCGTGACGCTCCTCGCAAGCCTCCGGCCCGCCTTCCGCGCCACCGGGGTGCCGCCGATCGCCGCCGTGCGGGAAGGCGCTGTGCTGCCGCCGTCGCGGCTGTCGCGCTTCGGGCCGGCGACCGCGCTCGTCGTGCTCGCCGCCGGCGTCGCCATGCTCGTCTACGGCGTCCTCGGCGACATGGCCGTCGCGCCGCGCTTGCTCCTCCTCGGCGTGGGCGTGCTCGCGCTCTTCCTCGGCGTGGCTCTCAATGCCCCGCGGCTCGTGCGGCCGCTCGCGTCCGTGCTCGGCTGGCCGGCAACCCAGATCGGGGGTGCCGCCGGGAACCTCGCCCGCGAGAACGCGATGCGGAATCCAAGCCGGACCGCCTCGACGGCGGCGGCGCTGATGATCGGGCTCGCGCTCGTCACGTTCGTCGCCGTGCTCGGACAGGGGATCCGCACCTCGTTCGAGGATGCGGTCGACCAACTGTTCGTCGCCGACTACGCGATCACGTCAGAGAACACGTTCACCCCCCTCACGGTCGACGCCGAGCAGGCAGCCAAGGGCTCGCCGGTCGCCGTCGACGTGTCGGGCATCCGCGCCGGCGCGGCGAAGGTGTTCGATTCCTCCGAGAACCTCACGGCCGTGGAGCCGAACCTTGCGAAGGTGATCCACATCGACTGGAAGGCCGGCAACGACCAGGTTCCGGCGCACCTTGGCAAGGACGGGGTCTTCGTCGACGACGACTACGCAAAGAGCAAGCACCTCGCGCTCGGAACGCCGCTCGCGCTCCAGTTCCCCTCCGGCAAGGTCGTCCAGCTCAAGGTCGAGGGGATCTTCAAGAAGCCGAACGGCGGTTCGCCGTTCGGGCCGGTGACGGTGTCGTCGCAGCTCTTCGACGCGAACTACTCGCGGCCGCAGAACGAGATGGCCCTGATCAACACGCGAGGCGGCACCAGCGAGGCGAACACGGCTGCGCTCGAGCTTCCGCTCCGGTCGTTCGCCGACGCGAAGGTGCAGACGCGCTCAGAGTTCAAGACGAACTTCGAGAAGCCGATCAACAGCCTCCTCAACCTCCTGTACGTCCTGCTCGGGCTGTCGGTGATCATCAGCCTGTTCGGGATCGTCAACACGCTCGTGCTGACGGTCTTCGAGCGGACACGTGAGCTCGGGATGCTGCGGGCGGTCGGTATGACGCGGCGGCAGGTGCGCCGGATGATCCGCCACGAGTCGATCGTGACGGCGCTGATCGGCGGCGTGCTCGGCATCGTCGTCGGGATTCTGCTCTCGGTGCTCGTGACGCACGCGCTGTCGAGCGAAGGGATCGTCTTTGCGGTGCCCGCGGCGCAGCTCCTCTACTTCGTGATCGCGTCGGTCGTGGTGGGGATCCTGGCGGCGATCCTGCCGGCCCGGCGCGCGGCGCGGCTGAACGTGCTCGAAGCGCTGCAGTACGAGTAGCGCTAAACGCCGAAGATCTTGGGCGTCCGCGTGAGCGGGTAGGTGGCCCAGTAGAGCTTGATCACCTGCCCGCTCTCGTCCCGGACGACCTCGAGCAGCTCGCCCTCCTCGGGACCGGAGATGCCCCGGAACCGATCGTCGCCGTCGGGATCGAAGACCGACGGCGGCAGTGACGGGGCCGCGGCCGGGTCACGGAGCTCGAGTCGGCCGCCGCGGACCCGGATCACGACCTCGTTCCCCTCGGACCACCACCGCCCTAGGAGCGGCTCGAGCTCACGCGGCACGGACTCGGCCGCCTGCCACGTTTCAGGCTGCGGTGGATATGCCTCTGCCGCCTTGACGGCGAGCTTGCGGAACAGCTCCTCGATCTTGACGCCGGCACCCGAGTTCACGAGCACGACGGCGCCGGATCGCTCCTTCGGCGAGACAGCGAGCCCTGCGAGGAAGCCGGGCATGGCCCCGCCGTGGCCGACGAAGATCCGATCGTCTTCGCGCATCAACATCAGGCCGAGCCCCCAGCCGAGCTTCCACTCCTCGAGGTCGGCCATCGACTGGAAGCGACGCATCTCCTCGACGGTCTCCTTCGCGAGCACGCCCTCGGCGCCCTCGGCCAGGAACGTGCCCCAGCGAGAGAGGTCGGCCGTCGTCGACCAGAGCGAGCCGGCGGCGGCGAACGCGCCCTTGATCACGTTCTGCTCCGGCCGCACGACGTCGGAGTACGGCTCGACGAAGTACCCGTTCGCGGCCGGCTGGGTCTGCTCGAACGTGGTCCGGGCCAGCCCGAGCGGCTCGAGCAGCCGTTCGCGCACGTACTCCTCGTACTCGAGTCCCGAGCGCCTCGCTACGACCTCGCCGAGCAGCGCGAACGCGAGGTTGGAGTAGTGCCAGCGCGCGCCGGGTCGGAGCACCTGCTCGGCGTCCGCAAGCCCTGAGAGGAGGCCTTCCCGGTCGGGGAACTCGAGCGTCTCCCACACGTAGCCGGGCAGCTCGCGCTGGAGGCCGGAGACATGTGCGAGCAGCCGTCGCAGGGTCGGCTCTCCGTGCGCCGCGCCCGGGATGTGCTTCGAGAGCGGGTCGTCGAGCTCGAGCTCACCGGCGTCGTGGAGCTGCATCACGGCGACCGCGGTGAATGTCTTCGTGATCGAGCCGATCCGGTACTGCGTGTCGGGGCTGGCCTCCACGCGGCCGTCTACTTCCGCGAACCCGAGCGCCTCCTCCCAGACGACCTCGCCGTTCCCGATCGCGGCCGCGCTGATCGACGGGATCCGCTGCTCGGACTGCGCCTCGCGGACGAGCCGCGACAGCTCGGCGACGGGAGGCTCAGGCCGAGGCAAGAACTCGCAAGGCCCGGGGAATCGCCTCGCTCGCGGTGTCGATGTCGTCGTCCGAGACGTCCAGATGAGTGACCGCACGGACGATCGTCGGGTGGACGGTCGTCGAGACGAGCACGCCTTCGGCCTTCATCCGGTCGATCGCCTCGGCGCGGTCGGGGCCGACGTCGATCTGGACGAAGTTCGTCTCCACCTGCTCGAGGTCGACGCCCGCGCCGGCCTCCACGAGGGCCTCGGCGAGGCGCCGCGCTCGCGCGTGGTCTTCGGCGATCCTGTCCACGTGGTGGTCGAGTGCGTACAGCGCCGCCGCCGCGACGATCCCGGCCTGTCGCATCGCGCCGCCGAAGAGGTGCTTGCCCCGCCGGGCCCGCTGCATCAGCACCGACGGTCCGGCGATCAGGGCGCCGAGCGGACAGCCGAGCCCCTTCGAGAAGCACAGCGTGACCGTGTCGAACTCGCGCCCGATCTCCGCCGGCGCGAGCCCCGAGGCGATCGCCGCGTTGACGAGCCGTGCCCCGTCGAGGTGGAAGGCGAGGTCATGGTCGCGGCACGTGGCGGCGAGCGCCCTGATCTCGCCGATCGGCCAGACGCGACCGCCGGTGCTGTTGTGCGTGTTCTCGACGGTCACGATCCGGGTTGGCGCCACATGGACGCTCGTGCGGTCCCTGATCTCGGCGACGACCTGCTCCGGTCTGAACCGCCCGGCCTTCCCCTGGAGACCGATCGTGAGCAGACCCGAGTGGACGGCGGGTCCGCCGAGCTCCGACAGCATGATGTGGGCATGGCGCTCGGCGACGAGTGCATCGCCGGGCCGGCCGTGGACGTTCAGCGCGATCTGGTTCGCCATCGTCGCGGTCGGGACGAAGACGGCCTCCTCCTGGCCGAGGAAGGCCGCGCCGCGCCGCTCGAGCTTGTTGACGGTCGGGTCCTCCCGTTTCTGCTCGTCCCCCACCTCGGCGTTCGCGATCGCCTCGCGCATCGCGCGGGTCGGCTGGGAAAGGGTGTCGGAACGCAGGTCGATCACGCGTCGCATTCAAGCACGGCCCCACGCGAGGAAATCGACGCATGGCTAGCTCATACTCATGCATCGGCGCCTCGGTGCCGCGAGGCGCGGCGTTCAAACGTCCAGGATGACTCCCTCCCACGGGGCGAGCTCTCGCCCCTCGAACCGGGCCGGCTCGTCGGCGAGATTGAGCGCGATCACCGTCGACTCGCCCCGGCGATAGGCCCACACCCCGGGCGGCGCCGGCAGGCTCTCGTACGCCCCCTCGAGCAGATCCGGACTGTTGCGGCGCCGCGCGATCAGCTCGCGCGTGAACGAGAGGATGGAATCGGGATCCTCCCGCTGGGCGGCAACCGAGGTCCCGCCGCCCACCGGCAGCCAGGGGTCGGTCCAGGCAGCGTTCCAGGGCATCGGCGTCCGCGCGCCGTCGCGGCCGGCGATATCGCGCACCGCAGCGGCGGGGATGTCCACCTGCGGCAGCCCGATCTCGTCGCCGTAGTAGAGGACCGGAGTGCCACGCAGTGTCAGGAGGGCGAGCATGGCGCAGCGGATCTTGCGCTCGTCGCCGCCGCACATCCGGGTTGGGAACCGGACGATGTCGTGGTTCGAGAGGGTCCAGACGCGCCACGCCGCTTCGGGAAGCACGGTCTCGGTCGCGGCCACGATCTCGCCCAGCGAGGCCGCTTCCAGAGGCGAGAAGGTGAACGGGAAGTTGAATGCCATGTGGAGCTGGTCGTCCCCGTTCCCGTAGAAGCCGGCGAGGCGCTCGAGATCCATCACCCACGTCTCGCCGAGCAGGATGCGCGGGTCTTCGTACGCATCGACGACGCTGCGCCATCTGCGGAGGACTGCGAACGTCTCCTCGAGGTCGATGACGACGTCGGTGTCCGAGTCTTCGGGTCGGTCCCGGAGCTCGCGATCCTTGACGATCGCGTGCGCCACGTCGAGGCGGAAGCCGGCGACTCCGCGGTCGAGCCAGAAGCGGAAGACGTCGTCGAGCTCCGCCCGGACGTCTTCGTTCCACCAGTTCAGGTCGACCTGCTCGGGGAGGAAGCTGTGGAGGTACATCTGGCCCGTCGGCGGGTCGAGCGTCCAGGCGGGGCCGCCGCCGAACGACGAGCGCCAGTTGTTCGGCGGGGACCCGTCGGGCTTCGGATCGCGCCAGACGTACCAGTCCCGCCGCGGATTGTCGCGCGACGCGCGCGACTCCTGGAACCACGCGTGCTGGTTCGACGTGTGGTTCGGGACCAGATCGAGGACGATCCTCATCCCGCGCCGGTCGGCGTCGGCGATCAGCTCGTCGAGGTCGGCGAGTGAACCGAAGACTGGCTGGACATCGCGGTAGTCCGACACGTCGTAGCCCCAGTCCTTGTCGGGCGAGGGCGTCACCGGGCTGAGCCAGATGCAGTCGACGCCGAGCCACTCGAGGTAGTCGAGCTTCTCGATCACGCCGCGCAGATCGCCCACTCCGTCGCCCTTCGAATCGGCGAAGGAGCGGATGTAGGCCTGATACAGGACCGCGCGCTGCCACCAGGGCTGCATCGGGCGACGCTACCGTGTCGCTCGTGGATCGTGTGCTCTTAGCGGAGCGCCTTACGGCGCGCGGCGAGCCGACCTACCGGGGCGGGCAGGTGTGGGCGTGGGCCGCACGCGGCGTGGCGGGCTACGAGGAGATGACGAATCTCCCGCTGGGACTGCGCGACGAGCTCGCGCGGGAGGTGCCGTTCTCGACCCTCGAGCTCGCGCACCAGGTCGAGTCGCGGGACGGGACGGTCAAGGCCCTCTTCCGGACGCGAGAGGGTCACCCGGTCGAGGCCGTGCTGATGCGCTACCGGGACGGACGCCGGTCGCTCTGCCTCTCCTCGCAGTCGGGGTGCCCGCTGACCTGCACGTTCTGCGCCACCGGGCAAATGCGATTCGGCCGCAATCTCACGGCGTCTGAGATCCTCGACCAGGCGCTCCACTTCCGGCGGATCGAGCCTGTGGATCACGCTGTCTTCATGGGGATGGGCGAACCGATGCTCAACGTCGATGCGGTGATCGAGGCCGCACGAGGGCTGCCCGACCTCGGGATCACGCACCGGCGGACGACGGTGTCGACGGTCGGCTGGCTCCCGGGGCTGCGGCGCTTCGTCGACGAGGTCGCGGAGCCGATTCGCCTCGCGTTGTCGCTGCACGCGCCGACGGACGAGCTCCGGAGCGAGCTGATGTCGGTGAACGACCGCTATCCGCTCGGCGACGTGCTCGCGGAGTGCCGGCGCCACTTCGAGCTGCGCCGGCGGAAGGTGTTCGTCGAGTACGTGCTGCTGCGCGGCGTCAACGACCGCGTCGAGCAGGCGCGCGCACTGGCCGCGTTGCTCGACCCGGCGGTGTTCAAGGTCAACCTGATCCCCTACAACCCGACCGGGATGTACGAGGGCTCGTCGCGGAAGGCGATCGCCGCGTTCAAGGACGTTCTCGACCGCGCGCGGCTTCCGTCCACCGTACGGCTGACACGTGGTCGCGACATCGCTGCGGCGTGCGGGCAGCTTGCCGCCGATGCTCGAGAGCTGGTCCGAGCCTAGCTCGACCGTTGAAACGCACGCACAAGGGAAACTCACGCACTAGGGGTACACGCGCCAACCGGGAGCCCCTTACCCCGCCCCACCAGCCGTCAGGCTACTGAGGAACCCGCCACGTGTCTGCCACGAGCCGGTGTCAAAAGCAGAACAAAGAGGCGAAGGGCCGCGGCGCCCGCGGCCCTTCCCAAACCGACCTCGCCCGAGCTAACCCGCGCGAGCCAGGGTGGCCGTGCAGGACGAGCGACCGCGCTTCTCGAGGTACTGCTGGTGGTAGTCCTCCGCCTCGTAGAACGTCTGCGCTGGCTCGATCTGCGTGACGATCGGAGCAGCCCCGCTCGACTGCTCGTGCGCCTTCGAACGGAGGGCTGCCTCCCGCTGCTCGTCGTCGTGGACGAAGATGACGGAGCGGTAGTTGTCGCCGATGTCCCAACCCTGGCGGTTCAGCTGCGTCGGATCGTGCTTGCGCCAGAACACGTCGAGCAGCTGCTCGTACGACACCCGCCCGGGGTCGTAGGTCACCTCGACGACCTCGGCGTGTCCGGTCGTGTGCGAGCAGACGTCCTCGTAGGTCGGGTTCTCGAGCGTTCCGCCCGAGTAGCCGACGCGAGTCGCCGTGACTCCTTCCATCTGACGGAACGCCGCCTCGACGCCCCAGAAGCAGCCGGCGCCCAAGGTTGCCTTCTTCTCCACTACTCCTCCTCCATTCTCAGCGCAGCCGAGTTGATGCAGTAGCGAACCCCGGTCGGGGCGGGTCCATCCGGGAACACGTGACCCAGATGGCTGCCGCAGCTCGAGCACATCACTTCGGTGCGAATCATTCCGTACGTCGTATCGGTCTCCTCGTCGATCGCCTCGTCGCTCGCGGCGGCGTAGAACGCCGGCCACCCGCAGCCCGAGTCGTACTTGGTCTCCGAGGTGAACAGCTCCGCGCCGCAACCCGCGCAGCGATAGCTACCCGGCTCGAAGGTGTGATCGTATTCGCCGCTGAACGGCGCCTCTGTCCCCTTCTCTCGCAGCACGTGGAACTGCTCAGGCGTCAGCTCGGCGCGCCATTGCGCCTCGGACTTCTGAACCTTTGGCATTTGCCTCCTCTTTTTAGCTCCGCAGAACAGTCTCGCGGACCGGCGGAGTGTTACACCGGCTCGTGTAGGCGAGTCCGGTTGCGGAGCCCGTAGAGGACGGCGGCCGACAGCAGCATCGCGTCGCCGACCAGGGCGAAGACATCCGCGAGGTTGAACGCGATCCCGTACCTCGCGCCCGCGACGACGAGCGGATCCGGGACGCCGTCCGACCACGCGAGCACGGAGACGAGATTCCCGAGTGCGCCGCCGGCGGCGAGCCCGGCGCCGAGCGATGCGGTGCGCGAGGGAATGCGCGGGACGAGCGCCACCAGCGCGACGATCACGACGGCCGCCAGACCGGCGATCCCCAACGGGCGGAGATGATGGTACGGCGCCGAGACGGCCGCCTTGTAGGCGAGATCGACCCCGGCGACCACGCAGGCAGTGCCGAGCAGCAGTGCCCGCCGGCGGCCGGTGCTGCCCCGATCCGAGGGATGCGCGCGCGTCATTCCGCTGCCGATCCTAGAGGCCAAAGAAGGAGTTGAGCCATGAATCAACCACGTGCCCTGTGGCAATTCGTCCGCGACGACGCCGTC
>Ga0137372_10006805_pt1 | contig 11075 bp, 10 predicted proteins | sample SagtaG_6_FD_104911 | JGI IMG/M metagenome (GOLD analysis project Ga0137372, IMG submission 104911) | Vadose zone soil microbial communities from Sagehorn Ranch, Mendocino, California, USA - Sage1_R_60_16 metaG | ecosystem: Environmental > Terrestrial > Soil > Vadose zone | place: USA...
ATCTCCATGGGCTCGCCTTTCACCGTTTCGACTACGGGCGAGTAGTGCAGCACCACGACGCGGCGCTCGGTGCGCAATTGCGCCATGGCGCGCTCCAGCTTCAGCGCCTCGTCAATTGAGACCTGCACAAAGCGCTTCACCTCGGGTTCGCCGAATGCCGTGAGCATGCCGCGGCCGAAGCCGCCGAGAAACCCTTTGGTCCCGGCGAAGCCCACGCCATCGCGCTCGTAGGCGGTGCCGTCGAGTACTTTGATCCCTTCGGCGGCCATTTGCTTCATCAGCTCGTCCTGGTGCCCGGTCTCGAAGTCATGATTACCGAGCACGGCCACGATGGGCAGGCGCAGCCGCGTGAGCATGGTCAGCAGCGAATCCATCTCCTCGGGGCGTCAGTAATTGGTGAGGTCTCCGGCGAGGACCAGCAGGTCGGCGGCGTCACGCACCTGCGCCATCGGCTCCCGGATTTTGTCGTAAGTCTGTGGGCTGTAGTGAAGATCGGCAACAGCGGCAATTCTCATCGGTCTCTTCCATCCGATCGCCTTGGTGCCAGGTCCCGCGACGCCTCTTGTTGCGCCGCTGACCTGGGACTCGCGACTTCCAGCAAGGCAACAGAAGCTAAATGGCCTTCAGCTTGCGGAGTGGCGTGATCTTCTCGCTCCGGAATTGCGTATTCAAGTCTGCCATGCCCCACTCGGCGACGTCGATGGCGAACATCTTCTCATCGATCAGGCTGCCCTTGAAGCTGGCGCGCGCATCGGGGTTGTCGAGCTCATTGTTCAGGCGCGAGAGCAGGTCGGCCCACAACTCGCGCGGCACGTAGTGGGACTGTGCCGGATAACAATACTGATAGAGCATCAGCACCCAGAGCAGCACCATCCAGTGCTCGCCGATCAGCTGCAGCACGCGCTCCCAGTCCATCTTTCCCTGGGTCCCATAGATCACGTGCACAATGTCGGCGCCGTCGAATCGCTCGCGCCGGGTGACGAAGAGCTTGGAGGCGATCAGCTCCTCGGGCGCGAGCACCTTCACCTTGATCCCAAAGTATTCAGCGAGGCTGGCGCGCTCAATCCAATCCGGCTGCACGCAGAGCGTGCCATTGCTCATCCCGGTGATCAGGTCAACGAAGTAGGGCCCGCGGTGGACCTTGCACAGCCATACCGGGTCGCAGATCTCGGTCTCGAAGTTGTGCTCGCGCAGCGCGGCAAACGCCTTGTCGACCTGGTCGTCCGTAAGGAAGACATCGAGGTCCTTGGTGTCGCGCCAGATTCCGGTGTGACGCTGCAAGGCGAAGGCGCCGCTGATGGCGAAAGGAATGTTCTCGGCGCTGAGGAGATGCAGCACCTCAGTGAACATGGCTCGCTGCTCCGGCGCAAAATCCGGAGGCGTGGAGCTGCTGATCGGCAGGGCTTTTTCGGACTCAGCCACGCGGCGTTAGATGATCGCCGTAGTCATGACGTTGCGGCCCAGATCCAGAATAAAAAGTGAGCTGGCTGGGTTGGGCTGGCGGGTGGCCCATTCAAGCCCGCTGTTGGCCTGCCTAGGGCAGTTCAGCAGTTCCGCCGCGGACCAATAGCCCACTCAAGAAAAACAAGCTCGAGCGGGGCACCGTCGGGACCTGAAGTTTGGAATCAGTACAGGCCCGGCTCGCCTTCCGGCCGGGTCTTCCAGCGGCGGTGGACCCAAAGCCATTGGTCGGGATTGGCCCGCACAGCGCGTTCAAGCGCCGCGGTGTAGTTCTGGGTGTTAGCGATCGCATCCGCCTCGTCGTCGCCGGTCGAGACGGTGGGAATTGCCGGTTCGATGTGCAGGCGATATTTGCCGAGCTCCTCGTCCCATAGGGTGAAGGCGGGCACCACGGCTGCTCCGGTACGCATGGCGACCCGGGCGACTCCCAACGCTGTGCAGGCAGGCAGGCCAAAGAAGTTGACGAAGGCGCCTTGCGGCGGAGTCATATTGGTGTCCATCAGCACGCCCACGGTCTCGCCGCGCTTCATGGCCACCAGCAGGCCGCGCGCGTACTCGTCCTTGTCATGCATGCGGTTGCCGTGCAGCTCGCGCCGGCGGCGAACCCAGCGCTCCAGCAGCGGATTGTCCAGCTTGCGTGCGACGATGTTGAGCCAGTAGCCATACAACGATTGCACAAACGAGCCGATCTCCCAGCCGCCCAAGTGCGCCGTCATGAACAGCACGCCCTTGCCGCGATCGCGCGCCGCGAGATAGTTTTCGAGGCCATCATGCACCGCAAAGCGATGCACGTTCTCCAGGGTGTAGTCGGGAAATTTGGCGACCTCGGCCAGCAGGCGGCCGAGCGAGCGGTAGACGCCCCGCAGAATGCCTCTGCGCTCGGCGATGGATTTTTCAGGAAAAGCGAGCGCCAGATTACGCATGCCAACCTGTCGCAGCCGGGGATGAAGCCAGTAGGCGAGCTTGCCGATCCCCATGCCCAACGCGTGCGACGCCGGACGCGGCAACCATCGCAGCGTCTGTGCGAGGAGCCACACAGGAAGAAACTCCAGCCAATATCGCATGGGCAGAGTTCGACCGTATCAAATCGGAAGTTCGAAGGTCAAACGAGGAAGGCTGCCGGGTGCTCGCTGATCCTTCGCTTCGCTCAGGATTTCGCCTGCGGGCCCGCTTCGCTCACGCCCGCAAAACGGCTCAATTTAGAATTCCCCCATGGCACAGGTCAGCCGCGCGGTGAAAAGGGCATTGCTTCTCCTCTGTCCGGCAGAGCTTCGCCGGCGCTTGCTCGCGGCGCGTCCCAATCTGCGCAAGGCCGCGCCCGCCGGAATCGAATTCCGGTTTGACTCCTACCTGGACGACATTTCCGTCCACGTCGACACCCGGTACAAGGTGGAACGGATCATGTGGACGGGAGAGTACGAGCCGCCGCTGATGCGCTTTCTGCGAATGCACAACACCGAAGGCTGGAGTTGCCTGGATGTGGGCGCAAATGTCGGCGCCGTGACGCTTGCATTGGCCAAGTATGCCGGCGCTGCGGGCAAGGTCTACGCCTTCGAGCCGGGGCCGCCCAACCAGCAGCGGCTGCGCCGAAATCTCGCGTTGAACCCTGCGCTGGCCGAGAGGACGGAGGTGCTCGAGTGCGGCGTGGGCGAGAGGCCGGGCGAGTTGTGGTGGGCCGAGGAGGCCGGCAACCCGGGCAACGCGCTGCTCTCGCAGAAGGGAACGCACAAAATTCCGGTGATCACGCTCGATGACTTTGCGCGCGAGCGGCCGTTGGGTCGTGTGGACTTCATGAAGATCGACGTCGAGGGGATGGAACTGCAGGTGATGAACGGCGCGCGAGAGCTTCTGCGCAGATTTCATCCGGCTTTGTACTTTGAAACCCTGCCGAGGTATGTGAACTCTCGCCCCAGCACGCCAAAAACGGGCGCGCTGGGGACCCCAATGCCGGGCGCTGCGTTTGTGGAGATCCGCGAGCTGCTGGAGCGAGAGCTTGGATATGAGCTCTACCGTTTGACCGATGCAGGGGAGCCGCGGCCTCTGCAGGGAAACGGTCATGCAGGATACACGCTCGCCGTGCATCCGTCCAAGCAGCTGCAAAAATCCTGAAGATCAAAGTCAAAGCCCCACCCTAACCAACAGCAGGTTAGGATGGGGCACCCTCAAGTTTGTCTCGACTCGGCCACTTCACAAGAGGACGAGGTCCGCGTTCACTTGCCGGCGTACTTCACCAGCGCGTCGCGCCAGGGTGTTGCCTCCGCCGGCGCGGTGACCTGGCCGAGGAGGATTGTGCGGAAGGGAATCATGTGGCCATAGAATTCGCGCGTGTCGTCCTTGTGCTGCGAGAGCACGGCGCCGTTCAGCGAGATGCCGGCGAAGAGGCCGCGAGCGCGCGAGTAGGTGAGCACTTCGGCGCGCATCTTCCAGTCGGTGGAGGCGTCAGCATGACGTCCCACCGGGCCGGCGGCGACGCTGGCATCAGCGCCCAGCTTGACTTTGCTTTCCAGCAGTCCGTTCATTCCGCGCTCGTTCATGATCAGCATGATGATGTCGGCCGCTTGTCCGCCGATCTGGAAGCCGAAGCTGCCGCCCTTGAGCGTGAAGAATGCCGGGGCGCTCCAGCCGTTGGCGTTGCGGCAACTGGCAATGCCTTTGCCGTAGGCGCCACCCACTCCGAAGGCTGCTTTCAACATGCTTGGGATCACGGCCACACACTTGGTGTCGTGGAATACCTCCTCTGGAATTCCCTTGTCGGGAGCGGCCATGATCTCGTTGAGGACCGTGGTGCCGTCGTGCAGACGCTCCACTTCAGCGTTGCGATCAAATGCATAGGCCGCGGGGATGCAGAAGAGTATGGCCACTGCGATCAGAACTTTCTTCATGTGGGTTCCTTCCGTCCGGTGTTCGAATTGCCCGTGAATTGTTCGACCATGAAACTACAGGCCCGAATAATAACAAGCCGGAGCGTGGATAGTTTCTGCCGATTGTAAATTTCGAACCAACAAGCTAACGGTCCCTTGTTGGGGACCCGGCAAAAAATCGGCCACCATTCGGGGTCCCCAACAAACCCGTGTTTGGCTGGTTGGGGTACTCGAACAATGGCCGGAGCGAAAGTTGGCTGTGGAAAAGTCTTAGCGGCTCGTCACCAGCGAGTGCGTGATGGCGTGAACGGAGAGCGCGATGCGGTTCTGCACGCCCACCTTGCGCATCAGCTTTGCCACGTGCGCCTTCACGGTGCGCTCTTCGATGCCGAGCGCGGAGCCGATCTCCTTGTTGGAGCGGCCCGCCACCAGCAGCTCGAGCACTTCCTTCTCGCGGTCGGTGAAGGTGACGCGGCCGGCAGGGAAGATCCTTCCCGGCGAAGAGGTGACGCGTTCGATGAACGTGGAAAGGACGCGGCGCGGCGCCCACACCGATCCCTGGTTCACGATGCGGATGGCCATAGCGAACTCGTTTGGCCCGGCGGCTTCGTCCACATAGCCCTTGGCCCCTGCGGCCAGGGCCTTCAGAATCATCTCGTCGTCGACGCCGGCTCCCGTCACCAGGATGCGCAGGTCGGGACGCGTGGCCTTCAGACCGGCCATCACGTCGAAGAGGTTCTGGTTGCCGCGGCTTCCCAGCAGGATCAGGTCGGCGTCGGCGTTGCTGGCGATATCGCTGGCCGAGGCCGAGACCAGCTCCAGGTCCGGCTCGGAGTCAAACAGCGCGCGGAAGCCGATGAAGCGCAGCGGATCGCTTTCCAGCACCGCAATCTTTACCTTGCCCGTAAGCTTGGTGGGTGGAGGCGTATCCGGGACTTTCTTTTTGGCGACCGCAGAAGCCGTTGCCGAGGCCGGGGCGGAAGGTGCGTGCTTGGATCCAGGGAGGTTTGCCATAGCCGTAAGCATTACTCATTTTGAGACAAAATGACAGTGCAAATGTTAATTCGGCCAATGTACGCAAGGACATGCCCTCATAGCTGATCACTTTCTGTCCGTCTGGACATGTACGAGAGTGCATGGATATACTATTTCAGCAGTGACCCGCAGTACCTATTTTCGCGTAGGGCAAACCCGTTCCGACCGCTAAGGTTTTTGCCTAATTTTTCAAAGAGTATCCCTGCGGCACTCTACAAGCACAATCCGAACGACAGATTTTGGGACTGTCATCCTCACTGAGTAAAGTCCTCCCGGGAGAACCTTGGGGAGGATAGAAGTCCGGGACCTGGGGCCGCACCTGACGAAACTGTCGGTGCGGCCTGGTTTCCCTCTCGCGTCGTTTCGGGCCCAACCAGCCCAAGCGGGGAGAAATGACGCGACGCTACTCAATCCTGGCCGTACTCCTCTACCTCAGCTTTGCACACACAGTCGCGTCTGCCGCATCCCTGGGCGAAGTGCCTGCCGTTTCGGAGCGCGCGCGCAAGATCCAAACCGTTAAAGAGCAGTTTCTTGCCACCGATGACGCAGAGCAGCGCAAGCGCCTGCTTCGCGAGCTGAAGTTGCTGGGCCGTTCGGCCGCCGATGCCCCTGCGTTTAACACGGCTGTCTTCGCCATGCTGCCGGCCGCCGGCTCGATTTACCAGGCCGAAGAGCTTCTTTCAATCGCCGCTTCGAATCCTGGATCCAACTCCGGCTGCCCGTCGGCGGCCACGTCCTCTCCTGAGCGCGAGTTCCTGGCGGAGCCGCGCAGCACTGCGCAGGCCGCAACGCAGCCGCGCGGAGACGTCGAGGAGCTGGCCGATATTCGCATCGATCACCTGCGCAAGGACCGGGCAGGCAACGATGGCCTCTCCGAGGCGCACGTGCAGCAGCTCTGGCGTGTGAACACCGCCCAGGGCGCGCGCAGCTTTGCCTCCCGTTCCGTGATGTATGCGGCGATGGGTGAGCGGCTCTGCATGGTGCGGGCGCGCGTGCTGCCCCGCAATGGCGGAGAGCTCGCCGCTACGGTCTCTGCCGACCAGCCGCTGCTGGACCGGAATTCGTCGATGTACTTCGACTCGCGGACGCGCAATCTGCATTTCCCGCGCATACAGGCCGGCGACCTGGTTGAGATCGAATATGTTCTGCTGCCCGCCTCGGATGTGAATCCCTGGGGTGCGTACTATGCGCGGCTGGAGCTTTTCGCCGATAGCTATCCCACCCGCATGCGCCGGCGCGTGCTGATCGCGCCCTCGGCCCTGCACCTTTACACGGTGGAGCACGGCGTGGGCCCGGCCCTGGAGCAGTATCAGAATGGCGAGACGGCGCGCATCTGGGAGATGCATGACATTGCTCCCGTAGTTGCGGAGGCGCAGTCTCCCGGGGCCAGCAGCATCGGTCCGTATCTGCATGTTTCCACGCTCGGCTCAATGGAGCAGTTCGGTGGATGGTATTCCGGCCTGCTGCAGCCGGCGATGGAGTTGGACGACAGCCTTCGCGACACGGCGCGGCAGATCCTCATCCGCAATCTCTCCACCGAGGCCAAGGTGCAGGCGGTGTATGAGAGCGTGCAACGCAACACGCGCTACGTCGCGCTTGAGTTCGGCAAGTACAGCTACCAGCCGTATCCCCTGCCGGAGGTGGCGCGCCGGGGCTTTGGCGACTGCAAGGACAAGGCCGCAATGATCGTGGCGCTGCTGCGCGCCGTCGGCGTGGATGCAGACTTCGCAATGGTTCGCACCCGCTCGACCGGCGAGATCGTGCCCGAGGCGTACTCGGTGCAGCTGTTCAACCACGCGCTGGCCTATGTTCCGGAGTTGGACCTCTTCCTGGACGGCACGGTCGACTACGCCGCGCCGGGCGAACTGCCTCCCGATGATCAGGGGGCGACAGCCATTACCGTGGACATTGCAGGCAAGGCGACCCGGCGCATCGTGCCCTTCACGGCGCCCGAGGCCAACCGCGTGAGCCGCCAGCTGCGCGCGCGCCTGCGTCCCGATGGCCACGTTGAGTTCGTTTCGCAGACCCGCTTCGCCGGATACTTCGCCGCAGTCGAGCGCCGCAGCAACAGCCAGAGCGAAGACCTGGCTGGTTCGTCGCAAGCGGTACTGGCACAGTTCTACCCCACGGTGAAGGTTGCGCATGCCGCGGCCGAAGGCACTGGCCGCGAGTCGCGCGAGGTGGAGCTGAAGGTGGATGGCGAGATCGATGCCGCGCATGCCGCGGATCCCGCCGGAGATCACCAGGTCAGGCTGCGCACCTCTCTGCATCCCGCGGTCTTCGTCCTCAAGTACGCGCCACTGCCCGAGCGTCGGAATCCCTTGCTGGTTCCGGTTACGCCCAGCGAGCGCGAGCTCTTCGAGTACGAGCTGCCCAAGGGCGCCGAAGCCCATCTGCCGGCCGACATTCATCTGCAGACGCAGTTTGGCAGCGTTGAGGTGAGCTATAGGCTTGACGGATCCAAGCTGCACGTGGAGACTTATACGGAGCTGCTTCCCCAGACCGTGGAGAGCGCGGATTACCCCGCCTTCCGCGCCTTCTGCAAATCGGCAGACGAAGCCTTGCGCCGTGGAGTCGAAATCGCGCTGCGATGAAGTATTCCTGCACCACAATGCGTAATCCGCTGCACAGCTGTCTTCGGGCCGCGCTACTGCTGTCCGTGCTGAGCGCCGCCTGGACAGCCTTTGGCGTCTCCCTGGCACTCCCGGGCTCGCAGGATCTGACCGCGGAGGCGGCGGCACAGGCGGAGCGCTCGCGCGAGGCCGGACTGCTCACCGACTGGCACCTGGTGGGACGCTATGGCCGCAGCGGCACGGAGATTTCCCGCAGCTTTGAGCCGGAGCGCTGGTCGGCGAATGACAAGCGTGTCCGCAACGTCAGCTACGAACTTCTCTTTCCTGAAGGAACATTTGCCCTGCCGCCGGCGATGGCCCGACAGAGCGGAGTTTTCTACGCGCTGGCGCGGGTTTATCTGAGCGGCAGCGGGGATTGGAACCTTTATTTGGAGAGCGGCGCCGAAGCGGTGGTTTTTGTCGATGGCCGCCAGGTGCTGGCGCGTGGGGCCAATCACAGAGGGATCGTGCGCGAGACCATTCACGCCGAAAGCGGCTTCCACAATGTGATGGTGAAATTCGTGGCGCAGGCCGCGCCCTTCCGGCTGGCGGTGCTGCCTCCCAACTCCGGCTCGCGGCGCAAGAACAACACACCCTATCTGCAGGGTACCGAAAACCTGAGCGCCAGGCTCGGGGCGCCTATTCCGACGAGACGCCGCGAAGCCTGACGGGCATTTCAATTCGACTCCAGTTCAATCACCCCCAGCCGGCTCAGACCGCCTCATCGAATGAGAGCACGCCGCGACGCCGTGTCTCCTCCGCGAATTTCTCGGCGAGATGGCTGAGCGTGGCGAAGACCTCGCTGGCGCGGCGGACATAGTCGGGAGTCTTGTCCCAGATCGCTTCGAAGGCCTCAGGATATTCGCTGGCCAGCAGCGCAAGGCCACTGGCAACCGATGCGATACCAAGACTGCGGCGCCCTGAGAATGCCAGTGCGGCCCCTGCTCCCAGCGCTCCGATCGCCAGGACTTTCTGCCATTTCTGCATGATTTCCTCCGCCGGTCGTGACCGGCCATTCCGTTCGGCGTTGATGGGAACAACGCCAGTTCGGCGAACATTCTACATCGGATGCGGGGCACCCATCTTTAGGATTGCACTTAGCCGGCGCGCGGCTTTCGAGCTTCGCGGCTTGTGGTTGAGGCGGTGGCGCGCGCGCGACCTGCTGCCGGCTTTCGGGCAGCTGCGGAAGCTTTGCGGGCCGGAGTCTCTTGCCCGGCAAGCGAACTGCGGGCTTGCCGGGGACCCCACGCTGCGGCTTTGGATGCGCTTTCGCCGGATACGCTGGACACTCTTTTGACGGACACGCTTTCACCGGCTGCTCCCCGGCGCAGGTGCTGGCGCATCGTGAGCACTGGCGCAAAGAGGTCTCCGTGCCGCTCCACTCTATGCAGCACCTGGGCGGAGGTGAAGGTCAGGGCTGTCGCATCGCCGGCTTTGAGGCAGCGGCCGACCTCCTCCCAGGAGACCGGCGTAGAGATCGTGGGCTGCGAGCGCGCGCGCAGTGAGTAGACGCAAACCGTCGTCTTGTGTACGTCGTTCTGGCTCCAGTCCACCAGCACTTTTCCTTCCCGGAGGGACTTCTTCATGTCGCTGACGACCAGCTCCGGATGCTGCTGCTCCAGTGCGCGCGCAAGCTCGTGGGCGAACGGTTTGGTCTCGTCGTAGGTTGCCTCGGAGTTGAGCGGGCAGTACACCTGAAGGCCTTTGGAGCCGGAGCTCTTGGCGAAGCTGCGCAGCCCGCCCCGCTCGAGCGCGTCGCGAATCCAGAGGCCGACCCTGCAGCACTCGATGATGCTCGCGGGCAGGCCGGGATCGAGATCGAAGACGAGGAACGACGGCTTAGGCAGGTCGGGGTACTTGGAGAGCGAGGTGTGCAGCTCCAGCGATGCGAGGTTCGCGGCCCAGACAAGTGTGGCCAGGTTCTCGACCACACAGTAATCCATCCAGCGGCGGTTGCCCTCGCTCCAGACGCGCGCGGTTTCGACCCATTCAGGGCGCGAGCTCGGACAATTCTTTTCATAGAAATGCATGCCCGCCACGCCATTGGGATAGCGCTTGAGCGTTAGCGGTCGACCCGACAGATGCGGCAGAATCGCGGGCCCGATGCGGGTGTAGTAGTCGATGACGTCGCGCTTGGTAAACCCCGCCTCGGGATAGAGGACCTTGTCGAGATTGCTCAGCGACAGGCGGTGACCCTGCACTTCAACGATTGTGGCTTGGCGCGGCATCTGGAGCTTGGATGCGGCTTTGGGCATTTGTGAACCAGGGAGTTCGCAATGCCACCCCTCGAAAGACTCCGGCCCGAGTGGTACAACGGATGGCATGAAATCCAGTGAGCTTGCCCGGCGCATTGGCGCCGTCTCGGAGGGCCCGGAGGTGGAGTTGGAGCGGGTCTCCAGCTTTGCCAACGCCACCCCGCAGAGCGTCGTCTTCGTTGAAAATGAGCGCTATCTCGAGGCGGCGCTGGCGTCGGCCGCCGGCGCGGTGATCACTCCGGCAGGCGTGGCAGTCGAAGGCGGCATCGATGGCTCTGCCCAGGTGAAGAGCAGGGCGCTGCTTCGCGCGGGTAATCCGCGCCTGGCCTTTGCGTTGGCCGCGACGGAGTTGCGCCACTCGCGGCCTTGCGCCGGTAGCATTCACCCGTCGGCCGTTGTCGATCCTTCGGCCAAGGTCGACCCGACATCGTGGGTTGGAGAGCTGGCGGTCATCGGCCCCGGCGCGCAGGTTGGGCCGCGCAGCCGCATCGGTCCGGGCTCCATCGTGGCCGCCGGCGTCGTGATTGGCGCGGACTGCGAGCTGGTTGCGCGCGTCGTGGTCTTCTCCGGGACGATGCTTGGAGACCGCGTCACGGTCAAGACCGGTGCGGTGCTGGGCGGCGACGGCTTTGGGTTTGTGCCTGACCCGGCGACCGGGCGCTTTCATAAGTTTCCGCAGGTCGGCCGCCTGGAGATCGGCAATGACGTCGAGATCGGCGCCAACACCTGCGTGGATCGCGGCGCTCTGGATGCGACCGTGATTGCCGACGGGGTCAAGATCGACAACCTGGTGCAGGTCGGCCACAACGTTCGCCTGGGACGCAATGTGGTCATCGCCTCGCAGACGGGGA